>ERZ761607.3166-NODE-3166-length-16364-cov-5.570544_pt1 | contig 16364 bp, 10 predicted proteins | sample MGYA00511164_ERZ761607 | MGnify/ENA primary metagenome ERZ761607 (study PRJEB28899, sample SAMN02445080) | bioreactor sludge metagenome | biome: EBPR sludge | place: Australia: Brisbane, Thorneside Wastewater Treatment Plant | collected 2011-06-22 ...
ACCGTGTAGGCTTGGCCGGGGGTCGGGGCGGTGAACACGTTGTCGAGCGAACGCACGACCATCACATTCTTGCTGTTCCACTTGGTCCAGGCCAGGTCGATGCGTTCGGCGGGCAACGGGCCATCCTGCACCGCGCTCACGCTGGTCGGATCGCCGAGCGGCTGCACGGTGACGGTCAGGTTGACGTTGGTGCCGACGAACTGGAGGTTCGCCCAGGCGGCGAGGTCGCGCACCATCCAGAAGTTCGTCCCGTAGGGGCTGCCGTAATCAACCTGCATGCCCCAGTACCAGGTGCCGGCGCTGGTGAAGCGGGGGGAGGTCTGTGTCTTCAGCTCGGAGTTGCTGAAGTTGTCCGTCCAGTTTCCGCGCAGGCCGCCGTTGTAGATGTTGTCATCCGTATCGATGACCACGCGCCACTTGGCCCAGTTGCCTTCGACATCACCCCAGGTGCGGACCGAGAACGAACCGTTGTCACCAACGTACAGCGTGCTCGGGGCAACCACGGTCGCGGTGGGCGAACTGCCGCCGCCGTTGACGCCCTGGGCGATCGAGGTGCGGGCATCGCGGGTCGCGGAGTTGCCGCTGGTGCCGGACGCGTTCACCGCACGCACGCGGTAGAAGTAGAGGGCGGAGCGGGGCACGGTGACGGCCTGCGAGGTGCCGTTGACGGTCAGGTTGTTGTAGCCGCTGACCATGACGCTGAAGTCGGAGAAGTAGGAGACGTCGAGGCGGTAGCTGGTCGCGCCGGTCGAGGCATCCCAATTCGCGGTGAAGCCGAGGAAGTTGCGGGAGGTTTCGGCGCTGACATTGGGCGCATCCGGGATGGTGGTGGCATTGGCGCTGGAGCCGGCCGAGTAGAAGTGACCGTTCACGTTGTCATAGGAAAACGCGCGGTAGTAGTACACGGTGCCGCCGCTCAGGCCGGTATCGGTCTGCGGCGAGGTCGACCCGTTGTACACCACGGTGCCGCCGGCGAAGGCCTGGCCGACGGAGGGCGGTGCGCCCGACGGGGTGGTGAAGGAGCCGCTGGTGTTGCGCACGATGACCACCGGCTTGCTCTGGGCGCTCAAGGTGAAGGTCAGGGTGATCGAGCTGCTGCTGGCTGCGGCGGCGCTGAAGGCGGCGGGATTGTTCGGGGCGGTGCCGGTGCCGGTGACCGCCTTGTTCTCGGTCGCGGCGGAGGCGTGGGTATGGGCGATGTCCGCCGAGAAAGCGGCGACGTTGTTCGGGACGAAGCGGGCGTAGATCGTGGTGTCGCTCACCGTGCCGGCGGTTGGGGTCAGGTTGACCGAGGAGCCGAAGCCGGAGCCGCTGGTCGTCGAGACCTGGAAGCCGGAGGGCGCGGTGATGACGATCGGATCGGAGCCGAGGTTGATGCCGGAGACGGTGTAGGACTGCTCCGACGAGGTCGTGTTCACGACCTGGTTGCCGAAGGCCAGCGTTCCGGGTGCCACGGTGATGGTGGGCGTGTTGGCATAGACGGTAAAACTGTAGGTGTTGACACTGGTTTCCTGGTCGGCGGCGCCACGGTCGATGTCATAATTGCGGTTCGTCACGTACAAGGTGTAGGAGCCGACAGTCTGGACCGAACCGGCGGCAATGGTCGCCGTGAGGGTGCCGTTTCCGCCGTTGGCAAAGCTCGGGGAGAGGGTGCCGGTGGTGATGGCCACGCCGCCACGGGCCAGGCCGTACCGGCTGGCGGTGCCGGCTTCCACGCCGCTTTCCGGATCGTTCACGCTCATCGACAGCGCCAAGCCGGAGGCGAGGTCGGTGTTCAGGTAATTGGCGCCGGAGAGGGTGATGGCGTTGCCAGTCACGCTGGAGAGAACCGGGCCGGTGGTGTCGTCATCGGTGACGGTAAAGGTGGCGACCTGGGAGTCCACCAGCGCGGAACGGTCGTTGGCGGCGGTGGTCGGGTCCTCGTCGTTGTCGGTGGCCGACACCCGGATCTTGTAGGTGCCGAGGTCGATCGAGGTGCCGGCGGCGATGGCGGGGGCGGCGGCGGAGACGGTGCCGTTGTCACCGTCGGCGGGACGGGTGGTGAAAAGTTGGTTCGCCGCCAATTCGGTATTCGCGTTGTTCAGGATGTCGAAGTTGGGCGAGAAGTTGTCCGTCGTGACGGTGGCCCCGTTGTTGTTGATGCCGCTTCCGGCATCGGTCAGGGTGCCGCTGATCGTATAACCGCCGGCCACGATCTGGCCGTCGGTCTGGTTCGCCACCGAGAAGGCGCTGGCCACCGGCGCGGCGGTGTCGTCGTCGGTGATGGAGAGGGTGACGACGGTGGATTTGTTGATCGCGATCACATCGAAATTCAACAGGCCCCCGGTGGAGGCCGAAACCGTGCTGGTCGCGGAAGGACCGGTCAGGGCCAGCAACCAGTTGATGGTATCACCTTCACGCAGGACCGGTGCCGAGGAGGAGAGCGGGATGCTGATGGAGTCGTTCGCGGCGATGGCGGTGTCCTGCACAAAGTACTTGGTGCCGGAGTTTGCCGAGGTCCACCACTGGTACCACAACTCCTCGTTGGACCCGCTGTTTTCGGCCGTCGATGATGTTTGCAAGGTGATGGTGTTGCCCGACCGGGTGGTGGAGAGGCCGGTCGCATTGCCGTCCGGCGTCGTGACGAGCGCGGCGCTGTGATTGATCTCGGTCAACGCGAAGTTGATGACGTCATTACCGGGCGCCGGATCAAGGGTCGTGCCACTGTCCGTGATATTGAAGATGTAGCGCTTGGAGGTCTCGATCGAGCTCACCCCGAAATTACCGGGATTGCCCCAGCCATAGGCACTGCCGCCAATGTCCATGTCACCACGGATGATCACATCGTTGTTCGGCGAAAAGGTCGGATTGCCATAAAACGAAAACACCCGCGTGCGGCTGTTCCACTCAAAGCCCACCCACGCCGTGCTCGTTCCCGTGCCCACACCACGCCACTGGTAACGGATGTTGCCATTGGTGGTGGGGTTTACGGTTGAGGCGAAATTGAGGTTTCCGTTCACTACGCCGTTGTCCACGTTCACCGGCCCATAAAGAGACCCGCTGTACTGCGCGAAGGAGGAGGTGCCCGTAACCAGCAGAACCCCCAGCGTCGCCAACCCCGTCAGAATCGAACGTTGAAACGTACCCATACCCAACCTCATCATGATTTGTTTCAAACCCCTGGTCCCATCGCGCAGGTAGTTCCTCCTGCATCGCGGAAAGGACCACTCAACATCACGAACACACGAATCCCCAAATGCGATTAACCGGGTTATCATTACCCCGAGGCGCAACGGAAATCAACAGGATTAAAACACGAAACTCACGTTTTTTTCGTCAAACGATTTAGCCGTTTCGGGCCGATATCCCTGATCTTTTACGCATAAGCGCGCGTCCATCGCGCCCGACAACCAGCGTCCAGTAAAGGGGTTCACGGTCTTGTGCCGAACACCAATCGCTCGGCCAGTTCGGAAGATTCGCGTGGTGGGACCCACGGCAACCACCCACCATCGTTGAAGCGGTTCAACGGTCGGGCCGGCTACCTGTACGAGGGGAGGACGGCTGCGCGTGTGGGACAAAGAGGAAGCGTGGCAATCCCGCGACCCCAGGAGCCGGAATCTACATACGATCAGCCGGGAGCGCCTGAATACATAACATTGCTGACACATGTGGGGACAGGGAATGCGCGGGGGCACATGCTCCAGGACGCCATCCCTATCTAAAAGCGATCGCGATGGCGACAGGTCAGGACGAAACCGGAGATTCCGGGGTGATCACTCCGGGATATAGTCCGCCCGGGTGCCGAGGTAGAGAGGTAGGACTGGGCATGGGGGCAGGCAAGATGGTTAAGAGGGACATAGCATGACGGATTCTGCACTTGCCACCACCATTTATGCATGCATAATATTATCATGAATCATAATATACATGGTTACATCAGGCGTGATCTGGAGGTTGCGGCTAGAAGCCGGCTGGCTGATAATCCTGCCCTCGCCTTGCTGGGGCCGCGTCAGAGTGGCAAATCGACCCTCGCTCGTCATCTCTTGGTGGACTTTCCGGAAGCCGTTTACATTGACGCGGAACTTCCATCGGACCGGAATAAACTGCGTGATCCAGAGGCTTTCTTAAGGCTGTACCGAGGCCGGTTGGTTTGTATTGACGAAGTGCAACGCATTCCCGATTTATTCCCGGTACTGCGCAGCCTGATTGATCAATCCGGAACGAACGGGCAATTTCTCATTCTTGGTTCGGCTTCGCGTGATTTGATCCGGCAAAGCTCGGAGTCGCTGGCCGGACGCATTGCTTATCTGCAACTGACGCCGTTTTCCGTTACGGAAGTGGCCGACCAACCAACGCGTTGGCTTCAGGGCGGATTTCCCCGAAGCTTTTTTGCCTCGCCCGATGCCAGTTTTTCCTGGCGGATTGATTTCATCCGGTCCTTTCTGGAGCGGGACATTCCCATGCTCCATATCGGGATCCCCCCGGAATCGGTTGGCCGATTGCTAACCATGTGCGCGCACCATCACGGGCAATTGCTCAACCTGGAAAAATTGGCCGGATCGATGGGCGTGCATGCCGGCACCATCCGGAATTATCTGGATCTGCTCTGCGGAGCCTTCATGATGCGGCGGCTTCCGCCGTTTATGGCCAACGTGAAAAAGCGACTGGTCAAATCACCCAAAATCTACCTTCGCGACTCCGGCATTCTTCACGCCCTGTTGAATATCACGACCATGGACGACCTCTTTGCCCACCCCATCTATGGCGACTCCTGGGAGGGCTTGGTGATCGAGCACATCCTGGCCATGAACCAGGACGGAATGGATGCGGGCTTCTATCGGACATCCAACGGCGCGGAAATGGACCTGGTCGTGCAAGTCGGCGCAACCAGAATTGGCATTGAATGCAAGGCTTCGTCCGCCCCGTCGGTTTCCCGGGGATTCTGGAATGCCATGGACGATCTTCAATTGACCGAGGCCTTCATCGTGGCCCCGGTGGATTCTTCCTACCCTTATGGAGATCGCGCAACGGTATGCCCCCTCGTTGATTGCCTTGAGCGCATACGATCCTTCACGCGCATGTAGATGGGACGTTGATGGGGACAGGGAATGCGCGGGGGTATATGCTCCTGGTCGCTGTCCCTATCCAAAAGCGATCGCGATGGCGACAGGCCAGGACGGAACCGGTGTTTCCGGGGTGATCACTCCGGGATGTAGTCCGCCCTGGCGCCGAGGTAGGGTTTTCCGTCGCGGTAGGTGGCGGCGCGCTGCTGAATCGGTGTGCGGAAGGCGACAGGAACCTGGTCGGTTTGGATGCGCTCGATGAGGGCGAGTGCCTCCGGCAGCCGGTCGTTCGCGGCGGCAACGGCGGCCTGGACATCGAGGTTCATCCAGGTTTCTTCCCCGCCCTCCGTGAGCGATGCGGCGAGTTGCTGCGCGCGCGCCGGATCGCGCACCGCGTCGTCCGGATGCGTGGCGAGCAACCATGCGAGGTTGCGCCGCCATGCCGGGTAATCCGGCGCGAGCTCAACCGCCCGCCGCAGAAAGGGAACTGCGCGCACGGGTTGGTCGTTCTTCATCCACCATTGACCGGCGAGGTGTTGTGCCGTGGCATCGGTCGGTGACAACCGGGCGACCCGCTCCTGCAAGGCGGCGGCATCGGCTATCCGTTGCCCGGCGCGCGCCACGGCGATGGCGTCGTTGAGTGTCGCGACATCGAGCGGCTGGATCTCCAACGCCCGTTCAAGGCAACGCCGCGCCTCGGCGAGTTTGCGCTCCCGAAGATAGGCGACGCCGAGCGAGGACAGGGTCAGTGCGTTATCGGGATCCAGGGACGAGGCCTTCTCGAGGGCGGCGAGGCCTTCCGCAGTGTCGCCGGTCTCGAACAGTGCGCGGCCGAGGTTGGCCCACGCCACCGCGTCCTCCGGCTTGCGCTCCACGGCGCGGCGCAGCATGGAAACCGCCTCGCGCTTTTCACCCGCGATCGCCCGGCTGGCCCCGAGGTTGACGAGCACCTCCGGATTCTCCGGATTGATCAACCAGGCGCGGTGGAACATCGGTTGCGCGTAGGCGGGCTGCCCCGCGGCGAGAAGCCGGGCGGCGAAGCTGGCCCAGATCGCGTCGTCGCGCCAGGCGGCCCAGCGCGCATCGTTGCGGATCATGGCAAACGCCTCTTCCTCGCGGCCGGTCGCGGCCAGCGCGGCGGCCTGGTCGAGGCGCACATCAGTCATGTGCGGCCACAACGCGGCCGCGCGGGCGAAGGCTTCCGCCGCGCGATCCGGTCGCTGGTCGGCCAGATCGTGTTTCGCCCGCAGCCTCCACAGCTCGGCATCACGGTCGCCTCGCGCAGCAAGGGCGGCTTCCAGCACCCGCGCCTCGGCATCCGGGGAGGCCGACCGCAACGCCAGCTCGGAAGCAAGGAGGCGATCGACCCAGCGTTGCTCCACCTCGTGGCGGTCGATCTGTCCGGCAAACGGCGGACGCAACCGCCGGGCGAACATCTCGTACAGGGCCTCGCGTTCGCTGAATGCGCTCCAGGCGAGACGCTCGGCGACCGCGTCGCGGGCGAGGCTGGCCTTCGAACCGGTCAGCGCGTCGGCAAACGCGCGGGCGAGCAGGTCCTGAGCCTCGAAGGTGAGGTGCACATGGTCATAGAACTGGGCTTCCCCGGGGAGTTCATTCGTGGACGCGGCGGCGATAACCGCTTCGCTGTCGACGAGGCGAACCGGATGACGGGAGGCCGCATCGCGAATCGCGGCGTTGATCGCGGCATCGGCGCGAAAGCGCAGTGGATCGCGCTCCATCGCCTCGCGGTACAGCGACCGCGCCGCCGGGATGTCGCCGGCGTACTCGGCCTGTTGGGCGGCGAGGAAGGCGCGCACGGATGGATGGTCCGATTTCGCCGCCCCGAGCGGCGAGCAGTCGCGCAGGTTCACCGCGACGGTGCTGAGGATGACCGGGATGGCGCGGTCGGTGAACGGCACGAGGATGGCGTCGAGGTTTTGCCGGAATACCGCTCGCATGGTGGAGAGCCGCGGATCATCCGCCTCGATCCGGCGGTCGAGGAACATCTCCATGCCCTGCCACACCCGCGGCCGGTTCCGCATCCGCCCGGCCAGATCGGCCAGCCATTGACCGAGGTAGGTGCTTCGCGCCGCGATGGCCAGACGGATCAGCGCCGGATGTTCGGCCACCGCCGTGAACATGGTGCCGGGACCGAAGGGTCCGACCACCTCGTTATTGCCCATGTAGATGACCACGGCATCGGGTTCGAGGCGGGCGACCTCGGCGGCGATGCCACGGATGACGTGGGCATTGATGGCGGTGATCGCGGCGTTGACGACGCGGACGCGGCGGTCCGGCATGCGCTCCTGCAGCAGCACCTCGAGGATACGGGCCATGCCGTATTCCGGAATCGGATCGCCCTGGGCGGCCGATTCACCGAGCAGGAACACGCGGAATTCATCAGCCGGCTTCGGCACCGGGAATGCCGCCGGCCACGGGTCCCGCTCCAACGGTGCGCCGAAGAACGGGCGGGTGTAGTGCGGGTTCTGGGTGGCGAGCTGCACACCGTCCCACGATGCAACCGGGTACAGGCGCGGGGAGACCCCCCACCCGGCCACACGCAACCCGGATTCGATCAACAGCAGCAGGCCCACCGGGACCAGCAGGGCGAGCAACAGTCGCTTGAGCAACACCTTCATCGCGGATTCACTATACGGGCAGATCCAGACTTCTGGCAACGCCACGCCGGGACGGCCGTCGGCGAGTCGGCACACCGCACGGGCACCCGCCTGGCAATCCGGACGCGGGCACTTAGATCACACCGGGTATAAACCGCCAGCGGACCCGGCGGCAATACGCCTCGTAGTCGCCGTCGACCGACCGCAAATGCGCCTCTTCGGTCAGCGCCCGCATCACATACAGGCAGTTCCACGCCGCGATGCTGCTGACGGCAAACACGAAGGCGGCGAATGACCGTTCCCAGGCCAGCCCCAGCGCCGGCAACGAACCCAGCCACCAGGCGAGGTTTTTTGCGACGTAGGCGGGATGGCGCACGAACCGGTACGGTCCGCGGTCCACGATCCCGCGGTGGGTCAGGTTGCTGGCCTTGAGGTTCAGCGCAACCGAGGCCGAGGTGAACAGCGCCATCAACCCCAGCATCACGCCATTCACCGCGAGGTGCACGACCGGCGAGGCAAACTGGGGAAAGTCCGCGACACTGCCGCCCAGCAACCGGGCCGACACCTGGTTGAACGGCGGATAACAGGCCAGCACGACCACCCACCCCAGCAGGGTTGGATCCACCGATCGGATGCCGTTCTTCAACGAGGGGTGCTCGACCAGGTAACCGGTCGTGTAGAAGAACACGTCGAGAAACAGGATCAACTGGAACAGGAACCAGAAGCCATAGGCATTGAACAACGGGAGAAAACGATCGGGCAGGTCGGAAGCGAACGCGAGCAGGTAGCCGGCATTCCTGGCCATGTTGCTGGAGAACTCGAACAACGAGAGCAGCATCAGCGGGGCGAAGAACCCCTTGAGCAGCATCGCGAGCAGACCGAGCCGTTCGTCGCGGGGCAGCGGGGCGCGGGAACCGCCGGACAACTGCGCGGCCAGGCGGAACAGCCCGCGCATGGCGGCGACGGACTTCGCGACACCGGGCGCCTGCTCAGCCAGGTAGAAGACCAGTAGGGACGCGACGTAGCCGGCATAGATGCCGGTCAGGAAATCCTGACCGGAGAGGCCTGCGAACTCGTTCGTGAAGGCGCGCAAACCGGCGGTGTGCGGCGAGAAGCGATAGGCCAGGAAGGAGGCGGTAGCAAAGGCGGCGGAGGCGGCGAAGTTCGCCACGCGTTGACGTCCCGGAGCGCCGGGTTCGGTGCCGGTTTCCCCCATGTCGTTACTTGTTCAGGTTCTGGATCAGTTCCTGGGTCACATCGACCGAGTCATCCTGGTAGAGCACGGCGGGTACACCCTTGTCGTCGACCTGCGCCTTGTCGATGATGGCGAGGAATCCGCGGGCCTTGCCGTAGGCGGAAATGCGGTTGCGCACGTCGTCGATCAGGCTGCTGCGGATGCGGCGGTTCTGCTCCTCCCACCGTTTTTCCTGCGCCTGGCTGAATTGACGCATACGGTCCTCGACACGCCGCATGTCCACCAGGCGCTGGTCGGCTTCGCGGCGCAACTTGTCGCGCTCGGGTTCGGCCAGGTCCGCCGCCATGGCCTGGTCGCGCAGATCGCGCAACTGCTTCTGCAAGGTGTCGAACTCGACCTGCATGCGGGCCCGTTCGCGGTTGATGCCTTCGGCCAGCTCGAGAAGCTGGTCATTGGCCAGCCGGGTCTTGTAGTAGTTCGTGAACACCTGGCCGAAATCGGCGAAGACGATGCGTGACCGTGCCGATACCGGCGGTTGGTTGAAGTCGGGTTGGGCGAGGGCGTCCGGCGCGGCAACGCCACCGGCAACGAGCAGCAAAACGGCAACAGCAAGGGCGCGAAGGTTCATGATGTCTCTTCCGTCAGTTTCTTGCGGGCCTTGACGCCCAGTTCGACCAGCTTGTTGGCCTGTTCCACGAGGTTGCCGCGGCCGGTGGAGAGCCGGGCGCGCGCGGACTGGTATTTTTCCGCGGCGGTGTCGAGCGCGCCCCCGATCCCGTCGAGGTCCTCGACGAACCCGGAGAACTTGTCGAGGAGCAGGCGGCCGCGTTCGGCGATCTCGATGGCATTCCGGTTCTGGTATTCGGTGCGCCACATCGAGGCGATGATCCGCAGCGTGAGCAGCAGCGTGGTGGGACCGACCAGCACCACCTGCTCGCGCATGGCCTCGTCGTGCAGGGCGGCGTCCTCGGACACCGCGGCGATGAAGGCCGATTCGTTGGGCACGCACATCAGGACCAGCTCCATCGGTCGGATGCCCTCGAGGTCCTGGTACTGGCGCGCACTGAGCCCGCGGATGTGCTGGCGCACCGCGGCGAGGTGTTCGCGCAAGGCGGCCGCCCGCGCCTCGGCATCGGCCGCGTTGACGTACCGCTCGTAGGCGTTGAGGGTGACCTTGGCATCGATGACGACATCGCGGCCCTCGGGCAGCCGGACCACCACGTCCGGATACCGGGCGCGCACCCCGCCGTGGCGTTCGTGCAGGTGGACCTGGGTGTCGTATTCGCGGCCGTTGACCAGGCCGGATTGCTCGAGCACGCGCTCGAGGATCATCTCCCCCCAGTTGCCGCGCATCTTGCTTTCGCCCTTGAGCGCCTGGGTGAGGTCGGTGGCCTCGCGGCTGATCCGGTTGTTGAGCTCCTTGAGCTGCCTGATCTCGGCGAGCAGGGTGGTGCGCTCGCGCCCCTCCTTGTCGTACACATCCTCGACCTTCTTGCGGAAATCGCCGAGCTGTTCGCGCAGCGGGGAGAGGATTTCCTGGAGCCGTTCGATGCTCTGGCCGGTGAGGCGGGCGCTTTTCTCCTCGATGATCCGGCTCGCCGCGTGCTCGAACTGGGCCTGCAACTGGCGCTTGGCCTCGTCGAGCAACTGGAGTTTTTCACGGGCGGCCTCGCGCTCGTGGCCGAGGGTCGCGCGCTGGGCCTCGAGCTCGGCGGCCAGCCGGGTGCATTCGCCCTCGAGCCGGGCCTCCTCGCCGCGCAGCCGCGCGATCTCCTGTTCGCGGTCCTCGAGGCGGCGGGCCTGGGCCTCGTCGGCCTGCCGGCGCAAGGCGCGGAAAGCGAGGAGCAGCGCGGCGGTGGCAAGGAACACGCCCGCGGCAAAACCGGTCGTCAGTGATACGGCATCCATCGGACCGCTACCCTACCCCGCCCGGGCGAAAAGGAAAAGCGCGAGTTCTGGGCGACGGCCGGGGATCGCGGCGGTCACGCGCGTCGCGCCTACCGCACCAGCAGCAACGGGAGGGTGGCGGAGTGGAGCAGGCGGTTGGCGGTGCTGCCGATGATCATCTCGCGGATGCGGCCGTGGCCGTGCGCCCCGGCGACGAGCAGGCCACACTGCAATTCACGCGCCTTCTCGAGCAGGATCTCGTCGGTGCGGCCCTCGACGATCATGAACGCGGCCGCGCACTCGTGGGCGCGGGCGAGGCGCATGGCCAGGTCGGCGTGGTCCATCGCGCGGGCGTGGTCGCCGTGCTCGACCACGGTGCAGATGAACAGCGGCACCATCAGGCCCATGGCCAGCTCGATGGCCTCGTGCAGCGCGCGGCCGGCATGGGGGCTGCCGTCGTAGGCGACCATGATCCGGTCGATCGGCGCAAAGGTCGCGGGTACGACCAGGCAGGGGCGGACGGCGTGGCGCACCACCCGGTCGATGGTCGAGCCGGTCCAGTCGCCGCTGGCCTCGTCGTGTTCGCCGTCCTGGCCGAGCACGAGCAGTTCGGCCGGGGTCTCCTCGCGCAGGAGGGTTCGCGCGGGATGGCCCCAGACCAGCCGCGTCTCGACCGCGTCCAGCCCGCCCGCCGCACAGGTGGCCCGGGCCGCGGCGAGCACGGCTTCACCCTTCTGCTGCATGATGGCGCGGAACTGGTTGAGGGCGTCGCTGAACGGCTCGGCCCCGAGCATGCCGGCCACGCTGGCCAGCATCGGCCCCTCGAGCATGCGGCTGTCGAGGACGTGCAGGAGGACGAGGTGCCCGTCGAGGCGGCGGGCGAGGTGCAGGCCGTAGCGCACCGCCTGCTCGCCGTGGACGGAGCCATCCGTGCCAACCAGGATACTTTTGATCATCGTGGAAACTCCCGTTCGCGCAATCCGGATTCTAGGAAATCCCCGCCGCCGTGTCGAGCGCGGCGGGAGGCTTGCCGCCCCGGCCTACTGGAAGCCGCCCGGCTTGGAGCCAAGCAGGGAGCGGACCTTCTTGAGCGCGGAGTCCTGGATCTGCTTGATGCGGGCGCGGGTGAGGCCGAGCATTTCGCCGGTCTCCTCGAGGGTGCGGCCCTCGATGAAACGGAGTTTCATGATGTAGCGGGCGCGTTCGGGAAGTTGCTCGATGGCCGCCCAGATCTCGGCATGCTCGGCACCGCTGGAGGAGTCGGCGGCGGAAGTGTCCTCAATGACCTCGTAGAGGCTGGTGCCGTCCTCGTTGATCAGGATGTCGAGCGAGACCGGCGGGGCGGGGATCTTCTCCCACTGGCGCACGAAGGAACGGATCTTGGCGATCCGCTCGATCGGGAGGTCGGCGATCTTGGCGACGACGTCATCGCCCGGCTCCTCGCCGTAGTCGCGCCGCCAGGTATCGACGATGTTCTTCACCAGGGTCATCTCGCGGCTCGGCTTGATGCCGAAGCTGCCGCTGCGCACATGGTCGCGGAAGAAGTTGCGCAACCGGTTCTGGATCGACTTCTGCGCGTAGGAGAAGAACGGCGTGCCGCGGGTGAAGTCGAACTTGCGCACCGCGTTGGACAGGGCCTTGGAGCCCTCCTGGAGGAAGTCGGACAGCCACACCTGGCCGATCCAGAAGAACGGCTTGACGCAGTTGACCACGAGGCGGCGGTTGGCGATGAACAGCTCCTCCTCGGCGGCCTCGATATGGGAGAAGCGTTTGCGGGCCTCGACCAGCGCGGCGCGGCCGTCGGCCTCGCCCTTGAACTTCTTCGCGGCGAGGCGGCGGATGTACCAGGCGTTCCAGTGGATCTCGGTGAAGAGATCGATGACCTGCGTGGAGTTGAGCAGTTCGACCGAACCGCGCTCGACCAGGAAACGTCCGATCGCCTGCATGCTCGAATCGAACGAGACGTACCGGCGTTCCTGCCGGACCTGCACCGGCTGGAACGAGGCCTTCTTGAACTCGGGCAGTTCGATCGCGGGGAAGGGCAGGTTCTCCGCCATCCACTTCAGCTCGGTGACGCTCTCGTATTCGGGTTGGTTGGCGGCAGCCATGCAAGTCCCGTTCCGGCGTGCGCCTACAGCGACTGCGCGTCGGCGATCCGCAGGTTTTTCCCGTCGAACATGAGGCGCAGGTCAAGTTCCTGCAGCCGCTTGGCCAGGTCGGCCTGGCCGCCGTGCATCGACCACACCGCCTGCCGCCCCTCGGTACGGTCGGCATTGGTGCGCAGGATGTCACCGGGCACCGAGATGCGGAACTCGGCCTTGAACTCCTTGAGCATCATCCCGAGCATCGGCTGCAGCGTGGCCATGTCCATCCCGGCCGGCAACGACTTGAGGCTGCGGCCGACATCCACCGACTGCTGGTAGCCGTACTGCCCGCCCGGCCCGCGGGTCAGCGCGATATGGCAGTCCTTGATCATGCCGCACTCGAAGAGGCGCTGGAGGTTGACGAAGGAGATGTCGGCGGTCATGAAACGCCAGCCGCCCTCCTGGCTGGTCGCGACCGAACGAAGGGCAACCCCCTCCTGCGCGACCTTGGCCCACTCGGTGCGGATGACCTCCTCGTCGAAGGCGGTGAGCCAGTCGACATCCTTCGGCGCGAGCGACGGATCAATGGCGACCATCTGCGTGGCCAGTTGGCGCATCCGCTGCAGGTCCTGGTCCTTGACGCCATAGACGACGGTCAAGGTGCCGGAACCATCAGGGTTGAGTACGAGGTCCTGTTCGACCTGCACACACCCGGTCAGGCCGGCGAGGAGCATCACCGCGAAAAGAATACGAATCAAGCGTCACCCAGGGTTGGTTGGTTATGACGCAACACCTTGGCATGACGCCGCGTGGACTGTCAACGGAGGAAGCGGATTTCGCCGGATTCACAGGCGCCACGGGCCGTGGCCCTGATGACGTTACTTGGCGTCGAGCTTGGCCAGCTTGTCGCGGATGACGTGGCGCGAGTACGGGGCGTCGGGATTCCTCCGGTAGTAGTCCTGGTGATACGCCTCCGCCGGGTAAAACACGCCGGCCGCGGTGATCTCGGTGACGATGGGCCGGGTGAACCGCCCCGCCGCGGCGGCCTTGGAGGCCTCGGCCGCCTCCCGCTGCGCGTCGCTGTGGTAGAAGATCGCCGAGCGATACTGCGTGCCGACATCGGCACCCTGGCGGTTCAGCGTGGTCGGGTCGTGCGCCTCCCACAAGGTCTCGAGCAACCGCTCGTAGCGGATGACCGACGGATCAAATTCGATACGGACCACCTCGGCATGTCCGGTGTCGCCGCGGCAGATCGCCTCGTAGGTCGGCGCCTCGGTGTGCCCGCCGGTGTAGCCGGAAATGACCGACGTCACGCCGGGCAACCGCTCGAACACCGCCTCGACGCACCAGAAGCAGCCGGCGCCGAAGGTGGCGACCTCGACCGCGGCCGGTTGTTGCTTGTTCTCCATGGGTTCCTCCGCGCGGGCCATCGGACCCGCCATCGTCAATACCATCATACCACAAGCCAGGAAGGTTTTCATGCCGGGATAGACCGGATCCGTCCGTTTTTGTTCAGGCACCGGGCGCCGCACGTTTCGCATTCACCAGGACGGTTGCCCGCTCGAGCGCCTCCTCGAGGTTGCCGCAGAGGTTTTCCGTGCCGATCCGGTCGATGAACCCCGCCTTCTGCATCGCGAACAGCGGCTGGGCGTGCGGGCCGCTGAGCACGAGGTGGCGGCCCCGCGCCCGCAGCTTGTCGTGGATGTCCTCGAGCGCGTTCAGGCCGGTGGCGTCCATGGCCAGCACCTTGCGCATGCTGAGGATCAGCACCTCGGGCTCGGATTTCGCCTGCTTGAGCGCCGTCTCCAGCTTGTCGGCCGCGCCGAAGAAGAACGAACCGAAGATCCGGTAGACCATGACCCCGGGCGGGATGACCCGGCCGACCAGCGAATGCTGCGCCCCCTCGGTGTCGTTCGACTCGTCGACCCGGGTGATCTGCGTCGTCTCGGAGACGCGCTTGATGAAGAGCAGCGCGGCGAGCACCATGCCGACCTCGACCGCGACGGTGAGGTCGACGATCACCGTCAGCCCGAACGCGGTAAGGAACACCACCGCGTCGCTGCGCGGCCAGCGGGCGAGACGACGGAAGTTGTGCCACTCGCCCATGTTGAGGCCGACGTTGACCAGCACCGCGCTCAAGGTGGCCAGCGGGATGAAGGCGGCCAGCGGGGCCGCCGCCAGCAATACCACCAGCAGGGTGGCGGCATGGACGATGCCGGCGACCGGGGTGCGGGCACCGCACTTGATGTTGGTGGCGGTGCGGGCGATGGCCGAGGTCGCGGCGATGCCGCCGAAGAACGGCACCACCATGTTGGCCACGCCCTGGGCCATCAGCTCCTGGTTCGAGTCGTGGCGGTCGTCGGTCATGCCGTCCGCCACCACCGCGCACAACAACGACTCGATCGCGGCGAGCAGGGCGATGGTCGTGGCCGGCCGCACCAGCTCGCGCAGGTGCGCCCAGTCCACCTCCGGCGGCGCAAACGGTGGCAGCCCCTGCGGGATCCCGCCGAAGGCCGAACCGATCGTCTCCACCGGCAGGTGGAACAACGCGGCGACGAGCGTGCCGAGGACCAGTGCGACGATCGAGCCGGGCACGCGGCGCTGCCACGCGGCCGGCCACGCCAGGATCAGCGCGAGCGATCCCGCGGCCAGCGCGAACGTCGCGGGACGGATCGTTCCGAGGTGCGCGCCGAGCACGGCCATTTTTTCGACGAATTCCGCCGGGACATGCTCCACCGTCAAGCCGAGGAAATCCTTCACCTGCGTGCCGAGGATCAGCACCGCGATGCCCGAGGTGAAACCCATCGTCACCGGATACGGGATGAACTTGATCATCGACCCCATGCGCGCCGCGCCCATGATGAACAGGATTGCCCCGGCCATCACCGTGCACACCGCAAGGCTGGCCGCCCCGTAGGTCGCGTGGATGCCGTACAGGATCACGATGAACGCGCCGGTCGGACCGCCGATGCAAACCCGGGTGCCGCCGAACGCGGAGATGATGAACCCCGCGATGACCGCGGTGATGATGCCCGCCTGGGGCGGCACCCCCGAGGCGATGGCGAAAGCCATGGCCAGCGGTAGCGCCACGATCCCGACCGTCAACCCGGCGGTCAGATCCGACGCGAACACCCCTCCGTGGTAGCCGCGCAGGCTGGACCACAGGCGGGGACGAAATCCTGGAAGCTGCATACCCGTCCATCCCGTCCACGGCACCGGTCCCGCGTGGTCCGGCGCCTACTGTTGCATCACATCCACAGGAGATTACCGGAGCCTGGTCGGTCCACGCGCACGATCCGAACACACCACAAAAGGCCCACCCGGACAATGCGAATTCCACCGCCGGAAAGGCGAAACATTGTTCGCCTGTTTCAATCTCGTTCCCCGGTAGTGGAAGGCGTACCATGAAAGAGCCTGTGCGGCACCGGCAACCCCTTCAACCCTTCCAGGCGCTGGACACCAAGGCCCGGCCGCGTTCCAATCCTGTCAAAGCTCTTTAGAAATGTCCCCATCGTTAACTCAATTGAAATGTCCCCTT
>ERZ761607.3171-NODE-3171-length-16350-cov-5.560601_pt1 | contig 16350 bp, 12 predicted proteins | sample MGYA00511164_ERZ761607 | MGnify/ENA primary metagenome ERZ761607 (study PRJEB28899, sample SAMN02445080) | bioreactor sludge metagenome | biome: EBPR sludge | place: Australia: Brisbane, Thorneside Wastewater Treatment Plant | collected 2011-06-22 ...
CGCTAGAAACTCTCTTCGGAGGGACTGGTCATGAGGATGGGAATTGGGGTTCGGAGTCTTTTCACCTTCGTCCTGAGCCTTGCGGGCATCGCGATCGCCGCCCCCATTCCGCCGGCTACGACGACTCAGCTTCGCTTCGTGGCCTTCAACATCCGCTACTTCGGAAGCGGCGGCAGTGGTCGCGGAACTTCGGCCGACGAAAAGCGCGACGCGACGGTGCGTGATTTCATCGCGAAAAACGTTTTGCCCGCCGACGTCATTAGCTTCGAAGAGATCACCGACGTTCCTCGTCTTCGCAAAGTGCTGCCGAAGGGCTGGGACTGCGTGAGCTACGACGAAGAAGATCTGGAACACCAGCACGTCGTCCTCTGCGCGAGCCCCAAGTTCGATTGGCGTCGCGAGCCGACCGACGACAACTGGACCTGGGAGAGCCTCGTCATTCCCGGGGGCAAGTTGCGCCCGGCGGTTCACGCCATCTTGACCGAGACCCGCACGAACCGCGAACTCGTTCGCGTCGTGGGCTTGCATCTCAAGGCGTTTCCCGACAAGAGCGACGTTCGCTTGAAGCAGATGACCCTCTTGGCGACGGAGCTCCGCCGGGTCCGTAATCTGCGGCTTCCCACGGTTATCCTGGGGGATCTCAACACCTACCCCGCTCCCCAGAACACCCTCAAGAAAGACGACGAAATCCTGATCGAGGAAGTTTTGGACCAAAACTTCGCTTTCTCGCGGGTTCCCAATGTCGAGATGACCTTCCGGTCTCCGACCCTTCGGGGTCGTTACGACCAGATCTACTTCTCGAACAACCTGCGCATGGTCGATGAGCCGAGCGTCTACCCGCTCTGCGGTCGCCCGGAAGGCGCCACGGGAACGGGTTACATGAACCCGGCGTACTACTACGAGAAGGTTTCGGACCACTGCCCCTTGGCGATCACGCTAGGCCTCGGCGCCGGCTCGCGATACGTCCGCTGAGGCGTCGTTCGAGTCGAGCCGCCCGAAATAAGGGGCGCGAACGCGTTTTCACGCGCGCGCGGCCCCGCTAAGATGCGCGTGTATGGATAAATTCATTATCGAAGGCGGTAAGCCCCTTCGCGGATCCCTCGAAGTCGGCGGCGCGAAAAACTGCGCGCTGCCCGTTCTCTTCGCCACGCTCCTCGCCCCCAAGAAGCACGTCGTCGGCAACGTTCCGCGTTTGCACGACATGGAATCGACGCTCAAGATGCTCGTCCACTTCGGATGTTCCGTGGATCAGCGCCATAGTCGGGCCTACGGATCGGACTGGATCGTCGACGCCGCGGGACTCAATACCTCCGAAGCTCCCTATGACCTCGTTCGCAAGATGCGCGCGAGCTTTTTGTCGCTGGGGCCCCTGCTTGTCCGTCGCGGCCAGGCGCGGGTGTCCTTGCCGGGCGGTTGCGCGATCGGCGCGCGTCCCGTGGATTTGCACCTCATGGCACTCGAGAAGCTCGGCGCTCGCATCGAACAGAAGAGCGGTTACGTCGAGGCGAAGCTCCCGCAGGGACGGGACCGTTTGAAGGGAACGACGGTGATCTTTCCGCTCGTCTCGGTCGGCGCGACCGAAAACCTTGTGATGGCCGCGACCTTGGCCGAAGGAACGACGGTCATCGAGAACGCCGCGAAGGAACCCGAGATCCGGGACCTTTGCGAATCCCTCATTTCGATGGGCGCCCGCATCCAAGGCCATGGCTCTTCGAAGATTCTGGTCGAGGGCGTTCCCGAACTCGGCGCCATGAACTTCCGCATTCCGCCCGACCGTATCGAGGCGGCGACTTATCTCATCGGCGCTCAGCTCACGGGCGGCGACGTGACCGTGAAGGGCGCCAATGCCGAGGACCTGGGCGTCGTCTTGGATTACCTCGAGCAAACGGGCGCTAAGGTCACGCGTTCGGCCGAAGGCGTGCGGGTCGAGTCCTCGCCGGTCGTCAAGCCGGTCGACGTTGTGACGGCTCCCTTTCCGGGCTTTCCCACGGACGTTCAGGCCCAGTGGATGGCCCTCATGACGATCGCCGACGGGGATTCCGTCGTGACCGAAACGATCTTCGAAAATCGCTTCATGCACGTTCCGGAACTGCGCCGGATGGGCGCGCAGCTCGACGTCGTGGGCTCGTCGGTTCGTATCAAGGGGCGTCCGCGTTGCCTGGAAGGGGCTCCCGTCATGGCCACGGACCTGCGGGCGAGCGCCTGCTTGATCCTCGCGGGCCTTGGCGCCAAGGGCGAAACCTCCGTCAAACGGATCTACCACCTGGATCGGGGCTACGAATCCATGGAAAACAAGCTCCAAAGCCTGGGGGCTCAGGTCGAGCGTTCGGCCGATACCTGACTTGGGCTTTGACAGGCCCGGAGGGGGGGGATAGCTCCTTTCCCCTAGGCCAACGCGCAAGCGGGTGGTCAATTTCCTGCGAAAGGGGGTGATTTCAGTATGCCTACTCTACGAGTCCGTGAAGGTGAATCCTTCGAATCCGCCGTTCGTCGCTTCAAGAAGCTGTGCGAAAAGGCCGGCATTTTGACCGAAGTGCGCAAGCGCGAACATTACGAGAAACCCTCCGTTCGCCGCAAGCGTAAGAGCTTGGCCGCTCAAAAGCGCGCCGAGAAGAAGAGTCGCGGTCGCCGCTCCTTCTAACTCGAGTCCTGTATTCGTGAATGAAGGGGCCCCGGACGTTTCGTCCCGGGCCCCATTTTTTTTGAACGATCGCTAAGAAACGTTCCCGCGATCCCGAAGACGGAGGATTCCATGTCGACCTTGAAGGAAAAGATCCAGAAAGCCACGACCGAAGCCATGAAGGCTCGCGAAGCGATGCGAGTCCAAACCCTCCGCACGCTCTTCAACGCCGTTCGCAAGAAAGAGATCGACGAGCGCAAGGATCTCAGCGACACCGAAGTCGAAAAGACCCTCCTGACCGTTCTCAAGCAACTGCAAGAATCCCTCGAGCAAGCCAAGGGCGCGGGACGCGCCGAGATGGCCGCCGAGGCCGAAGCCGAAATCAAGATCCTCAAAGAGTTCCTTCCCGAGCAGATGGGCGAAGCCGACGTGCAGAAGGCCGTCGCCGCGCTCGCCGAAAAACTCCGCGCCGCGGGCACGCTCCCGACCGGAAACGCCGCGATGGGCGCCCTCATGAAAGCCGCGATGGCCGAGATCGGCTCCAAGGCCGAAGGCAAAATCGTGCAGGCGGCCGTGAGGAAAGCGCTCGAAGCTTGAGGAGCGCTTAACCGTGACCGGGGGTGATCGTCGTCGAGGCCTTCAAGAGGTGAAAGACCTCGTGAAGGAGAGGAGTGACTTGGCCGAAGTGATCGGCCGTTACTCCAAGCTGGTCCGCGAGGCGGGCGGCTACAAATGCTGCTGTCCGCTGCCCGGCCACAAAGAGAAGACCCCTTCGTTCCACATCAACACCCGCGAAAAGTATTTCTACTGCTACGGCTGCCGTCGGGGCGGAGACATCTTCAGCTTTCTCGAGCTCGTCGAAGGACTTTCGTTCATGGAAGCGCTCAAGGAGCTCGCCGGCCAGAACGGAATCGAGCTGCCGGCTTTTGAGCCGCGCTCGCCGCGCGTGCCCGGCGTGGCGGGCAACGTGAATGCGCCGTCCCCCGCGACGGGCGAAGCCAAGAATCGAAAGATGATGGGGCTCGAGCTGCTCGACCGCGGCACGAAGTTCTTCCAGCGATTGCTGTGGGAATCGCCGGCCGGCGCGCCGGCGCTCGCGTACCTACGCACGCGAGGAATTTCGGACGAGGAAATCCAAGAGCTCAAGCTCGGTTGGGCGCCCGAAGGCCGCGCGACGTTGCTTTCGAAGATCCCCTCCGATCAAATGGCCGTGGCCGAAGCCGTGGGTCTCGTGCGCAACTTCGAGGGACGTCGATACGACTTCTTTCAAGAACGGCTCATGATCCCGATCGCGGATCACCGCGGTCGGGTATTGGCCTTCTCGGGCCGCACGCTTCGCCCCGTCGACGAGCGAAATCCCAAGTACAAGAACTCTCCCGAGACGGAGTGGTTCAAAAAGAAAACCGTCGTGTACGGGCTCGATCGTGCGGCCCGAACGATACGCGATCATGGGTTCGTCGCGGTGGTTGAAGGTTACTTCGATCAGTGGGCGTTGCAGAAATCCGACGTGCCTTCGGTGGCCGTGATGGGCACGGCGCTCACGCCCGAACACATGGATCAGCTCCTGCGCTACACGCGGCAAATCGTTTTGGTTTTGGACACGGACGCGGCCGGCGTTTCGGCGACCCTGAAGAGTTTGCCGGGCCTTTTGCGTTTGGATTGCGACGTGAAGGTCTTCTCGGATCTCGACGGCAAGGATCCGGCCGATTGGCTGATGGGTTTTCAGGGCGACCCGGCGAGCGTTCGCCAGCGGCTGCTTTCGGCGCCGAACGCGCTCGAATGGTGGGTCGAGCGTATTTTCCTCGACGCGAAACGAAACGGTTTCGATCGCGTGCAGACTTTGCGCGAGCTCGCGCAGCCCTGGTCGCTCGCGGCCTCCCGCAGCGGCCAACGCCGGGTTCTCGCCGAGAAGATCGCGCTCGTGCTCTTCGGCGCGGGCATGGACTTCGAACGCGTCGTGGCCGACGTTTCGCGCGAGCTCGATCGGTCGGCTCCGCGCGTGGAGGTCGCCTCGACGACGGCCGAAGCTCCGGTCTCGGGCATCGCGTCGTCCAAGTTCGCCCGCACGCAGTCGCGCGTGCGCTCCGCGACCCGCGGAGATCGCTTGGCGGAAGAGCTGTTCGTGCATTGGGTTCAGAACTGGGATCTCTTGCGCGACGAGACGCTGTTCCGTTTGCCGGAGCTGCAGGAGCTCTTGGCGGGAAGTCCGGCGGCGCCCTTCGTCGCGGCCTTGGAAGCCCGGGCTACCGAGCACGGAATGCCCGACGGCGCGTGGCTTAGAGCCTTTCTCGAAAGCTTGCCTTCGACCCACGAATTGCGCGCTTGGATCCTTGCAGGTCTCGTGGGAATCGAGGGCGAAGAATCGACCTTCGATAAGGCTATGAATTCATTCAATGAATTTGCTTTGCTTTTGAAGCGTGATCGTCTGCAGGGAGAACTCGTTCGGCTCCAGCGATCGCTCAAATCGGCGGAAGCAAACGCCGAGGAGTCGGCACGAATTTTGAATGAAATTCAAAATGTTAGATTACGTTTGGAAAACGCGCGTGAACCCGCTAGGGTCTAGGCCTTTCAAAGTCCCATGGAGAGCTCCGGAGACCTATGGCTCAGAAGAAATCTGCCACGCCCGCTAAGTCCGCTGTGAAAGAGTCCGCGAAAGAAAAGGCCGCGCCCAAGAAGGCCGCGCCGGTCGCGAAAACGGCTGCGCCGAAAGTGGCGAGCGCGGACTCGAAGGGCGCCTCGAAGAAAGGCTCCGGCGAAAATCCGGCCGTGATCCTCGAGCGTCTCGCGGAACTCGGGAAGAAAAAAGGTTTCCTCACTTTCGAAGAAGTGAACAACGCGCTTCCGAAAGAGATGACGTCTCCGGACCAACTCGAAGACGCCATTAACTTCCTCGGCGGCAAGAACATCGAGATCGTCGAGAACGAAGAAGACGCAACCGAGGCGAAGCCCCGTAAGTCCAGTGGTGGCGCCGCCGCCGCACAGGCCGCCGCGGAAGCCGCCGCCGCTTCGGAAGAAGCCGAAGAAGACGAAGCCGCCGCCGCGAAGGCCTTCGACGAAGAGTCGGCCGAGCTGCTCAAGGCGAACGACCCCGTTCGCCTCTATCTGCGCAAGATGGGCTCGATCCCGCTCCTCACGAAGGACGGCGAAGTCGAGATCGCCAAGAAGATCGAAGAAGGCGAGAACGAAGTCATGGACGTCGTCCTGAACTCCCAGATCGGGATTCAGGAAGTTCTTTCGGTCGGCGAACGTATTCGCCTCGGAAAGATCCGCGTGCGCGACGTCGTCCGCGGTCTCGACGAAGACGATCCCGAGATCAACGAAGACGAATACAAAGACAAGATTCTCGCCGCGATCGATCGCGTTCGCGAGTTCGAGCAGATCCTGACCTCGGGCAAGGGCTCGCAGAAAACCCTCGAGAAGGGTCGCGACGCGATGTTCGACGCCTTCCGCGAAATCTCCTTCAACCGTAAGACGATCAACCGCATCGTCGGCCGGATGAAGAGCTACGTGCAGACGATCGACGATTCCGCGGCCGTCTACACGCGGGAGCTCGGCAAGGTTCGCTGCCGCAACGTCGAGGAGTGGGAAGAGCTCGCGGCGAAGTTCCAGGATCCGGCGCGTAAGCTCCAAGCGTTCAAGCAGGCGGGTAACCGCGGTTGGGACGAACTCGAGCCGCTCCGTCGCATCGTCGATGAACAAAAGCAGCGTCTCGTCGACGTCGAGGTCCAGTCGGGCCTTCCCATCGAGAAGCTTCAGAAGATGTACTCGCAGATCGTCGAAGGCGAGCGCAAAGCCGACCACTCGAAGGCTCGTCTCGTCGAAGCGAACTTGCGCCTCGTCGTGTCGATCGCCAAGAAGTACACGAACCGCGGTCTCCAGTTCCTGGACCTCATCCAGGAAGGCAACATCGGCCTCATGAAGGCCGTCGACAAGTTCGAGTACCGCCGCGGCTACAAGTTCTCGACGTACGCGACGTGGTGGATCCGTCAGGCCATCACCCGCGCGATCGCCGACCAAGCTCGTACGATCCGTATCCCGGTCCACATGATCGAAACGATCAATAAGCTCGTGCGTACGAGCCGCTACCTCATGCAGGAAATCGGTCGCGAGCCGACGCCCGAGGAAATCGCCGCGAAGATGGAACTTCCGGTCGAGAAGGTCCGCAAGGTCCTCAAGATCGCGAAGGAACCCATCTCCCTCGAGACGCCGATCGGCGAAGAGGAAGATTCGCACCTGGGCGACTTCATCGAAGACAAGACGGTCATCAACCCGGCCGAAGCCGTCATCAACCTGAACCTCTCGGAACAAACGCGTAAGGTCCTTGCGACCCTCACGCCGCGCGAAGAGAAGGTTCTGCGTATGCGCTTCGGTATCGGCGAAGAGTCCGACCACACCCTCGAGGAAGTGGGTCAGGACTTCTCGGTCACGCGGGAACGTATTCGTCAGATCGAGGCCAAGGCTTTGCGTAAGCTCCGCCACCCGAGCCGCGCGAAGCGCCTGAAGACCTTCGTCGAAAACTGATCCGTTTCTAAGCATTTTTTGGCTAAAGCGGGAAACAAATCCCCGTTTTAGCCTGTCTTGGACTCGGATTTAGACTGAGTCGATGCTAGCCTGTTCAGATGATCGACCACGTGACCCTTACGGTCTCGAATCTAGAGCGTAGCAAGAAGTTCTACTTCAAGGCCTTGGAGCCGCTTGGCTACGAAATCCTGATGGAGTTCGGCAAAGAGGTCACGGGCGAAGCGAGCTACGTCGGGATGGGGGTCGCGGGCAAACCGGACTTCTGGCTGAAAGAAGGTTCGCCGAACCGTCCTTCGAACCACGTTGCCTTCCGCGCCAAGAATCGTCCCATGGTCGACGCCTTTTACAAAGCGGGTCTCGCCAACGGTGGGCGCGACAACGGAGCCCCCGGAGTTCGGACGGATTATCATCCCGGCTACTACGCGGCTTTCCTGCACGATCCGGATGGCCACAACATCGAAGCCGTCTGCCACGAAGCTCTCCCCGGAACCTAAGCGGATCGGAAGGCCGAAAGGCCAAAAAGCGAGCAGGTCACTTTGGGAATAATTGGGTAGTATTTTACCCTCACACCCGACAGTTGATTTGAAGAGGTTCCGCTCATGGCTTTGTCCGATTTTTCCATTCGTCGTCCCGTTTTCTCTTGGATGCTCATGGGGGCGGCGATTCTCTTCGGCCTTCTCTCCTTCAAGAACCTCGGCGTCAGTCAGCTGCCCGACGTCGACTTCCCCGTTGTGAACGTCTCGCTCACGCTCCAAGGCGCGGCGCCCGAAGTCATGGAGACCGACGTCGTCGACCAGATCGAAGGTGCGCTGCTCACGATCAACGGCATCCAGTCGATGAGCTCGACCTCGCGCAACAGCTTCGCGAACATCACGATCGAGTTCGCCCTCAATACGAACATCGATACGGCGCTCCAGGAAGTCCAGAACAAGATCACGCAGATCCAGAACCTCTTGCCCCGGGACTTGAATCCGCCCGTCGTCATGAAGGTTAACCCCGAAGACCAGCCCATCATGTGGCTTGCCGTGACCTCGGACAAGATGAGCCGTCGCGATCTGATGGCGTTCGTGCGCGACGTCGTCAAAGACCGCTTCACGACGGTCGAGGGCGTGGGCGACGTGCTCATGGGCGGCTACGTCGAGCCGAACCTCCGCGTGTGGCTCGACACCGAGAAGCTCCGTCGCTTCGACATCACGGCGAACGACGTCATCTCGACGATCCAGAGCCAGCACTCCGAAGTTCCGGCCGGTTACCTCGAGACGGAGCGCGAAGAGTCCAACGTCCGCACGATGGGCGAGGCAAAGACGGAAGAAGAGTTCGGCAAGCTCGTCGTGAGCCAGCGCGGTGGGGCCCCGCGCGAAGTGAACATCCGTCTTAACCAGGTCGCGCGCATCGAAGACGGCTTGGCCGATATTCGCCAAATCAGCCGCGCGAGCGGTACCCCCGCCGTGGGACTCGGTATCCGCAAACAGCGCGGTACGAACGCCGTCGCCGTGGCCGAAGCCGTGAAGAAGCGCATGGCCGATCTGAAGGCCACGCTTCCCGAAGGCATGGGAATGGAAATCCGCTTCGACTCGACGAAGTTCATCAAGAACTCGATTTCGACTCTGACCCACGAGCTCTTGGCCGCGGCCGTTCTGACGGGAATCGTCTGTTGGTTCTTCTTGGGTTCGCTTTCCTCGACCATCAACATCCTGCTCGCGATCCCGTTCTCGGTCATCGGGGCCTTCACGGTCCTAAACTTCATGGGCTTCACCCTGAACAGCTTCACGCTGCTCGCGCTCACGCTCTGCATCGGTATCGTCGTCGACGACGCGATCATGATGCTCGAGAACATCGTCCGGCACTACGAGATGGGGAAATCCCGAATACGGGCGGCCTTCGACGGGGCCCGCGAGATCTCGTCGGCCGCGACCGTCACGACGATCGCCATCGTCGCGATCTTCATTCCGGTCGTCTTCATGCAGGGGATCATCGGCAAGTTCTTCCTGCAGTTCGGCGTCGCGCTCTCGACGGCGGTCATGCTTTCGCTGCTCGAAGCGCTCACGCTCACGCCTTCGCGCTGCTCGCAGCTGTTGAACGTCTCGCCCCGTACGGACTTCATCGGCAAGCGTATCGAGGCTTGGCTGACGGGGCTCACGGATCGCTACCGTCGCGTGATTCCGTGGTTGCTCAACAACCGTTGGAAGGTCGTGATCGCGTCAATCGTGGTGTTCGTTTCTTCGCTCGGACTTATCGGGGTGCTTCGTAAGGAGTTTATTCCCGCCCAGGATCAGTCGCTCTTCCTTATTCGCGTCGAGACGCCCGTCGGGTCCTCGATCGAGTTCACCGACGGCAAGATGGCCGAGCTCGAGAAGATCCTTCAGGATCGCAAGGTCGACGTCGTCGACGGCTGGTACATGAGCGTCGGTGGCTTCACGGGCGGCGAAGTCAACTCCGGCATTCTCTTCGTGACCATGAAGCCCAAAGCTCAGCGTGGAAACGATGCCTCCGGCAAGCGTTGGACGCAGGCGAGTTTCATGGAGTACTGCCGCACCGAAATGAACAAGGTAAAGGACGTGCGCCCGATCATCCAGGATCTCTCGGGCGGCGGCTTCTCGGGCAACTCGCGCGGCTTCCAGGTCGAGTTCACGCTCATGGGCCCCGAATGGGACAAGATGGGCGAGCTCACCAAAGACATCATGAAAAAAATGGAAGAATCGGGCGTCGCGACGGATATCGACACCGATTACAAAATTGGTATGCCCGAAGTTCACATCTACCCGGAGCGGGAGAAGGCCGCGGCACGGGGCGTGAGCACGGCCGCGATCGGCGAGACCGTGGGGGCCATGGTGGGCGGGGTGATCGCCGGACGCTACACGAACGGCGCGCGTCGTTACGACGTGCGGGTCCGCCTCGAGGCGAACGAGCGTTCGCGCGCGGACCAAATCGAGAAGCTCTTCGTGCGAAACAGCTACGGAGAGATCATTCCCCTTTCGCAAGTCACCCGGGTCGAGAAGAAGCCGGTCCTCCAGAAAGTCACGCGTCGCGATCGCCAGCGCGCGATTTCGATTTACGCGAACGCCAAGGCCCCGGCGACCCAAGAGCAGGTGCTCGCGGTCGTGACGAAACTCCAGAAGGAGCTGCCGACGGGCTACCGCATCGTGTTCTCGGGTAACGCGCAGGCTTCTAAGGAAGCTTTCGTCAGTCTGCTCGTCGCGCTGGGGCTCGGTATCGCGATCGCCTACATGGTGCTCGCGTCGCAATTCAACAGCTTCATCCACCCGATCACGATCCTTTCGGCGCTGCCTTTCAGCGTATCGGGTGCCTTCATCGCACTGTTGCTCACCAATCAGTCCGTGAACATGTACTCGATGATCGGCCTTTTGCTCCTGATGGGCATCACCAAGAAGAACTCGATTCTTCTCGTCGAGTTCACGAACCAGACGCGGGAGCACAATCCCAAGATGAGCGTGCGCGACGCGCTGATCGAAGCTTGCCCGGTGCGTTTGCGTCCGATCTTGATGACCTCGGTCGCGACCATCTCGGCCGCGATTCCGAGCGCGCTCGGCTTGGGCGAGGGCGGCGAAGTCACGCGGCCCATGTCGTCGGCGATCATCGGCGGCATGACGCTCTCCACGATCCTCACGATGTTCGTCGTGCCGTGTCTCTACAGCCTCTTCGCGAAGCTCGAGAAGTCCACCGACTTCAACGAGCAAGTGAAGGCGGCCGAGGCCGAAGAATTGCCGGTCCACGCCGCCGGCGGGCACCTGCATCCACACCCCGCGAGTCCGACACACTAGGGGCCAAGGATTCCCCCAGGGCTTTTACGCTTCGGGGGAATCGACTATCTTAAGGGGGCAACCGAAGGTGGGGCCTATAGCTCAGTCGGTTAGAGCAGGCGGCTCATAACCGCTCGGTCACAGGTTCAAGTCCTGTTGGGCCCACCAGATTCACTCTGATATCGGATATCCGGTACCAGATATCTGATATCAGTGGCCTTTCTTCCAGTTTGGAGAATCCTTAAGATCGGCGTTCACGAGTTTGTATAGGCAAGCGCCTAGCATATCTGCTGAGCCACGAACCCAGTGCGTTGCCGGCTATTCCTAGCTTTTAGAACAAGCCAGCGGCGTTCGGGGAATCTTTGAGAATCGGCTGACCTAGATCCCACAGTTCTACCGCTTTGCCGTCGCGGAATCGGAAGATGTGGACCACCGCGACGCCGAGGGTTCCGGGTTGCATCGTGACGTGCGAATGGGAAATGACGGTGTCGCCGTCTTCGTAGAGATGCTTGATGTCGATCCGGGTATTGGGGTTTTCGCGGTGGGCTTCTTCCATGGCGAGCAGGAGATCCTCTCGGCCCGCTTTGACGTACTGGTTGTGATGAATGAAATCGGGCGCGACGAACTTTTCGTAGGCGGTCCGAACTTGGTTGGCCGAGAGGAGCTTCAGAAATTGCGCAACGGAGTCTTTGTTCGACATGGTTAACCCTTTCGTAGAAACTTGAGCTTACTTTGCCACTTTCTCACTCTGAGACGCTAAGGTCCGGAGATAGGATCCATCGAAGGCACTCCCGCATTTGGCGGAATAAGGGCGTTCACGGCGAACCGTGCATCCTTGGATAGCTCGATTGAAGAATAAGGCAAAGGCGTTGAGTGGAAGCACTAAATATCGTGCTCTAGCTTTGTGAGCGGGAAATCCTCAATCCAAGCACAACTTCATTCCTTCGTGTGAGTCTTCAAAGCCCAGGCGACGGTAGAACCGATGGGCATCTTTGCGCAGTTTGTTGGTTGTAAGCTGGACTCTTCGACAGCCGCGTCGGCGAGCTTGATCGATTGCCCAGGTCATCATCAAGGAGCCAACTCCCGAATTACGATGCTCTTCGGAGACGTGGACCGCTTCGATCTGGAGGTCTTCTCTGCCCCCGGCTGCCAAATACCTCAGATAGGTCAAATGGAAGGTTCCGACCACTTCACCTCGGCGGTCGACCACCATAATTTCATTGTCTGGCGTTGCATCAATTTTCTTGAATGTTTCAAAGTAAATCGGGGGAATTGGTTGCGGCAACTCAGATCTTGGCTTGCCGTCGGGTCCTCCGGCATTCGTTATGCGGACGATCGCCGCTACGTCCTCGAGTGTTGCCCGGCGTATGCAAACTTCTTTTGGAAGCATGAGCTTTTTCTAGCCGGAAGACGCTTTTCTTACAAAAGTCCCCCGAACGGCAAAAGAGATGCATTGGCAAAAAATGGACGTCGCCTTACCATTACGAGATGAAAAAGCTTTCTCCATTCTTGATGTACAACGATCAACTGGAACAGGCCGTTAAGTTCTACAAGGCCGTCTTCAAAAAGAACTTCAAGCTGCTTTCTAAACCCGGCAAACCCGGGGAAATGAAGTCGGCTTCATTTTCGATTTTGGGCCAGGAGTTTTCGGCCTTCAATGGCGGAGCTCATCCCGAGTTCAAGTTCACTTGGGGCGTTTCCTTTATGATCCAGTGCAAAGATCAAAAAGAAGTCGATTATTACTGGGAAAAACTGTCTTCCAATGGGGGCGAGAAAAGCCAGTGTGGCTGGGTGAGAGATCCCTTCGGTCTTTCGTGGCAGGTGACTCCGACGGTTCTTCTCAAGTGTATGAGCGACAAGAACCCCAATAAAGCTCGCGCCACCGCAGAAGCGATGATGAAAATGGACAAAATTATTATCGCCGACATCAAAGCGGCCCATAAAAACGCGAGGTAAAAGTAAGCGCGACTTGCCGAGGATCCAGCTGACATAGGGTTTTCGCCCGGTGGACAAGGGCAAAGGCGAAGAACTATCTTTCTCGCGTGGAAGTTTGGAAGCCTCTTCGGCCGGATGCGCTCGTCGCGTTGCTAGAAGGATTTTCTCGAGCTTGGGGCTTTGCCGGTGGTTACGGACTTGACCTCTGGCTCGGGCGCGAAACCCGCACCCACGCTGACCTCGATATCACTTTGTTCCGCGAAAGTTTGGGTGACCTTTTTTCGTTTCTTCCCGAGTACGAATTTCACGTCGCCGAAGCAGGCAGATTGCGGCTGTTAAGGGGGTCATGTGACTTGAACCCTTCGGAATGGAATCTTTGGGTCCGGAAGAGGGGAGAGCCGGATTGGCTTTTCCAGTGTCTCATCGCGGACGAAGACACCGGCCGGTGGATCTACCGTAGGGACGCCCGCGTGCGACGAGCGAAAGAGGACTTTTTTAGGGATAGTGGCTCGGGCTTATGGGTCATCGCTCCTGAGATTCAGCTGCTTTTTAAGTCCCCGAGGCGCGAGCTGAAAGATACCTTTGATTTTATGGCCGTGAAGGACTCTCTCTCCGCGGCCCAAAAGGAGTGGCTTCGCTCGAGTCTCGCGACGGTCTTTCGGAATCAGCACCCGTGGATCGCGGAGCTTTCACTTTGAAAAGACCGTCTCGAGGTCGCTTCGGAGCAAGCCATATATCGCTTCGTTAGCGGGTACGCCGTTGACGAGATAATGCGCTCGGAGGAGTCCTTCTTTAAGGAAACCGACTTTTTCGAGAACTCGACACGAAGAAACGTTTTCTTCGTGCACGAAAGCAATGAGCTTTCGTATGGGAGTCATGGCGAACACGTTCTCAACGACGAGTCGTAGCCCCTGGGTTCCGACTCCTTGGCCGCGCGCTTTCGCATCGACCCCGTAACCAATTTCGGCCGTAAGCATCAGGCGGTTGATGTTTTGAAGGGTTACATGGCCTACGACCTGGCCGTCTCGTTCCAAGGCCCAGAAGTACGAATTCGCGGTCTCGTAATCACCGAGGTCCGAGCTCGATTGGGAGAGCCGTTCTCGCAGGGATTCTAACGTAGAGGCAAGCAGAGGGTTGAATCTTACGGTTTCGTCGTCTTGTCGGGCCCTAAACCACCACTCGGCCAAACTTGGGTCGGCGGGGACAAGCATCAGCTTCATGATTCGACGAGTTTATCTCAGTTTCGAGGGAATATTCGTTTCAGGAGGAGTCGGCTCGAGACGTATTTGATACAAACCAAGAGAGGGCTTGTGGTGATTCACACTTTGACTCGATATCTAAGGCGATGGGGCGGATCCGATCGCCGTCGTCATTTCGATGTGTATACGGACGGCAGTCTTAAGCGGGGAATCGGCGCCTGGGCCTTTGTCGTCGTCGAGGATGGCGTCGTGATTCACGAGGCTTCGGGACGGGTGCGGCGCACCGATTCGAATCGGATGGAGTTCCACGCGGCCGTCGAGGCGCTCCGGTGGTTGCCCGTTTCGTCCGAGGTAATGCTCTATTCGGACTCTCGAATCCTTATCGAGACGCTGAATCAATGGCGGCCCGTTTGGAAGGCGAGCGGGTGGACACGGCCTCGCGATCGCGAGATTCCCCATCTGGATCTTCTGCGGGAACTCGATGCCCTGAGTGAGAGTCGCTCGGTCACCTGGAAATGGGTGCGCGCCCATTCCGGGATCGAACACAACGAACGCTGCGATCAGCTTTGCATCCAAGCGAGGAGCATTCGCCGTTAAGATGGATCAAAGTCCTCGAACGAAGGAGTCCCTTTGCGCTAGGACTCTATCCCATGTCCAAGACGAAGAAGCCGATCGACCCCGGGTACTTTCGGCGCTACGCGGGTCGCCGAGGGTCTTATGCTAAGCTTTGGCGCGAGCACTCGCCGGTCGATATGTGCGTCGACCAGTTTCGCCATCCGGCGGCGCCCCGGCTTCGAAATATTTGCGTCCTCGGCACGGCGACGGGGCAGGTGTTGAGGGAGTTCGATCGCGGATTGGGGATTCGGCCCCACGGCTGCGAGATTTCGCGTTGGGCCTTCGAGCGCATTCCCAAGGCCTATCGTTCCCGCATTCGTTGCGAAGATATGCGTGAGTACCTGGAGAAGGCGGAAGCGCGCGGAAAGGTCTTTGATTTGGTCTTCTCGAACTCTTCGCTCGTCTACTTGCCTCGCCGTGAGCTCGCGTCGTTTCTTCGGCGCGTGGCGCGCACGACGCGTTTTCTTTACTTCAACTCGAGCTTCAAAGGAGCGGCTTGTCGCGACGACTACCGAGAGATCCTGGAGACCTTCGATTGGTGGAACGTCCGCATCAAACGCGCGGGCTTTCGCGAGCTTAAAACCGATCGTGGCGCCTCGACCTTCCTTTGGGAGTCGAAGCGCTTGGACCCTAAGGCCATCGACCTTAGGGTTGGATCCAGGGGGCGGGGTGAACGTTGACGTCGTTTTCGAAGAGAAACGCATCCCACGAGAAAAGAAGTTTATAGCGGGACTCAAGACTCTCCCGGTCAAAGCGGTCGAAGGCGAGTTTGGGGTCAGCCGTAAGGAAGGCCGAAACGTGCCGAGCGAGCTTGCGGTGAAGTTCCTGAAGCTCGGCAAAGAGTTCGGATCGCTTTTTGCGTAGCTCTTGGTAAGGGAGCGAATCGGAACTCGGTGTTGAGTCAACTTCTCCGTTCGGCACGGGATCGGGTTGCTCGGCGAGATCGTATCCCGAGGTCGAGCATAGCTGTCGCAGTTCATCGGCGATTTGGTAGATCCGGGATCTCGTCGACCCGAGTTGCAACGTGGGAACCAGGCTCGAGTTCTGGAGCACGTAGCCCATCAGCATTCTTTGACTTGCCTCGACCGTCGCGACTTTAACGCAGATGTCGTAACGCATCTCCACGCCAAGATCTTGGATCGAATCGTCAACGACGGACATCGCATTCGCGATGCTGTATAAGCCGCGCTCACCGATCAGAACGCTGTCGCGTATAATGCCGTAGCTGATTCTTTGGAGGAGCCCAGCCTGGTTCTCTCCGTATCCGTAGATGTGGGCAATCTCGTGTAGAGTCAAAGCGAGCATCTCGTGGGCCAGAAAGCGCAACGGGATTCTGGCTAAGCGCTTCGGGTTAAAGCAGATCTTCGGGATGAGACGGGTGGCCGAACCGTCGCGAGCGTTTCCGTGGCTGTCGACGCAGGTATCCGCGACGTTGATCTCGAGACGCTCCTTGGCCACAAAGTCGTGAATGGATCGCCGAAGCCGATTTTCTTGGGAGAAAATGTTCTTAGAAATCTCGAAGAACTCGTCGTGGGCCTCGGCGTCTTTGGTCATAAGGGGCGGATCCAGTTCGAGCTCGCCTCGTTTGGCTTTTGCGTAGAAGATTTTTCGATGTTCGATCGCCATCTCGAGTCGAACGAGGGTTTTTGCGAGCAAGGGTTGAAGCGCGCGTGCCATGTTCTCGACATCTTGCACCGAG
>ERZ761607.3173-NODE-3173-length-16347-cov-5.053339_pt1 | contig 16347 bp, 6 predicted proteins | sample MGYA00511164_ERZ761607 | MGnify/ENA primary metagenome ERZ761607 (study PRJEB28899, sample SAMN02445080) | bioreactor sludge metagenome | biome: EBPR sludge | place: Australia: Brisbane, Thorneside Wastewater Treatment Plant | collected 2011-06-22 ...
CCAAACCAGAACGACCGGTTGAGTCTGGGGAAAATGGGACAAACAACAGTAAACCAGCTGAGCCGGAGCCCCCTAAAACGGTGTACGACAATTTTGATATTACGATACGGCCGTCCGGCCCCCCCCATTCCTACCGAATCGAAGCAAAATCACCCAACGGCGAAGCTTCAGCCGCCGCGCCACAGCTTTTCCCGTTTGAGGATGACGACTACCAATACGCCGCACGATCCCTGCGCGATGTGCAAATTTCAGAGCCGCAGTATGCCAACGACATGGGCGAGATTTTGCGCAAATTCTTGTTTCCCGCGCCGATTCAGGAGCTGTTTAGCACCACGCTAAACGTCTCGCGGGCCCAGGGCAAGGACGGCATCCGGGTGCGGATTAACATTAATGAGGAGTCGAGCGAACTGTATCAGGTGCCGTGGGAATATTGCCGCGACGACAAATCATTTTTGTCGCTTAACGCCGACACGCCGCTGGTACGCTACATGCCCACCAACCGGGCCCCTAAGCCCATCTCTGTGCCCAGCCCGGTGAATATTCTGTTGGCCTGGGCCAATCCCGCAGACCTGGCGCAGCTGGATGTGCAGAGCGAAATTGACGCCGTGAAGGATGCCCTGGCCGCATTTACGGCGTCGGGCAAGGTGGTGATTGAGGAACTGCCCAACGTGTCGCCGAACACGCTGGTGTCGAAGGTGCGGCAAAGTCCGCCGCATATTTTCCACTTCATCGGGCACGGTGCGCTGCTGCCGTCGGGTGGTGGGGCACTGGCGTTGGACAACGGCCGTAACGCCCATGTCCTGCTAGACGGCGACCGGATGCTGCGGCTGTTCCAGGGTGACGATACCAAGCTGATCATCCTCAGCGCCTGTCAGTCCGGCGCGACCTCAGACAAATCGGAGAAGTCCAGCTCGTCCCAGGCGTTTATGGGGCTGGCCCCCAAACTGGTCTGGGGCGGCCTGCCCGCCGTGGTGGCCATGCAGTACGACCTGCCCAACCAGGCCGCACGGCCGTTTATGCAAACCTTGTACGAATTTTTGGCCCTGGGCAAACCGCTGGATACGGCCGTTACCGAAGCCCGCATCGGCCTGGATTTCAACATTCTAGAAAGTCCCTACTGGGGCATCCCCGTGCTCTTCATGCGTGCACCGGACGGCAACATCTGGGCATAAAAAGTAATTGAGTCATTGGGTAATTAAAACAATTCCCAATTACTCAATTACCCAATGACATTTATGGACAATCGCCTCAGCCTCAGCCAATACAAACTGGCCACCTTCCTGGCCTGCCAGCGCCGCTTCCAGCTGCGCTATTTGCGCCGCCTGCCCTGGCCTGCTACCCCGCTGCCCGAACACACCGAGCAGCTTTTGCAGCAGGGCCAGGAATTCCACCAGCTGGTCGAGCGCCACTTTTTGGGGCTGCAAATTACCCCCGCGACTATCCCCAACGAGTTGGTGCGGCAGTGGTGGCAGGCGTTTATGGCCCACTCCCCCATACACCAACTGCCTGCCGACGCCCGATTTTTGCCCGAAACGGGGCTGACGGTGCCGCTGGGCAACCATTTGCTGTACGGCCGTTTCGACCTGCTCGTGTTGGGCAAAGATGAGGTTGAACGGCCGTTTGCCCACGTGTTCGACTGGAAAACCGGCCGCCCCGCCGATACCACCACCCTCAAAAGCCGCTGGCAAACCCGCCTCTACCTGGCCCTGTTGGCCGAAGGTGGCAGCGCCTTCTGGCCGCAAAATGGACCGCTGGCCCCAGAGCAAATCAGCCTGACGTATTGGTACGTGCAGGAAGCGGAAGCGCCGGTGACAATTGGCTACAGCGCCGCCGAACACCAGGCCAGCTGGACCGAACTGCAGCAAATTGCCGCCCGGCTGGATGAGGCCAGCGCCGCCAACATCTGGCCGCTCACCGACGACTGGAGCGAGTGCCGCGAATGTGCCTACCAAATTTACTGCGGGCGGCAGGGGGCGGGTACGGCCGTACCCGAACTGGACGAAGCCGAAGAGCCAGACACCCCCAACGAACAGCTGCTCACCCCGGAACTTCCCTAACCAATGACTTTAGATGACCTCGCATTTTTGCTTTCGGCTGACGGCCAACGCTGGCTGGCCGACGTTGGCCAGATGGACATTACTCCCCAAACCCACCTGCAAATTGCCACCTGGCTGCGCCAGAAACTACCCCCAACCCAGGCCCAGGCGGTGCTGGAAACGATTGTGCTGCGCCAGCACGCTGCCACCAAATTTAGCCGCGCCAGCCAGATGTATTTTGTGCGCGCCGCGCTCGAACAGGCCTCGGCCGAGATTGTGGCGCAGCACCGCGCCCGCCGCTTTGCCGCGCTCGGCTGCCAACACATTGCCGACCTGGGCTGCGGCATTGGCGGGGACGCCCTCGCCCTGGCTGCCCAGGCCGAGGTTACCGGGGTGGAGTGGGATCCGGTGCGGCTGGCGCTGGCCCAGGAAAACGTGCGCGTTTACGGCCACGGCCACCGCTTCCACCCGCTGCAGGCCGATCTGCACAGCCTGTCCCCCCTGGCGCAAATGGACGCCCTCTTTTTTGACCCGGCGCGGCGCGACGAGCACGGCCGTCGCTTTTTTTCGTTGGCCCAGTACCAGCCACCGCTGAGTCTGGTGGACCAATGGCGGGCGGTGGTGCCGGAAACGGCCGTTAAAATCAGCCCCGGCGTGGATTATGCCGAACTGCCGGAGGATGCGGAGGTTGAGTTCATTTCGCTGGACGGGGAGATGAAGGAGGCGGTGCTGTGGTACGGCCGTTTGCAGTCCGGTGTAGCGCGGCGGGCCACCCTGCTGCCCGCAGGCCACACGCTCACTACCGCCGATTTGCCCGCTGAAGCAGTTCCCAGCACCGCGCCGCAAGCATTCCTCTACGAACCCGACGGCGCGGTCATTCGGGCACACCTGGTGCAGGCGTTGGCGGCCAGGTTAGGGGCCAGGCAGATTGATGAGTCGATTGCTTATTTGACGGCAGAAACGGCCGTATCCACCCCCTTTGCCCGCTGTTTTGCTGTGGCCGACGCCTTCCCTTTCCAGCTCAAGCAGCTGCGGCATTACTTGCGCGAACGGCGCATCGGCAGCGTCACCATCAAAAAGCGTGGTTCGCCGCTGGAGCCGGAACAACTGCTGCGCCAGCTGCGCCTGAGCGGCCACAAAGATGAGCACCGTTTTTTATTTTTGACCCATGTTTTGGGCGAGCCGTCGGTGATTGTGGCGACGGCCGAGGTGGGGTAAAAGCAACCTCCCGCAAGCCAACAGCGGCCTGCGGGAGGGAATTTACAGGTATATGGGGAAGAAGAAACGGCCGTTAAGCCACGCCATTGCTGGTGTTCAGGTAGGTCCGCAGCACTTCACGCAGCTTGCGGATGTCTAGCGGCTTGGGCAGGTAATCGTCGCAGCCCGCCTCCAGACAGCGCTCGCGATCCCCCACAAGCACCTGGGCCGTGGTAGCAATCAGCGGCACCGGTGCCAGGCGATCGTCAGTTTTGAACTCTCGCGCCAGATCCAGGCCGCTTTTCCCCGGCAGGTTGATGTCGAGCAAGATGATGTCGGGCACAACGGTGGACAGGATCGCTTCGGCCGTTGAGGCGTCAGAGGCCTTGATCAACTCATGTCCCTCTGCCTCCACAATGCGCGACACCAGCAGCATGTTTACCGGATTATCTTCTACACACAGAACTTTTTTATCTGTTTTTGCCATAATTAATAACTTACCTTCATACGTTACTTCTAGCAGTTATCTTACTCCAATTTATTACAACGCGGCGTAAGGCTGCCGTTAAATTTTTAATTGGCGCTGGCCGCGGCTTCCACCGGCTGCGTCTTGGACTTAGGCGGATGGTAAGGAATGGTGAACAAGAAGGTACTACCTTGCCCATAAACACTTTCAATCCAAATTTCACCCCCATGCAACTCTACCAGCTTTTTCGTAATCGGCATGCCCAGGCCAGTACCCCCAGCGGCCCGGTTTAAACCACCGTCGATCTGGCGGAACTGTTCAAACACAACGGCCGCATGCTCTTCTTTGATACCAATACCGGTATCTCGTACGGAGCAGAGGATGTGGTTTGCCTGGCCCTGCACCGAAACGGTAATGCTGCCCTTCTCAGTAAACTTGATAGCATTGCCCATGATGTTCCACAAAATCTGGCGCAAACGGGTGCGGTCGGCCTGTACCGGCTTCACCCCCTTGTCGATGTCCAGATGGAGGAAGAGGCGTTTTTCCTGGGCCAGCGGAGCGGCCGTTGCGATCACGTCGTTGGCCAGTTGAGCGATGTCGATCTCTTCATAACGCAGGTCCATGCGCCCGGCTTCAATCTTGGACATATCCAGAATGTCACCGATGAGACCGCGCAAATGGTCACCACTTTGCCGAATCAGCTTCACATCTTCTTCCATACGCTCGTTTAGTTCGCCATCCAGCCCTTCCAGCAGCACATCGGCAAAACCGATGATAGAGTTGAGCGGCGTCCGCAGTTCGTGGCTCATGCTGGCCAGGAATTCAGACTTCAGCTGGTCAACCTCGCGCAGCTTGGTCGAGGTTTGCACCTGGGCCGCATACTGGTTGGCGTTTTCCACCGCGACGGCAATCTGGGCCGCCAGGGTCGTTTGTACGCTCAGATCTTCTGTGGTGAAAAAGTCCTCCTGGTCAGATTGCAGGTCCAACACCCCGATGAGTTTGCTACCCACCACCATCGGCAGAGCCATTTCGGCACGGGTCTCTGGCAGCAGGGGATGGGGCAGAAAGTCCATCGTGCGGCGGACGTTGTTCTCCAGGGTACCTTTACGGGTTCGAGCGGCCCGGGCCACGATAGATTCGTCGTCAATGTTGATTTCGCGCCCTTCCAGGCTCATCAGACGGCCGATATTGCCTGCCCCCGCTTTAAGTGCCAGCGTTTTGCCCGTTTCATTGGCCAGGTAGATGTGGGCATGGTAAAGGCCAAAGCTGCTTCGGGCCAGGTCTACTACGGATTGGAGCAAATCATCCACTTCCAATATGGTGGAAGCGGCCGTACTCACCTTGGCCACCGTTTCCAGTTCAGAAGCCAACCGTTCCTGTTCCGCCAGGGCCAGCTGGGTTTCTTCAAAGAGGCGGGCCGCTTCCAGGGCTTCGGCCAGGTCTTCGGCCACAGCGTTGATGATGTCACGCTCTTCATCGGTTAACGGCCGTTCCGGATCCTCTTCCACGCCAAATAAACCAATCGTCTCACCACGAATTGTGAGCGGCTGGCTCACTTGCGCCGGATTACTCTTCAACGGCGCTGTGCCATTTTTCTTGTGGCGCGGCTGCGGTTCCGGCTGACCGGCTAAAGGTTGCAGACCCGAAAGATCAAAACGATAACCTAACTTATTCTGCCGTACCCGCTGGTATTTTTGCCAACCTTCACGGCTCATTTGCCGCTGTAGCAGGCTTAGCTCGCGCAGCCGACCTTCCATCTCCTGGCGCAGCTCTGTACTTTCAATAGCGATAGCAATCTGGCCGCACAACCCTTCCAACAGCAGCTGGTCGTTGGTAGTAATGCCTTCCAGCTTATCGCTTTGCACGTCTAGCACGCCCAACACCTTGTCACGCAGCTTAATTGGCACCGCCATTTCACTGCGGGTGTCAGGCAGCAGCGGGTTAGATTGCCAGTTTGGATCACCCAACACCTTGCCGCGCAAAACAGATTCTTTTAACTGGGCCGACTGCCCAATCAAGCCAACCCCCATCGGCATAGAGTGGTTCATCGCCAACATTTTGTCCCCAGCCTCGCCGTAGCCTACCACGAGAGCCAGCACGTCCATCGTGTCATCGTAGCGCAGCAGCTGGGTGTAGTAGTAACCAAACTGCTCCTGAACCTGGGTCACAACACGCTCGTACAGATCGTGCAGGTTCGTAGCCGCCGCAATTTCCTGGGCCACCTGGGTGGTCAGCTTCACTTCTCGTTCGCGCCGGGCCAGGCTGGTCACGGCCTGTTCGTTAAGCCGGGCCGCGCGCAGGGCCAACGCACCCTGCTCCGCCACGTCGCTGTATACGGCAAGCTTGTCCTCGGTGAAATACCCTTTTAGATCGCTGGCAAAAAGCAGGATACCCAGCCAATCACCACCCGCTTGAAGCGGAAATGCGGCCATACTCACTGCGCCAAGCGGGTTGGCCAGAGCACGTACCTGTTCAGAGACTCGCTCGTCGGTCATAAGTTCATCCGTCACAAACGGCTTTTGGGCCATAAAAATGTGGGGCAGATATTCGGGGGGAATCTGGGTCCCAAGAGGCAAGCGCTGGTAACCCCGTTTCGAGCGGTCGGTCTTTTTCAGCTCAAGCACAGTCCTGTCACCGACGTTATGTACCAAAAACAGCGAAACAGCGGCTTCGGGGTAGTAATTGGCTTTCTCCACAATGGCGTCAATCACTTCCGCCTGCGTTTGAGCCGTGATGAGCGCCTGCCGTACCTCTAAACGCTGAAGCGTTTGCGCTTCGTTGCGGGCGATGTTTTCCAACCGCTGGGCGTTGACCAACGCCAGGCCGATTGTCTTGCCAATGGTGAGCAGCGTCTCTTTCTCATCTGGCTGGTAGGTCCGTTTTTGTGCATAAATGAGGTTGACCACCCCTAGAACTTGCTCTTGAAACAGCAGGGGGAAAGAAACGACGTTATGCAAACCCTGCTCTAACAGGGCTTTCCGTACGGCCGGTTCCAGTCGTTCGTCGTGAAAAATGTCTTCGCTGGTCACCACGTTCTTTTGGGCGATGGTAATGCCTGAAAGGCTGCCTTTAATGGGCAAGGTGGAACCTACTTCCAGCGTACTGCTGGAAAAACCATGCGAAGCAGCCAGCATCAGCTGATCTTGATTGAGCACAAAAAAGGCAACAGAGGGAGCCTGGGTATGCTGCACAATTGCCTCTGTAGCGCGATGAATAAACGTTTCGTAACTCAATGAGCGGTGCACTGAGTCGGCAATGGCGTTGATGGCCGCCAGGGATTGCACTCGGGTTTTTAGGGCGGCTTCACTGGACTCAAGCGCTTCTTCGGCCTTGATACGCTCGGTCACATCTTGCCCAATTGAGATGAGGTAGAGGATCTGCCCGTGGGCATCTTTAATTGGCGTAATGACTTTATCTTCGTGATAAACTGAGCCATCTTTTTTCCGATTCACCGAGGTACCGCGGAACGTCTCACCGCCCAGAACGGTTTGCCACAGCTTCTCGTAGAAGGCGCGGTTGTGCCGACCAGATTTGAGGATGCGTGGCGTCTGACCCAGGGCTTCTTCTTTGGTATACCCGGTCACGCGCTCAAAGGCAGGATTGACGTAGAGAATCACACCAGTGGGATCGGTGACCAGAATGTGATCGGCCGTTTGTTCAACCAAAGCCTGGTAAAGCGTATTATCGAAGCTCATAAGGCTACTCCATTTTCTTCGGGAACGGCCGTTACCTGCCCATCACCCAGCTTGATAAACGCACGGCGCCCCAAGGTACGGCCGATTTCGGTAACGGCCGTGCGCATAATTGAATCCACATCCGTTGAGCTGCGAACCTTGGTCGCAATAGCGCGCAGCATCTGCTCACGCCGCGCCCGCGCCTGCTCCTGACGGAACAAAACGGTGGTCTGAATCACCACCGCGGCCTGACCTACCAGGCTGGATGCTCGACGTATCTGCACATCTTCGGCATACAGGGGTTCAGACGATTGGCCCGCCACCAACCCCAGCCATTGGTTACCAGCCACCAGCGGGTACAAAACAAAACTGCGCATGCCAAATCCTTCCAAAATCTGCTGGGTTTGTGTATCTACCCGCGAATCCTGGCGTATATCCGACACAATCAGCGCCTCATCTGGCGTGATGGTGCTGAGGAAAGGCACCTGCTCCACCGGGAAACGCGCCCCAATCGGCACCATGTTTGGCACCCCTTCATTTTCCCACTGCGCCACGATGGTCACGTCGGTGGGAATGCCATCTTCTACCGGCTCATCGAACATGAAGATGTTGGCCCGATCCAGCGATTGCAGCATGGTAGATTGGATCAAACCGTGCAGCACGTCTTGTTCCGAGTTGCTGAGCACGATGCTTTCACTACCTACGTACAGTGCTTCCGTTTCGGCGAGCGCTTTTTGGGTTTGCTCGTACAAATAGATGGATTGCACAGAAACGGCCGCCTGACTCACCAACACACTCAGCCGTCTGATCTGGCCTTCGGCAACCGTTAGCGTCCGGGGGTAGTAACCATTGATAAAACCAACCCGCCGGCTACCGATAATCAGTGGCATATAAATAGCCGCTCTGACATTCATCGCATTCATAAGAATCGCGCGGAATTCGTCGCTGATTCGTTCATCCGTGGCCACATCCGCATGAATCAGCATTTCTTCAGAACTCACCAGCTCAAAAAAGCCGGGAACGCTGTCTATCCTGAACCGGGTGGGTTGTTGATTCAATTCAGAACCGCCCCAATCAGCCAACAAGTAAACCTCTTCCGGCAATTGACCCTTTTCCCACGGGCGGTCAAAGAAGCTAATCGTGACGTTGTGCGAACCCTGACCCAAAACGGTATGTTGACGCAGGGCCGTCAGCACGTCTTCGTACGTTTGTGCGGTGTTGAGGTCGGCGCTGGCCTGGTAGAGAGCGGCCGTTTCCGACAACGCCTCTTCTGTCTGGTTAAACAGCAGCCGGTTGTACACCACCGCCGACGCCTGCTGCGCAATTGCGCCGTACAGCCGCTCGTCCACGCTGGTAAACGTTTGCCGCGTTTGCCAGCGAATAACAATTTGCCCCAAACGCAGGTTCACCACAGACAAGAACATCACCGCCACAGCCTGAACGTTGAGTTCGGCCAGCATCTGCTTTTCCGCCGCGCTCAAACGCGGATCGTCGGCAACATCGCCAACCAGCAAAACATTTTTGCCATCCGACGGCCAATAGCGGGAAAACGGCTGTTCACGCAGCGCAAATTTTTGGCCCAACGGCACCACGTTTCTGGGCGAGGAGGCCAAAAATTGGCCAAACTGCGCCTGTCCACTGGTGTCCCGGTCATAGACAAACAGGAGGGCATCAACGGCACCCACCTGGAAGCCCGGGGCAGCCGCCGAGTCAAGCACTGCATCCAGGTTTGTTGCGGTGTTTAGCTGCGAGGTGTAGGCATACAGGGTTTCCGTTTCCGCCAGGGCCGCTTGCGATTGTTCAAACAGACGGGCATTCTGAATAGCAACGGCCGCTTGATACACAATCGTTTCGGCCAACTGCAACGTATCCGAGTCGAACGATCGGTCGTCCAAAATGTCCAAACCAATCGTTCCCAGCACTTCATCATTCACCACCAAGGGCAGCAGCACCACCGTTTGAATGCCCTGTTCACGGAACATAGCCTGTACCGGAAGAGTCCGTGGACTATTTTGTGCATCCGTCACCACCACCATTTGCCGGGTAGCAATCACTTCCTCCGTCAGTTCATTCCCTGCTATCGGAATATGGATACCAACTGCCGAAGGTGCCTTCGGGTCATAATGTTCGGCAATGATTAGCAAATCATTTCTCTCTGGCTGGATGAGCGCCACACGCACCTGGTCCACGTTCAACGCAGTTGCCATTTCATCCACAATAATTTGCAGTGAGTGCTGTAAGTCCAGTGACGCCGCCACCTGGGTCACGATTTTGTTCAGCAACCTTTCACGGTCGGCACGAGCCTGGGCCTCCTCAAACAGCTGCCGATTCTCCAGCACCGTACCCAAAATAGAGGCGATCTGCATCAAAATTTGCCGGTCATTTTCGGTTATGGATTTGCTCTCCGATACAACCATGTTAAACGTGCCGATGGGCTGCTCACCTGCAAAAAGTGGCGCATAAAAAGCCGTCAACCGTCCAGCGTCTGTCTCTAAAAAGCCGGAGACGATCTGGCGTGTGGCCAGCGCTTCCGCCATGGGGGTTTCTGCCAGCGGGTAAACTGGCTCATCGCCCCCAGGTACAGCCAGACCCGCAGACCCCACCACGCGCAGCCGGGAGGTATCTGCATCATCCAGCAGATGCAAGCTGATGCGGGCCACATCGAGGATTTGCGGCACTTTGTCCAAGACGATGTTGACAATGTCGGCCAGGGTTGTCTGCCGGGCAACCGCTTCACTCATTTCATTCAGCAGGGCCAGGCGGCGCGCCTGCTCGTTGGTTTCGGCGAGGGCTTCCTGGGTTTGGGCGAACAATCGAGCATTCTGCACCACGGTGGCAGCCTGGTACACAATCGTTTCGGCCAGACGCATCTGCTGCTCGGACATCACGCGGTTGGGATCGGTTTGGTCAAAACCGACGGTGCCAAAAAACTCGTTACCGACAACCATGGGAACAACCGCCAGCATGTGTACCCCTCTTTTGCGCAGCAACTCATGGATTGGCGCGGTGAGGGTATTGTTTTGGGCATCGTAGGCAATGGCAAATTTGCCACTCTCGATGGCTCGTTCGGCCATCGGGATGCCTTCAATCGGGATCAATGTCCCGATGACGTCATCCTTTGGTTCGGGATATTCAGAAACAACTTCCAGATAATTTTTATCTTTGGTTAAGAGGGCAATGCCGACGTGTGACACATCAAGCGCCTGGGCCAGCTCATGAGCGATGACATGCATGTTGCCAACCAGGTCCAGCGAGGTGGTGACCGAGGACATCATGCGGTTGATGAGGCCAAGCTCTTCGTTACGCCGCTCGGCGTTGGCGCGGGCCATTTCTGAGCTTTCCGCCAGGCGCAGGTTTTCCAGATGGGCGGAAAGGCGGGCGGCAACGGCCGTTACAATTTCGGCCGTTTCTGCATCTTGCACTTGCAGCCCGGGTAAGGTGAGCTGCCCGATGGTTTCGCCTTGAATCTTCAGGGGCTGCACAAACGCGGGAAGGTCCTGGCTGGGAACGGCCGTTTCTCCCCCATCATGCCCATTCAAATAAGGCTTCACCTCAAGCAAATCATAATTGTAAGCCAGCTCGGCCTGGTCGTTGAGGTAATCTTCCCACCCTTCACGAGTCAGGCGGCGCGAAAGCTCTTGCAGCCCTTTTAAGGCATCTTCCGAACGGGAGTAAGAGCGAGCGTTCTGCAGAGCCACGGCAACCTGCGAAGCCAATGTGGTCACCGTTTGCAGATCAGACTCACCGAAGTAGTTCAGCTTATCAGACCGCACGTCCAGCACACCCAACACCTGGCGACCCAGGGCAATCGGTACGGCCATTTCTGAACGGGTATCTGCCAGCAAGGGATGGGGCATAAACCCTTCCCCTGCACCTTCGTAGGTACGAACCGCGCCTTTAACTGTCCGGGCCACTGAGGCTACCAGGGACCCCTCGGCGGCCAGCGGAATACGCCGCCCTTCGGCCACCATTTGCCGCCCAACTTCACCAGCACCGGCTGTCAGCACCAGGGTCTGGCCGCTGTCATCCAGCAGGTGAATGTGGGCATGGTACAGATCAAATTTACTCTTGGTGAGGTCAGCCACCTGCTGTAGAAGCTCTTGCGGGTCCAGAACGGTTGCAGCGGCCGTACTTACCTCGGCCACGATGCTCAATTCTGTCGCATTTTTGGCCAAAATCGCTTCAACCTGTTTTCGGGCCTCAATATCAACCACAGAGGAGAGGAGAGCGGGTTCGCCATCAAATATCACCAATGTTGCCGAAAGCAGTGCCCAAAATTCGGTGCCATTGCCTCGCTTCAAAACCACTTCAAAATCTTTTACGCCTTGCTCTTCCTGCACTTTTGTCAGGAAGGCAACCCGATCGGCCGGGTCTGCATAAAAGTCAGGGGTTATCTGGCCAATCAGCGCTTCGCGGGGCATCAAGAACGTTTGCGTCAGCGCCTCATTCACATAGGCAACTATGCCCGTAGAAATCCGCGAAATAACAACGGGCAGCGAGATGGAGTTCAGAATGGCCTGGGCCTGCGCTTTTTCTTGTTGTGATCTGGCGTACAGGCGGGCATTTTGCAAACCAATGGCAACCTGCCGGGCCACGGATAGCAGCATTTCAACATCTTCTTCGGTCAGGGAGCCAGCGGTACGGTTTTGCACGTCCAACACGCCCAACACTTCACCTTCCAGGGTGATGGGAACGGCAATTTCGGCCTGCGTATCGGGGAGCAGCGGGTTGGGCAGCCAGTCCGGGTCGGCCAGAACATCAGGCACCAGGGTCGGCGCATTGTTGGCCGCCGTACGCCCTACCAGACCTCTACCAACTTCAATTTTGTGTCCATTGGCCAGCAGGGCTTCACCGGCCACGCCGGTACCACCGGCCATCACCAGGAATTCGCGGGCTTCGTCCAGCAGGTAGATGTGGGCATGGTAGTAGTTAAACTGAACTTTAAGCAGCTCGACAACGGCCGTTGTTAATTCGGCCGTGTCCAAAATGGTAGAAAGCCGATGACTGACTTCAGAACTGGTTACCAAAGCCTGCGAATGCTGCTGTAAGTTAGCCACAACTTGCTGCATTCGTCCGGCCGTCAGGTTAAATGTTTGGGAAAGCGCCCCAATCTCATCTGAAGAATCAACCTTAACACGTATATCGTATTCACCACGTTCCAGCTTTTTAGCGGCTTGGTTCAGATTCATAATGGGTCGAACAACCGCACGGGCAATGAGCAGGCCAACCGCCAGGTAAAGGAGCTGGCCCAAAACAGCCGCGACCCACACACTGACATCCGTAACCCGCAGCAGTGTCTGGGCGTTGTTGTCCACCAATTCCAGCAGACTTAGGCGGATCTCTTCCGACCACCCTTCCAGCTCTTCCAGCTCTTCTAGCAGGGCCAACGTTTTGGCATGGCTGGCGGTAGCTTGCGGCGACAGGGCGACGATTTCAGCATACCGATCCGCCACAGCCGCAACTTCGACAGGCTGGCTCATGTTCCCGGCAGCCAATTCCACTTGCAGCGCGGCCATGCTTTGCTTAAACGAGAAGTAATATTCGTCCAGTTCTTCCAGAGCGGCGGCCCCAGAGGAGAGTGTGTACTCTAACGTTTCCGTATGGATGTGCTCTGCCTGGCTCTTCATTTGGGCCAACAGTTCAATAACCTGGGGAAATTCGGCCGCCAGAGCCGCCGTATCCAGGTTCGCCTCAGCAATCTCTTTTTCTTCCTCTGCCTCTGCCAATGTTTCGAGCAGGGCCAGGGTCTCGCCATGCGTGTTTATTGACTGTTGCCCCACATCAACGATGGACAAAGCCGTTGCTTCACTTGCGGCAAACACTTCTTCTTCGTCGGCATCATTGCCGAGCGAGCCTAACTGTGAACTCAACGCCGTAAGCCTGGCGGCGGTCCCTGCATAATCTTCTATGGTTTCTGCCTCACCAAGCGCTACATATTCGAGTGCCTCAGCCCGGACATCGTTGACCGACTGGCCAAACTCACTGACAAGGGCCTGGGTAGGCAGCACATCATCCGCCAATCCCGTTACGATGAACCACCTTAGCGAGTAGATACCAAACGCGCTTAAAACGGCCAGGAATAAAAAGAGGAAAACAAGCTTGTATCTTAAGCTAAGATTTCTGATGACGTTCATGCCAAATCTCCGGTCAATCAGCAGCGACTGATTCTTGCTGTCGGGTTTCTTGCTTGGCGGCTGCGGTGGTTAGCTTCACCTGGGCCGTGGTTTGCAACGCCTTACCAAGTTCTTTTACGGCCGTTTGCAAAGCACTATCCACCGTAAATGTTCCCTGAATGCGCTGGTTAACAATATTAATAAGACGCTCTTTGTCGGCCTGGCTCTTCGTTTTCATAAACAGCCGCTGACTTTGTACCGCAGGTGCAGCCATGTTGATGAGCGCCTCAAAAATTTCCTTCTCCTGCTGGCTAAACGTGTGCACACTCGACCAACTACACGTGATAACACCCACCCACTGCTGGGCCACCGCCAGCGGAATCACCGCAATGGCGCGAATGCCTGCATGGGTCATCACCTGCCGGGTAAACTCATCCACACGCAAATCGCTGAGTACATCACTAAGCAGCTGCGGCGTATTAATGTCGCGCAGGAACAGACCCGCAAAGGGGAACTGTTCCACCGGGAAGCGCGTGCCCACCTGGTAGGAGGGCTGGCCTTCATGCTGCCAATCGGCCAGCAGTTCTAGCGTCTCCGGCTGATTGTCTGGGTCCAGCTCGACAAACATCAGGGTTGCTTCGGCCACACCGGTAGCCATCACAGGGCGCACAGCGGCCAACAAGATTTCTGCCACGTTATTGGCCGAGTTCAGGTCATGACCAATGCGGTAGAGGATACCCGTTTGGGCCAGGGCGCTTTCTGTCTGCCTGGCCAGGCGCAGGTTTTCGATGTGGGCACTGAGCTGGTCAGAAACGGCCGTCACCAAACCTTGCACAGCGAGATTTTGGGCACCGACCACAATCACTTCACCCACGGTTCCATTTTGCACCAGCAATGGCTCCTGGATCACTTCGCCCGCCGCCAAATCAGGCAGCGTTTCAACCGACAAAGGCTGGATTTCGTTCAGATCATAGACGTAGCCGTGACCCGCTTCGCCACGTTCTTCAATAAAGTTACGCCACGCTTCACCGCTGAGGCGGCGCGCCGACTGCTCTGCCTGAGTGCGGTATTGGTACGTCTCGGCCAAAAGGCGCAGGTTTTCGGCTTGCTGCCCTACCTGTCGGGCAACGGCCGTTGCCATTTCTTTCTCTTCGTCTGTCCAAACGTGCCCCACTTCAGCCTCCAGCTGAATGGTACCAATCGTCTCGTTAGCAACCACAATGGGCACATCCAGCCGGTTAACCCCCAGTGCCGGAGCCACTTTGGGCTGCGTTAGCCGCTGCAAAGCGTCGCCTTCAAACGTAAAACCTAGCAGTTCTGGCTGGGCAATACCGTCCTGGTAATTGTCCCAACCTTCCCGAACCACCAAACCCACGTACTCTTCTACCTGGGCGCGGGCTTCTTGCGTTTCGGTAAACAAGTTCGCGTTTTCAATTGCTACCGCCAGCTGACCGGCTAATGTTTCAAAAGCAAAGATGTTTTGCGTGGTCAAACCTTCTTTTACGTCACTTTGCAAGTTCAGCACCCCCAATACCCGGTCAGCCAGGATGAGCGGCACCGCCATTTCTGAGCGTGTGTAGGGCAGCAGTGAGTTTGGCTTAAAGAGGGCAGAAGCGGCCGTATTGGACACAACGATCGTGCGTTTTTCAGCTACGGCCGTACCGTTAATGGAACCAGTACCCACCGAAAGCACATGACCGCGCCGCACCAGCTGCCGCCCCACGATGCCGGTGCCCGCCTTGAGCGACAACGTTTTTTGCCGCCGGTCTGTCAGGTAAACCTGCGCGTAATACAAACCAAACCGTTTCTGAATGGTATTCACTGCATCTTGCAGCAGTACATCCAGCTCCCGAATCTGCGACATACTGCGTCCGATATCCGCCGCCAGCTCAAGGTCGCGGGTCCGTTCAGCCACGGTATTTTCCAAACCTTCACGAATTTCCAGCAGTTCATGATTACTTTGGCGCATACGCTTAGAAGCATTGTGCAGATCGCGCAGGGTAAGGTTTAGGATCACACCCAAAATAATGAAATTGGATATAAGCGACGCGATTTTGGTTACCGAGTCGGTTGTGGCAAACTGTACCGTAGACTCCATTTGCAGCATGACACCACCCAAAACGAGCGTTGCCAGGAAGAAAAAGTTAACGACCTTACGCCCCAGCACCATTCCAGTCAACACGAGGGTGCTCATCAGAGAGGTCGCAATTGATACGTTGAGACCAGAAACCAAAAAACCCGAGGTAACAGTGAGTAAGTAAAAGAGGGAAACCGTTACCCAGCCCGCAGCCTGAACATACCGCTTTTTCAAAATAATCAAAGGCACTAGACTAACGATGGGCACAATAGAGAAGACAATTTTGGCTAAGAGGTCATCCTGAGCAACCAGCATAATAACTGTGAGTGCCGTAAAAACGGTGACAAACAGCCACAGAAGCGTATTGAGCAGGTTCGCTACCCGCGCTTTTTCATCATCTTCTGGGAACTGCGGTGGGGCGATAATTTGTTTGAGTCTTGCTAACATCAGCTCTTCTCCTGGAAACGGCCGTTACCCACCTGGCGTGATAACTGCACCGTTGCCCGTCGAACATTCAGGAAACTACCCAGACCCTTAGCCGCAACTTGCAGCACACGCTCCATATTCGGTGCTGCCAGCACTTCCTGGTTGATTTGGTTCAACACTGCCTCATGTCGGGCACTTTGTTGCGCCTGTTCGTAGAGGCGCGCGTTTTGCAGGGAGAGTGCTGCCGCCGTCGCTACCGATTGCAGCAAAGCCACATCTTCCTCAGAGAACGCATCTTTACGGTTTTCCTGCACGTCCAAAACGCCAAAAACCGTATTGCCGACAGAAACAGGCACAG
>ERZ761607.3175-NODE-3175-length-16343-cov-7.394155_pt1 | contig 16343 bp, 13 predicted proteins | sample MGYA00511164_ERZ761607 | MGnify/ENA primary metagenome ERZ761607 (study PRJEB28899, sample SAMN02445080) | bioreactor sludge metagenome | biome: EBPR sludge | place: Australia: Brisbane, Thorneside Wastewater Treatment Plant | collected 2011-06-22 ...
CACGCCGCACTCGTGGACGCCGCGTCACCTTGCCCGCCACCGCGATCTCGACTGGGAGACGCCGGAATGAACCAACCCAGCCCGTGCCGACTGCCGGCCATTCTCGTCATCGATGACGAAGTGCGTTCGCAGGAGGCGCTGCGGCGCACGCTGGAGGAGGACTTTGCGGTCTTCTCCGCTTCCGGCGCAGTCGAGGGCATGGAAATCCTGGAGAACGAGCAGTCGACCGCAGGCATCCGCATCGTCCTCTGCGACCAGCGCATGCCGGGCATGACCGGGGTGGAGTTTCTCAGGCAGGTCCGCGAGCGCTGGCCGGACGTGATCCGCATCATCCTCTCCGGCTACAGCGAAGCTGAAGACATCATTGCCGGGGTGAACGAGGCGGGCATCTGGCAATACCTGCTCAAGCCCTGGCAACCCGAGCAACTGCTGCTGACCCTGCAGCGCGCGTCGGAAGTCTGGCGCTTGCAGCAGGACAACCAGCGACTGTCGCTCGAATTGCGCACCGCCGCGCCGGCCTTGCGGCAGCGCGTCGAGAGCAAGCAGGAAAAGGCGCGGAGCCGCTTCGGCCTGGCGGCGCTGGCGCGCGGACCGGGCAGCCCGCTCGACAATGTCTGCGCGATGATCGGGCGCGTCGCGCCTTACGACCTGTCGGTGATGATCACCGGCGAATCGGGAACCGGCAAGGAGATGGTCGCCCGTGCCATCCACTACGAGAGCCAGCGCGCCGACCGGCCGTTCATCACCGAGAATTGCGGCGCGCTGCCCGATACCCTGCTCGAGTCCGAACTCTTCGGCTACAAGCGCGGCGCCTTCACCGGCGCCGTCGACGACCGTGTCGGCCTGTTCCAGCAGGCCGACGGCGGCACGCTGTTCCTCGACGAGATCGGCGAAACCAGCCCGGCGTTCCAGGTCAAGCTGTTGCGCGTCCTGCAGGAAGGCGAATTCCGTCCGCTCGGCAGCAATCGTGCGGTGACGGTCGATGTGCGCGTCATCGCGGCGACCAATCGCAACCTTGACGAAGACCTGCGCAGCGGGCGCTTTCGCGAGGATCTCTACTTCCGGCTGGCGACGATCGCCATTCATGTGCCGCCGCTGCGCGCGCGGCCGATGGATTTTCCGCTCCTTGCCGACCGCGTGCTCGAAGCGAGTTGCAGTGCCCTCGGCAAGACCGTGACCGGCTTCGCGACCGACGCGCTGGCGGCGCTCGCCACCTATGACTGGCCGGGCAACGTGCGCGAACTGCAGAACGAGATCCTGCGCATGGTGGCGCTAGCCAGCGGCCCGAAGCTGGGGGCGGAACTGCTCTCGCCGCGCGTTCTGCGCGTCCCCGCGGTCACCCGGGTCGAGCCGGTGGAGGACTGGACCGATGGGCGCGCCGGCAGTCTCAAGGAGCGTCTGGAGCAGATCGAAACCCGGGTCCTGAAATCGGCCATGCAGCGCCATCGCGGCAATAAGTCGCGCGTCGCCCGCGAACTCGGACTGTCGCGTGTCGGCCTGCGCGCCAAGCTGGCACGCCATGGCCTGGAGACAGGCGAATGAAGATCCTCTGGTTGCAGAGCGGCGGCTGCGGCGGGTGCACCCAGTCGCTACTGTGTGCCGAGCCGCGACCCTTGTTCGACGATCTGCGCGATGCCGGAATCGAGTTCGTCTGGCACCCGGCGCTGTCACTGGAGAGCGGCGCCGACGCGCTGCAACTGCTTGGCGACTGCGCCGACGGAACGACGCCGTTCGACGTGCTGTGTGTCGAGGGGGCGATGCTGCACGGCCCCAAGGGCACGGGAAAGTTCCACCTGATGGCCGGCAGCGGCCGTCCGCTTACCGAGTGGGTCGAGCGTCTCGCCCGGCGCGCGCGCTGGGTATTCGCCATCGGCTCGTGCACCGCCTTCGGCGGCTTTTCGGCCGCCACCCCCGGCAATCCGCTCGAGGCCTGCGGCCTGCAATTCGACGGCGATGAGCGCGGCGGACTGCTGGGCGAGGATTTCGTCGCGGCCGGCGGGCTGCCGGTGGTCAACATTGCCGGCTGTCCGGCGCACCCCGGCTGGGTCGTCGATACCCTGCAGAAACTCGCGCTCGACGGCCTGACCGCGGGCGACCTCGACGACTGCGGCCGGCCGCTTCTGTACGCCGAACAACTGGTGCACCACGGCTGCCCGCGCAACGAGTATTACGAATTCAAGGCCAGCGCCCGCCAGCACTCGGATCTCGGCTGCCTGATGGAAAACCTCGGTTGCAAGGGCACCCAGGCGCACGCCGACTGCAATGTCCGCACCTGGAACGGCGGCGGTTCCTGCCTGCGTGGCGGCTTCGCCTGCATCGCCTGCACGGAGCCAGGTTTCGAGGCGCCTGGCCACCCGTTCCAGGAGACGCCGAAAATCGCCGGCATCCCGATCGGGTTGCCGACCGACATGCCGAAGGCCTGGTTCATCGCGCTCTCCGTACTCTCCAAATCGGCGACACCAAAGCGGGTGCGCGACAACGCCGTGGCCGATCACCCGGTGGTGCGCCCGGCCGTGAGGAAGCCGAGCAAGTGAAGCGCATAGTCCTCGGGCCATTCAATCGCGTCGAAGGCGACCTTGAAATCGCTCTCGATGTCGATGCCGGCCAGGTCATGGCGGCCCGCGTCAATTCGCCACTGTTTCGCGGCTTCGAACAGATACTGGCCGGGCGCGCGGCGCAGGATGCGCTGGTTGTCGTGCCGCGCATCTGCGGCATCTGTTCGGTGGCGCAGTCGGCCGCCGCCGCCGCGGCACTGGCCGATCTGTGCGCTGTCGAGATGCCGGAGAATGGCCGCCTGGCCCGTCATCTCGTGCAGGCGACGGAAAACCTTGCCGACCACCTTACGCATTTCTACCTCTTCTTCATGCCCGATTTTGCCCGCGCCGACTACGTCGACCGCAGCTGGCACGCTGCGGTCGCGGCCCGTTTTTCTGCGGTCGCCGGCAGCGCCGCGCCGGCGGTGCTGGTCGCGCGCGGCAATTTTCTGAAGCTGCTCGGGTTTCTCGCCGGCAAGTGGCCGCATACCCTGGCCCTGCAGACCGGCGGCAGCACCCGGGCGATCGGGAGTGCCGAGGTGATTCGCATACTGGCGCTGCTGCGCGGTTTCCGCGCCTTCCTCGAAGGCGAACTGCTTGGCGACACGCTGGAGTCCTTCGCGGCGCTGGCAAGCGAGGCGGAACTGCGCGCCTGGGCGGAGGGCCGCGGCGGCGATTTCCCGGGTTTCCTGCAGGCCGCCTACGACCTGTCGCTGGAAGAAGTCGGCGGCGCCGGCGATGGTTTCCTGTCCTATGGCGCCTACGCGATGTTCGCCAGTGGCGTCTGGCGTGTGGATGGCGGGGTCGACGCCCTGGAAACCGGAAATATCAGCGAGGATACCCGACATGCCTGGTTGGTCGACGGTCCGCCGCGACCGCCGGCGGACGGCGAGACCTACGTCGCTGCCGACAAGCCCGGGGCCTATACGTGGTGCAAGGCGCCGCGCTATGACGGCCAAATCATCGAAACCGGCGCGCTGGCCCGCCAGGTCGTTGCCGGTCACGCCCTGGCGCGCGACCTCGTACTGCAGCATGGCGCCAGCGTCACCGCCCGCGTCGTCGCCCGCATGATCGAGCTGGCCAGCGTCGTTCCGGCGATGGAGCGCTGGGCACGCGCGATCGTTCCCGGCGAGGCGTTCTGCCACGCCGCGGCGCTTCCCGATGCCGGCCACGGTACCGGACTGGTCGAGGCCGCCCGCGGCAGCCTCGGTCATTGGCTCAGCGTCGACCGTGGCCGCATCGAGCGCTACCAGATCGTTGCGCCGACCACCTGGAATTTCTCTCCGCGTGACGCCGCTGGCCGGCCCGGTCCGCTGGAGCAGGCGCTGGTCGGCCTGCCTGCCGGCGTGGGCGCGCCGCCGACCATCCAGCACGTCGTCCGCTCGTTCGATCCGTGCATGGTATGCACGGTGCATTGAAAGGCAGGCATGGAACGGTTCACTATTTCACTCGACAAGGCGCTCGCCCGCGAGTTCGACGACCTGATCGCGGCGCGCGGCTACAGCAATCGCTCGGAAGCGGTGCGCGACCTAATCCGCGGCGCCATTGCCAGCGACAGCCAGAATGATCCGCCCTCCGGCCATTGCGTCGCGGCGCTGTCCTACGTGTTCAACCATCACGAGCGCGAGCTTGCCGAGCGGCTGACCGGCATGCAGCACGATCACCATGACCTGACGGTGGCGGCGATGCACAGCCATCTCGATCACGAAAATTGCTTGGAAACGGTGATTCTCAAGGGTCGCGCCGCGCAGGTCCGGCAGTTCGCCGGGGCGCTGATCGCCGAGCGCGGCGTACGTCATGGCCAGCTCAATCTGATCGCGCTGCAGGCTGAACACCATCATGCCCACGATGACCAGGGCGAAGAGCATGTCCACTACCGTCCTGCCCGCTGACAACCCGCTCGATCCGGACTCGGCCGCGCTCGGCGAGCAGGCCTGGATCGAGGTCATCCAGAAGATGGACGAGGTCTACAACGACCTGCTTCAGTACGAAGTGGCGCTCGAGGAGAAGAACGCCGCACTCGAGGAGTCGCAGCAGTTCATCGAGAGCGTGCTCGCCGCGATGTCCGACATCCTCATCGTCTGCGACCGCCACGGCCTCATCGTCGAAGTCAATCCCGCGCTTTGCCACTTTGCCGGCAAGACTGCCGCCGAACTGGAGGGACAGCCGCTCTACGACCTGTTCGCCGACGGCAGCGAGCAGACCAGGGCGCGGGAGGTTTTTGCGCGCTTTGGCAAGGATGGCGTGCACGATCAGGAATTCTTCCTGCGCGCCGGCGACGGGTCGACGGTTCCCGTCTCGATGAACTGCACGCCGCGCATCTCGCAGACCGGCAAGCTGATGGGGATGGTGGTCACGGGCCGCCCGGTGGGCGAACTGCGCAAGGCGTACCAGGCCCTGCGCCAGGCGCACGACGACCTGAAGCGCACCCAGGGCCAGCTGCTGCACGCCGAGAAGATGATCTCGCTCGGCCGCCTGGTGGCGGGCGTGGCCCACGAGTTGAACAACCCGATCAGCTTCGTGCTCGGCAACGTGCTGTCGCTCAAGCGTTATGCACAGCGTCTCGAGGGCTATCTGCAAGCGGTGCATGCCAGTGCCGCCAGCGACGATGAGGGCTTGCGCGAGCTGCGCCGGGAGTTGCGCATCGAACGCATCCTTGCCGACATGCCGGCACTGATCGACGGCATGATCGAGGGCGCGGAGCGCACCCGCGACATCGTCGACGCGCTGAAGCGCTTCGCCGCGGTCGACAAGATGTTGCCGGAGCAGGTGGATATCAACGAGGTCATCGAGCGCTCGCTGCGCTGGGTAGTGCAGAGCGCCGCGGCGAAGGTCGCGGTCGACGTCGATTTGCCACGCGGTTTGCGGTGCACCGGCTCTTCCGGCCAGTTGCAGCAGGTGGCCATGAACCTGGTGCAGAACGCCTGCGATGCGATGGCATCCCGGGACGACGGGCGGCTCCGCATTTCGGGAACCGTGGCGGACGGCATGGTGAGACTGAGCTTCGCCGACAACGGCCCGGGAATCTCCGACGCCGACCTGGGCCGCCTGTTCGAGCCCTTCTTCACCACCAAGCCAATCGGGCAGGGGACCGGGCTCGGCCTGTCGATCAGCTACACGATCGTCGAACGCCATGGTGGCAAGCTGACCGCCGGCAACCAGGCGAGCGGCGGAGCGGAATTCATCCTCACCCTGCCGGTGCAAGGGCCGTGCTGACCGGTTGATCGACCGGCCGTCCGGCCCCTTGCCGCAATTGCCTCAGTACCCTCCCTCCCGCCAGTGACGGGAAGCGGGCGGAAAGGCGCAGAAAATGGTCGCGCCGGTTGCACTCGAGGGCAATTTGTATGATGATTTCTAAAATCGTCTTACATCCGCCACGGAGACCCTGTTCTCCGACTGGCTGTCGCTGCTGATCCTGACCTCCGTGCCCGGCTTCAGGCATGGCTTCGATGCCGACCGTCTGGCCACCATCGGCGCCCAGCGGGGAGGTGCCGGAGTGGCGGGTACGGCGGGCTCGCGATCCCGACGGGTTCTCTGCCGGTGGCGATCGTTGTGATCGGTTTTCTGTGCCGCATCGGCTGATCCGCCGTCCGGCAAGGTCCTGAGGGGGGAATTCCACGCATGCGGAGTCAAAAAACCTTGATCCTGTCGTTCCTGCTTGCGGCAGGGGGAGGCGTTGCCGCGCAGGAGGTGCCCCAGCTGTCTGCGGTGGAAGTCCGCGCCCGGACGGAGAATCTGGAAGGTCTGGCGATCACCGGCAGCGAGGGGGTCGTTTCCGGCCAGCGTCTCGCAACGGTTCCGCTCCAGCGGCCGGGCGAAGTGCTCGAGATGGTGCCCGGACTGATCGTCACCCAGCACGCCGGGGACGGCAAGGCCAACCAGTATTTCCTGCGCGGCTTCAATCTCGACCATGGCACCGACTTCGCGACCTGGGTCGCCGGCGTTCCCGTCAACATGCCGACCCATGCGCACGGGCAGGGCTATACCGACCTCAATTTCCTGATCCCCGAACTGGTCGACCGCATCCGCTATCGCAAGGGGCCGTATTTCGCCGACGAGGGCGATTTTTCCTCGGTCGGAGTCGCACGCATCGATTACCTGCGCCGCATCGACGGCACGCTGGCCACGCTGACCGCCGGCCAGAACGGTTACGCGCGTGCCCTGCTGGCCGGTTCTCCGGCGGTCGGGGATGGCAACCTGCTCTATGCCCTCGAACTCTTTCACAGCGACGGCCCCTGGGAGGTGCCGGAAGACTACCGCAAGGTTAACGGCGTGCTGCGCTACAGCCAGGGCACGCGCGAGAACGGCTTTGCCGTCACCGGCATGGCCTATCGCGGCAAATGGACGTCGACCGACCAGATCGCCAGGCGCGCCATCGACGGTGGGCTGGTCGGCCGCTTCGGTACGCTCGATGACAGTACCGGTGGCGATACCTCACGCTACAGCCTCTCCGCCGAATGGGCGCGGCGCGGCGAGAGTAGCCTGACGACCGCCAGTGCCTGGTGGCTGCGTTCCAGCCTCGACCTGTGGTCAAACTTCCAGTATTGCCTGAACGACTATGCGGCGACCGGCACCTGCGACACCGGCGACCAGTTCAAGCAGGGGGAGCGGCGGCAGGCCGGTGGCTTCTCGGCGGCGCATACGCTCTTCGACCGCTGGGGCGGCTTTGAGGTGGCCAATTCGTTCGGTGTCGACGGCCGGAGCGACCACATCAACCCGGTCGGTCTCTACAACACCCAGCGCCGTGTCACCTGGAACACGGTGCGCGAGGATGTCGTCACCCAGCGCAGCCTGTCGTTGTGGGCGCAGAACGAGACGCGCTGGACCGACTGGTTCCGCTCCCAGCTCGGGGTGCGCGGCGACGCCTATGACTTCACGGTCGACGCCAGCCTGCCGGCCAATTCGGGGAAGGCCAGCGACCAGATGGTGACGCCGAAGGTGGCGCTGATCTTCGGGCCGTGGCAGCGCACCGAGTTTTATCTCAACTACGGCCAGGGCTTCCATTCCAACGACGCGCGCGGCACGACCATCCGCGTCGATCCGACCGACGGCACGACGCCGGTCGATCCCGTCTCGCCCCTGGTGCGGACCACCGGCTACGAGGCCGGCCTGCGCAGCGAGCCGCTTCCCGGCTGGCAGACGACGCTGGCGCTGTGGCGGCTGAACATGGCTTCGGAACTGCTCTTCGTCGGCGATGCGGGTACGACCGAACCGTCGCGTCCGTCGCAACGTTATGGGGTCGAGTGGAACAATTTCTACGCTGTAAACGCCTGGCTGGCCTTCGATTCCGATTTCGCCTGGTCGCACGCCCGTTTCAGCGAGTCGGCGCCGGAAGGCGACTACATCCCTGGCGCCGTTGTGACGACGGCCAATGTCGGCATCACCGTCGATCAGCTCGGCCCCTGGTTCGGCGCACTGCGCTGGCGCTATTTCGGCCCGCGGCCACTGGTGGAAGACAACTCCGTCCGCTCTTCGTCCTCATCGGTCACCAACTTGCGTGTCGGCTACCGCTTGAGTCCGAAGACCCAGGTCTCGCTCGATGTCTTCAACCTCTTTGACAACGACGTGAACGACATCGAATACTGGTATGACTCGCAGTTGCCCAATGAAACAGCGCCGGTGTTCGACCGCCACATTCATCCGGCTGAGCCGCGAACCTTCAGGCTGACCTTCGCTCATCGCTTCTGAACGGAAGGATCCATACTTGCAAATTGCCGTGCAGGAGGCTTTCCGGTACTCTATCCAGCTTTGCCAAAAAGCAGAAACCTGGAGGAGAGTTCGTGGAAAAGGATCTGCGTGAAGCCGCACTTGAATATCATCGCCTGCCGGCGCCGGGCAAGATCTCGGTCCGTCCCACCAAGAGCCTGACCAATCAGCGCGATCTTGCGCTCGCCTACTCGCCGGGTGTGGCCGCCGCCTGCGACGCGATTGCCGAGAATCCGGCAACGGCGGCCGATTACACTTCGCGCGCCAACCTCGTCGGCGTGGTCACCAATGGCACCGCTGTCCTCGGCTTGGGCAACATCGGCCCGCTGGCGGCAAAGCCGGTGATGGAAGGCAAGGGCTGTCTGTTCAAGAAATTCGCCGGCATCGATGTGTTCGACATCGAACTGGCCGAGAACGAGCCGGATCGGCTGATCGACATCATCGCCGCGCTGGAGCCGACCCTGGGTGGCATCAATCTCGAAGACATCAAGGCGCCCGAGTGCTTCTACATCGAGGAGAAGCTCAAGGAACGGATGAACATTCCCGTCTTCCATGACGACCAGCACGGTACGGCGATCATATCCGCCGCCGCCATGCTGAATGGCCTGAAGGTCGTCGGCAAGAAGATCGACGAAGTAAAGGTCGTCTGTTCAGGCGCCGGTGCCGCTGCCATTTCCTGCCTCAACTTGTGGACCCAACTCGGCGTCAGGCGCGAGAACGTCACCGTCTGCGATTCCAAGGGCGTGATCTACCGCGGCCGTGAAGCCAACATGGAGGCCACCAAGGCCCGCTACGCGCGCGAAACCTCCGCCCGTACCCTCGGTGACGCGATGGTCGGTGCCGACATCTTCCTCGGCCTTTCCGTTGCCGGTGCGGTCAAACCGGAGATGGTCGCCAGCATGGCCGAAAAGGCGATGGTATTCGCGCTGGCCAATCCGATCCCGGAGATCATGCCCGAACTGGCGCGGGAGGTGCGCCCGGACGTCATCATCGCGACTGGCCGTTCCGACTACGTGAACCAGGTCAACAACGTACTCTGCTTTCCCTTCATCTTCCGTGGCGCGCTCGATGTCGGCGCCACCCGCATCACCGAGGAAATGAAAATGGCCAGCGTCCGGGCCATTGCCGAACTGGCCGAGGCCGAAGTCACTGACGAGGTCGCCATGGCGTATCCCGGACATGAGATGTCCTTCGGCCCGGAATATCTCATTCCCAAGCCTTTCGATCCGCGCCTGATCGTCAAGATCGCTCCCGCCGTGGCCCGGGCAGCCATCGCTTCCGGCGTCGCCACGCGCCCGATCACCGACTGGGACGCCTACAATGCGCGGCTCGCCGAGTTCGTAGACCAAACGGGAGTCGGCATGCGCGCCATCTTCCAGGCTGCCCGTCAGGCCCGGGGAAAGCGCATCATCTATGCCGAGGGGGAAGACGAGCGGGTGCTGCGGGCGGCGCAGATCGTCGTCGAGGAGCGGTTCGCCCGTCCGATCCTGATTGGCCGGCTTTCCGTCATAGAGCATCGCCTGCAGAAGGCCAACCTGCGCATCAGGCCGGGTGTCGACTTCGACATCGTCAATCCGGAATCCGACGAGCGCTATCGCGAGTGCTGGACTGCGTATCACCAACTGATGGTCCGCCACGGGGTGACGCCGGCGCTGGCAAAGGAAGCCTTGCGCCGCAAGCCGACGGTGATCGGCTCGATACTGCTCAAGCTCGGTTACGCCGACGGTTTGCTTTGTGGCATGACGGGTCAGTACAAGCATCATCTGGGCGTGATCAGTCAGGTCATCGGCAGGCGCCCGGGGGTCAAGACTCTGGCAGCAATGAATCACCTGATGTTGCCGGGACACTCGCTGTTCATCTGCGACACGCAGATCAACGAAGACCCGAGCGCCGAGGAAGTTGCCGAAATGACCCTGATTGCCGCCGATCAGGTCAGGCGCTTCGGTATCCACCCCAAGGTCGCGCTGCTCTCGCACTCCAATTTCGGTTCCGCTTCATCGGAATCCGCGCGCAAGATGAGGCGTGCTGCTGCGCTGCTGTCGGCCGATCCGTCGCATGGCCTCGAAATCGATGGTGAGATGCACGGCGACTCCGCGCTGTCGGACGCCATTCGTCGTGAAGCCAACCCCGATTCCACGCTCAAGGGCGATGCCAACCTTCTGGTCATGCCGAATCTCGACTCCGCGAACATCGCCTATAACCTGCTGAAAATGACCGGCGGCGAGGGCGTGACCATTGGCCCGATACTGCTGGGTGCGGCCCGTCCGGTGCATGTCATGACCGCGACGTCGACGGTTCGGCGTCTGGTCAACATGACCGCGTTGGCCGTCGTCGAGTCGCTGGAGAACTGATCCACCGCCGCAGGCCGTGGCGGCGTCAGCCGCCTGCGGCCACGCGTCGACGGAGTTCAGTTGGCCAGCGCCGCCAGAAGCTTGCCGTGGATGCCGCCGAAGCCGCCGTTGCTCATGACCAGAATGTGGTCGCCGGCACGGCTTGCGGTGACAATCGACTTCACCAGGCGGTCGAGATCGTCATCTACGACTGCCCTGGCGCCCAGCGGAGCCAGTGCCTCGCGGGCGTCCCATCCAAGGCTGGCGGCGTAACAGAAGACGGCATCGGAATCGGCCAGGCTGTCGGGTAGCTGACGTTTCATGATGCCGAGCTTCATCGTGTTCGAGCGCGGCTCGAGCACGCTAATGATGCGGGCTTGCCCGACCTTGCGCCGCAGCCCGGCCACGGTTGTCGCGATGGCGGTGGGATGGTGGGCAAAATCGTCGTAGACGGTTACATCACGGATCGTTCCACGAACTTCCATGCGCCGCTTGACGTTGACGAAGCGCGACAGCGCCTGCAGCCCCATTTCCAGCGGCACCCCGACATGGCGGGCGGCAAGCAGCGCGGCGCAGGCGTTGGCGCGGTTGTGCTCGCCCGAGAGTGGCCAGGTGATGCGCCCGATCTCTCCCTGGCGATAATGCAGAACCAGTTCGCCGCTGGCATCGTCGCCGCTGACTCGGTATCCGGACGGGTCGTTGAAATGCTCGACCGGCGTCCAGCATCCGCGCTTCAGGACGCGCTCGAGACTGGCTTCGCCAGCGTTGGCGACGATCAGGCCATTGCCTGGGAGGGTTCGCACGAGATGATGGAATTGTGTCTCGATAGCAGCGAGATCATCGAAAATGTCTGCATGATCGAATTCGAGATTGTTCAGGACCACGGTGCGCGGCCGGTAATGCACGAACTTGGACCGCTTGTCGCAGAATGCGGTGTCGTATTCATCGGCCTCGATGACGAAGAAAGGTGTGCTGCCAAGGCGCGCCGAAACCCCGAAGTTCATCGGGACCCCGCCAATCAGGAAACCGGGCTGCAGACCGGCGTCATCGAGAATCCAGGCCAGCATCGAGGCGGTGGTGGTCTTGCCGTGGGTACCGGCGACGCCGAGGACCCAGCGGCCCTGCAATACGTGTTCGGCAAGCCATTGCGGGCCGGAAACATAGGGCAGGCCGTCTTCGAGAATGGCCTCGAGCAGCGGATTGCCGCGTGAAATCGCATTGCCGATGACAAAGATGTCAGGGTGCAAGGCTCGCTGGCCGGCGTCGAAACCTTCGATCAGATCGACCCCGGCGGCGCGCAACTGGTCGCTCATCGGTGGATAGACGTTGGCGTCGCAGCCGGTGACCCTGTGCCCGGAAGCTGCCGCCAGTTGCGCGATGCCGCCCATGAAGGTGCCGCAGATACCCAGAATATGAATGTACATGTCGCCTGGACCCGTTAGAATGGGGGCGATTCTACCCTGATCGCCCTTGCCATGCCCCGCCATGAACGGCCCCGTTCGAACAACGGCTCCCGTGCCAGCATAGCCAGTGCCGCCGCCCGCCTGATGGCCGAGGACGGCATTGCCGACATTCATCATGCCAAGCGCAAGGCAGCGCGCCAGCTGGGTCTTCCCGAGCACACCGCGTATCCGGACAATGCCGAGGTCGAGGCGCAGTTGCGTGCCTACCGCAGTCTCTACCAGGAACAGGCCCACCCGGAACTGCTTCTGGCCATGCGCCGGAGCGCGTTGCGCCTGCTGGAACTGCTTGCCGATTACTCGCCCCGTCTAGCCGGGTCCGTTCTCGACGGCACGGCTGGCGAGCACTCGCGCATCGACATTATCCTGTTCGCCGACAGCGCCAAGGAAGTAGAGATCTTCCTCCTCAATCACGGCATCGAATTCGAACATGCCGAACCGCGCAACGAGCGTGCCGAAGCGCTTCTCGTCCTGACGACCGATACCGCCGAGGCCAACCTGATGATTTTCCCGCCGCAAATGGAACGGGTGGTCATGAAGCAGCGTGACGGACGGCCGCGTGAGCGTATCCGCGCCGATGCCTTGCGCGCCCTGATCGGGGACTAGGCAATCACGGGAATTGACTGGACAAATTGTAGCGATTTGCGGCAAACTTGCATCCATGACGAAGCGAAAAGGCGACACCGCGCCGGCTGACAGGCCGCGCATCCTGGTGGTGCATGGCCCCAATCTGAACCTGCTGGGTACCCGCGAGCCCGAACACTACGGTCGCGCGACATTGGCGGACATCAATCTGGCGCTGGTGCGCCTGGCCGAAGCGGCCAGTGTCGATCTCGAGAGCTTTCAGAGCAACCATGAAGGTGCGCTGATCGAGCGCATTCACGCCGCGCGCGAGCAGGGAGTACGCGCCATCATCATCAATCCGGCGGCGTACACGCATACCAGCATCGCGCTGCGCGATGCGCTGGCGGCGGTGGCGATCCCGTTCATCGAAGTGCATCTTTCGAATGTCCATGCGCGGGAGCCATTCCGTCAGCATTCCTATTTTTCCGAACTGGCTCTCGGGGTGATCTCCGGCCTAGGTCACGAGGGCTATGTTCTGGCGCTCGAGTATCTGCTCAACCGGGTCAACATCGAATAAAACGGCAACCGCCGGACCGTGCGTCGGAGCGACGCAACACAGAGGGGAATCTCAATGGATCTGCGCAAACTGAAGAAACTCATCGACCTTGTCCAGGAATCAGGCATTACCGAACTTGAGGTCACCGAAGGCGAGGAAAGGGTGCGGATAGCCAAGAACTACGGCGCGCCTGTCGTCCCGATGCAGCACTACGTCACCCCGCCGGTGCTGCCGGGCGCCGCAGCGACAGCCGCATCGGCGGTGGCGCTTGACGACGAGGATGAGGTTCCGGACGGGCACGTCGTCAAGTCGCCGATGGTCGGCACCTTCTACCGGGCTCCTTCGCCGGGCGCCGAGGCCTTCGTCCAGATCGGCCAGGTGGTCAAGGAAGGCGATACCTTGTGCATCATCGAAGCGATGAAACTCCTCAACGAGATCGAGGCCGATGCATCGGGCGTGATCAAGGCAATCCTGGTCGAAAACGGCGAACCGGTCGAGTTTGGCGCGCCATTGTTCGTAATCGGCTGAACAAGTCATGTTCGGAAAGATCCTGATCGCCAACCGGGGCGAAATTGCCTTGCGCGTTCAGCGCGCCTGTCGCGAACTCGGTATCAAGACCGTCGTCGTCCATTCCGAGGCCGACCGCGAAGCCAAGTATGTCAAACTGGCCGACGAGTCGGTCTGCATCGGCCCGGCGCAGTCGGCCCTCAGCTACCTGAACATCCCGGCCATCATCTCGGCGGCCGAAGTGACCGATTCCGAGGCGATTCACCCCGGCTACGGATTCCTTTCGGAAAATGCCGATTTTGCCGAGCGCGTCGAATCGTCCGGCTTCGTCTTCATCGGCCCGCGCACCGACACCATCCGCCTGATGGGGGACAAGGTGTCAGCCAAGGACGCGATGAAGGCCGCCGGCGTACCCTGCGTGCCAGGTTCCGATGGCGCGTTGCCGGAAGATCCCAAGGAGATCGTGCGGATGGCCCGTCTGGTCGGCTATCCGGTGATCATCAAGGCAGCCGGTGGCGGTGGCGGGCGCGGCATGCGCGTCGTTCATACGGAAGCGGCACTGGTCAGTGCAGTACAGATGACCCGCGCGGAGGCGCAGGCGGCATTCGGCAACCCGATGGTGTACATGGAAAAATATCTGGAGAACCCGCGTCACGTGGAGATCCAGGTTCTCGCCGACCAGTTCCGCAATGCCGTCTACCTCGGCGAGCGCGACTGCTCGATGCAGCGCCGCCACCAGAAGGTGATCGAGGAGGCGCCGGCGCCGCACATTCCGCTGCGCCTGATTGCCCGGATCGGGGACCGCTGCGCCGAAGCCTGCCGCAAGATCGGTTATCGCGGCGCGGGCACGTTTGAATTCCTCTACGAGAACGGCGAGTTTTTCTTCATCGAGATGAACACGCGCGTTCAGGTCGAACATCCGGTGACCGAGGCGATCACCGGCATCGATATCGTCCAGGAGCAGATTCGCGTCGCTGCGGGAGAGAAGCTGCGTTACCGGCAGAAGGACATCACGTTCCGTGGCCACGCCGTTGAATGCCGGATAAACGCCGAAGATCCCTTCACGTTCATCCCTTGTCCCGGCAAGATCACTTTTTATCACCCGCCCGGCGGGCCGGGAATCCGCGTCGACTCGCACATCTATCAGGGTTATACCGTGCCTTCGCACTATGACTCGATGGTCGGCAAGGTGATCGCCTACGGCGACACGCGGGAGCAGGCGATCCGCCGCATGCGGATTGCCCTGTCGGAAATGGGGATCGAGGGGATCAAGACGAATATCCCGCTCCATCAGGAATTGATGCAGGACGCCCGCTTTGTCGAGGGTGGCACCAGCATTCACTACCTTGAGAAGAAACTCGCCGAAAAGGGCGAAGTCAAGAAGTAGGCGATGGTCTGGCAGAGCGTCAGTTTCCTGACGGACGCATCACATGCCGAACCGGTGTGCGATGCCCTGCTGGATGTCGGGGCGCTCTCTGCCAGCATTGAGGATGCCGACGCCGGAACTCCGGACGAGCAACCACAGTTCGGCGAGCCGGGTTCGCTCGTCGCCTCCGGCTGGAACCGTTCCCGTGTCATAGCCCTGCTCAAACCCGATGCCGATCCCGGAGCGCTGCTTGCAAGAGCCTGCGTCACGGCCGGTCTGGCCGGGGTGCCGCCATGGACCGTCGAAGAAGTCGCCGAACAGAACTGGGTGCAGCTGACCCAGTCGCAGTTCGACCCGATCCGTGTGTCGGAGCGGCTGTGGATCGTTCCTTCGTGGCACGCAGCGCCGGACCCTGCGGCGGTGAACCTCATTCTCGATCCCGGAATGGCCTTCGGCACTGGCTCGCATCCGACCACCCGCCTCTGCCTCGAGTGGCTCGAACGCAATGTCCACGCCGGCTGCTCGGTTCTCGATTATGGCTGCGGGTCGGGCATTCTGGCGATTGCGGCGGTCCGTCTCGGGGCTGGCAGCGTGGTCGGCGTCGACATCGATCCGCTGGCGGTCGAGGCGGCGCGGGCCAACGCACAACGGAACGTGGTGACCGCCACGTTTCACGACTCGGCGCAAGCGGTTGCCGGCGCGTATGATCTTGTTGTGGCCAACATCCTGTCGAATCCATTGCGCGTCCTCGCCCCGGCCATCTGCGCCCATGTCCGGAGCGGCGGCCAGCTGGCGCTGTCGGGGATTCTGAGGGAACAGGCTGACGAGATCGCGGAAATCTATGGCCAGTGGTTGCCGATGCAGGTGGCCGACTGTCGCGAGGACTGGGTATGCCTGGCCGGTACCAAGCGCTGATGCGCACTCGCTGCCCCGCCTGCAACACGGTCTTCCGTGTCACTTCGGACCAGTTGCGCGCCAAGGCCGGGAAGGTCAAATGCGGCTATTGTCAGAGCGTCTTCAACGCTTTTGACGAGTTCTTCGACGATACGCCGAAGATCGCCTTTCCGCCTGTTATGGCACCACCCGAATTCGTCGAGGCGCCGGCGCTGCAGCGGGCCTCGGCACGGCTTGCCGATGCCCTTGGGCAGGCAGGAATGCCCGTCAGCCAGGCGATGGTGCCGGTAGCTCCGGCTCGACCCGAGTCTGAGCCAGAGCCAGAGCCGGAACCCGAGCCGGAACCCGAGCCGGAGCCGGAGCCGGAGCCAGAGCCAGAGCCAGAGCCAGAGCCAGAGCCAGAGCCAGAGCCAGAGCCAGAGCCAG
>ERZ761607.3183-NODE-3183-length-16301-cov-6.275699_pt1 | contig 16301 bp, 15 predicted proteins | sample MGYA00511164_ERZ761607 | MGnify/ENA primary metagenome ERZ761607 (study PRJEB28899, sample SAMN02445080) | bioreactor sludge metagenome | biome: EBPR sludge | place: Australia: Brisbane, Thorneside Wastewater Treatment Plant | collected 2011-06-22 ...
GTTCAAGAAGTATCTGTCCTGGCGGTCGTGAGAAAGTCTTGATGCGAGCCCGCTCCGCGCACCACGCTACGACGCCCCCGTAGGAGCGACGCAAGTCGCGATCACAGCCGCTGAGATCGCGACTCGCGTCGCTCCTACAAAACCGTCTGACTCTCGTCTCGTCGCTGGAGTGAAGAGATGCGACCTCCCGCCAAGGGCCTTCCCTTCTCCCGCCGCGTTCGCTTCGCCTGGGCTGGCGTGCGCGACGCCTGGCGGCTGGAAGCCAGCTTCCGCAGCCAATGCCTCGCGGCGCTCGCCGCGCTCGTCGCGCTCGCGGTGCTGCGCCCCGGCTGGCTATGGTCCGCCATCGTCGTCGTGATGATCGCCCTCGTGCTGGCTGCCGAGCTCATCAACACCGCGCTCGAAGCCGCTCTCGACGGCCTCCATCCCGAGCACGCGCGCTTCGTCCAGGTCGCCAAGGACTGCGCCGCGGCTGCCGTCCTGGTTCTCAGCGGGGCCTCGGTTGTCGCCTTCGCGTGCATGCTGGCCGATCTGTACGGACAGGCAACGGCCGGGTGACCCGGCTCAATACGCGTTGGGGTTCACGAAGCCCTTGAACACCGTCAGGAAGATGATCTTCAGGTCGAGCCAGAGCGACCAGTTCTCGATGTACCAGAGATCGCATTCGATCCGTCGCTGCAGATCCGTGTCGCCGCGCCAGCCATTGATCTGTGCCCATCCCGTGATGCCCGCCTTCACCATGTGCTTCTGCATGTAGCCCGGGATCTCGTGCTTGAACTGATCCACGAACACGGTGCGCTCGGGACGCGGTCCGACAATGGACATATCGCCTTTGAGTACGTTGATGAACTGAGGCAACTCGTCGAGGCTGGTTCGGCGGATGAACGCGCCGAAGGGCGTGGTCTTCTTGGCGCTGCCCGCGCCACCCCATTGGACACCGTTTTTCTCAACGTCCACCGGCATGGAGCGAAATTTCAGCATCATGAACGGCTTGCCGTTCCAGCTCACGCGTTCCTGGCGGTAGAAGATCGGACCGGGAGAGCTGAGGCGGACACCGACGGCGAGAATGATCATGAGCGGGCTGATCAGGAGCAGGATCGCGCCGGCGATCAAGCGGTCCTCCAGCGCCTTCAGGAAGGCGTTGAAGCCTGTCATCGGCGTACAGCTCAAATCGAGGAGATAGAGCCCGGCCACGTCCGAAACACTGTGGTTGATCAGCCGGAAGTCGCGCATGTCGGGCATGTAACGGACGTTCGCGGTCGACAAGCTCAGTGCAGACTGGATCTCCTTGACGATCTCTCCTTTGGATAGCGGCAGGCAGATCCAGACCTCGTCCTCGTCGTGATCGATCGGTGAGTCCTTCTGATACGCTTCGTACCGGACCCCGCTTAGTTCCATGGCGGGGTCGTCGCCGATAACGATCACGCGATCGGGATCGAAGCCCGCAATCGGCACCTTTCGCAAATGACGTATTGCGGTCGAACAAGAATGGGCGTCTCCGACTAGAAGAACTCGGCGGCGATTGCGGCTTTGCAGGCGATGATTCTTTATAAGAGGATATGCGATCAAGCGAAATCCAATTGACCCCGCTGCCGCGCTACCAATCCAATAGACCAACCAGAGACGTGAAAAGTCCGCTCCAAGCTTTGTAAAAAAAAGCAGCGCTGTCATCGCCGCACCAATTGTGCAGTATGCGGTAACCAGTTTCGCAACGAGCCCGATCTGTAGCTGACCATGCCAGGATTTGTACACGCCAAAACCAGGCAAGATTATCAGAGCGAGCAACGCGCCGACCAATAGCGCGCTTGTATATCCAGTAGAGTCTATTGTTAGCTGACCAAAGCGAATCCAATATGCAGCCCATCCGCCAGATAGAACGCACAGTAAATCTACGGCTCGCGAAAATGCTTTAGTGTAGGCATGATTGCCATGCAGCTGGCGTGCGGGCGTGAACACCTTGGCTCTCTTCCTGTAAGAGGGTGATGGTGAAATATAAACGTTCCTGGTTCTATGAGGCTTGATCTGCTCTATTGTAGCGATGCTGCTCATCTTTCAGAAAACTTTCATATCTTGTCAAAGCAAAGGCCCGGAACTGGTTGCAGAAAGAGTCAGTGGAAAATCGTATTGCATTCTCACGACAGTTCGCAGCCGAAAAGCATTCCATTTCGCGCTCAAAAAGCTTCACTGCTTCCACCACGCTTTGTACCGTCTGTTGCTCGAAAAACACACCGGTTGGCGCCTCCAATTCCCCGAGTCCGCGGATTGTTTCGAGGGCTCCTCCCTTTCCAAATGCCACTACCGGAGTGCCACAAGCCTGCGCCTCGACCGGCGCGATGCCGAAATCCTCCTCTGCAGCGAAAAGAAATGCTCGGGCGCGTTGCATGTGATCACGTAGGACGTCGAATGGTTGATATCCGAGAAGCTGGATGTTCGGACTGGCTCTCGACCGCACCTTTTCCATGTCTGGGCCATCCCCGATCACCACCAGCTGTTTATCCGGCATGGATCGAAAGGCATCAATGATCAAATCGATCCGCTTGTAGGGTACAAGACGTGAGGCCGTAAGATAAAACGCGTCCTTTTGATCCCGTAACGTGAAACTGGAAACGTCCACGGGCGGATAAATGACATCGGCAGTTCTTCTATAGACCTTCTTGATGCGCCTCGCTATAAAATCAGAGTTTGCAATAAAGTGATCCACGCCGTTCCCTGTTCGGGAGTCCCACAGTCTGATCTTATGGAGTAACCACTTGGCTACCCAACCCTTCATTCCTCTTTCGAGATTTGATTCGCGTAAATATTGGTGCTGTAAATCCCAAGCATAACGAATCGGGGAGTGCACATAACTGATGTGCAGCTGATCTGGTCCTGTGAGGACTCCTTTGGCTACCGCATGGGAGCTTGATATTATCAAGTCATAGCCGGAAAGATCGAATTGCTCAATTGCAAGAGGCATAAGGGGAAGGTAGGACCTGTAATGACTCCGGGCCTTTGGCAATTTCTGTATGAAACTTGTTGAAGGGCGTTTTCCCTGAAGGAAAAACCGCTCCTCGTCAGGCAGGAAGTCACAGATTGTGTACAAGTCTGCATCGGGGAAAATGAAAATCAGCTGTTCGAGAACGCGCTCCGCCCCAGCATAGCCTACAAGCCAGTCATGTACGATAGCAACTTTCATGATTATAAATGCCCTCCAAGGGACTGGGTCAGAGCATCTAGGATCTTATCCGCAACCTTGTCCCAAGTGAAACGGGCTGATTGTTCAAATCCTCTCTGAATCAAACTTTCACGTAACATCATGTTCGTGACGATCTCGTGAATTCCCGCTGCGATCTCCTCGGTACTGCTTGGTTCGACAAGTAGTGCCGCACTGCCAGCCACTTCTGGCAGTGAAGTGGTGCTTGAGGTCAACACCGGGATCCCCGACGCCATCGCTTCAATTACAGGAAAGCCGAATCCCTCATAAAGCGACGGAAAAATAAGCGCTATTCCGCCTCGGTATACCGATGCAAGTTTTTCGTCATCCATCGGTCCGAGAAAGACAATACGTCGATCAACCCTCTCCTGCATTGCAACGTCAATCAGGCGCGGTGAGGGTTCTCCGTTAAAAACGAGCCGGATCGCGGGGTCTATGCCCGCTCGAGCGAATGCTTGAACGACGCGCTCCTCATTTTTATGCGGCTTTCGGTTGCCGATGCAAAGCAAATATCTGTAGCCTGGATTGTAAATCGTCCCGGTCGTTGCAAAAGCTGGCGATAGCCCGTTTCCTACATTGACCACCTTTGCAGGCGAAACTCCGGCCCAGTCGACGATCTTCTTTCTCGAGAAATTGGATACCGTCAGGATGAGCGGCGCTCGTTGGCATGCTCGCTTGAGTATCAGCCGATAATACAAAGACCTCAACAGCCCCGATCCCGTGTCGATGTGGTTGAGGTCGTGGATTGTCGGGATGAACCGTTTGCCTCCAAATAAAGGTGAATTGAATCCAGGTGAAATCAAATATACATCATTTAAAGCTAGATAAAAGCTAAGCCTCAAAGGGTCAAGTGGTTGAACCGGTGATCCTTTCAGGTCGGCAGGGGGGAATTTTAAGCGTTGATTGACTTCTCTTGCGAAACGGCCGATCCCATGGTCACCCATCCATCGCTCATCAAAATAGATCCGTTCTTTGACAGTGTCTGACATGGTTGTCGCTAACTCTTTCAAATAGAAATATAAAGGCAAGCGTTGGGATGAGCCAAAATGGGTAGAAAAGAACTTGATTGAAGTGGGCGGCCCATAGCAACGTCATGACAAAGTAGGAGGCTACGATTCGCCACAGGACATGAGCAGAAGTCAGCGACGGGAGTGTGGGGTTGTTGGATATTTGTCTTAAATTTCGATCTATAATGTAGAACTTGATTGCGAATATTATTAATATAATCGTCGCTGGCAGGGCGCCGTACGTTAGGAAAAATAGCTGTAATGATGAGTCGATGCCGTTGCGTCCACTTTCTCGAATAAAAGATAGTGCGAAGTTGTAACCATACCCAAACAGAAACTCATCTTCCATTAATCTTAGCCCGAGCGAAAAAGACTCGAATCGCGCAGTGGAGCTGCCATCCCCAAGCCCTTGCGCAAGTCGCATTGCAAGCCTCTCCACTTGCTCAAAGCTCAAGAGCGTCGCGGTTGAGAGGGAGAATATCAAAAGGGGTACGGCGGGAAGAATTATCTGTGGCAGTTTTATTAGGTGCAGCCTGGGAGACTGGAGTATGGCGTAACCTATGGCAATTAGGAAAAGGAGGGAGATTCCACTTCTTGAAACAGTCAGGAATAAGGTCAAAATCAATAGAGCAGAAGAGGCGATGTAGGAGAGCTTCTTTTCGCTCAGCGCGCCGTGGAGCGCGATGATTGTTGGTAAGACGATTATTGTTGCGTAAAAATTTGGATCAAAGTAAAGGGATACAAGGCGATTTATATGCGGGTCTCCCGCAAATTCGACGCCAAAGGAGGAAAGCGTTTTCCAGAGATCGGTCGAATTTGGGAACAGAATAAGTAGTGCAATCGCGATGGCAGCCATTGCAGTGTAGGTGAGTAGATAATTTCTTACAATCAGATTCTGAGGCGAATATAGCTTTTCGGCAAGAATGCCGGCTACAAGATGAGCAATTGTAATTTGTATTAACAGTCTAGATGAGTAGACCAAGGCCGTAAAGTCAATTCCCCACTTTAGCAGGCCGACGCAGGTTGAAAAAACTGTCCCGAGGATTAAAGTTACACCCAGGCTTGTCCGAAAGATGCTGAAGGAACGAATCGGAAATATTAAGAGTGAAATGGCATAGAGCAAGACTTCTGAAAAATTTACGTTGCCAAAAGTCGTGGGCATCGGCAAGAAACGCGGCAGGTTTCCAAGAATCAAGAAGCCAGCAATGATGAGCAGAAAGAGGCGCTCGCGAAGGCTGAGCATGGATTTATTCCATATTTTTGCGAGTATGTGTGGGCGCGCTTTTGAAACGGTTTTTGCGTTGGGGTGGACGGCGGAGACTCTGTATGGTTACTAAAATAAATATAGAACGTGCTGTTGCAACGGTTTTTAATTCATCGCTATTTAAAAATCAGGAGGGCGCTTCTTACAAGGCCTGCGATATGTCGGAGCCACAGTGGTCTGACAATGTGGGTCTTCCTGTCGGCCTCAAGATTACTTCCCAAAATTTCGTAATTTTCCAGCGCACAAAGTGGTTTCACGTGGTGCACGGAAATGCCTTGCCTTTCGATAAACTGCCAGTCATCGGCGACAATATCTGCGCCCTCGAGTGCTTGCGTATATTTTTCAGCTCCGCTTTTCGATACTGCATACGCAACGGCACCGCATTTCCATTGAGCGTATGGGCGTGAGACTTGATGAGTTCGGTCTAACGGGTAAAGCGGTTTTACAGGCCTAAAGCGCTGTATTGCTTGGCGAAGCTCGGGAGGAACCTTCGAGTAGCCGAGAATCAGGATGTCACTTTTTTCCAGGGCCGCGGAAAGGTGTGGTATTAGTTCTTTGAACTCGGGGGAGAGTTCTGCGTCATCTTCCAAAACGATTAGACTATCGTCGGTACTCGAGGTGGAGAAGGCCTTGATGATCCCGTAGTGGCCGAGGAAGCAACACCTCTCGCCTGGGGTGTGAGCGGTGTTCGACGTGTCTGAGGAAAGCTGGCTCGGAGTTATTGCGTCATAAAATTCGCAACTAAGTCCGAGTGAGGCTATTTGTTTGCTTATGGACACTCTTCTGGTGGTGTCTTCTTTTCTTGAAAGAACGACTATCTTGGGCTTTCTGTTGGGGTTCATTTTAACGTTTTTGATTAAAGAAAGTGCGGTAGTTATTCCATGTTAATGTTTTAGAAAGTTTGTTTTTCGGGATTTTAAGATAAAAAAAGTGGTGATCATTGCTTCGGTCGCGACGTTGGCAAGAGCGGCGCCGAGAGCGCCGAAGAAATGCGCCATGAGGGGGAATGTCGCGAAGTTCAGTCCTGCGCCAAGTATGATGATTCTGCTGAACTCCCGGCTGAAGCCAAACGCCAGGAGTTTTTGCTTTCCGATGATATTGGAGATTACGATAATAAATGGAAGAGGTGCCATTGCCTGGATGATTTGAACTGAGGCGGAGAAGTCGGGGCTGAATAGCAGGGGGACGATCCATGGCGCGGTAACTGCAAGCGAAATGCTTGAGAGAAGACTTGCAGCTCCGGCCCATTTGAGCATTTTTTGATTGAAGTCAAGCGCGGCCTGAGGGTTGTCTTGGGCTAATTTGCTGATATATGGGTAAACTGCTTGGTTGATAGGTTCAAAAAGATATTGAACCGCCCTGACCGTTTTTTCTGCTACATGATAGATCCCCGCGGTGCTGGGGTTCGTCAGCACGCCAAGAATAAAAAGGTTGCTGCTCGTGTAGAGGTTGATGGCTGCGGACGAAAGAAAGATGTGCCAGCCCTCCTTCAATTGCTGCGATATGTTCTCGAGTTTCGGCGGGACAATCCGAGTGGCGCCTATGGCGCCGGGAACTAGAGGTAAACAAATAAAGGCAGCTGCCAGGTTGGTGGAGCCTTGCAAGAATGCAGCAAGGACGATGTCGTCTGGGCTCTTGACAAGAAGGATTGTTGCAATGAATCCGGTGAATTTTGTTCCAATCTGGATGAGGCTTGCCAGCTTCATGCGCTCTAGGCCTTGGAAAAGCCATAGAGGAAAGAGGGCGTTGCCCGCGACGAGGATATAGCTCGCCAAGTATAAATTGGCGTCGCTTTGTAGTCGCGGTATGGTTTGAATCAGGAGGTATAGCAGTAATAATCCCGCGCTGGCAAAGGTTACGCGGAGTGTTGTAACAGCCGCAAAAAGGTGATTTAGCGCGGTTGGTTCGTTGCGGTGGACAGCGGCTTGGCGGGAGGCGCTAAGATTGAAGCCGTAATCAATTAATACAGAAAACAACTGCATTAGGGATATCGCGAAGGCGAGCAGCCCGAGTTTTTCGACCCCAAGAGTGTGTGCTAAGTATGGAAGCAACAGCAAAGGAAGGGCGTAGTTGGCTGCTTGTAGAGCGCCCAAGGAAAAGATGTTTTCAAGAAGTCTCTTCTTGCTCATTGAGTGGTCTGGTGGGAATCCAATGGAGTGCTGCGCATCGTCGGTGCGCTGATTGTCGGAATTCTTGGAACTTTGGGTGAATGGCCCTTATCTGCTCTGTTCTCTGGCCCTTGAGAAGAATTCCGCTGTAAATGCGAGCATGATGCTCGTCATCAGACCCAAGACTGCTGCGACCGCGAGGACAAGTGCTTTCTTCGGATGAGAGGGGTCCATTGGCGCTGTGATTTCGCCTAATGCCGTGGAAGGGCGAGTTTGTGGGGCGAGAGTTTGTTGGGTTAGGCGGAAGCGCTCGGCGTCTTGTTGATCAAGGGATTGAGTGAGCGGCCCCCGCCCGAGCATGAGAAGAGAGGCCTGAACGGGGTCGTGTTCGGATATCTTTTTGGAAAGGGCGCTCACGTCTTCGTATTGTTGTTGTAGCGCTTCGCGTTGGGCTGCCAGGTTGTGTATACGGCCGGAAAGTGGATCTATGTTGCCCTTGTATATATCGAGGTGGTTCTCCAAAACACTTTTTACGATATTATTTAGAAGTTCTTTCGCGTCATCTGGAGTGTCCCCCTCGACTGTCAGTTCGAGGGTGGTGGAGCCTTCTTTTCGCGGACCTGCTTTCGTGAGGAAGGGACGCTCGCGCTCGACTCCTTCGGCAACTTTTTTTCCGAATGCAGACAGCAGGCGGTATTCAAGCTCTTCTGGCTTTTCGAGTGGTATGGGCGATTTTTCGCTGGAAATTTGAATTTGACCGATGCTGAGTTGAGCGGTGACTTCATAGATTGGGGGTTTCAAGAAAGCGTAGGCTGCGCCTCCCGCTATGTAAATAATGAAGCTCGAAAACATCAGTGCTCTGCGCTTGAGAAAAATTTTCCAGATATCAACGATGCTGATTTCTTCTTGCTGTCGGCGAGAGGTTTGCGCTGGGGATGGCATATTGGAAATTCAAGCTCTTGAATGGTGGGTTTTGGCGGGGCTGGAGTCGTCACACAGGGAAGGCTCCTGCGCGAGCTCATTCCGAGCAGTACGGCGGTAAGTGTTCTCGAGACGAATGATGTCGTCCTCTACGAAATAACTCCCCACCTGAATCTCGATGATCTCAAGTGGCAACTTGCCTAGGTCGGCCATGCGATGAACGTGACCGAGCGGGATGAAGGTGTATTCGTTCTCCGACAGGATCATCACTCTGTCACCGTTGGTGGCTTCGGCCGTGCCCTTGACAACGATCCGGTGTTCGGCGCATTGGTGGTGCATCGGTGGGTTGAGCTTGGCGTCCGGATTGGCCGTGGGGCGCTTGGCCTGGAAGCGGTTACCGAAATCGATGGAGTCGTACCTGCATCAAGGGCGGTAGATCTTGTTGTGCGTGTCGGCGATGCTTCGGCCTTGATGCGGGTGACGATCCCCTTGACGACATGGGTGCGGGACTTGTCGGCGCCCAGCACGGCGTCCAGAGTTTCGACGGCGATGACGTCTTTCAGACCGAAGCCGGCGACCAAGCGCTTGCCGCCATACAGCAGGCTGTCTTCGCAGCCGTCGAGGATCGTGTCGGTGTGAGTGGTGTTGCCGTGCGCGCCTTTGGACATGACTTCAGAGGTCGTGCCCCAAGCACCGACATCGGACCAGCCTGCGGACATCGGGACGCCGCCGCCCGGGATGCCGGCTGAAGCCTGCCGGGAGAGTTTTTCGATGACTTCGTCGTCGGTGGAATCCGACGGGCAGGAGGCAAGGGGGGCGCTGTCGACGCGTACGAAGTCGGCATCGACGCTGCTGTGTTCGAGCGCGTCGCGACAGGCGGCCGACATCCCAGGCTGCCGGGCCGCAAGGGCCTCGACCCAGACCCTGGCTCGCATCATGTGCAAACCGCTGTTCCACAAGTACTGTCCCAGGGAGACGTATTTCCGAGCTCGCTCCGAGTCTGGTTTTTCGACGAAGGCGGCGATTTCGAGCGCGCCTGAGCGCGCAGCGTCGTGCCCGAGTGAAACGGCGGCGTGGAAGGCGTCGCTATCGGTGAATACATGGTCGGCCGACATCACGAGCACCGTGTGGGCCCTGCCGTCCCGCACAGGCAGACATGCGGTGAGTGTCAGCGCAGGCGCGGTGTTCCGGTCGATGGGTTCGAGTGCGATACGCACACCCTCGACGCCTGTAGCACGCAACTGCTCCGCAACCATGAGGCGATTTTCGTGGTTGCAGACCACGATTGTCGGCGTACACCCGAGATTGCCTCCGCCGAACCCGTTCAGGTGGCGGGCAGTCTCCTGCAGCATGGTGTGCTGGCCAGTGGGGGCGAGAAGTTGCTTGGGCCGGCTTTCGCGCGACAATGGCCAGAGGCGGGTACCGGATCCGCCCGAGAAGATGACGGTTGTTAGCATTTGGAACCCTAGATTTCGACACATCATATTGTCGCACTGCACTGCAGCACTTGGCTATTCAGCGAAGGTAATAGGGTGATGTGCGGGTGGGGGGTGACTTCAGGGCCTCCGCCCTCGGACTGCGACACGGTCGAGGACATCCCCTTCTTGAGAGGCGGGATCCGTGGGCGGCAAGACCATCGCGGTCGCCGCTCAATGCCTTGCCGGTGCCCTAACCCAGCCTGGCGATCTTGCGGCCAACCCGCGCGATGTGATCTTCCAGTGCCGCGATGCAGGGAGCAAAGCGGCGGGAGAATCCGCTCGCCGTCCGGAGACGGTGAAGGAAGGCCTGGCTCAGCGGCTCGGCACGCCGCCAGACGTCGTTGGCGATACCGGGATGAAGCGCCGCGTCAGCAATGGTGTCGGGCAAGCCTCCGCCAATTCGGGGGGCGAAGCACATCGGTGTCATGTCGTAGGCTGGCGCGATGGCATAAGGCCGGCCGTGCTCCGAGATGAACGACAGGTTTCCACTGTGCATGTCGGTGTTGCCGATCAGGGTGCCGAATGACCACAGGAGGTTTGCCGCGTCCGCGGCTTCGGTAACGATCTGCCCTGCTTTAGCCAGGCGCTGCGCGATGCCGGGCCAGCCGCCGGTTCCGGCGCCGATAAATTCCGCGTCCATTGCGGCCAGGGAGATCAGCGCACGCCGACCGGTCGGGCCCACGCGATCGAAACGCTCCACTTCGAGAAAGCGCTGGGCGCCATGGTCGGCGACGCGCGTGACAGCGGCAGGAATGCCGGCTTCTCGCAGTGTCTCGAGGGCGAGATGTTCGGCCAGCAGGAGGTCCCTCCAGCGCTCGCTCACCGGCCCTTCCACGACTTCACTGAACTTCACGATGACGTGGCAGGGGCCGTTCGGTGTTGCCGCGAAGGCGGTGAACTTGGGTTGCTCGCCGCCTGCGGAGGATCCAGGCACTTCGCCTCTGGCGGCTTCCCCTGCCAGCCGTGCATATTGGGCCGCCTTGCCTTCTTCTTCGATTGGGCTGGGGGGGGGGCCGGCGAGAAAGCGTTCCCGCGCAACGTCACCCAGTAAAAGATTGCCTACGAGGTCGTGACCATGTGCCAGCAACGCGCGCAGGACGTGCGTATCCGTCCAGTCGTTCAGGCGCTCCGGCAGTCCGAGTGCCGCGCCGTGCCGCGCTGCATAGGCACGCCCAAGATAGCCTTGGGGGCGCATATCGAACAGCCACCACGGGAGCCCGTCGCTGTGCAGGGCCACACCGTTCTCCTGAAGCATCACGAAGCCCTCGGGCCGGACAGGGATGAGCGTTCCGAGTCGTCGAATCTGCCCCTCCGCGTCGATCCGATGAACCAGGATGTCCGGCAACCCTCTGGCGTTGTCGCGCAGCGCGTACTGAATGGATCGCGCGGCACCGAGCCGAACGATCTCGCTGCCGAGCGCCCTCAGGGCGCGCGAGCCCGTCGGCTGACTGACTCCAATCAGTTCAAAGAGTTGTCGTCCGGGAAGCGGCGCTTTTGCGAGCTGGAGACGGATGGCATCGGCGTGACGTGACATGCGATGAATAGATTGTTGAATACATGGGGAGAGTTAGATTCTATACGGACCTGCGGAGGCTGGGGGCCTGCAGCCCCTCGCGCAGGTCTGCGATGCCATTTGCGCCGCTGCTGCCTTCATGCGAGTGCAGAGGCTCTGCCGTCACGCGGGAGCGCTTCGGCGTGCCGAGCGATCGTGCCGCTATAATTTCAGGCCTACGCGGCCCGAGATCAACTTTCAATGAACATTCTCAACGCGGTCTACGGCGACTCGACCGGCGGGCGGTGGGGCGCGACGCTCAAGACCGCCCGTCTGCTCGCGGAGGAGGGGCATTCGGTCACGCTGCTGATCGACCCGGTCGATCTGCCCAACGTGCCGGCGGACTTCGTCGGCCCAGGGCTTGATGTCGTCACGCTGCGCAACTCCGGACACTACGACCTGATCGCGAGTTGGAAGGCGTTGCGTCTTCTCCGCGCCCGTCGCATCGATGCGGTGATCGCCCACAGCGGTCGGGCGATCCACATGCTCAAGCGGGCGGCGGCGCCGACGGTACCGGTGATCGCCTTCAACCACAGCCACAACATCAAGCGCACGCTCAAGGCGGACGCCTTCTTCTGCATCACGCCCTACATGCAGCAGATCGTCGAGGCGGCCACGGGTGGTGCGAAACCGTCGTTCGTGATCAGCAACGCGGTGAGCATCCCGCCGGAAGAGGCGCTGGCAGACCCTACGGGTGGTGTGTTCTCGATCGGCGCGATCGGCCGCATGGTGCCCAACAAGGGGTTTCGGCATTTGCTCGATGCGCTTGCGTTGCTTGCGGCGGACGGAGTGGCGTTCCGGGCGCAGATCGCGGGCGATGGGGAGGAGCGTGCGGCGTTGCAGAAGCGGGCGGACGAACTGGGGTTGGCCGATCGGGTGGGGTTCCTGGGCTGGCTCGATCCGGCGGACAAGCCGGCGTTCTTCAACTCGCTCGACGTGATGTGCTTCACCTCGGAGTGGGATATGCAGGGCATCGTCATCCTGGAGAGCCTCGCTTGGCGCAAGGCCCTGATCGGCACGGCGATCGACGGCCCGTCGAGCTGTTACACGGATGGCGTGACGGCGCTCGTCGTTCCACCGGCCGATCCGCCCGCACTCGCGGCCGCGCTGCGCCGGCTGCACGACGACCCCGCCTTGCGCAGACGCCTGGCCGGCAACGGGCGCCAAGTGGCGATCGAGCGGTATTCGAACGAGGCCATAGCGGAACTGCTGGATCGCAGTCTGCGCCGCTTGGTCGCGGATGCACGTCAGGGGGGCGCGCGATAATGAATGACCCGCCGATCTTCATCGCAATGTGACCAGTCCGCCGCTCAGAGCGACCCGCAGCGGTGACCATTCTCAGTCGGCTCGCCAGCGCGGACTGGTAGCTCGGCGGCCGGAGCGCGCATCGTGGATATTTGAAGCGAGAGGCTTACAGTGAAGCACTTTGGGGTAGCACACTCGGCAGGAGACCACGATTGAGTTTCGGCATCTTCGTCATCAACTTGCCCGAGGCCGTCGAGCGTCGGCAACGGGTACTTGCCCATCTGGTCGCGCTGGGCCTCGACGCGAACGTCGTCGAGGCGGTGCGTGGCAGCCGATTGTCGGAGGATGAGCGTGCCTTGGTGGCGGACGATGCACGCTCCGTGGAGCGCTATGGGCGGGTCCTGACTCCGGGTGAGTTGGGGTGCGCGATGAGCCACGTGCGCGCGTACGAGGAGTTTCTGGGCAGTCGGCACGATTTCGCCTTGATTCTGGAGGACGATGCGGTTTTGCTGCCGGACGCGGCGGATCTGCTCGCCAGCGCGCGGATGAGTGCTTGGCTGGAGTGTGCCGAGCCACGCCTGCTCCTGATGACGCCGATCCGGGCTTTCCTTGCCCGGGGCGCGGTGCCGTTTGCCGCGGGCTATCGGCTGGTCAAGGTCCGACGGGCGTGGGAAGGCTATGGTTATCTCGTTAACCGCGCCGCGGCGGATGCGATGCGGAGGATCAATTCGCCTGCGTGGCTTTCGGCCGACGATTGGGTGGCTTACCGACGTCTCGGTTCTATCGAGCTGTGTGGGCTGGATCCGTTCTGTATCGGGTATCTGGACACGGCGCCTTCGCAACTGGAATACGACCGGCGACGGGTGGAGACCGCGTCGGGACGGTCCAAGAGCCTGAAGGCTCGGGTGGAGAAGTGGCAGCGGCAGATCATGGATGCGGTCTACTATCGCCCGGTATTCGGCCTTCTGCACCATCGAATGCCGAAAGGCTGGCCTGACCGGAGAGAGTGAGATTCCGGGCACCGATGGTTTCGGTGGCGAGCCGAGCACGCAGCACGGTCACGAGGATCACGAAGGCCATCATCAGGCGGTGATGATTGAGTACCGTCTCGGTCAGCCCCTCGATCAGGATGATTGCCAGCGCGATTGCGATTGTGCCGCGCAGCGGGTCGGTCGTCCGCCCGATCGCCCCATACAGGAGTCCTAAGAGCGCGGCCAGTCCGACCAGGCCAAACCTCGTGGTTTCGTTGATGTACTGGTTGTGGAGGTGGTCGTAGGTGGTAAGGACCGAGAGGTCATAATGCTGTTCCACCATGAAACCCCTCGCCAGTGCTTGTCGCTTGCCTGCGTCTGGGCCGAGTCCGAAGAGTGGGTACTCCGAGATCAGGTGCAGGCCGGTATGCCACATTTGCAGACGATGACCGGACGAGGAGTTGAGGTTCCCCGTGCGGATCTGCACGTATTCCTCGCGGGTTTCCTCAAAGCGCTGCTGTATGGAGGGAATCCAGAATACAGCCACGGTCAACATCGCCAGGATGCCTGCCACGGTGAGCATCAGGGCTCTGCTCGAAACGCCTTCCTGCCTCAATGCGCGATAGCCGATGAACGCCATGCAGACGGCCAACGCCGGGTAGAGCCCACGTGTGCCGGATAGCAGCACCCCCGTCAGCCCGACGGCGAATGCAGCCGAGAGAAAGATACGCCAGGTGGTTTCGCGGAAAATCGTGGCGCCGTACAGCAGGATCATCGACAGCAGCGCCAGGATGCTGCCGTATGCAATCGGGTGGATTCCTGCTCCTGCGCGTTGTGCCCCCTCGATCCACACTTCCTGCGCGCCCGCCACGCCACCGATGAGACTGCCAACGGCCATCCCCGCCCACAGTGCCTTGATGTTGAAACCGTAGCGCGCGAGGTAGAAGAGGATCGGGATTGCACCGAGGTAGCGTGCAGGAGGGTCGATGCGAGCCTCGAGCCCACCGTCGATCAATCGGTAGGCGATCTGATACAAACAGTATGCTCCCAGGCCGATCAGCCAGGGCGCTGCGTGGGCCCAGACCCTGGGGGCGACGCGAACCGTCGCCGGAAGGGTCACCAGGCTCAAGGTCAGCAGGGCGGTCGTCGCGTGGGAGTTCTTCGGCCCCGTGATCAGGAACGCGAAGAACCAGAACACCAGTGCCGAGTTCACCGTGTGGAGAGTGCGCTCGAGCGGGCTGCCGGCGTCGTGGTCTGCGAAGGGGGACGAGGACATTCAGGAGAGCGGTCGATCTGCAGACTGGATCAGCGTGGCTGCGCCGGTTGGGCCGTAATGGCCGACCAGACCAGGGACTTTCCAGCGCATTCGGTAAAGGAGATAGCGCAGCGGATGCGTCGCGAGCTTGCGCCAGAAGAAACGTGGATAGAGTGTGATGAGCTTGGCGTCGGAAAGACGCTTGCGGAACTTGCCTTGCGCGCGTACTTGCGCCTTGGGGCGATGCTTGCGGTACTTGATCACCGGACGGGCGAGATGGGCGCCTGTCCAGCCGGCGTGCCACAGGCGGACGAAGAGTTCCCAGTCCTCGCGCAGTTCGAAGCCGCGGTCGAAGCCGCCGACGCTGCGAAACGCGTCCAGGCGGATCAGCGCGCTGGTCTGGATGTAGTTCTCCCGGCTCAGCGTTTTCGGATCGAAGGGCCGCGAGGCGAAGACGGTGTTCTTCTCCCCGAAGTACTGCAACTGGCCGTAGGCGAAACCTGCCCGTGGTCCTTCTGCTTCGAGCCGCCGCTGCAGGACTTCGAGCGAGTCGGGGTAGAGCAGGTCGTCGGAGTCGAGGAAAAGCACGTATTCGCCGTGCGCATATTGGGCGGCGTTGTTGCGTGCGGCCGACACGCCCTGGTTCTGCTGTGCGAGCACCGTGATCGGGTAGCTCCGCGCGATCTCCAGGCTGTCGTCGGTGGAGCCGTCGTCGATGAAGACGATCTCGACCGGCGCATAGGTCTGGGCGAGGACGGATTCGAGTGTCTCTGCCAGGTAGCGGCCGTAGTTGTAGTTGGCGATGACGACGGAAATGAGCGGTTTCATCGTGCGGTGGGCCGGGTGTCCGCGGTGAGCAGGATGCTCAGCACGTCGCGGATGACCCGGTTGGAGAAGTGCTGTTCGTAGGTGCTGCGCGCCGCGGCACCGATCGCCCGCGTTTCGCTGCGACGTTGGTGCAGGCGCTCCACCGCGGTGCGAATGCTATCCGGGTTTCCCGGTATTGCCCAGAGCAGCCCGTTATTTTCGTCCGCCCGCAGTTCGGGCGTGAAGGCCGGCGTTGCCGCGGTGAGCACCGCCCGCCCGATCGCCAGCCCCTGATACACCTTGTTCGGAATCACCCGCAGCGCCTTGTCGCTGGTGCCGAAGATGCCGAGGATGGCGTCGGCGCTGGCGAGCCGGCCGGGGAGCTCGGGCAGCGGGCCCCAGCCTTCGAAGCTGACGCGGCTGGGGCCGCTGGCGCCGACGAGCCGGGCGAGCAGGCGTTCGCATTCGGCCTTCATCGGGCCTTCGCCGATCAGGCGCCA
>ERZ761607.3186-NODE-3186-length-16292-cov-5.130504_pt1 | contig 16292 bp, 15 predicted proteins | sample MGYA00511164_ERZ761607 | MGnify/ENA primary metagenome ERZ761607 (study PRJEB28899, sample SAMN02445080) | bioreactor sludge metagenome | biome: EBPR sludge | place: Australia: Brisbane, Thorneside Wastewater Treatment Plant | collected 2011-06-22 ...
TTCTTGATCTTGTCGGCGTAGCGGCCGGCGAGGAACGCGCCGAGACCGAGGCCGGCCATGAACATCGTGACCGTCGTGCTGATCGCGATGTGGCTGGCGCCGAAGACGCGACCGAGCATGCGCGACCAGATGGACTGGAAGATCAGGCTGGAGGCGCCGGAGAGGAAGAACGCGAGGAAAGCTGCGGTGCGCATGGTGTCCGGGCGCGAGAGGGCGCGGGTTCGGAGCCCCGCGGGAGGCTCCCGACGCGCCCGCGATTCCCGACCGCGCACGCGGGGGACGACGCCCCGTGCGGGGGCTACACTGGCGCGCTTCCGGACGCAACCGTGTCGGCGCGCCCATGACCCCCACTGCTCGGTCTCCTATCCGCTCGTGGATCCTCGCGATCTCGTGGGTCGTGGTCGGCGTGACCTCGGTCTCGTCGCCCTCGGACGCGTTCGCGCAGGGCCCGATGTCGCGCAGCGCGCGGGCGGCGCGGCTGGTGGAGCGGGCGACGCGCCTCGAAGCCGCTGGCCACGTGCCGGGCGCGGTCGGCACGTTCCGCGAGGCGGTGCAGGTCGATCCGAGCTTCGCGCCTGCGTACGTGGGCCTCGTGCGTCTCCATTTGGCGCGCGGTGAGATCGGCGCGGCCCTCGAAGCGGCGCGGGTCGGACGCCGACGGCGGCCGGACGACGTGGCGCTCGGGCTCGCGGAGATCGACGCGCTGGTGGCGGCGGGACGCGACGAGGAGGCCCTCGCGAGCTCCCTCGCGCTCACACGGTTCGCGCCGCGGAGCGTCGAGGTCTGGTGGTCGGAGGGCTCCCTCGCCCGCGAGCGCGGCCGCTTCGTGCGCGCGCTCTCGGCGTACCGACGGATCGTGCGGCTCGCGGAGGAAGGCGTCGCGATCGAGCCAGCGCGGGTCGACGAAGCACGTCAGCTCGCGTCGGCTCTCGCGATGTTGGTCGGCGACCTCGATCTGGCGCGCATCCACTGCGACGCCTCGGAGGTTCGCGCCGCGCTCTGCGAGTGAACCGGCGTGACGGCCGCCGACCGAAGGAGGAGAGGCGCGACGACGAAAGCGTCGGCCGTGCTCGCGATCGCCGATGCGCCTCTCGTCGCCAAGGGCAGGCGCGCGCCCACGTGACGCCCGCCGCTCCGCGCTCTACCCTCCGCCGCCGTGCGAACGATTCTCCTCCTCGCCCTCTCCGCCCTCTTCGGGTGCACCCCTCAAGGCGATCCTGCGATCGGCGCGGAGGGCTTCCGCGACGACTTCGAGCGCGAGCAGCTCGGCGACCTCTACAACAACACCGGCGGCCCCTACGAGATCCGCGACGGTTGGCTCCACGTGCGCGGCGCCCGCAACCGCCCGCTCTGGCTGCGCCGCGTGCTGCCGCGCGACGTGCGCATCGAGGTCGACGTGAAGAGCCTCTCGCCCGAAGGCGACATCAAGCTCGAGGTCTTCGGCGACGGATCGAGCCGCGCGGAGACCGACAGCTACACCGCGACGAGCTACGTCCTGAACTTCGGCGGCTGGGGCAACTCGAAGAACCAGATCGCGCGCATGGACGAGCACGGCGCCGACGCTGCGGTGGGCCCGCGCTACCCGGTCGAGCAAGGCCGCGTGTACCGGCTGAAGATCGAGCGCCGCGGCAACGTGATCACGGCCTGGGCCGACGATCGCGAGCTCGCGAGCCTGAACGATCCCGAGCCGCTCGAAGGACGCGGCCACGATCACTTCGCCTTCAACAACTGGCAGAGCGATCTCTACTTCGACAACCTGGTGATCACCCCGCTGTGATCGGCTTCCCCGCGGGGCTGTAGCCCAACCGACCGCGAGGCTCGCGACTCGCCGCACTCCGAGTTGGGATCAAGCGCGCTCGAAGCCGACACCAGGGTTCCAAGGGGCGGAGCCCCTTGGCCCGCGGAGCGTCCGAGCGCCGGCCCGAAGCGAAGCGTAGGGACGGTGCGAGGAGGGGGTCGCGGGGATCTCCCCGCGCTCCGTGAGCGGAGGCCGAAGGCCGGAGCGAACACAACAGCGCGAACACGACAGCGTCCGGGTTTCCCTCGTGACGGCTGCTCACGGATGCGGCACCCTAAGGCTCGCGCTCGGGTGGGCGTGGTCGGGTCGGAGCCTCGAAAGCCGGTGAACGCGGTCGAGTTCGATGGGTTGGTGAAGGAGCTCGAGGTGCGCCTCGATCAGCTCAAGGCCCTGTACGACCAGTACTTTCAGGGCCTCGAGCGGCTGCCGCCCACGAAGAAGCGCGAGTCGATCGAGCGCGCGCTCAAGGAGCTGCGGCGCGACCAGCCGCGCAACACCGCGTCGCGCTTCCGCTTTCAGACCCTCTGGCAGCGCTGGGTCACGATGACGACCCACTGGGACCGCGTGTCTCGGCAGATCGAGGAAGGCACCTACAAGCGCGACGTGCTCCGCGCGCAGCGTCGTCGCCAGCGGGTCGCGAGCGCGGAGCCGCGCACCTCGATCGAGGTCGACGTGGACGTCGACATCGACGACTTCGATTTCGACGCCGAGGTCGGCGCCGCGCTCGACGGGCTGCGCGACGATCGCACGGACCCCGAGATCGCGTTGCCGCCCTCACGCGCCGCGGTCGTGCCGGAGGCGCCGCGCGGGCGCCCGATGCCGGAGGCTCCGCAGCCGCGCGCGATGCCCGAGGCGCCGCGGCCCTCTCCGGTCGCGCCCTTCTCGCAGCCGCGCATCACGCCCTTCTCGAGCCCCGCGCCCGCAGCGTCGTCGCCGGGGTCGCCAGCCATGGCGTCGTTCGGCAAACCCAAAGAAGCGTCGTTCCGAAAGCCGGTGGAGTCGACGCCGCCCCAATCGGGTGCGGTTCGGGTCACCCCCGAGCGACCGGCGGGACCGAGGATCGAGCCGCGCCACGGGGGCGAGCGCACCTCGATGTCCGCACCTCCGCCGCCGCCCACGACCGCGCCGCGTCGACCGCCCGCCACCGAGCTCGGCGAGACCGAGCTGCGTCGCATCCACGCGCAGTACGTCGCCGCGGGTGGCGGCACGATGCCCTACGAGAAGCTCGCCAAGCAGATCAAGACCATGGAGCCGGAGCTCAAGAAGAAGCACGGCGGCAAGGCGATCGACTTCGAGGTCGTGGTGAAGGACGGCCGCGTCGGCCTCAAGCCCGTCGCGCGCGAATGATCGCGGCCGCGACGCCATCGAGACGTCCGTGACGCGACGCTCGCCTCTCGGGCTACTCGGCGAGGCCGAGCGCTTCTCGATCGAGGAGCTCTTCGCTGGTGACGAGCGCGAGCTCGTCGAGCGCGGCGTCGTCGAGCGCGGTGTCGTCGAGCGCGGTGTCGTCGAGCGTCTCGTCGAGCTCGTCCTCCACCGACTCCGGCATCGCGCGGCGGCGCTCTTCGAGCTCTCCGAGCATGCGGTCGAGGCGACGAAGCACGGGGACGAGCGTCCGCGCGTCGCGGGCGCTGACGGCGACTCCGTCGTGCTCGTGCGCGATCATCGCGGCGCGGCGGGGATCCAAACGATCGGCCTTGTTGCAGACCACGAGGCGCGGGATGCGCTCGAGGCCGAGCTCGGAGAGGAGCGCTTCGGTGGTCGCGTGATGCTCGGGGTACGAAGGATCCGAGGCGTCGAGGACCTGCAGGATCACGTCGGCGTCTTCCGCTTCCTCGAAGGTCGCGCGGAAGGCTGCGAAGAGATCTTTCGGGAGGTCGCGGATGAAGCCGACGGTGTCGGTGAGCACGACGCCGCGTCCGCTCGGCAGCACCGTGCGGCGCGAGCGCGTGTCGAGGGTGGCGAAGAGCTTGTTCTCCGCGAGCACGTTCGCGTCGGTGAGCGTGTTGAGGAGCGTGCTCTTGCCGGCGTTCGTGTAGCCGACGATCGCGACCACCGCGACGTCGTGACGACCGCGACGACGACGACGCTGCTTGCGCTGCTTCTCGAGCTGACGGAGCTCGTGCGAGAGGCGTGTGATGCGCTCGCGCGCGCGGCGGCGTCCGATCTCGAGCACCGTCTCGCCCGGACCGCGCCCGCCGATGCCGCCGGTGAGGCGCGAGAGCGCGTCGTCCTTCGCGCCGAGGCGCGGGAGCAGGTACTTCATCTGCGCGAGCTCGACCTGCAGCTTGCCGTCGCGCGACTGCGCGCGCTGCGCGAAGATGTCGAGGATGAGCTGCGTGCGATCGATGACCTTCAAATCGGTCATCTTCGCGATCGCGGCGGCCTGCGCGGGCGAAAGATCGCGATCGAAGACGAGCACTTCGACGTCGAGCTGCATCGCGCGGATGACGACGTCCTCGAGCTTGCCGCGCCCGAGCACGTACTTCGGATCGACCTTGTCGCGCACCTGCACGATCGCGTCCGCCACCTCGACGCCCGCGGTGCGCGCGAGCTCGCGCAGCTCACGGAGCGACTCTTCGGCTTCGGAGGCGCGGCGCTTGTCGCAGACATGCACGAGGATCGCGCGGCCGTCTTTGGCTTTGACGGGGCGCGCGGCGGCGGCTCGCGTGAGCTCTTCTTCAAGCGCGGCGACGATCTTGCCGACGTCGACGTCGCCGATCTCCGAGTGGTGCGAGAGCGGACCGTAGGTGCGGTAGGGCGGCTCCTTGCTGCCCTCCTGCACCGGGACGCAGTGCCCGTAATAGACCCACGTCGGCTTCGGCTCCGCCGGATCGACGCAGATCGCGGCCACCAGATCGAGGCGCAGGCGCGTGAGGTCGACGAGGTCGTCGCGCGTCAGCGGCTGGTTGCCGATGTGCGTGTGGATGAGGCGCAGGCCGCGCAGACGCCCCGCGCCCGCACGGAAGCGCCCGACGTCGGGGAGCATGAGCTGGTGCGCATCACCGACGATGACGCGGAAGACCTCGCCGTTGCGATCGACGAGCACGCCGACCTGACGACCCGTCGCGTGGGTGACCTCGCAGAGGCTGCGCGACAGCTCGGGGGTGGTCAGGACGTCGAGAGGAACGCGGCGCCGGTAGATGCGCTCGAGGGCTTTCAGCTCGGAGGGCGCGAGGCCCGAGGTGTTGCCGTGGATCTCGGTCAAGGGGCTCCGTCGTTCGGAAGTCTCGCGCGCGTCTCGTCGAGGTGCGCGCCAGGCTCTTCACGGTAGCAACGGGGGTCCGGCTTCGCTACGGGGCACCTTCGTCACGACCCGAGGAGGGGGAGGCGTTTACCCGCGAGGATGCGCGGCTCCGCCGTCGCGTGTGGCGTGGATGCACGCAGCGTGGGCTCGCTCGTGACGATCGCGTCGCCGGTGATCGGCGCGGCGAGGGGCGCGGCCGGAGGCTCGGCGATCGTGGGCATCGGCACGCCGGCGGCCGCGAGCAACGCGGGATCGAGGAGGTGGCTGCCGCGCACGTTGCCGAGCGCGGCGAGCATCGACTGACGAAGCTGCGGGATGCGTGCTTCGAGGTCGGTGAGGAGCTGCTTGACCTGCTTGCGCCAGAGGTTCTCCTGCGAGCCGCAGAGATCGCAGGGCAAGATCGGGAAACCTTCGGCCTCCGCGTAGGCGGCGAGATCGCGCTCGGCGCAGAACATCAGCGGGCGAATCACCACGGTGCCGTCCTCGCTCACGAGCTTCGGCGGCATCGCGCCGAGCGAGCCCGTGAACATGAGGTTGAGCATCAAGGTCTCGATCGCGTCGTCGCCGTGGTGGCCGAGCGCGATCTTCGTGCAGCCGAGCTCCTTCGCGGTTCGGGCGAGCACGCCGCGGCGAAGGCGCGAGCAGAGCGAGCAGTAGGTCTTGCCCTCCGGCACGTTGGCGGTGACCACCGAGTAGGTGTCCTCACGGACGATGTGGAAATCGTAGCCCTCCGCTTCGAGCCAGCGGCGCAGCGGCGTGCCGTCGTAGCCGGGGTGGTTCTGATCGAGGTGCACCGCGACGAGCTCGAAGCGAATCGGCGCACGACGCCGCGCGCGCTCGAGGAGCTGCAGCAACGAGTAGCTGTCCTTGCCGCCGCTGAGGCAGACCATCACGCGATCGCCGTCCTCGATGAGGTCGTACGTGCGGATGCAGCGGCCGAGCTCGCGGGCCAGCGCGCGCTCGTTGCGGTCGCGGGGAGACATCGCGAACTCCTACGGGCTCCGCGGTCGCCGATCAAATTGACGTTTTGGAGCCGGCCGCCAGGCCGAGCGACCCGACGTCACGTGAGCGTCGCCGTCAGGCGACCGAACCATCGAATCGACGGTGTTGGCTGACGCGGCGGGGTCATCCGCCAAGGGTGACCTGGCGGCGGGGTGACCGGCGGGGTCATCCGCCGCGGGAGGGGACGAACCGCGGCGCTCGTCCGGCCCAGCGGCGCCTCGGCGGGGGCTGGCTCGGGTGCAGGCGCCGCGCTAGGAGCCTCGACGGCGTCGGGAGCGGCGACCCTTGGAGGGGTCGGCGTGGTATCTTGGCGGCCGCCGAGACGGTCCATGGGCGCGGACGATCTGCACTTTCGACGCGGGGGGCGACAGCCGGTGCGGCTGCGGGTGCTCTTCCGCGTCGGCGCCGCGCTGGAACAAGAGGGGACCACCAACGACGTGTCGATGGGCGGAGCGTTCGTGGAGACACGACGTCCGCCCGACGCGGGGCAACCGATCGAGCTCGAGCTCCACGCGCCGACCGCGTGGGATCCGCTGGTGATCCCGTGCCACGTGCGGTGGTCGAGCGACGGCAGCGACGGTCGCGCCATCGGCTTCGGCGTTCGTTTCGAAGGGCTCACGCGCGGACAAGCTTCCGCGCTCCACGAGCTGCTCCAGGCGAGCGGCTACCTCGAGGGGGGCGCGTGAGCGGCGGCGGCTCGGACACCTTCCGCGCGCTCGGCGAGTCCGAGGTCGACACGGATCTCGATTCGCCCGACGGATGGGTCGGTCGCTTCATCGACGGGCGCTACCGCATCATCGAGAAGCTCGCCGAAGGCGGCATGGGCAGCGTCTTCGTCGCCGAGCACCTCACGCTCGGCAAGCTCGTCGCGCTCAAGGTGATCCACCCGACGCTCGCGGGGGACACCGACTTCGCGGAGCGTTTCGCGCGCGAGGCGATGGTGAGCGCGAAGCTCGATCATCCGCACGTCGCGAGCGCGATGGACTACGGGCGCCTGCCGGAAGGCGGCGCGTACCTCGTGCTGCAGCTCGTGCGCGGTCCGTCCATCCAGGACGTGCTCGAGCGCAAGGGCGCGCTGGCGTGGCCGCGCGTGTGCGCGATCGGCGCGCAGGTCGCGGACGCGCTCGCGGCCGCGCACGCCGAAGGGATCGTGCATCGCGATCTGAAGCCGGAGAACGTGCTGCTCGAGCGGCGCGACGACGGCGCAGAGCACGTGAAGGTGCTCGACTTCGGGATCGCGCGCGTCGATTCGTCGCCCGACGGACCGACGACCGGGCTCCGCAAGAGCAGCGGGCGGCCCATCGCGACGCGCGCGCTCACCCGACGCGGCATGGTCGTCGGTACGCCCGGCTACATGTCCCCCGAGCAAGCGCTCGGCGAAGAGACCGACCACCGCACGGACCTCTACGCGCTCGGGGTCCTGCTCTACGAGTCACTCACGGGTCGCGCGCTCTTTCCGCAGGAGTCGCTCTCCGAGATCGTGTCCGAGCAGCTCTCGGGCAACCTCGTGCCGCGCCTCGCGGACTACGCGCTCGGCGCGCCGGACGAGCTTCAGCAATTGATCGATCGACTGCTCGCACGACAGCCGGGGGATCGTCCGAACAGCGCGGCCGAGGTGCGCGACATCCTGCGCGACCTGACGCTCGCGGCGGCGCTCTCGGGCGATGCGCGCGCTCGGCTCACGCCGGCATCGGGGAGCTACGCGGTGCGTGAGGACACCGCGCCGGTGCCGAGGGTGCCGCAGGCGGCGGCGCCGGAGCCGAAGAAGCGTTCGATGGGCGGCGTGCTCGTCGCGCTCGTACTTCTCGTCGGTGCGGCGGGCGGCGTGGTGTACGCGACGCGCGAGCCCGAGGTGTCGATCGACGAGCTGCGCGAGCAGGTGCAGGCCGAGCACGCGCAGGGCGAGCTCGCTCGTTGGATCGACGTGCTCGTGGTCGACCCGAGCCGCGAGCAGCGACGCACCGCCGCGGGCTACATCATCGCGCATCAACCGGCGGACCAAACACCTCCGTGGGCGCTCGCGCTGGCGAAGTTGGAGGACGCGCGAGGCTGCGAGGCGATCGCGTCCGCGCTCGCGGAGCTCAAGGCGATCGCGGAGCCACGCACGCACGGGCCCGTCGAGCGCTACCAGCGACGCACGCGCGCGCGGCGGCTACGTCGCTACTACCGCTGCGTGCAGGACGATCTGCGCCAGACGTTGGCTGCCATCCCCGCGGGCGCGACGGTGGCGGAGGACGACGGCAGCGGCGACGACGAGCCGGGCGTGGCGAGCGACGAAGCGCCCGCGCCGGACGATCCCGAGGGGTGAGGCGCGGCCGCGACGGCTCGAACGTGAGAGCAAGATCGTGGCGCGAGATCCGTGAGCCGCGCGTCGTCGCCGTGGTGGTGGTCGTTGACGTTGGCGTCGACGGGAACGGCGACGAGCACGCGAACGATCACGGCGTCGCGTCGGTCGGTGAGCGGCTCGAAGCGACCGGTCACTCTGCAAGTCCGCGGAGAAACGCGAAGAGCCCGGACACCGTCGGTGCCCGGGCTTCGCCCCATGTTTCGGGAACTTCTTTTCGGGAAGTTTGGGAAGGAACTCCGACTCGGCTCTTTCGAGCGAGTCGGTCGATGCTCAGACGCGCACGCCCTTGGCGCGCAGCTCGCGGAGCACGGTGTCGATGCCGCGCTTGTCGATGTCCTTGATCGCCGCGGTGCTCAGCTTGAAGCGGACCCAGCGGTTCTCGGAGGGGACCCAGAAGCGGTGCGTCTGGATGTTGGGCAGGTTGCGAACCTTCGACTTGCGGTTCGAGTGAGACACCTTGTGTCCCACCATCACGCCCTTGCCGGTGACTTGGCAGACTTTCGCCATGACGTCGTCCTTCAGTGCTCGCAGCTCACTTCTTGGAGCTGGGCATCTTCGCTTCGGTGAATTCGACGTGCTTGCCGGCTCGAGGATCGTACTTCTTGAGCTTCAGCTTACCCGTCATCGTGCGCTTGTTCTTCGTCGTGTAGTACGTGTAGCCCGTACCCGCCGAAGAGATGAGTCGAATCTTGTCACGCATGGCTCACCAGCTGCTCTTCGTGAGACCCGGGACCTCGCCGCGGTGGCCGAGCTCTCGGAGCGCGATGCGCGAGAGACCGAACTTGCGGTAGAAGGCCCGCGGACGACCCGTCACCGCGCAGCGGTTCCGGATGCGGACGGGGGTGGAGTTGCGCGGAAGCTTCTGGAGCTTCTCCTGGGCCTCGAGCTTCTCCTCGTCGGAGGACTTGGGGCTTCGGATGATCTCCTTCAGCTCGGCGCGAAGACCGGCGTACTTGGCCGTCATCTTCTTGCGATACTCGTTCTGAGCGATCTTTGCCTTGCTGGCCATGGGGATTCCTTCCCGAAAAGGGCCGCGAGCCTGACGGATCCGCGGACGTGATGCAAGCGAACCGATGCGACAAAAGGCGTCGAGGGTTCGGGTGAGGTGACCGCGGTCCGGGCCGAGGGAGGCCCAGATGCGCTGGATCACGAACGATTCAGAGCCTTTGCGACGCTCGGACGAGATCGACGAGGGGACCCACGTCCTCGCGTCGATCGACGATCGCCGTGCGCCGACCGGTGTCTTCGAGGGCTTGGGCCATGCCCTTGCCGAGGGGGGTGCCTTCGTCGAAGACGAGAAAGAGGACCGCGGGGTCGAGGCGCGAGGCGAAGCTCGGGAGCTCGGCGAGGCGCTCGGTGGGCGGATCCGTGAGGTCCAAGATCACGAGGTTCGGCTGGAACTCCAGCGAGAGAGTCTGGATGCGGGCGATCTCGCCGAGCACGAGGGGCACGACCGTGGGACCGAGGGCGGCCTTGAGCCGACGCGCGAGCTGGCCTGAGGCCGCGAGCACGAGCACGCGGGTCGGGCCCGAGCCCGTGGGGAAGGGCGCGGTCGGCAGATCCGAACGGCGCGGACGCGGTGGGGGTGGCGTCCCGAGGATCGCGCGGACTTGAGAGGCGACCTCGTCGGCGACGTCGGACCCGAGGCGTGCGGCGAGCGCTTCACGGAGGGGACCGGCGGCGAATCGGCTCCACTCGCCGTGGCCGACCGGTTCGTCGCCTGCGCGATCGAGGGCCGCGAAGAGTACGGCGGCGGCCACGTCGGGGGCGATCATGCCTTCGAGCACCTCGCGCACCACGACCGCCTCGTAAGAGGGCTTCATGCGCGACCAAGGTAGCAGGGCACGCGCATGGAGTGGTCGTCTACGACACGAATGTCGAAAAATGATGGTGGACACGGACGGACGAAACGTGTTTCATCGAGCCGATTCGAGACCTCGCGAGGATCGCCCGAGGCCAGGTTTCGAGGCGATGACCGCACGGAACGAGGCGGGCTCGAAGAGGTCAGGCAGCTCGACTGGCGGAGGTCCTCGGCAGCGAGAGCATGCTGCGTGTGATCACCGCGGCGCGCATCGGGGCGCGGTAGGTTGGAGCCGATGACGACCGTCAGCTCCGTGCTCGGCAACTCGCAGCGCCTCGACGGAGGCGCGATGTTCGGCAATGCGCCCAAGCCGCTCTGGGAGCGCTGGATCGCGCCCGACGAGCGCAACCGCATCCCGCTCGCGTGTCGCGCGATGCTGGTGGAGGAGCCGGCGCGGCGCGTGCTGGTGGAGACGGGGATCGGCGCGTTCTTTCCGCCCGCGATGCGCGAGCGCTTTGGCGTGGTGGAGAGCGAGCACGTGCTCTTGCAGAGCCTCGCCGCGCTCGGCGTCGCGCCGGAGGACGTCGACGTGATCGTGCTCTCGCACCTGCACTTCGATCACGCGGGTGGGTTGCTCGGGGCCTTCGAAGAAGGAGCGCCGCCGTCGCTCGTGTTTCCGCGCGCACGCTACGTGGTGGGCGCGGACGCGTGGGAGCGCGCGAGGCACCCGCACGCGCGCGATCGCGCGAGCTTCATCCCGGAGCTGCCGGCGCTCCTCGAAGCGACGGGACGGCTCGAGATCGTGCGCGGCGATCGGAGCGAGACGCTGGGTGACGCGTGGCGTCTGCACTTCTCGGAGGGGCACACCCCGGGGCTGCTCTTGCCGGAGGTCGCGAGCGCGGAGGGACCGATCGTGTTCGCGGGAGATCTGATCCCAGGTCGGCCGTGGATGCACCTGCCGATCACGATGGGCTACGACCGCTACCCCGAGCGGCTCATCGAGGAAAAGGACGCGCTGCTGACGGATCTGCTCTCGCGCGGCGGTCGGCTCTTCTTCACCCACGATCCGGAGGTCGCGATGGCGAGAGTGAGCCGCGACGACAAGGGGCGCTTCGGTCCGGGAGAAGCGTGGGAGAGCCCGGTGCGTTTGCCGGTTTGAACCCTGGCGCGTTCGTCGTGCTCCGATACGATGTCGCGATGACCCGAGTCGTCCTCGTGGCGGTGCTGACGTCGACGCTCGTCGGGTGCGGTGAGACCACGCGCGTCGAGGATGCGTCGGTCGATTCGGGGCTCGTCGACGCGGCTCTGGATGCCGCGCGAGACGTTGGACCGCCGGACGTCGGACCCCAGGACGTCGGGGCGCCCGACACCTACGATCCCTTCTGCCACTGGGATTGTTTCGGTGGTCTCGAGTGCGAGGACGGCGTGGTGTACGAGCACGAAGCGGCCCCCGTACCGTGCGACGAGTGGACGGGGCGCTGTCCGCGGTACGCCGTCGGGACGTGTCCGGACGGGTGCGGCGATCGTCGTCCGAGCGGCTCGGCGGATTGGGAGCGCTACTGCGAAGGCATGGAGGAGCGGCTCGCGGGAGACCCTTGTGCAAGCGACGACGACTGCCATCCCCCGGCGCCGAGCGGAGCGATGCGCCGCTACCTCGCGTGCGACGTGGACGCCGGCGCGTGCGTGGCGATCGACCCACCGACGCATCCGGTCGTGGCGTGCGGCGACGTAGACCTGGACGCGCTGTCGACGCCCGAGGGCTCCGCGTACGGCGTCGTGCGGGACGAGAGCTGCGCGGGCGGCTGGTGCCGCTTCGTCGCGCAGGAGGCTCCGGCGTGTGATCCCCAAGCGTGCGCCATGCCGTGCGAGGACGACTGGGACTGCCCACCGTCGCACTTCTGTCGGGCACAAAGAGACTGGACGGGTAGGACCCTCGAGGATCGGGGAGAGGACGAGTACGTCGCAGTCTGTGAGGACTTTGGGGGAGGGCTCGCGTGCCCGTGATGCGGTGACCTACGAATCGCACCACTTGCGTCTTTCGTCGGCCTGCTAGGGTCCGCGGCATGAAGCGACTCCTCTCCTTCTCGCTGCTGCTCGCGCTCGCCTGCGGTGGCAGCACTCCGCCGCCCGTCGTCGCCGAGCGCCGGCCACCCCCGCACCGCCCCCCGAGCCCGAAGCGCCCGCCGATCCGTGGGAGTCGATGACGGGCGTCGCGCTGCGCGACTACGTGGGCGAGCAGGCCTTCACGAAGCTGATGGAGGTGCAGCCGGGCACGACGCCGGAGGCGCTCGCGAGCTGGCTGGCGTCGCCCGACGAGGCGCCGGCGCTGACCGGCAAGGCGACCGAGCGGCTCTTCGATCTCGCGGCGGTCGCGCTCGCGGGTGGGGATCTCGATCGCGCGGAGAAGATCGTGCGGCTCGTCCGGCTCAAGGCGGCGAACCGGAACAGCGCGTTCGCGGGCAACACGTACCTCGCGGAGATCGCGCGGCGTCGGAACGCTTCGGACGAGAACGCGGCGCGCGACGCGATCGCGGCGGTGTTCCGCGAGCAGCCGCGCACGCGCTTCGGCGCGAGCACCGTGATCTTCCAGCTCTTCCAGACGCCGGAGCAGGCGAGCGCGCAGCTCGGGCAGATCCACCGGCAGCTCGTGTCTCTTGACACTGCGAGCGGTGCGCTCTTCTACGAGCAGATCCTGCCGGGGATCATCGAGCATCGCGCGCACTTCCTCGCGGCGGCGGACGTGGTGCGTGCCGAGCACGACGCGCAGCCGGCGCTTCGCGCGTACACCTTTCCGACCGTCGATCTCACACGCGCGCGCGACGCGCGCGAGGTGCGCGTCGCGGTGTGGGACGTCGGCACGAACCCCGCGCTCTTCGAGCGACAGCTCTTCGCGAACCCGAACGAGCAAGCCAACGATCAGGACGACGACGGCAACGGGCTCGTGGACGACGTGCATGGCGTCGCGCAGGACGTGGGCGAGTACGACCACGAGGCGCTGCTCTTCGATCCGGGCGAAGCGGTGATCCGCGAGTACGGCCCGTTCTTGCAGGGGATCATGGATCTGCGCGCCGGGCTCGCGTCGAGCGAAGCGGCGCAGCGCGTGCTCGCGCTGATGCGCAGCGTGACGGATCCGGATCAGCTCGAGGCGATGGAGCGGAACCTCGACGCGGTCGGCGAGTGGGCGCACGGCACGCACGTGGCGGGCATCCTGCTCGCGGGGCTGCCGCAGGCGAAGATGGCGATCTTCCGCTCGTCGTGGGCGGGCGAGGCGCGGCTCTACCACCACCGCGGGCCGACGGATGAGGAGCTCGCGGCCGAGCGCGCGAACGTCGCGCAGATCGCGGCGTTCATCAACGCGCACGGGATCAAGGTCGTGAACGCGAGCCTCGGCTTCGGCGAGGACTACGTCGCGAGCCAGCTCCGACACGAGCGCGATCGTTACGCGGACGATGCGGCGGTGATGGAGCGCGCGCGGGCGGTGCAGGCGCATCGCGCGGAGACGTGGCGCACGGTCTTCGCGGCGTGCCCGAGCACGCTCTTCGTGGTGGCGGCGGGCAACTCGAACCGCGACGTGGCGGAGTACGGCGACGTGCCGGCGAATCTGCAGCACGACAACGTGCTCGTGGTCGGCGCGGTGGATCGCTACGGCGACTGGGCGACGTTCACGAACTCGAACGCGGAGCAGGTGCGCATCTTCGACTTCGGGGTCGAGGTGCCGAGCCTCATCCCGGACGGGACGACGGTGCCACTCTCGGGCACGAGCATGGCGTCGCCGAACGTCGCGAACGCAGCGGCGAAGCTCTACGCGGTGAACGCGAGCCTCACGCCCGCGCAGGCGATCACGATCCTGGTGGAGACGGGGCGTCCGATCGCAGCGCCGTTCACGGGTCGGATCGTGGACGAGGTCGCGGCGATCGCGCGGGCGCGACGCGAGCGTCCGCGGCGCTGAGCGGTCGACGGCTGTTCCCGGGCGTGGACGGGTGTTTCGGCGCTCGTCCCCGCGTGCCATCGTCGGATCTCGGCGCAGTCGACGTGAACGTGCGGCGCGTGTTAGCCCGCAGCATGGCAACCACGAAGGCGAAGGAATCCAAGGTCCCGAAGGAATCCGAGGCGCCGGCGGGGGCCTCTGGCGCCGCGCTCGCCGCGCTGCAGGGCGTGTTCGAGTCCGAGCGCGCCACGTGCATCGCGATCGACGCCTTCCCCGCCGGCGAAGACCGCCTCTTCCTCGCGGTCGAGGCCATCGAGCCCCAGCTCCACGGAAAGTCGGCCAGCGCGATCCTCGCCGTGACGCTCGGCAAGAAGCCCACGTTCGAGGTGCTGCACGCGTCCGCGCGCTCGGCCCACGACTACCTGTACGACGAGGCGAGCGACACCCACCTCTTGCTCCAGGGCGGCGGACTCCTCCGCGTGCGTGCCGGGGTCGAGAGCTTCACGCCCCTCGCGCAATCGCTCGATCGGATCACGCTCGCCGGAGACGTCGTGGTGGCGTGCGGCGGCAGCGAGGTCGTCGCGATCACCGAAGCCGGGAAGGTCGAACGGATTCCCGTCGAGACCGCGTTTGAGCTCCGTGCCATCGTCAGCGACGGCGAGCGGCTGTTCGCCGCGGGCCGGGGCGGAGTCTTCTTCGTCGGCGATCGCCGTGGGCTCGAGCCGGTGGCGCTCCCGGCCGACGCGTTCAAGCTGCCCCACGCGGACGGGCGCCTGGAGATCCTCTCGCTCCACCTCACGCCGGACGGCGCCGTGCTCATCGGCGGCCGCGACGGCGCCGCGCGCTACGAGGGCGGCGTCGTCACCATGCTCGAGCTCGATCCCTATGCCACCTGGGGCCGCGCCGCCTGTGTCGACGGCGCCACCGAGCTCTACGCCGTCGAGCACCGACGGAGCGACGAGGTCGTGCTGCACCGGCGCGACGGCACCGCGCTCCCGCCGGTCGCGCGTGCGAAGTTCAAAGCGATTCGGTCGCGACGGTTGCCCCACGCGAGCACACGGATGCATGCGCGGGGCGACGTCCTCGTCGTCAGCATCAACGACGCGGTTCACGTCCGGACGGGCGGCGTCTGGCGGCAGATCAAGATCGTCCCCGACGCGACGCTGCTCAAGGCCGCTCCGGCCGCGATGAAGGCGGTGGAGGCGCCCGCACCCGCCGCACCGCGCCCGAGCCCGACGGGCGTGGTGCACGACCAGCCGCGCAGCGACGGCCTCTACGTCGCGAGCGACGTGACCGGCTCGAACATCGTCCGCTTCCTCGAGGATGGCACCGTGCTGACCGCGTCGACGATGCCCGAGGAGAAGCTGAAGAACGTCCTGAAGTGGCTGAAGCCGTCCAAGTCGGAGGTGCCCGCGCCGGTCACGCTGACGGGAGATCGCATCGCGTGGACCGTGCGCTCGAACGTCACGGTCACCTACGACGGCACCTGGTCCGGCGAGCAACTCCAGCTCGAGGTCGTGTCGAGCAACGGCCATTCCGCGACCCGCCGCTACGAGTTCTTTCCCGAAGATCAGATCGTCGCCAAGCGCGCGAAGTAGCGCGCGCCGGCTGCGAACGAGCGCCCCACACGAGCATGTAACTGGTGACGCGAGCGCGGAGCCGGACGCCGACGCCGACGCCGACGCCGACGCCGACGCCCGCGTCCGCAAAGGCGTGGTCTTCTCGGCGGGCACCGGCGTCGGCCATCGCCAGCTGGCTGCTCGCGAGCCCTTCGAAGAGCGCCGAGAGCTCGACGCTGCCTTCTCCGTGGGGTGCGGGCGTCTTGCCCGCCACGCTCGCCGCCACTCGCCCGCCACCGCCACGGCGTGTGGTGAGCCAAAACCTCGGAATCGTTGAAGCGCGTGTCTCGGCATGCCGCTTGATGTGCGCAAGCGGATGTCCGCCCGAGCGCAACGTCGCCGAACGCCCGAACGCCGCATGTCGCGGCCGCAGCTCGTGCTGCGAGGGCAGGTCATCCTCGCCGACCGCGTGTCGCTCGAGCATCGCTTCCTGCTGCGGCCGGACCGACAGATGCGCGAGCTCTTCTTCTACCTGCTGCAGGTCTACGCGAGCAGGTACGGGATTCGGATCCACGCGGTGGTGCTGATGTCGACGCACTACCACCTGCTC
>ERZ761607.3187-NODE-3187-length-16291-cov-7.215386_pt1 | contig 16291 bp, 11 predicted proteins | sample MGYA00511164_ERZ761607 | MGnify/ENA primary metagenome ERZ761607 (study PRJEB28899, sample SAMN02445080) | bioreactor sludge metagenome | biome: EBPR sludge | place: Australia: Brisbane, Thorneside Wastewater Treatment Plant | collected 2011-06-22 ...
CAGCGGTTGACCCGTCAAACTCTGGCGCAACAAGCGCAAATACCCCAGAACACAATCCCACCGAATATCTCAATCGGGATTTCAAAACTCACCTCCGTCTTGGCCACGGCTCCAAGAACCTAACGCATTACGCCAGAAAGCGGATGCGTTCTTCCTATTCCTGCTCAACACCCAGAACGGGTTAGAGCCTATTCCAATCATCTCGCCGTCCACCATACCGCTCAATCGTTCATTTCATTGCTGGGTTAATAATCCCTTCTTTATCAGGGCAATGTTTTAAAGCACAACTTGTTTGCGAAGGTTCCGGGCCTGCTGGGTCTTAATCCCTTCTTCATCAGGGCAATGTTTTAAAGGAATACCATCAGTGTTCATAGTATTTCCCTAAAGTCTTAATCCCTTCTTCATCAGGGCAATGTTTTAAAGGCAATCGAAGCCGCCATTCGGGGGCTAGTTCAGGGTCTTAATCCCTTCTTCATCAGGGCAATGTTTTAAAGAACGGCGGCGGCGGATTTCTACGGCGTCAAGCTCTCGTCTTAATCCCTTCTTCATCAGGGCAATGTTTTAAAGGGAAGTATCACCATCGGCGGCGTCGACTACCCGTCTTAATCCCTTCTTCATCAGGGCAATGTTTTAAAGCCAAGAGTGGGCGGAACGCCGCCGCCTTGAGGGTCTTAATCCCTTCTTCATCAGGGCAATGTTTTAAAGGCGGCTATGCCGCTGGTCGGGTGATCGCCATGTCTTAATCCCTTCTTCATCAGGGCAATGTTTTAAAGCCTGGAAGCGGTGCGGAACGCCCACGACACGATGGTCTTAATCCCTTCTTCATCAGGGCAATGTTTTAAAGTGTCACTTAAGCCCGTTCTTGAATATATCAAGTGGGTCTTAATCCCTTCTTCATCAGGGCAATGTTTTAAAGACTGGAAAACTACCAAGTTTAGTGTAGCTCTTGCGTCTTAATCCCTTCTTCATCAGGGCAATGCTTTAAAGACGCCGCCAGCGCGAAGCCGAGCAAGCGGCCGAGCGTCTTAATCCCTTCTTCATCAGGGCAATGCTTTAAAGAGGTTGTCTTGGGTAACATTTATCCGGAATGGGGGTCTTAATCCCTTCTTCATCAGGGCAATGCTTTAAAGTGTTTCTATAATAACCTCATATTGTGCTAGGTCTTAATCCCTTCTTCATCAGGGCAATGCTTTAAAGCGATCAGTCGCTTTATCTGCGTCAAGCGATCTGTCTTAATCCCTTCTTCATCAGGGCAATGCTTTAAAGGGCTCGTGCCCGATAATCCGCCGGAGAATGATCGGTCTTAATCCCTTCTTCATCAGGGCAATGTTTTAAAGGGACAGCCCCAACGTCATTGTGGTTAGCATTAGGTCTTAATCCCTTCTTTATCAGGGCAATGTTTTAAAGGAAAAACCTGCAACGCACTACAAAAACCACAAGTCTTAATCCCTTCTTTATCAGGGCAATGTTTTAAAGGAAAACGGATCGCGTAGCAATGGTCCTGAACGGGTCTTAATCCCTTCTTTATCAGGGCAATGTTTTAAAGGGGCATGGCTAGGCTAGGCCCGGCGAGGCTTGGCGTCTTAATCCCTTCTTTATCAGGGCAATGTTTTAAAGGGCACAGGCCGAGAAGGACGCTCGGGATTATGACGTCTTAATCCCTTCTTTATCAGGGCAATGTTTTAAAGACTTGATTACTTCCCTGATGATTATCAACATTAAGTCTTAATCCCTTCTTTATCAGGGCAATGTTTTAAAGATCCTGATAATTGGAAGTTGATCAGGAAGCATTTCGTCTTAATCCCTTCTTTATCAGGGCAATGTTTTAAAGAAATTGTTAATGATAAAACAGGATGGTTTGATAAGTCTTAATCCCTTCTTTATCAGGGCAATGTTTTAAAGGATATGAGTTAGAATTATCACAGTTTAAGAGGTTGTCTTAATCCCTTCTTTATCAGGGCAATGTTTTAAAGCTAGAATCCAAAACACAACCATTAACAACACAGAGTCTTAATCCCTTCTTTATCAGGGCAATGTTTTAAAGATCAATCCTGTTTGAAACGCGCGAAAGGCTAATAGGTCTTAATCCCTTCTTTATCAGGGCAATGTTTTAAAGTGCTCACCTTCGCGGCTATGCCGCTGATCGGGTGAGTCTTAATCCCTTCTTTATCAGGGCAATGTTTTAAAGACAACGGCGAATTCGTGAATGTGGAATTAGAAGGTCTTAATCCCTTCTTTATCAGGGCAATGTTTTAAAGAGGACGAGCGCGATGAATGGCTGGTGCGCCAAGGTCTTAATCCCTTCTTTATCAGGGCAATGTTTTAAAGCGGTATTGCTTACGTAGGTAATCTCAAATAAGCTGTCTTAATCCCTTCTTTATCAGGGCAATGTTTTAAAGATTTAGAAGAATCAACCTTAGTAAAGGTTTGTCTTAATCCCTTCTTTATCAGGGCAATGTTTTAAAGCAATTTGTATGTGGCTATTAATGATACACAATTAGGTCTTAATCCCTTCTTTATCAGGGCAATGTTTTAAAGACAAGGTAAAAATGAATTATATAGATTTATACGAGTCTTAATCCCTTCTTTATCAGGGCAATGTTTTAAAGGGGTCCATCCCTTGGGCAAATGGACTATAAAAATCGTCTTAATCCCTTCTTTATCAGAGCAATGTTTTAAAGTCACCCCATCTCTTGCAAGGGACAGGAAGGGGTCGTCTTAATCCCTTCTTTATCAGGGCAATGTTTTAAAGAAATTGATTTCTATTAGGTTCACCGCCGAGTAGGTCTTAATCCCTTCTTTATCAGGGCAATGTTTTAAAGCGTTGATATTTAAAACTTTGGAAATTGTAATGGTCTTAATCCCTTCTTTATCAGGGCAATGTTTTAAAGTAAAGCCGATAATACATAGCCAAAGCCAATGTCTTAATCCCTTCTTTATCAGGGCAATGTTTTAAAGATGAATAGGAGTAAAAAATGTCTTACTTAGGCTGGGTCTTAATCCCTTCTTTATCAGGGCAATGTTTTAAAGGGTGCTAATGAAGTAAAGCTATTTTTTAGTAGCCGTCTTAATCCCTTCTTTATCAGGGCAATGTTTTAAAGAGAAATTAGCCGAAAATGGAATTAATCATCAGTCTTAATCCCTTCTTTATCAGGGCAATGTTTTAAAGAGGAAGGGGTCATGCAAAAAGGTTTAGTTATTTTGTCTTAATCCCTTCTTTATCAGGGCAATGTTTTAAAGAATATTAATTGGGCGATGATTTCCGATACCTATATTGTCTTAATCCCTTCTTTATCAGGGCAATGTTTTAAAGTGTTGGTTTGCGCACATTGCGCTGTAAGGATTGGTCTTAATCCCTTCTTTATCAGGGCAATGTTTTAAAGTTGGGACATACCGATGATGATCGCTCACATGGTAAGTCTTAATCCCTTCTTTATCAGGGCAATGTTTTAAAGTGCTTTTGGTCTATCTTGTATATCGATTGACTCGGGTCTTAATCCCTTCTTTATCAGGGCAATGTTTTAAAGGATAATTGGAAGTTGATCAGGAAACAGTTTACTGTCTTAATCCCTTCTTTATCAGGGCAATGTTTTAAAGCTAGCCATAACTTGAAATCAGAAAAAAAGGTCGGTCTTAATCCCTTCTTTATCAGGGCAATGTTTTAAAGTTTATCGCTCTTATACATCCATGAATATCTTGGGTCTTAATCCCTTCTTTATCAGGGCAATGTTTTAAAGCGAAGTCTCAACCTTATTTTCAATTCAATGCGGTCGTCTTAATCCCTTCTTTATCAGGGCAATGTTTTAAAGGCATTATTTGTGTTTGAGAGTGTTAAAAATCGAAAGTCTTAATCCCTTCTTTATCAGGGCAATGTTTTAAAGTGTACGCGCCAGCACTTCCATTCACAAATTGGAGTCTTAATCCCTTCTTTATCAGGGCAATGTTTTAAAGTTCACGCCGCCATGAGCACCCTGTTTTCCGCTAAGGTCTTAATCCCTTCTTTATCAGGGCAATGTTTTAAAGACATTCATAGAATTGGATGGGTTCATCTTATGGCGTCTTAATCCCTTCTTTATCAGGGCAATGTTTTAAAGAATCCCTATCTGAATCCTTTATCAATAAGCATAAAGTCTTAATCCCTTCTTTATCAGGGCAATGTTTTAAAGGTAAAAAGATCGCGTCAAGCCGTTCCAGAATCACTGTCTTAATCCCTTCTTTATCAGGGCAATGTTTTAAAGTAATTGCGCCTAATGCTAATGGTATTCCAGTTCCTTGTCTTAATCCCTTCTTTATCAGGGCAATGTTTTAAAGCGCTGATAAGAAGGCCAGCCAGAGCACTTTCGTCTTAATCCCTTCTTTATCAGGGCAATGTTTTAAAGGCAAAGGCATATCTTTATTCAAACGTGAGAAATAGGTCTTAATCCCTTCTTTATCAGGGCAATGTTTTAAAGCGCGAATACATCGAAGGTCTGCGGCCACTGGTCTTAATCCCTTCTTTATCAGGGCAATGTTTTAAAGCCAAAGCGCGGCCGAGGCCATAGGCCAAATCGAGTCTTAATCCCTTCTTTATCAGGGCAATGTTTTAAAGCCAGTGCTCGGGCAAAGAAGCGTATCGGGCGAGCCGTCTTAATCCCTTCTTTATCAGGGCAATGTTTTAAAGGACATATCATGAACAGTTCTGATAAATCGAAAAGTCTTAATCCCTTCTTTATCAGGGCAATGTTTTAAAGTTCAGGAGGCAACAATGTTCATTACTTTAATTATGTCTTAATCCCTTCTTTATCAGGGCAATGTTTTAAAGCAATTACTCGGACGAAGTGGCTCGCTCCGATTTTGTCTTAATCCCTTCTTTATCAGGGCAATGTTTTAAAGAGGCTAAAATTAAGACCATTAAAAACGAATTGGTCTTAATCCCTTCTTTATCAGGGCAATGTTTTAAAGCTATTAATACTGATCAGGTCGATCATATTGTTGTCTTAATCCCTTCTTTATCAGGGCAATGTTTTAAAGGGCTTGTAGGGTTCAAAAGACTCTATAGGTTATCGTCTTAATCCCTTCTTTATCAGGGCAATGTTTTAAAGCATCTTAATATCACTAATTTAGAGGAATCAACCTGTCTTAATCCCTTCTTTATCAGGGCAATGTTTTAAAGAGAAGAGATGTATGAAAAGGAATTGCCTGGGATTGTCTTAATCCCTTCTTTATCAGGGCAATGTTTTAAAGCATGTTATGATGGATACATGTATTCACCCTTTCGTCTTAATCCCTTCTTTATCAGGGCAATGTTTTAAAGAAGTTAGTCTATTTGATTCTAAAAGTCATTTAGTCTTAATCCCTTCTTTATCAGGGCAATGTTTTAAAGGCATTACCGACATCATGTTCGACCGGTACGCGTCTTAATCCCTTCTTTATCAGGGCAATGTTTTAAAGCACCAAGATGAGATCAAAGATGAAAAAAGTAAATGTCTTAATCCCTTCTTTATCAGGGCAATGTTTTAAAGCACCCATTATTTACACGCCATTAAGCACCACGTTGTCTTAATCCCTTCTTTATCAGGGCAATGTTTTAAAGTAGTTAGGAGTTGTTGTTTTTAGGATAATAGAGTCTTAATCCCTTCTTTATCAGGGCAATGTTTTAAAGATTTTCTCATCGCTGCAACCAATAATTTTAGGTCTTAATCCCTTCTTTATCAGGGCAATGTTTTAAAGACCTCGGCGCTAAAAAATCCTTTAAAACAACTTCTTGCAAGGGGGCTTGCCAGAATTATTGTTGTTTTAAAAGTTATCTTTTTTGCCATGTTGCAACAGTAGTACTTCATGATAAAAACGGCGACGAAACGGCTTGGAACGCGATGAAGTCTAGCAGAAAATCGGAGGATGACCCTTGAAGGTCTAAAGCGTGGATCGCCGCGCAGCGTGACCAAAAACGCGGCGGCGTGGTCGGAGCGGGGCTTGGAAAACGGTGCGGTCAACGTCCCTCGCAGGCTCCGGCCACCCGTTCCAAGCGTCCGCTCGGCAAAAGCGGCCTGCCCCTACGTCCCGAACAAATCCGCCGGCTCCCGCGCTAAGCGTGGCGTTTCCGCCCCCAACCGCAACACGTCTCGGCCGTCGTGGATGAACAGAATATCATCGGGAAACATCTGCGCGCCCAGCAGCACCACTTCAGCCCGCTCCGGCAGCGGATAGCAGCGCACATCGTCCTTGCGCGGGTCGATGATGGCCTCCAGGCCGCGAAGTACGCCCTCCAGCGAATGCTCGAAAAAGCTGCCGACGAACACCGAATATTGCACCCGGAAAGCGAACTTGCTCAAATAACGCGCCACCCGGCTCAACCGCTTCGGGTCTTCCGCAATGTCGTAGCAGATCAGATAAAGCCGCCGTTGCCGCACCACGTTTCAGTCCTCCAGCCATTGCCGCAGGCGGTCCAGCAACAGCCGCCCGAACCGGAACACCTCATTCCGCCGCGCTTCGACCAGCGCTGTCAGCGCCCGCCCGTCGCGCTGATCCGGCTCTAGATCCGCTAGCCGCGCCGCCGCCAACACCGGTTCCACCAGCGCCCAACCCAGCAGATCCGCCAAATCATCCACCAAATTCAGCGGCTCCAGATCCGCCAGCTGCTCCGCGCTCAACCCCGCTTCCGCCAGCAATTGCGCGCTCAATCCCGCCAGCAGTCCGCGTAGCCGCCGCAGGGTTGCGTCATCCAATACCGCCCCGGCCATCCCTCGCCCGACCGGTGTCCCGCCGCGTCCCGCCAGCACTGAATCCGGACCCGCACCCGCCTGCCGCAACTGTGCCTCCAGGGTCCGCCGGGCATGATCCGCCATCGCGCACCTCCAGCTCGCGTACCGGTTCCGCCCGCCGGACCGCCGCAGGCAGGCGCGCAAGCACCGGTACAGTGCATCCTCCCCCGACGACGGGCCGAACAGATAGCCGCGCACCCCGCCATCCCTGTCCATGAACACCACGGGAACGCCGGCATCGGCGCAACCCAGCAGCGCCTCGCAACTCCAGCGCACCTCGCCCTTGCTCAACACCCGCGCCAGCCGCGCCAGCGGATAAAACGTCGCCGCCCGTTCCGGCTGACGGATCCGCAACGCCCGCTCGTCCAGTTCCACCACCAAGCCGCTTTGCCCTTGCAGGTACAGCGGCTTGCGCAAGCCTTCGGCGTGCTCGTCCAGCAGGCCGTGATACTCAGCGTTCATCGTTCCCGCCCTCCGGCAGCGGCGGCGCTCGCTCGCTTAGCCAGTTCGCCAGCCGGTAACATTCCCGCCGCAGATAGCGGCGCAGCGGCGGCGCCCAGCATTCGTAAGCCGCATAAAAGGTCTGCCGGCCGCCCTTGACCAGCAGACACGCGCCCTTGTCCTCGACGAAGTTGTGCTCCCGCAGCTGTCGCTCCCGAAACAGGCCCCACACCCAGCCGTCCAGCCGGGGCCGCAGCGGCTCGATCAGATCGCAGGCCAGCGACTCGCGGCCGTAGGCCGGCTCGTGATAGAAACCGAGCAACGGATCGAGCCCAGCGCCATGCGCTGCCCGCACCGCCTCGAAATGCAGCAGGGTATAGCCCAGCGACAGGCAGGCGTTGACCGGATCGCGCGGCGGCCGGCGATTGCGGCCGGTGAAGTGGAGCGACGGCGGAAACAGCGCGGTCAGCGCGGCGTAATGCGCGGCGGCCCCGGCGCCTTCCAGTCCCAGCACCGCATCCCGATCCGCCGCCGTCGCCAGCTTCGGCTGCAAGCCCCGGAGGGTTGCGATGCCGTCGTGCAAGGGCTTGCGAACGTCCGGGCGCTGGGCTTGGGCGATCTCCAGCAGACGGATTTGCGCCGCCAGCTTGCCGGCGATCAAGCGCCGCGCCAGCGCCAAGCGGGCGTCCGGTTCGAACGCCGTCCGATACTGCGCCAGCCGGCGGCGGGCGTCGCCGTGGCCGGGGCCGAGCAGCAGGGCGGCGCGGCGGCCGTGGCGGGCGCTCAGGCACACCACCGCGCTGCCCTGTTCCGCCAGCGCCGCCAGCACGCCGCTGTCGAAGCGCACCCGCCCCTGGAAGACCGCCCGCTCCACCAGCGCCAGCGGCACCCCGCGCGGCCGGGCGTCCGGCTCCTCGATCACCAGCCGCTTGCCGTCCAGCCGCAAGCTCAGGTCGCGCCGATCCAAATACAAAGTACCCATCTCCGTCTTGCCTCAACCGACGTAATAAAAATCCGGATCGCTCGGCCGCACCGCAATGCCCAGAGCGCGGATGCCCGCGGCGTCGTGAAGGGGCAACAGCAAGAAGCGATCTTCGACCGTATCTAGCACCCCCCGAATCTCGGCCAGCAGCGCCCGCCGCTCGCGGGCGGTCAGAAAGCACTCGAACACCGATTTCTGGCCGCCGCTGGCGTAGCCCTTCAGCACGCGCAAGGCCGCCTGCAACCGGTCGGGATCGGTCACGTCGTAGGCAGCCAGATAAAGATCGCGGCTCGGCATCAGCTCGGCCCTCATGGGAATATGGGCAGAGGTTATACGCCGACGTGGGTGAAAAGGTGGGAACGGCAAGCTTGCCGGAGTTGCCGCCGCCCGGTGGGAGAAGGACCGGAGGCGAGAGCGCTTTAGTCCGGCCGAACGGCCGTCACCCGATACTCTTCCAACCGTGCCCCGAAGCGGCGCAAATCGGCGGCGGACAGTTCCCGTCCGCGCCAGTCCGGCGGCAATTCCAGGCTCAGGTGCAGATAACGTCCGCCGCGCTCGCAGACCCGCGCCGCCAAGTGAATCGGCAAGGTGCCGATGACCACATCGCCGGATTGGACGGTTTCGGGGTCAAGATGGGCGATCACCGCATCCACGATGATGCCTTCCTCCACCGCCCACTCGCGAGCGCCGGGATGGCGGGAGATGAAGAGGGTAGTCATCAATCTATGGTTCCATCGGGAGGCAGCAGCCGCTTGAATACATCGTCGAGCAGGTCGCGCAACTGCCCGGCGCTAGCCAGCGCCTTTTGAATGTCAGCCTGTGGCGACCTATTGCCGTGCGCCAGGTGGTTACGGAGATCGCGCAGCAGGCAATAACGTTGGTATTGGTCGCTGCGGGGATGGATGTCCTTATTCTCTGCTTCATACGTCCGCTTGGCATTTTCCCGTTGCCTCCAGCTATCGGGGTCGGGCATGTCCTGGTGCTGCGTCAGCCGGGTGATGAACGCTTCGAAGCCTAGCAGCGCGGCTCGCAGAAAATCGCCGTGTTCGAGATAGAGTCGAGCCAACGCCTGTTGCCGCAAATAAAGTCGATCCTCCCGATACCACGACAACCGGGCACGCAGCGTCGGTGAGAACAAGGAGCCGATGCCCGCAAGCGGTTGTCGATCCAACAGGGCGTCTAGTTCGCGCAGTTTGCCGCGGGCCTGGTTGGGTCGCGTGGTGCGCTCGTAAAAAGATGATTCAATTAACAAACTAGCCGCTATCGGCGTTTGCGCCTGTATCAGGGGCGCGAATACACTATAATCGCCGTCCTTGTCGAAGGATTGCACCGCGCCCGTCCAATCGGCGATGTCTAGCAACCCTTGTAAGTTCATGACTGGCGTCACGCCTTCGCGGGTCATATCTAGGGCGCCATAGTAAAGGCCGCGAACCACGACCTTCTTCACCCGACGCAGATACAACGCGCTCGTCTGCGCCAGCATCGGCAAATGTCGCAGGCCGTGCGTGACGTCCAGCGTCACCGCCTCGCCCTCACCGATGGCCAAGGCCATCCGTCGCAAAATTTCCACCTGTTCCCCGGTGTCGCGGCCGTATGGAATCAGGTGCAAAGTGACCGCGAGTCCGAGTCGCTCGCTCACCACGGCGATCAGACGGTCCAGCGCCTCTTGGGTGGTCTGATCGGCATCGGCGGATTCGGTCAGCGCCAGCAACGCTTCATCGTGCTCCTGACCGAGCCCCAACGAGAACAGCAGCACATCCCACATGCTGCCGGTGGTACCCAGAATCAGCAACCGATCCGGCTTGACCTGCCGCGCGAGGCCAAGGCCGAAAAACTCCGTGGTTTGTCGCTGGCCCGCGTCGAATTCGTAGGTGGCTTGGCGATAGCGCTGGCCTCGGTCGGGATTGCCACGACCGAGAAAAGAGATGAGGGTGTGGGTCACGGATCGGCGCTCAATGCGTGTTGTTCGACAGGTGCGGTCTTCAAGCCAACCATGCGCTAAATCCTCACTCCGTTGGCGGTTGATCCGGCAACTGCGGCGGTATCTGCTGGATTCTCCACGCGGCGGTTTCCTGCAACAGCATCGGCAGCAAGCGCGCCTTCATCCAGTCCTGCGTTTTGCGCCAGTCGGTTTCCGCCACGGGCCGAAAGCCATGCGCCAGAATCGAATGATTGCGCATGAGGAGCCAGTCGAGCAGCGCGTTCCGTTCGGCTCGGAAGAACGCGCCCGCCGGGCTGTCCGGCTGATGGTGGGCCAGCAGTTCCCAAGCCGCCATCAACCCGATTTGGATGCGGCCCTTGGCGTTGGGCGGGAGCGTCATATCGAGCGGAACCCGATCCGGCGGCACGTCACCGGTATCGATGCCGCACCGACTCCGCAGCAGCCATTGCGCCGACCATTCCAGCAATCGATAGACCCTTGCGACCGCGTCGTCGTGGCGACCTTGCGCGGCACGGCGCTCGGCGTTGCGCCACAGGTCGAGCAGCCGCGCCGGTTCCTGGGCTTCATCCTCGGTGGTCAGGCGCTTGAGCGCCGCTAACAGCAATGACCAGCTCGCGCCGATGCGGGGCCGGTACGGTTCCAGTAGCTCCAGGGCCGCGCCGTGCTCGAACCGGTCCCAGGCGTCCAGCCCCCGGCTCAGATCGCGCAGCAGCGCCAAGCGGGCCGCCAACGCCCGATCGCGTGGTCGGGCGAGCGCGGCCAAACCTCGATAGGCTTCGGAGTAGGCGTATCGTTGCCACGCCTCCACGTAGGGCCGCACCGCCCGCTCCAGGCGCACCCGCTCGACGTTGGCTTGGGTCACCGCCTCCATGCCGGAGCGGACCTTGATCAGATCGGCGCGCGAGCCGGTTACCAGTTGCAGTTCCACGCCATCGCTTTCCAGCGCGGCGCTGACTAGGCCGGCGGTCATGGTCTTGGTGCCGCCGGTGTAATCGGCCAGCAGCCGGGCGCCGGGAAAGCGCTGACCGATACCGTGGATCGTGGCGCATAGAATGCGGAATACTTCGTCCAGATCGTCGGCGGGCACCCGCACGACCTCGTATTGTTCGTCGCGCAGCCCGGCCTGCGTGGGAATGTTGGCAAGGCTGGGCCTCTCGTCGCCCGGACGAGCCTTGATGCACGATCCCTTGCCGAGAATCTGCACGTCCGAGCCGGGGCGACCAGTCGCCGGATCTCGGTCGGTGCAGATGAAGCAGGTGAAATCCGGCGTGGTTTGCCGCAAGGCGGTCAGGATCGGTTCGTGCGAGCCGCCGACGGTGCAAATCAGGATGATGGGGGACATGTCAGGGTGCTCCTTCCCGAAGTTTCTGGATTTTGGCCTTGCGTTCCTGCTTCTTCTTGCCGCCGCCCCAGTCCAGATAGCTGTAGATCGCCTCGGCCAACTTCGCCAAATCCTCGCGTGCTGTCGCTGGCCAAGGCAAGCCTTCCTTGAGCAGCTCGTTCAATCGATTGGCGAGCCGCCCGCCGGGTTCCTTACGCCTGGCGGTCTGATCCTCATCGAACCAGCGTTGCAACTCGTTAATGACTTTTTGTTCCGGCGCCAAGGCTGCTTCGGCGGCTTGGCGAACTCGGTGGACCGCCTCCGTTCGACGTTGCTGTTCGGCGTCCATATCACGGCGCATCACGCCGTAACCCACCGCTGTCTTCGCGCCGAATCCCAGCCAGTCGAAGGTGTGCCGGAACGCCGCTTCCAGCAGAATTGGCCAGGAACTCCGCAACGATTCCGGCAACGGGGCGGGGTCACACTGCACGAAGAACTCGAAACGGCTGTCCGGCGGCACGGTCAGGAACAGGATCGGGTTGGGTTGGCCGCTGTCGTGCGGCGTGTCGTTGTCGGTGTCGTCTTGGTAGTAGTGGCTGTAATGCGGGGTCATGATATCCACGGCCAACTTGCCGCTAGCCGGTTCGGGAATAACATCCCAGAACGCCAGCGCGCCCCGGTTGCGTAGCTCGTCGCGCAATTTCGGATTGGCCATCAGATCGTCCAGCAGCAGAAACGGCTGTTCCCGATACCGCCGCCGCTGCTCGCCATTGAGCGCGGCCTCGATCAACGTCTCCAACCGGTCGCGGGGAACGGCATCGCGGGTTTCGGGGTTACGGTAGGCATCTTGCCAGCGTTGGGCTTCCTCGCGCTGCGCCGGTGGCATCCTGTCGCTGGGGCCGATCAGGTAAACGCTGTTTGGCTCGAAGCCGAACAGCCACCACAGACTGACGATGTCCCAACCGCCGGTATCGCCGTAAAATCCCAGCGCCAGTTCCTCCGCCGCGCGTCGCAATACGCCCTTGACGCCCGAACCGGGCAAATAGGGCAGGCCATACGGATTGAGGAAGGCAAAGCCATTTTCCAGCGGATGTTCGTTGCCCAGGCCGGTCATGAAAGGGGCGGTGGATTGCGCCGGCAAGCGCCAGACCGAATCGCCGGCGGCGTCGGCCAGCGCCTTTTGTCGGTTGCGCAGACCGTCGAGCAAAGTTCGGCTGGTATCATTTAGTGTCGTGACCCGCTTCAAAACCTCGCGTTTCTCGGTGTCCGGGATTTTCCAGTGCTGATCCCAGGCATCGAAATAAAGCCCAAAACGATGACCGGGCGGCGCATCGGTGAAACTGTTTCCCATGTAATTCGGAACAGCGGCAACGGTCATATCAAATCTCCTCCTCTGGCGCGACCGCAGCGGCGAACTGGCGAACCCATTTGAGCAGGGCCAGCGTTTCCTCGGTGGCGCGGCGGAAGGTCGTCGCGTCCGCCCCGTGAAGCGCCGCCATCACGCTGGCAAATTCCGCTTGCTGAACAATACCGCGCTGGCGCAACCACTCGCACAAATGCTGGTTCAGGGCCAAGTGATGTGCCTTGCCCTTGCTTTGATAGAACGCCAGCGCCTGCATGAGGCCATTGTTCATAATCAATGCTGGCGCGGCCTTCGCCAGCTTGTCGTAATCCTTGGGCAAGTTCTGAACACACTGCCAGGCATAAGCGGCTCGTTGCTGGTCGAGGCTGGTAGTTGGCAGCGGGGCTTTGGATTTCAAGGAAATCGTCGCCTTGGGCGTGTAATCAGCCATGTTTGTTACCCCGCTACCTTGCAGATCACCTGCCCGCGTCCGGTTGTCGCATCGCCGCCGATTTGCAGCAGCTTGCCGTCCAGTCCGCCGAAACCGTTGCCGTCACCCGCAAGCACGGCTTTCAAGGCTATGGTTGCATCCAAGCGGGTCTTGTCGCCGCGAATCTTGTCGGTGGAGCGTTCGACCGAGGCCATGACCGGCGCCAGCAGCAGCGATTCGGGCGGCAGATTTTCGGTGTAGAACAGGCCGCCATCATCCGCCGTCCCGGTTTCGTTATTGATCCGCACATGCGGTTCAACCACGGTGGCGTTACGGATGAAGTAGCCAAAATCCTCGTCGGACAGTAGCACCAAATCCATTTTGAGCTTTTCGCGGAAAAAACCGTAAGCGTCATCCGATGGCAGAGCGTGTTGAGAGAGCCATTCGCTGATTTTCATCAGTGATTGATCCATGTGCGCGGTGAATTCAAACGCTTCCAAATGCAACTTGTCGCCGTTCAGCAGGGCAGGATTAACCAGTTTGCAATGTCCAGTCTCAATGGTCACTGCCGGCCAGTCGGGCTTAGCTCTAATCAACGCCATAGTTCTCGCCGCCCGCGCCAGCGCCGTCGGTGACGTGGCGTAAACAAAAGCATTTTTGACGCACCGCACGGGGAACGCGACCAGTTGCGCGTCGCCAAAGCTCACCGCTCCGGCAAAGTCCGAAGCGTTCGTATCTGGCCCAAACAGCCGGTTTAGCAGATTGGCCTTGTCCTTGCGGCTACTGTCGTCCAACTGGCTCCAAAAATGATGCCGCACCGCGCCTTTCAGCCCGGAACCGGCGATCATGGGATATTCGGTGTGCCGTTCGCGCTGAATCGGGTTATCGATCAGGCCGATGGCCGTGCCCGCGCCAATGTGGACCGGGCTGACGCAGTAGATGAACAGCGCTTGTTGTGCTTGGAACATGATCTTTATTCCTTTTTCCTGAATAAAATGGCTACCTCGGCCACGCCGCGATCAGAGCATTGTTGAAACCTTCAGCGCGCCGACTGGGATCGGGGTAATCACCTATCGCCCAGAAACCTTCGGCGGCAAGCTTGCCGAGCGCCTCGGCCTTGCCCTGGAAATCGTCGAACCAGTACACCGAACCCACCGGCGCGATGCGTTGCGCCGATTTCGGTTGCCACCGCGCCAAATCCCAGCCGCTGACCGTATCGGCGCGATGAACCGCCGCCGCGACCAGCCGCGCCGTGCAACCGTCCGGCCCTTGCCAGCGGTTGTCGGCATCGAAACCGGGCAAGCGCCAGCCGTCGGCGAACAGGCCGGGCGTCGCCAGCACCAGCCGGAACCGGCGCTCTTGCTCGATGCGCCGCCCGTCGGGAGCCGGCAGCAGATTCTTGGGCGAAACCTCTTGCAGCGCCGCGCCGCGTCCATCGCCGCCGAAGCGCAACAACCCATCCTTCGGCAACAAGCCGTCCGCGCCGTCCACGCCGATTAGAAAACCCGCATCCCGCCCCCGATTGCTACCATCGCGGCGGTTCAGGGCGACGGTCTGCGCGGTGTACAGCATTCCCTTGGCGACGGTGCGCTGCGCGCCATTCAAGGCGATGCCGAGACGGTGATCGAATTGCCAGAGTTCGCCGCCGCGCAGCAGGTGTTCCTTCCCGAGTTGTTCGCCGTTGAGATACGCGCCCAGCCCAGCGGCGTTCAGCCACAGATTGCCTTGCGGCTTGGCCGGATCATCGGCGCGCAACAGCGGCGCTTGCGCCAGCGCGTAGCTGCTGGACAGGGCGGAATGCGGCGCGGTGGGTTGGAGATAGGTCGCGTTGTCCAACGCTTTGGCGGTGACCACCACATCCGCCGGCAGCGGAAAACATGGCTGTACTCGCTCCTGTTCCCGACAAGCCAGCGTAAACAGGCTGACCCGGAAGTTGCCTGGTTTCTGGGGCGTGCCGAGGCAGGCGTGCAAGGCGTCAGACAGGCCCGGCAAGCGGTCGCGGGCTTGGGCGAAGGCGGCTAAATCCACCCCGTGATCGGCCAACATGCGGGAACGCAACGCGCCGGCAGCTAGCGATGGCCAAGGCGGCATCAGCGCCTCGCCGTAACTGCCGGCGTCGCCAAACAGCTTGTTGCCGCGCAGGTAGAGCACGTCCAGGGGTTCGATAAAACGGTACTCAGTCATGGCCCTTGAACTCCTTGCCGCTGTCCGCGCGGCCTTCGCGGGCCAGAAATTCGGCGATGGCCAGAAAATCGCGGATGAAGTCGGTGGCGGTGCTTTTATCTTCTTCCGGCCTGGAAGATAAACCCGCGAGAGCCACCGCCAGCGTGCCGAGTTCCCGGCCCAAATCTTTGGCTCGCTGCTTGTCGTCGTCCCCCTGACACTGTCGGGCGAACTGATAGGCCAGATTGTCGGCCAGCAGTTTTTCGTACAGCGCCGGGTCGCTGAATTCGCCGGGGGTCGGCAATTGCGGCAACCAGCTTTGCGCCAGATAGGCCACGCGCCGCGACAGTTGCGGATTGGCTAAGGCTTCCTGCAAGCGCAGCAGCATTCCGATGGGGGTGCTTTCCAAACCTGCCGCCGGGTCGAGACCGCCAAACCAGCGGCTGACCAGCTCCACCCTGCCGCCGGACCGCTTGAGCACGCGAATGGCGAACGCATCGCGCCCGCCGCGATTCTTGGCCTGTTTCTCGGCATCGCGCAGTTGCCGCAGCACCGCACCCAGCGGGGCGGAATGATGGGCGACCACCGCGCCGGCGGAGGCGGTCGCCTTGTGGCCCATCACCCGATACAGCCGGTCGCGAAGCAGCACATGGCCGCTCTTGCTCTGAAGTTTCTCTAACGGTTCCAATCCCAGCCGTTCCCAACCGTCCGTCGCCAAGCCGCCATAAGCCAGTCGCAGCAGCAACAGCGCTGGCAACAGATCATCCACTGACACCATCGCTAAAACGTCATCGCCGCCCGCGTAAATCAGTTTGCCCTTGCAAACCGTCTCGACGATATATGGAGCTAGATGCAAGGCGAAACTGTTGAGCGCCGAGGAAATGGCGATGTGGCGGGCGGGCGAAACCGGGCGCTTGGCTTTGGCGTAGC
>ERZ761607.3188-NODE-3188-length-16285-cov-4.795687_pt1 | contig 16285 bp, 17 predicted proteins | sample MGYA00511164_ERZ761607 | MGnify/ENA primary metagenome ERZ761607 (study PRJEB28899, sample SAMN02445080) | bioreactor sludge metagenome | biome: EBPR sludge | place: Australia: Brisbane, Thorneside Wastewater Treatment Plant | collected 2011-06-22 ...
GTTCAACGTCGGCATCGAGCGCGTGTTTCCCCTCCACAGCCCGCGCATCGAGGAAATCAAGGTGCTGCGCCGCGGCAAGGTGCGTCGCGCCAAGCTGTACTACCTGCGCGACCTGCGCGGCAAGAAGGCGCGTCTGGTCGAGCGCAAGGATGTCGAGCTGACCGCCGCCGCCCCGGCTGCGAAGGCTAAAAAAGCCGCCGCTAAGCCGCGCGCCGCTAAAAAAGCCTAAGCCTCTCTAAACCTTTATTGGCAGAGAGTTCTGAGCAGCTTCCAGGGGTCCTGGGCGCTGCTTTTTAGTTTGCGATCCAGCTGGGCACAAGCCTGCAGCAAACGACGCCCGCGCCCCCGTCTCGAAGCGGGGTAGTTGCGCAAAACTCCCTTCATCTTTCCCACCAAAAACTCGGGCTGCTCCGAAGGCGTTCTTCCGTCTTCCAGCGTGGCCAGGATCCGAACCGACTTCGACGCGAGCGCGAGCAGTTGCAGAGGCTCGGCGCCTTCCTCTTCGAGTTTGTCGAGATAACGGATTCCCCGCGAAGCGTCCCCCGCCAGGACGGCATCCACCCAATCGAAAGCGGGGTTGCCGCTCGCCGAGGCGCCTTCGCGCGCGTTCGACGTCCCGGGGCGAAAGCCCAAGCCCCGCTCGGCCCAAGCGTCGCCGCCCAGCGCCCAAAGTTCCACGTAGCTATCGATCTGGCTCAAGTCCGCCTCGAGCTCCGAGAGAAAACGAATCCGCTCGGCGTCGAGACCGGCCTTCCGCAAGGAATTCATGCGCTCGATCCACAGGCGCTTCGCGCCCAACGGCACTTCGAGCCCGATCTCGGTCACGTCGCCCAAGTGTTTCCACTTCAGACGTTTATCGGAGGGAATCTGCAACAAGACGATGAGTTGCTCGCCGTCCACCGCCCGGCGGATGGATTCCCAGCGGGCTTCGTCCTCGGCACTCCACTTCGACGCGGGGCCCGGCCGACGGCTCCAAAGGATCCGCTTGGGGGAAAAGAGCGAAACGCTCAAACAAGCCGCCTCGACGTCGCTCGAGGGGCCGCGCTCCTTCCAGTCGAGGGTCTCGATCTCGTAACCGGCCGCGCGAAAAGCGTCCTTCAAGGCCGATTCGACGTAGCCGTCTTCGCCCCTCATCAAGGTCACGGGCGGGCACGACAAGCCCTTCTTCGCGAGTTGTTGAAGCCAGTCGTAAGCCGTCGCCATCAAAAATCCTGTACCACCTGATCGACCACGCCGTTGGCGAGGTCCTGCGAAATAATCTGAAGCAAAATCTCTTCGCGGGAGCGGTTCACGAAGGGGGCCGAGGAACTCCCTCCGCTTTTCGGGTCCAGCGCGCCGGACTCGTAAAAGCGAGTCGAAGCGTCGTAGCGGCCGCCGCCCGTGAACGTGCGCGTCCAGAGTTTTTCTTTCGCCTCGGTCTGGCCGGGAACTTTGCGAAACAACGAGGCTTCCATCTTCATCGAAACCACAACGTTCGCGGCCGTGAACTTTCCGCGCGCCAATCCGCCACGCAATTCCGTCGACGGGTTACCCGGCACCGTCCACTCACCGCGCGAGCGACCGAGGGATTGCACGTGCCCGAGCAACAGCAAGTCGGCGGATTCGGCGTCGTTGACGAGGGTCAAACCGCGGATGCCGGCCAAGACCCGCCGGAGCGCCGAGGTCACGACGGGTTCAAAGCCCGTTTCGGCCGTGGAATTGTCCACGACCGGCACAAAAACGCGCCACGTCTCGCGTCCCTCGGGAGCGCCGAGCTTACCCAAGCGGAACTCTTGGCGCCTCGGCGCGTAGCCGCAGGCCGGCACGGAAGACGCCACGATCATCGCGAGCCCCCACGCCAGATGCCTTCGCCAATTCCTCCGCATGAAAATCCTTCTAGCAGGCTCGTCGACTTCTCCCAAGCCGTCGCCAGAGCGAAGCGCTCGGGCTAGGCTCATCGCCGATGAGCGGACGGGACCCCAAATCTCTCTCCTTGGCTTCGGGCCTATGGTCGCTGCCCGCGCTCAAGCTCGTGAAGGCGTGGAAGGACTGCGCCGGCCCGGCCCTCCTGCGGCAGACGCGCTTTCTGGGCGTCCTGCAAGAGGGCTCCGAGTGGGTATTGCGCCTCGAGGTTCCCGATCCCATGTGGCGGCAGGAACTCGATTTCCAAAAGGAGCAGATCCTCGCGAGTTTTCGCCAGGCGCTCTCGAAACTCGGTTACCCCGAGAGCCGAATGCCGACCCGCTGCCTACTCGCCCAAGGTCGCGCGCTGCCAGTCCAAACGCGATTGCCGAAGAAGTGAGGGCCGGAAACCCGGATCCATCGCCATCGCCTCGGCCAGACGCGCCTCGGCCGCGATGACGTCGTTCTTCGCGCGAAAGATCATCGCGAGCCCATGGACCGCGGCAACGTCGCGCGGATTCCGCGAGAGGGCCTGCTTGTAGCTCTGGATCGCGTCGTCGATGCGCCCCAACTCGAAGTTCAAGTCGCCCGCGAGCGACCAGGGCCACGATTGCCCGCCCCCGACTTCCGCCTCGAGATCGGGCAAGACTTGCGCGAGCGTCGACGAAGCGAGGTCGTAGCGTTTCTGTCGCTTGAGCATGTACGCGTAGAGAACCCGCGAGAGCGGTTGCGTCTCGGCCGCGAGCGCCTCGCGAACCTGGGCCTGAGGTTCGGCGAGCGGGTTGGAGCGAAAGCGCCCGTCCAACCAGCGCAGGTACGCGCGTTGTCCAGCGCTTAGCCGTGCGCTCGCCAGTTCCCCGCCGCGCTTCAAACCATCCAGCGCTTGCCCCAAAATGATGTGGCCCGCGATGGGCGCGGGAATGGGGGAATCGACGAGCCGATCAGGATCCGCGGCGAGCGCGTCCCTCACGAGTTTTCCGGCGAGCGCGCCCCCCTTGGGATCCAGGCGAAGCAACGAGTGCACGTAAAGCCCGTTGACGAAGGGATTATTCGAGGTCTTCTCGAGCGCGGCGCGGAAGGCCCGTTCCACGCCATTCGCCTTGCCTTCGGCGCCCTCGACGAGTCCCAACACGGAATTGGCGACCCAGCAGAGGCCTCCGTTGGCGCAGGTCGCGACGGCCGATTCGGCGGCGGCCCGGGCATCCGGCAACTCGTTTTCGGCCAAGCGGATGAGCGCCCGGTTCACGAGCGACGAAAAATCTTCCGGTGAAGCTTCGAGCACGGGATTCAGGATTTCCTGCGCGGCATCGATCTCGAGCCGGGCCAAAAGAAAAACCGCGAGCTGGTTCGAAGCGATCCGACGCGCGTCCCAATCGGCCGATCCGGGATCGGCGACCTGCCGCAAAGTCGTCTCGTCGGCCGCGGCAAGGGCCATCACGCCTTTCTCGTAGGCGCGCAAGATGGGGCGAATCTTTCGGAGCAGCGGGGAATCCCCCTCGAAGAGGTCGTCTTCCGTGCGAGGGCGCAAAGCCTCGGGCCACATGCGGGCCGCGGCCTCGCTCCGAACGCGTTCTTCCATGGCCTCGCTCAAAGGGGGCGGCGCCGCCTTCGGCTTCTCCTCGGATCCACGGAAAAAAACGAAACCGATCAGGCCCAGCCCCAGAAGAGCCACGCCGCCCCAGGTCCGCGCCGAGGCTCCGCCCCAGACCGCGGAGGGCGGTGGCGGCGTCGGGGTTTCCGGCGGCCTCGGACGGGGCGGCGGCGCCGGAGCTCTCGGCGGCGGGGGAGCCTTACGCGGAAGCTCCTCGAGGGCGAGCCCGCCCCCATTTTCGACCTCGGGCGAAGGAGGGAGTTGCGGCGGCGGTAGGTCTTCCGCTCCGTCCTCGGCCGAACGCCCCTCCAGAAAATCGTCTCCCGCCGGCGTCGCGTCCACGGCGAAGGCCTTCTCGACGTTCGTGCCCGAACCCGACTCTTCGTCGAATCCCAGGTTCGATCCGATCGTCGAGGAAAGCGTCTGGGTCGAAGTTTGGGTGTGCTCGCGCGCGGAAGCGTCGACGAGCTCGGGGAACACGACGCGAAGGGGTTTCCACCGATCGCCCGCCTCCATGAGCTCGGAGGCCGCCTCGAGCCGTCGTTCCCGGCAAAGGACCATCAGCTCGTCTTTCGCCAAAGGCCCCACGATGATCCAACCGTCGCTTCCCGGCGCGAGTCCCCGCAGGGACCACTTATCGGCGAGATCCGGGTCGGGCATCCGCCGCAAGCGCAGCAGGAGCCGAGGCACGGGCGGGGAGCTCAACGAACGCCCGCCCAACAGATGATCCGCCGTCGAAGGCGGCAGGTCGACCGCTTCCGTCGAGGTTTGCGATCCGGTGACTTCTTCCCCACTCGGTTTCTGGCTCATGGCAACCCCGGAATCAAAAGTGCGGTGCGAAGATCTTCGTCCACGAAGCGAAGGCCGGCGCCCAATAACAGGCTCGGGCGCCCCGCCCCGTGCGTGACCCTGGAAAGCAGCTCATCGCCGCCCACCGAGACGTAAAAATAATCCAGGAAGCGATAGTTCGCCGAGACCTTCATGTGCGGGCGGTTGCCGTCGCGGGTCAGCTTGAAGAGGTCCAGCGTCAGCACGAGACGCTCCCCGAACGGACCGTAGTCCAAACTGAAGCCGCCGCGGTTTTCCATGAGCCCCACGCGGAAAGCCAGATCGTAGAGCCGCTTCTCGAAGAGCAGCGAGAAGTAAACGGCCTCGCGGTCGTTCACCACGACGTCCTCGACGACCGGAACGCCGCCGTCCGTCGTCGTCGTCGTGACGGTGCGATGGAAGGTGCCCTGAGGATCGATGACGACCTGGCCGACGTAGGCGATGTCTTCGCGCGGACGGATGGCGAGCGTCGCGTAGGTCTTCGAATGCCTCGCCTGCGGATAGTATTCGGCCCGAAGGTCGACGGCGAGCTGGGTGCGCGCGACGCGATCGAGCGCGGAGTTCAGGATCTCGAGCGATCGCTGCAGCTCGTTCGCGACGGCCGGGTCGTTGATGAGCTTCCCGACGGTGCCTTCGCCTTCGTCCACCTTGCGGAGCACGTTCTCGACGCGCTCGGCGGAACGCCCGATGTTACCGGCGGCATCGCCCAAGCGACGCACGTCCTCGCCCAGCTTGTCGGCGTCGAGCTTATCGAAGACCGTCTCGAGCTTGCGGCTCGTGCGGTTGAGCGCCTGGATCATCTCGTGAACGTCGGCGCGGTTCTCGTCCACCACCCCGTTCAGTTTCTTCGTGAGCTGTTTCACGTCCTGGCTGATCGCGCCGAGCTGACGGAGCAGGTCGTCCATCGTGGCCGCCGAATTCTCGGAACGAATGACGTCGCCCGACTTGAGCGGGGGGCCCGGCACGGCCCCGGCGCTCATCTCGCCCGTCTGCGCGCGCGCCGACGGCACGACCGCGTCGAGCACGCCGCGCCACCAGGCGCCTTCGGTCGCGCCGGGCGTCGGGGACGCCGGGGGCTTCGGCAGGACGATCTCGATGTACTTGTCCCCGAGGATGCCGAGCGGACGCGGCTCGACGTGGGCGCCGCCCGGGACCTCGACGCCCGTATTGAGGATCAGCGTGAGCTTGGCCTTGCCGTCTTCGAGCTCGATCTTGCGGATCGCGCCCACGTCGATGCCGGCGATCTTCACCCGCGAGTTTTGGAACAAGCCCGTCGCGTCGTCGACGTAGGTCACGAGCGTCGTGCCCCGACGGTAGATCGGGGATTCCGTGATGCGGAAGGAAAACGCCGCGATCACGATGAAGGCCACGATCACGAAAACGCCGACCTGCAGCTCGCGCGTGAGTTTTTTGGAGGGCGTCCTCATTCGTTCACTCCCGCCGACCTAAGGATGCGACGGATCGGGTCGGACGACGACCGTCGGAATTCATCCGGACTCCCGGATTCTAAGATCTTTCCCTGCCAGAGGAAACTGATGACGTCCGCGATCCGCAGGGCGGCGTGGATGTCGTGACTGATGATGAAGGAAGTCGCGCCCAGATCCCTCGTCGTCTTCACGATGAGGTCATCGATGACGTGGCTCGTGACGGGATCGAGTCCCGTCGTCGGCTCGTCGAAGAGAAGGATGTCGGGCTCGAGCGCGATCGCCCGGGCGAGCCCTACCCGCTTCCGCATGCCGCCCGAAAGATCCGACGGCATCTCCTCGCCGATATCGGGCAACTCGACGAGCCCCAAAAGCTCCTCGACGCGCGCGGCGATGCGCTCCTCGCCCCACTCCGGCCGGTGCTCCCGCAAGGGGAACGCGACGTTATCGAAGACGCTCAGGCTATCGAAGAGCGCCGAGCTCTGGAAAAGCATGCCGAAGTGGCGCCGGATCTCCCGAAGCCGGACCTCGTCGGCGGAATCCAACGGCTCCCCGGCGATACGTATCTCGCCCCGATCGGGCTCGATAAGGCCGAGCATGTGCTTGAGCGTGACGGACTTGCCGGTGCCCGAATGGCCGAGCAGCACGTGGATGCTGCCGCGACGAACCGCGAGGTCCATACCCGCCAGCGTCGGCCCCGACGCCCGCGCGAAGGTCTTCCAAACGTCCTTTAGCTCGATGGCGACTTCCGGATGATCCATCTTCCCGTCCTACCCTTGGGTCCGGTAACCCGAGGGCAACAGCACGCTCAGGAAGTAATCCAGGATGAGGATCGTCACCATCGAGTAGACGACCGCCTCGTTCGTGGCGCGGCCCACGCCTTCGGCGCCGTTGCGCGCCGTATAGCCTTTGTAGCAGCCGATGAGCGAGAGCACGCCGCCGAAGACCGCGGCCTTGATGAGCCCGTGGTACACGTCCCACGGGTAGAGGTAATATTTCAGCTTCGCGACGTAGATTCCCGCGTCGATCCCGCAGACGTAAACGGCCACGAGGTAGGCGCCCAGATTTCCGAGCAATCCGAAGATCGCGGTGAGCAGGGGCAGCGAGAAGATCGAGGCCACGATCTTGGGGCCCACGAGATACTGCTTCGGCGAAACGGCCATGACCTCGAGCGCGTCGATCTGCTCGGTCACGCGCATGATCCCGAGCTTCGCCGCCATGGCGGCGCCCGCGCGTCCCGTCACCACGAGCCCCGTCATGACGGGGCCTAGCTCGCGGGCGAGCGCGATCGCGACGCTCGTGCCGACGAGCGATTCCGTGCCCACGAGTTTCAGCGCGAGGTAGGATTGGTAGGCGAAGACCGCTCCCGTGAAGCCCGCCGTCAGGCAGACGATGAAAAGACTTTGGTTGCCGACGAACTCCATCTCGTCGACGACGAGATTCACGCGCGACGGACGCTTGAACATCCAAGCGACGGAGGACGTGCCGAAGATCGTGATGCGCCCCAGCCCGGCGAGGCGCCCCACCGTGAGCTGACGCCAAAAGCTTTCGTTCGCCTTCGCGGCGACGGGTTTCGTGGTCATTCGGTTTTCCACCGACGCGGCAGTCTCGAGGTCAACGCGCAAAGGATTTCGTAGGAGATCGTCTCGAAGACGTCGCCGTGCTCCTCCACCCGTTGCCGCGGTCCGATCCATTCCGCCCGCAGTTCCGGGACGCGACCGGCGCGCAGGGCCGCCTTCCATTCGCTCGCCTTGGGATGATCGCTCAAGTCGAGCGCCGTAAGGTCCATCGAAACGGTACCCGCGACGGGCATGCGCGCGCCCTCCACGACGAAGCCCAGTCGCCAAGGCTCGTCGGCCCGCCGGCTGAGCTGGCGAAAGACTCCGTCCGCGTAGCCCAAGCTCACGAGCCCCACGAGCCGCTCCGACGGCGCCACGTAACGATGGCCGTAGCCGACGCCCTCGCCCGCGCGCACGATCTTGAGCTGCCGGACGGGGCCCTCGACCGACAGCACCGGACGCAGCTGCGAAAGCTTCCCCTCGGCTTCGAGCCGCGCGAGCTCCTGGCCACCGCCGCTCACGCCCCAAAGATGCAGCCCGGGACGAGCGGCGTTGCAGAGACCGCGGCCGATGCCGCGCTCGATGCCGCTCGAGTTCGCGAGGTGAATCCATTGCGGGAATTCCCCGTGCCGAGCTTCGCGCCAACCCGCGCGCAGGGCCTTCAGCAAAGCCTCAAAGCGCTCGACCTGCGCCGAAGACAAGAGCTCCGGCGCTTCTTCCGAGCGGGCGAGGTGACTCAGAATCCCGCGCGCGCGAAGTCCCGCGCCCTTCAGGGCCGCGAAGTGTTCCAGCGCCGACGCCGCTTCTTCGGCTTCGCCCCGCACGATGGCGCCCAAGCGTCCCATGCCCGTATCGAACTTCACGTGGACGCCGATCGACGCGCGGATTCCTTCCGGCAGCTTCGCCAACTCGCCCAGGTCGCGCTTCGCATCGGCGATCACGACGTCGATGTCGGCCAAAGGCTCGGCCAACCACTCCGTCGCCGAAAAGTGGCTCAGCACGAGGATCCTTCGCTTCACGCCCGCCGCGCGAATGCGCATCGCCTCGCTGTAGCGAGCGACACAAAAAGAGGGCAGAGCTTTTTCGTCGAAGGCGCGCTCCAACTCCAAGCAGATCAAATCGGAACCGTGTCCGTAGGCGTTCGCCTTGACGACCGGAAAGAGCGGCGTGCCACCGTACCAACGCCGGAGCGTTTCGAAGTTGTGCCTCAGCGCGGCAGCATCCAGAATGACTTCGGACAAAGTCATAACGAAATTCTAGCCTTAGCTCGGATCAGGCCCTAGCCCGAAGGGCGCCAACTTCGCGACTCTACACGCGCAGCGGCGAAGCCGATCTTGGGCGTATACTGGTCCGATGCCGGTCAACCTCAGGAAAACCCGAGCCGTCACCCCCAAGCGCCCCAAGAACGAGGCGCCGCCGCCCCCCTCCCTCGCCGAGGAGGACCAAGTCGCGGCCGAGATCCTCAAGCGCCTCCGCGAGACCCTCTCGCCCCTACAGCTTTCCCTCAAAAACCTTACGAAGGCCCATGCCAAGCATGCGGAATCCAAGAAAGGCGGCGGCGGCCACTACGAGGTCCTGATCGTCAGCGAAATGTTCCAAGGTGCCCCACCCCTCCAGCGCCAGCGTATCGTCCACGACCTGCTGAAGGACCTCATGGGCGGCAAGATTCACGCACTCAAGCTCGACCTCAAAGACCCTTCCCAGGTCAAACTCGTCGAAAACCCCTAGGCCCACGCGACTCGAACCTTAAAATGGCAAAGGCCCCGCTCCCGAGCTTTCGCCGGGAGCGGGGCCTTTGCTTTGGAGACCGATTAAGCCAAGAGGGCCGCGATCATGAGCGAAACGACGCTCATGACCTTGATCAGGATCGCGATGCCGGGGCCCGAGGTGTCCTTGAAGGGGTCACCCACGGTATCGCCCACGACGGCCGCTTTATGGGCGTCGGAGCCCTTCTTCTCGCCCGGGAGGGCACCCTTCTCGATCGTCTTCTTCGCGTTGTCCCAAGCGCCACCGGCGTTCGCCATGAGGAGCGAGAGAACCGCGCCCACGATCATCGCGCCCGCGAGCGCGCCCGCCAAGGCTTCCGCGCCGAAGACGAAACCGATGACCGGCGGAACGACGACCGCCACGATACCCGGCAGGATCATCTGCGAAAGCGCCGCCTTCGTGGCGAGATCCACGCAGGCCGCCGCGTCCGGACGCACGCCCGGCTTGCCTTCAAGGAGACCCGGGATTTCGCGGAACTGGCGACCGATTTCTTCGACGATGCTACCGGCGGCCTTGCCGACGGCGGTCATCGTGCTCGCACCGACGATGCAAGGAAGCACGCCGCCCAAGAGCAAGCCCACGAGCACGCGACCGTTCGTGAGGTCGAGCATCATGGCCGGAAGGTTCTTGAGGGCACGAACGTGGTCGACTTCCATCTTGAAGGCCGCGAAGAGCGCGATCACCGTCAAGACGGCCGATCCGATCGCGAAGCCCTTACCGATGGCGGCCGTCGTGTTGCCGACGGCGTCGAGTTCGTCCGTGATGACGCGAACTTCTTTACCGAGCTCGCTCATTTCCGCGATGCCGCCCGCGTTGTCCGCGATCGGGCCGTAAGCGTCGACCGTCATGACCATCGCGGTCACGCCGAGCATCGACACCGCCGCGAGGGCGATTCCGTAGAGACCGATGAGCTCGAAGCTCACGAGCGCGATGATCGCGATGAGGAGCAAAGGAGCGATGACGCTCTCGAGTCCGACCGCGAGACCGCGAATCACGTTCGTGCCGGCGCCCGTCTTGGACGACTCGGCGATGCTCATAACGGGGCCCGCGCTCGTATAGTAGTCCGTGATGAGACCGATCAAACCGCCACCAATCGCGCCGGCCGTGAGCGTCCAGAAGACGCCCGAGCTGAAGCCCATCGTGGGCAAGAGGAAGTACGAGATCGCGATGAACACGATCGGAGGAACGATGAGCGAAGCGCGGAGCGCCTTCGCCGGGCTCGAATCCTTGAAGAGACGAAGGCCGAAGATCGCAACCAACGAGATCGCAAGTCCGAGCGTCGCGAGCACGAGCGGCAAAACTTGCGCGCCGAACTTGTAAGCTTCGGGACCGACGATTCCGCTCGTCGAGAAGAGCGAAGCGAGTTGCTCGCTCGAAGCCGTCGTCGCGATCGCGATCGCGGCGACCGAAGCGGCCACGTAGCTCTCGAAAATATCCGCGCCCATGCCGGCGACATCACCGACGTTGTCGCCCACGTTGTCGGCGATCACGCCCGGGTTGCGAGGATCGTCTTCGGGAATACCCGCGATGACTTTGCCCGCGAGATCCGCGCCGACGTCCGCGGCCTTCGTGTAGATACCGCCGCCGATGCGCGCGAAGAGCGCGATGCTCGAAGCGCCCACGCCGAAGCCATGGATGACGCTCGAGAAGGCTTCGTGCGCGTGGAACGCGTAGAAGAAGCCGGCCAGGCCGATGATGCCGAGACCGGCCACGCAGAGGCCCATAACCGCGCCACCGTCGAAGGCGACCATGAGGGCCGCGCCGCGACCCTTATCCTTCGCGGCTTGCGCCGTGCGGACGTTCGCGAGCGTCGCCGCCTGCATGCCGCAGTAACCTGCGACGAGCGAGAGAACGGCACCGGCGACGAACGAAAGCGCCGTCATCATGCCGAGGGTCGCGAGCAACACGCCGAAGACCACGACGCAGTAAAGACCGAGAATTTTGAACTCACGCGCGAGGAAAGCCATCGAGCCTTCGCGCACGTAGCCCGCGATTTCCATCATGCGAGCGTTACCGGTCGGCTGCGACCGCACCTTCAAGAAAAGAATCAAGGCCACGGCCAAGGCGACGACACCCGTCACCATCGCCAACGTCATCCACATCGTCATTTCATCAACCTCCAGAAACGTGAGCTCCAAAAACACAAAAATCGCGAAGGGCCTCTACTCGGAGCCCTTCGCGATCTCAGTTACCATAATGGTCGAACGGGACTACCAGCTGGCCTTCGTCACGCCCGGGATCTTGCCCTCGAGGGCGAGTTCGCGGAACTTCACGCGGCAGAGACCGAACTTACGGTAGTTACCGCGCGAGCGGCCCGTCAGCGAGCAACGAAGGCGAACGCGACCGGCGGCGCCGTTACGCGGCAGCTCGCTGAGCTTTCTGCGAGCGAGTGCGCGTTCTTCGTCGGAAAGATTCTGATCAACCGCCGCTTTGCGGAGTTCCGCACGCTTGGGCGCTTGATTCTTCGCCATACGCATCCGACGTTCGTTCTTGAGGACCGAGCTAAGTTTCGCCATTCCTTTACCGTTAACCTTTTCTAACTCTTTAGATCGAAAGACCTATCTTAAATCCCGGAAGACAGGCTTCCGCGACAACTCCACTGAGACCCTAAAGGAGCTAATGTCTCCTAGGCGCCGGGTCAAGGCCCATACTTCAATGCCAGCCCTTTGAAGTACTCTATCACGGCCGGCCGGGTCCACTGCTGGAGACCAATAATCTTCTCGAGCACCCAACCATCCCGGCGAAGCACGTAGGTTTCGGGAAACTTCGTCGATCCCCACTTCTGCGCGAGTTCTTTGGTCGGGTCCCACAGCATGCGTCCCGGCTGGACGTTGATCTGGTACTGCTGCAGGAACTTCGTCACGTCTTCCCATTTTTCGTCGACGCTCACGAAGACGAGCTCCACGCCATCGGCTTCCAACTGACGTTGGAGTTCCATCATGGCCGGGAACTCTTCGACGCAAGGGGGGCACCACGTCGCCCAAAAATTCACGACGGTAATGGGACCTTTCCGAGGAATCTCGAGGGCCCCACCGCCGCCAGGCATCTGGGCGGGCTCGGCCGGCATGCGGAAAGTCTGGAAGGGGACGACGAGCTCACGGGATTGATCCGTGAACTGATAGGCGTACAGAGCGCCTAGAAGAGGAATACCGACCAGGACGAAGAGTTTAAAGAGCCTCAGTGCCATCGAAGCCCCGAACCTAGGACGACGTCCGTCCGGGGGCCAAGCCCCTTCTGGAATAATTTCACGGAGGCCGCCGCCAAAAAACAAAAGCTCGGCTCCCGCGAGGGAACCGAGCTTCGTTCGGGCTCAAGCCACGCTCCTTTCGGAGCCGGGCTTAGGCTTCCTTCTTCGCGGTCTTTTTCTTGGCGGGCTTCTTCTCGGCTTTTTCGCCGGCTTCCGCTTCGCCTTCTGCCTTGGCCTTCTTGCCGCCCTTCGCGGGGGCCTTCTTAGCCGCCTTCTTCTTGGCCGTCGTTGCCTTCGGCTTCTCCGAGTAGGCCGCGACGAGGCTTTCGTCCACCCATTCAATGAGCGCCATCTCTGCGGCGTCGCCAGCACGGTAGCCAGCGAGCTTCAGGATGCGGGTGTATCCACCCGGACGCGTCTTGAACTTCGGAGCGATGTCCTTCAAGAGGGCCGAGACGGCCGTCTTGTTCGCGAGAGCCGATTCGGCTTCGCGGATGTTGTGAAGGGTCGGCTCTTTCAAGCGCGTGATCAAGGGTTCCACGAAGCCGCGAAGGCGCTTTGCCCGCGCGAGCGTGGTCTTGATACGGCCGTGCTCGATAAGTCCGAGCGTCAAGTTGCGCATCATCGCCGAACGATGACCCTTCTTAACGCCAAGCTTGGAACTGCGATTCCCGTGTCTCATTTGAACCTCAAGCCTCTAATCAGTTTTCTTGTTGCTTACGCTCGCGGGTTTTTTCCGCGATGAGCTCCGGCGAGAGGTCGAGCTTCATGCCGAGGCTGAGGCCCATCTCGTGGAGAATGTCTTTGATTTCGTTAAGCGACTTACGGCCGAAGTTCTTCGTACGGAGCATTTCGGCTTCCGTCTTCTGAACGAGCTCGTAAATGTAACGGATGTTCGCGTTCTGCAAGCAGTTCGCGCTACGAACCGACAACTCGAGTTCCTCGACGCTCTTGAAGAGGTTCTCGTTGATGTCGCTCTGGCCAGCTTCTTTCTTCACTTCGACAACTTCAACGCCTTCGTCGAAGTTGATGAAGATCGAAACTTGGTCCTTGAGGATCTTGGCGGCGTAAGCCAACGCCGTGTCCGGCGAAAGGCTACCGTCGGTCCAGATATCCATCGTGAGCTTGTCGTAGTCGGTGTGCTGACCAACGCGAGCGTTCGACACCGCGTAGTTCACGCGCGTGACCGGCGAGAACACGGAGTCAACCGCGATCGTGCCGATCGGGCTGTTCTCTTGCTTGTTGCGATCCGACGACAGGTAGCCGCGGCCCCACTTCACGACGATCTCACCGCGGATGTGGGCGTCCTTGCCCAGCGTCGCGATATGATGAGTCGGGTTGAGGACCTGCACCTGACCATCGACGGCAAGATCAGCCGCCGTCAAAGCGCCGGGGCCCTTCTTGTCGATCATGATGACCTTTTGAGCCGTGCCGTCGAGCTTGAGGCGCACGCCCTTGAGGTTCAAAATGATGTCGGCCATGTCTTCGGTCACATCGTTGATCGTCGAGAACTCGTGCAAGACGCCTTCGAACTTCACGCTCGTGATGGCGCAACCTTGGAGCGAGCTCAGGAGGATACGGCGCAGGCCGTTTCCGATCGTATGACCGTAACCGCGCTCAAGCGGCTTCGCCACGAAACGACCGTAGGTCGGCGTGAACGAATTCCGGTCGATCTCGATCATCTTCGGCCGGATAAGAGTGGTCCAGTTTTCTTGCATCATGAAACTATGTCTCCAACTTTCCTACGCAGAAAGAGTTCGCGGACCCTTAAACACGACGACGCTTGGGAGGACGGCAGCCGTTGTGCGGGATCGGCGTAACGTCCTTGATCTGCGAGATCTTGAAGCCCACCGACGCGAGAGCGCGGAGAGCCGATTCGCGACCAGCGCCGGGACCCTTCACTTCGACCGAGACGGTGCGCATGCCGGCGTCGAACGCCTGCTGAGCCGCATCCGTCGCCGCGACCTGAGCCGCGAACGGGGTGCTCTTGCGAGCGCCCTTGAAGCCCTTCTTGCCGGCCGTCGACCAGAAGAGAGCGTTACCGGTCGCATCCGCGATCGTGATAATCGTATTGTTGAAGCTCGAGAAGACGTGAACCACGCCAACGGGCGAGACTTTCTTCGTCGATTTTTTCTTTTCAACCTTCGCCATTTTTATCTCCGTTATGCCGCAATTACTTCAGCGACTTGACCGAAGCCTTGCCGGCAACCGTCTTACGAGGACCCTTACGCGTACGCGAGTTCGAGCGCGTGCGCTGACCGCGAGCCGGGAGGCCCTTACGGTGACGCATGCCACGGTACGACTGGAGGTCGATGAGGCGCTTGATGTTGAGACCGACGTTACGGCGAAGATCGCCTTCCACCGTCAGGTTTTTTTCGAGGTATTCACGGATGCGACCAACGAGGGCTTCATCCATGTTGTCGGTGCGAAGGTCCGGATCGATCTTGAGATCTTCCATCATCTTCAGCGCCGTCGTGCGGCCGATACCGTGAATGTAAGTGAGGGCGACGTCCACACGCTTGTTGCGGGGGAGGTCAACGCCGGCAATACGAGCCATCTTCTATCTCCTTAGCCTTGACGCTGCTTATGCTTCGGGTTTTCGCAGATGACCCGAAGGACTCCACGACGCTTAATCAGTTTGCACTTTTCGCAGATCTTTTTAACGGAAGCTCTGACTTTCATGACGTCTCCTAAACAACGTCTAACGGACATGACAATATGTGACTAAATTTTTGAACCCGCATTTCATAGGCGCATCGCTACGTTAGTTCAACGTAAAAAGCGCCTATTTCCGAGCCCGTTGGGTGAGTCGTAGTGGCGAGGTGCCTCTCACGTCAACGGATCCCAAAATCACTCAGCAGCCCGGCCAAGGGGGAGTGATTCAGAGAAGATTCGAGAGCTGGGCCGCGATGGCCGACGTCTCACCTTCTCCGGGGACCTGGTTCACTCGGTCATTTCCTAACTCGTTCACGATTCCGTCCCGCTGGCTCGTATAGAGCTTAAAACGAGACCGAATCACTTCCGGCTTGTCGTCATCCCGCTGGATGAGTTCCCCGCCGTCTTCGTCATCCTTCCCGGGAACCCGGGGAGGGCTAAAAAGCTTGTGGTACACGCGGCCCGAGCGCGGATTAATGAGTCGGTTCGAAAGTCGTTCCACGACGGCTTCTTCCGAAACGAGGAGCTCGATGGCCTTAGGATCCTCTAACTTGCCGGATTTACGGCAAAAATCGATCAAAAACTGCGTTTGGGGACGGGTGCGAGGGTAGCCATCCAAGATGAGACCTTTGACAGGCCCCTGCGAAAGCAGCCGCTCAACCTGGGAAGCAAAGACTTGGTTCGTCGTATCGTCCGACACGAGCTTGCCCGAGGCGATAATTTCCTGGACCGACTTCCCGAGTTCCGAGCCCGAGGCAATTTCCTTGCGGAAGAGATCGCCCGTCGAAACGTGCAACCAGCCCGGGAACTTCTCGCAAAGTTTCTTCGCTTGCGTTCCTTTGCCGGAGCCCGGAGCTCCCAAAAAGATGAGGACTCTTGCTTTCACGTCCTTAGACCCTGCGACCCCGAAGACGCGCTTGGTTCAAGAAGCCTTCGTAGTTCTGGCTCACGAGATGGGCCTGAAGCTGGCTCATCGTATCGAGCGCCACGCCAACGAGAATCAACAGAGTCGTACCACCAAAGTGAACGTTCACCTTGAAGATCGAGATCATGATCGTCGGAAGGATACACACGAGCGAGAGGTAAATCGCACCCGAGAAGGTCAAGCGGGTGATGATCGTGTTGAAGAAGTCGGCGGTATGCTTGCCGGGACGGACCCCCGGAACGAAGCCGCCGAACTTACGAAGGTTCTCGGCCAACTCGTTCGGGTTCGTCGTGACGGCCGTGTAGAAGAAGCAGAAGAACACGATACCGGCCACGAAGAGAATGTTGTAGAGGTAGCCGCTCGGCGTGAAGATCTGCGTCGCACGAGTCGCCCATTCCGCGCTGATAAAGCTGAGGATGGTCGCCGGGAACACGATCAACGTGCTCGCGAAAATCGGCGGAATAACGC
>ERZ761607.3189-NODE-3189-length-16278-cov-19.847932_pt1 | contig 16278 bp, 16 predicted proteins | sample MGYA00511164_ERZ761607 | MGnify/ENA primary metagenome ERZ761607 (study PRJEB28899, sample SAMN02445080) | bioreactor sludge metagenome | biome: EBPR sludge | place: Australia: Brisbane, Thorneside Wastewater Treatment Plant | collected 2011-06-22 ...
GCCCCGAGCACCGCTTCTCCAGCCGCAGCATCCGCAGCTTCGTGCTGCGCCAGGGGCGCATGTCCGAGGCGCAGCAGCGCTATCTCGACGACATGCTGCCGAAGGTCGGCATCGACTACCGCGCCGCGCCGCTCGATCTGGACGAGGCCTTCGGCCGCAAGGCGCCGAAGATCCTCGAGATCGGCTTCGGCATGGGCGAGACCACGGCGAAGATCGCCGCGGCGATGCCGGATCGCGACTTTCTCGGCATCGAGGTGCATACGCCCGGCGTCGGCGCGCTGTGCAAGCTGATCGCGGAAGGCCATCTGGGCAACCTCCGCATCATTCAGCACGACGCGGTCGAGGTGATGCGCGACATGATCGGCGACGGCGCGCTTGCCGGCGTCCATCTGTTTTTCCCCGACCCCTGGCGCAAGAAGCGCCACTTCAAGCGCCGCATCGTGCAGCCCGATTTCGTCGCGCTGGTCGCGCGCAAGCTCGCCCCCGGCGGCTACTTCCACTGCGCCACCGACTGGGAGGACTACGCGCACTGGATGCTCGAGATCCTGTCCGCCGAACCGGCGCTGCAGAACACCGCCGACGGTTTCGCGCCGCGTCCCGAGCATCGCCCGCTGACGAAATTCGAAAACCGTGGTCTGAAGCTGGGACACGGGGTATGGGACCTCGTGTTCCGCCGCCGCGCGGGCTGAACCATCCGTAACGAGGACACTGCAGCATGATCCGGGGCCTGTTCCGCTTCCTACTGAATGTGCTGCGCATGTTCGTGCGCGCGCTCGACCTCGTCGTGCGCGGCGTCTTCTACGCCCTGCTGATCTTCGGCCTCGGCGTGCTGGTGTCCTTCTTCTTCCACCCCGAGCCCGAGGTGCCGGCCGGGTCCGCGCTGGTGCTGCGACCGGTGGGCACGATCGTCGAGCAGGCCGAGCTCGAGCCGCCGCTGGCGCTGCTGCGTGCCGGGGGGGCGCCGGCGGGACAGATGCGCCTCGCCGACCTGGTCGAGGCGGTGCGCACGGCGCGCGACGACGCGCGCATCGCCGCGCTGGTGATCGAGACCGACGAGCTGGTCGGCGGCGGCTTCTCCAAGCTCGCCGAGCTGCGCGCCGCGATCGCCGACTTCAAGGCCTCGGGCAAGCCGGTGCTGGCGCGCGGCGAGCGCTTCACTCAGTCGCAGTACTACCTCGCCTCGGTCGCCGACGAGCTCCACCTGTCGCCCGACGGCTTCGTGCTGCTGCGCGGCCTGGCGCGCTACGGCACCTACTTCAGCGACGCGCTCGACAAGCTCGGGGTCAAGGTGCACGTGTTCCGCGTCGGCGAGTACAAGTCCTTCTCCGAGCCCTTCACCCGCAGCGACATGTCCGATGAGGATCGCGAGTCCTCGCGCGATCTGCTGCAAGGCCTGTGGCAGGTGATGCGCGACGACATTGCCGCCAGCCGCAAGCTGAGCCCTGAGGCGGTCGACGCGCATGTAAACGGTATCCGCGACGCGCTCGCTGCGAGCGCCGGTGATGCGGCGCAGGCGGCTTTGGCTGCCGGGCTGGTCGATCGTTTCAGCACCCGCGACGAATGGCGCGCCCGCCTGATCGAACGGGTCGGCAAGGATCCCGACAATGATGACATCCGCCGCATCGGCGTCGGCCGCTACCTGGCACTGGTCGGCCGGGAGGCAGACAGCGCGGACGAGCGCATCGCCGTCATCGTCGCCCAGGGCACCATCGTCGATGGCATGGAGCCTTCCGGCGTCGTGGCTGGCGACACCTTCGCGCGCCTGATCCGCTCGGTGCGCGAGGACGACAGCATCAAGGCCCTGGTGATGCGCATCGACAGCCCTGGCGGCAGCGCCTGGGCGTCCGAGCTCATTCGCCACGAGCTCGAGCTCACCCGTCAGGCGGGCAAGCCGGTGATCGCCTCGATGAGCTCGGTCGCCGCCTCGGGCGGCTACTGGATTGCGGCCGGGGCCGACGAGATCTGGGCAGCGCCGGCCACCGTGACCGGTTCGATCGGCATCTTCGGCATGTTCCCCGAGTTTGCCGAGCCGCTGCGCCGCCTCGGTATCGGCGTCGATGGCGTGGCCACCGCGCCGCTGGCTGGCGCCCTCGACCCGCGCCGGCCGCTCGATCCGGTGGCAGCCGATGCGATGCAGCTCAGCATCGAGCACGGCTACCGCCGCTTCCTGGAGACGGTCGCGCGGGCGCGTGGCATGACCCCCGACGAAGTCGATGCGGTTGCACGTGGCCGGGTGTGGACGGGCGCAGCGGCGGCCGAGCTTGGCCTCGTCGACCAGCTCGGTGGCCTGCAGGCGGCGGTCGATGCGGCAGCGCGGCGTGCCGGCATCGAGCGTTACGAGGTGGTATGGCCCGAGGTCAGCGAATCCTTCGAGCAGCGCCTGCTGCGCCGCCTGATGCGTGCCGGCGAGGAGCTTGGCATCGAACTTGGCCTGCAGTTGGGCGGCGGCTCGCGTCCGGGGGCGCTCGCGCTCGTCATCGACGAGGTGCAGGCCGCGGCGGGCGAGCTGCTGCGCTGGAACGATCCTCAGCACATGTACCTGCACTGCCTGTGTGAGGCACCCTGAGGCGCGGCCCGGTGATGTGCGCGCCTGCGATGCCGAACAGCCTTCCCAACAAGCTTCAACCAGCGAGGAGACAGCCTTGAAACTGAGCAGCCAGAGCTTCACCGACGGCGCCCCCATCCCGGGCGAGTTCGCGTTCTGCATTCCGGCCGACGAAGGTCACGTCTGCCTGGGCGGCAACCGCAATCCGCAGCTGTCGTGGGCGGAGGTGCCGGCGGGTACGCAGTCCTTCGTGCTGATCTGCCACGACCCCGATGTGCCCAGCAAGGGCGACGACGTGAATCAGGAGGGGCGCAGCGTGCCCGCCAGCCTGCCGCGTGTCGATTTCTTCCACTGGGTGGTGGTCGACCTGCCCGCCGACCTGCGCGCGATCGACGCCGGCCATTTCTCGGGCGAGGTCACGCCCGGCGGCAAGCCCGGGCCCGAGACTGCGCTCGGCGCGCGCCACGGCGTCAATGACTACACCGCCTGGTTTGCCGGTGACGAGGCGATGAAGGGCGACTACCACGGCTATGACGGCCCTTGTCCGCCGTGGAACGACGAGATCATCCACCACTACGTGTTCACGCTCTACGCGCTGGACGTGCCGCGTTGTGCCGTGGATGGGCGCTTCACGGGCCAGGACGTGCGTGCGGCGATTGCCGGCCATGTGCTCGCCGAGGCAAAGCTGACAGGCACGTATACGCTCAACCCCGCCTTGCGCGGCTGAGCGGGCGACGGAAGACGGCCATCGCCAGGCGCCACAACGAACGCTCGGATCAGGGCGCCTCGCCCGCCGAGGCGAAGAACGGACCGACCTGAGGGCACCCGGGCGCCGGGAAGCGGAGGCATCGATGTTCGAATTCCTGCAGGGCTTCGCCTTTGGCCTGTTCGTCACCTTCGTGCCCTGGTTCGTGGCCGGGCTGTACGATCCGCGCCTGGCCGTGCCGGAAGAGCTTGCCACGCGCTGGCAGGTGATCCTGCGTTACGCGGTGGCGATGCCTGCGCTGGCGATGCTGTTGTTCCTGACCTCGCTGTGGGGCGGGTTCGGTGCCAGCCTGGGCGGCTGGCTCGCCGGTCTGGTCGCCGTGCCGACAGCGCTTTTCCTTGAGCGGCGCTGGTGGCGCTGGCGTGCGGCACGGGCGGGGCGCGAACGTGCCGCTATCCGGGAGCGCCAGCGCGACGAACTGGCCCAGGCGCACCGCGAGCGCGACCTGCTTACCCTCGACCCCGCCCTCGCGCCTACCAACGCCGATGCGGTGGTGCTGCAGCTGTGGGAGGTCAAGCGCGAGCTTGTCGGCCTGCGCCGCCCCGACCTCGCCGTGCAGGCCGACCGCCTGTTCACCCGCTACCAGCGCGCGCTCGCCGTGCTGGACGACAAGTTCGATACGCGCGAGCTCACCTACGAGCGCGCCCGTGGCCTGGTCGCCGAGGTCGGTCGCGAGGCCAGCGCCGGGCTGGGTGCGATGGTCGAGCTGGTGCACGGCAGCGCCGGCCTGGATGCCGATTTCGTGCGCGAGCGCCTCGAGCGCGCCCCCGCACGCCTCAATCCCACCGAGCGCGAAGCGCTGCAGCGCCGGCTGGCGATTGCCGATGAGACTGAGCGCCGGCTGGCCGAGATTGCCGCCGGCAACGAGGCCGCGCTCACCGCGCTCGACCATGTTGCGGTCGCGGTCGCCCGCATCGACACCGGCCGCACACAGTCCGGCAGCGCGGGCAACATGGAGCAGGCGCTGCAAGAGCTGCGCCGCTTTGCCGAGCGTGCAGGCCTGTACGGCCGCCAGCCCTGAACCGAGGAGTGTTGCAATGAGCCTGTCACTGCCCCCGATCGAGGACATCGCGCGCGAAGCGGTGCCGCCCCAGCCTGCGGAGGCGCCCGAAGACGCCCAACTCGCCGCCACCGCCGACGCCTTCGTGCGCGATGTCCTCGCCGTCGACGAGGCCGAGCTGCAGCGCCAGCGCGAGGCGGTCGACACCATGGGCGTCGAGTTGCAGCGCCAGGCCGCCTGGCGCAGCGAGATGCTGCAGGCGCCGATCCGCAAGCTCGCCCACCAGGGCGACGAAGGCGGCCCGGTGGCGCAGTCCCTGCTCGCGCTGCGCGACAAGATGCAGGACCTCGACCCCGCGCGCCAGAAGCTGAGCGGCGAGGGCCTGTCGCGCGCGCTGTCCTTCATCCCCGGCGTCGGCAAGCCGATGCAGCGCTACTTCCAGAAGTACGAGAAGGCACAGGATGCACTCGACGCCATCATCCGCGACCTGCAGGCCGGTGCCGACATGCTGCGCCGCGACAATCTCACCCTGGCCGACGACCAGCAGTCCCTGCGCGCCATCCTCGCCCCCCTCGAGCGCCAGGTCGAACTCGGCCGCATGATTGACCGCCGCCTCGCCCGCGAGGCCGCGGCCACCGGCCTGCCCGCAGCGCGCCGCGCCTTCGTCGAGGAGGAGCTCCTGTTCCCGCTGCGCCAGCGCATCATCGACCTGCAGCAACAGGTGGCGGTGAGCCAGCAGGGCGTGCTCGCGCTCGAGGTGGTGATCCGCAATAATCGCGAGCTGATCCGTGGCGTGGACCGCGCAATCAACGTCACGGTGTCGGCGCTCAACGTCGCCGTCACGGTGGCGCTGGGCCTCGCCAACCAGCGCCTGGTGCTCGACCGCGTCGCAGCGCTCAACGACACGACCTCTGCACTCATTGCCGGCACCGCCCAGGCGCTGCGCACCCAGGGCGTGGACATCCAGAAGCGTGCCGCTTCGACCATGCTCGACATGGGGCAGCTCGAGCAGGCCTTTGCCGACGTCATTGGCGCCATCGACGACCTGTCGCGCTACCGCCAGGAGGCCCTGCCCAGGCTCGACGCCCAGATCGACCGCCTCGCCGCGCTCGCCAGCCAGGGCGAGCAGGCGATCCGCCGCATGGACGAGGGCAATCGCGCCGACCCGCAACGCTGACCTTCCCTGTCTGGACTCCCGCTTGAACGCTAAACCACAACACACAACGAGCCAGGACGCCTGGGTCGACGGCCGCCAGGGTCGCCTCTTCGTGCGCAGCTGGATGCCTACCGAGCCTTCGGCGCGGGCGCCGATCGTGCTGTTGCACGACTCGCTGGGCAGCGTCGAGCTGTGGCGCGGCTTTCCTGCCGAGCTGTGCAAGGCCACTGGCCGCCAGGTGTTCGCCTATGACCGCCTTGGTTTCGGCCGCTCCGACCCGCATCCGGGCAGGCTGGCGCAGGATTTCATCGCCGACGAGGCCGAAGCTGACTTCGCCGCCGTCATCGACCAGCTCGGCCTCGCGCGCTTCATCGTCTTCGGCCATAGCGTGGGCGGTGGCATGGCGGTGAATTGCGCCGTGCGTCATGCCGCGGCATGCGTCGCCCTGATCACCGAATCCGCCCAGGCCTTCGTCGAGGACCGCACCGTCGCAGGGATCGAGGACGCGCGCGAGCTGTTCAAGGACCCCGGCCAGGTCGAACGTCTCGCGCGCTACCACGGTGACAAGGCGCGCTGGGTGCTCGACGCCTGGATCGGCTCCTGGCTGCACCCGGACTTCGCAGCCTGGTCGTTGCGCGCCGTGCTGCCCGAGGTTAAGTGTCCGAGCCTGGTGATCCACGGCATCGACGACGAGTACGGCTCCCCGGCGCATCCGGCGCTGATTGCCGAGCTCAGCGCCGGCCCGGCGCAGCTGGCGCTGATGGCCGAGACGCGCCATGTGCCGCATCGCGAGCGCGAGGCGGAAGTCGTTGCCATGGTGAGATCCTTCCTCAGCGCGCTGCCCTGAGCCGGAGCCGAACCGGCCCGCTTCTCCCCGATTTGCGCGCTTCGCTACCCGCCGCGAGCGCAAGCCGAGCGCGCGTCTGCTTGCTATAAGTAAGGGGACGCAGCCCGAATTTGCCGGCGCTGTAACCACGCGGGGGAAACAGACCATGGAAAACGCACTCGCCGGCAAACGCGTCCTCATCACCCAGGCCGATGCCTTCATGGGCCCCGTGCTGTGCGAAGTCTTCGCCGAGCAGGGCGCGGACGTCGTCGCCAGCGCCGATGATCTTGCCGTGGTCGATGCGGCCGAGCGCGTGGTGCGCGCGGCCGGGCACATCGACGTCGTGGTCGCCAACCTGGCCATCAAGGCCCCATCGACCGCTGCGGTCGAGGTCACCGATGCCGAATGGCGCGACGTCTTCGCTGCGCTGGTCGACCCGCTGCCACGCCTGGTGCGCGCCGCTGCGCCGGCCATGGTCGAGCGCCGTGCGGGCAAGATCCTGCTCATGGGCAGCGCCTCGGCCCTGCGCGGCATGAAGCGCGCCTCCACCTACAGTGCCGCGCGCGGCGCGCAACTGGCCTATGTGCAGGCGATCGGCATGGAACTGGCCGCGCACAACGTGCAGGTCAATGCCGTCGCGCAGAACTTCGTCGACAACCCGACCTACTTCCCGCCCGAGGTGCAGGCCAACCCGCGCTTCCAGGAGCGGCTGGCGCGCGAGGTGCCGCTGGGCCGGCTGGTGTCTGCGCGCGAGGATGCGCTGTTCGCGGCCTACCTGTGCAGCCCGGCCGCGGACTGTTTCGTCGGCCAGGTGTTTCCGGTCTGTGGCGGCTGGGTGGGGCGGTAGGCGAGGCTCCAGGCCGCCGCGCGCTGAAGCCTTCCAGCTGCGCCCGCCCCTCGGGGCGCTGCAACAACTGCGGGATGCCGGGGTGCCGCCAGAGAATCGGGGTGGCAGGGCGAAGCCTTGCACATCGCGCGGGAGCTCGGAAGCAGGGCTGCGCCGGGTGGGACAAGTAAGGTGCTCTATATTCGGGCGAAGAACAAACGGTAGAGGTTGGATGCGCTCAACGCGGACCCACACATTCGGCCACAAGCGGCCTCTCGAGTCCCACGCATTCCTGCAGCCAGAGTGGCAGCTTCGACCACGAACTTGCTGGAGAGCCGGTTTGCCTCGGGATGAACAGCGCGGAGGCCTGTCGCACATACGACCTCAACTAACCGAGAGTGCGGCCTATGCATGACCATCCACTGCTTCATGTTTAGCGGCGACAAGGTTTTGACCCGGGCAATTTCCACCCGCCGGGCGTATGATTCGCACCCGATGTGCGTTTTTTTTCCGCGCCGCAGCATGACTCGAAGGATGGTGCGAATTGAAGATTCGTGAGGTCCAGCACCCGGCACGTGTCGTTCCACTCGCGTTCCTGATCACGATCCTGATCGGAACCGCGTTGCTCATGTTGCCGATCGCTCGCGCAGATGCCGTCGCCACGCCTTGGCTTACCGCGCTGTTCACCTCGGTATCGGCTGTGTGCGTGACCGGCCTGGTGACGGTGGATACGGGCACTTACTGGTCGTCGTTCGGGCAGTGGGTGATCATGGCGCTGTTCCAGGTCGGGGGCTTCGGCATGATGACGGTCGCCACGCTGCTCGGGCTCATGGTCAACCGCTCCTTGCGCTTGCGCACACGGTTAACGGCGCAAGCCGAAACACACGCCGTCGGTATCGGTGACGTCACCAGCGTGGCCAAACTCGTGCTTGTCGTGACCTTGATCGTCGAGCTGATCGTCGCACTGGCGTTATTGCTGCGTTTGCGTATCGGCTATGAGTTGGACTGGGCCGATGCTGCTTGGAGCGGCCTCTTCCACGCCGTGTCTGCCTTCAACAACGCGGGGTTTTCGATCCACGCTGACGGCCTGATGCGCTACGCGAGCGACGGCGCGACCCTCGCCCCCATCATGTTTGCGATTGTTGTCGGTGGTTTGGGTTTTCCTGTCCTTAATGATCTGCGCAGGAAGTTTACGACCCCGCACCATTGGTCGGTGCATACCAAGCTCACGCTCGTGGGCACGGCCGTGCTGTTGGTGGGCGGCACGATCCTGCTGCTTGGCTTCGAGTGGTCCAATCCGCGCACGCTCGGTCCAATGGCCGCCGGGGACAAGTTGCTGTCGGCGATCTTCGCGTCGGTGTCGGCACGCACGGCCGGATTCAATTCGATCGATATCGGCGGGCTGACGCACGAGAGCCTCGGGGTGCACTACTTCCTGATGTTCATCGGCGGCGGCAGTGCCGGAACGGCTGGTGGTGTCAAGGTGGGTACGGCGATGATCCTGGTGATGCTTGTGATCGCCGAGATCCGGGGGCGGATGGATACGGAGGCTTTCGGTCGGCGTATCAGCCATTCGGCCCAGCGCCAGGCCATCACCGTACTTGTTCTCAGCAGCGCGGTGATCGTGCTGGGTACGGTGTTTATCCTCCACACGACCGACATCGCGACCGACAAGGTCATCTTCGAGGTGATCTCGGCGTTTGCAACCGTGGGCCTGTCCACCGGCATCACCGCTGAGCTGCCCGAATCGGCACAGCTGATGCTGGTCCTGCTGATGTACGTCGGCCGGGTTGGAACGATCACATTGGCGGCATCGCTCGCGCTGGGCGAGCATCGCATGCCGTTCCGCTATCCAGAGGAGCATCCCGTTGTTGGCTAGGCTATTTACAGAGCAGTTCGCCTTCTCGAAGGGCGACAGTGTGGTCGTGATCGGTCTGGGGCGCTTTGGTGGCGCCGTGGCCGACTCCCTGATGCAACTCGGGCACGACGTGATGGGGATCGACCGTGATGCCGAACCGGTGCATGCGTGGGCGGACCTGCTGACCCACGCAGTCCAGGCCGATTCGACCAACGCGATGACCATGCGCCAACTCGGAGTGGCGGACTTCTCGCACGCCATCGTGGGTATCGGTGGCGATCTGGCCGCGAGTCTGATGACTGTGATGGCGCTGACCGAGCTGGAAATCCCGGATATTTGGGTCAAGGCCATGACGCCCGAGCACGGCAAGATCGCCGAGCGCATCGGTGCGCATCACGTCGTCTATCCCGAGGCCGACATGGGTGAGCGCGTCGCCCACCTCATCAGCGGGCGAATGATGGACTACATTGAATTCGACGACGGCTTTGCGATCGCGAAGATCCAGGCGCCGCCAGCGACGTACGACCTCTCGCTCGCCGAGTCCCTGGTGCGCGAGCGCTTCGGCGTCACGGTGGTCGGCATCAAGCGCGCGCACGAGGACTTCCAACACGGCAAGCCCAGCAGTATCGTGCTGCCCGGCGATCTGCTGATCGTCTCCGGGCCCACCAAGAAGGTGGAGGCGTTTGCGGCCAGTGGGCGCAGACGCTAGCCGGCCAAGCCGCTGGTGACTGCTGTCCGGCAGTCTGTGGTCCATCTCATCGTGTCGTCTCCGAAATGGCCTCTGCGAAATGCTCAACTGGATCCTGAGTCAATTCAAGCGGCAGTCGGCCGAAGATCTCGAGCGGGCGCGAGAATTGGTCAAGGCAGCCGAGCGGGGAGAAGCACACCTGAACCTATCGAAGGCACGTGAGCTTGCGCGGGCGCTCGGGATCGAAGTGGGGGCCCATGCAAGCGCCGATGAGGTCGTTCACGCAATCCGGCGTTACCTCAGTCATCACGGCGAGTTGTGAGTCTGGCAGTGCCTACCGCTGAACATAGAACCTGGGCGAGCACAGCCGCGCGATTGCGCCTTGTTTTGAAGGTCGTCTCCGCTCAGAAACCCGCCGCTGCACCATCGAGATGACGAACGTCGCTTCCGGGGTGCAAGCTGCCGACTCCGATCATCTAGACATCTCGTTGTCCGCCACCGTCCGCCCTTCAGCGATCCCGATCACCATGAAGATCCTGAACATCCTTTGGCGGCGACTCGTGACGCCGGAAGGGGAGACCTGCGAGCGCTGCGGCGGCACGCACGATGCCATCGTCCGGGCTCTCCCCAAGCTTGAACAAGCGCTGCGCCCGCTTGGCCAGAGCACCCGCTGCTCGACCTGTGGCCCTCGGGTTCTTCGTCAGGACTGCGCGGGGCGCGGGCTGATGACCGAGACGTGCCATGTGCCGCATCGCGAGCGCGGGGCGGTGGAGAAGCAACTCGGCAGGCCGCTTTACCCACCACCCGACGGCGTCAGGCTACTGCCGAGATGATGCAGGTGCCGCAACGGCGCCAGCGAGGATGCCGCCATCGATGTTGAGTTCCGCCCCGTTCATGTAGGCGGCCTCGTCGGAGGCGAGCATCACGGCTACGGCGGCGACCTCCTCCGGCCGCCCGAAGCGTCGCAGGGGGCAATCCTGGACGAACTCGCGCATTCTGATCTCGCGCTCCGGACCCTCGCCCAGGAGCGGTTCCCACATGGGTGTCAGCACGGCGGCGGGGTGGATCGAGTTGCACCGGATCGGCAAGCCCTGCTCGGCGCAGTAGAGCGCCACGGTCTTCGTATGGTTGCGCACGGCGGCCTTTGACGAGGCATAGGCCGCGGCGCCGGGGATGCCGACCAGGCCGGAGCGCGAGGACACATTGATGATCGAGCCCGTGCTTGCCGATTGGCGCATCGCCTGAATGGCGTGCTTGCAGCCGAGAAACACGCCGTCCAGATTCGTGCGATGCACGGCATGCCAATCCGCGAGCGAGGCATGTTCGGGGTCGTGCGCCAGGCAGCCGTCCTCGAATCCGGTGATCCCTGCGTTGTTGACCAGGACGTTCAGGCCCGCAGCTTCGCCAAGGATCTGCGCCATGGCCGCCTGCCAATGGGGTTCTTCGCGCACGTCGAGGTGTAGGTAGCGCGCATTGGCACCCAGGGCGGCGGCTAGCGCCTGGCCCATGTCTTCGTTGATGTCGCTCAGATAGACGAAGGCGCCATTTTCAACAAAGGTCGTGGCAATCGCAGCCCCGATGCCGCGCGCGGCGCCCGTCACCAAGGCGGTCTTGCCATCGAGTCGCTTCATAGCGCCGTTCCTCTCTTGTGCGAAAAAGCCGGGCATGCCCGGCTTTCGAGTCTTGTTCGCGTGCCGTGGTGCGCTTACTGCACCCGTACCTCGACCCTGCGCGCCTCCGCGGCGTCGCTGCCGCCGAGGGTGACGGCGGGGCGGCGCATCAGCACGCGCTCGGTGGGCACACCGGCGGCGACGAGGGCGTCGCGCACCGACAGGGCGCGGTTCTTCGCCACTTCGGCGTTGACCGCTGCGCCGCCGGTCTCATCGTGGTAGCCGGACAACAGTGCGCTGGCCGTTGGTGTGGCTGCCAGTGCCGAGGCGACCGTGGCGATCTGCTCGTCGGCGGTCGCCGGCAGCGCGGCCTGGCCGAGCTCGAAGTAGATCTTCACCAGCGGTTCGCCGACTTCGGCGACGTCCACAAAGGCGACCTCACCTGCACCGTGCGCTGCAAGCGCCGGCGCCGCCTGCTTTCCGCCCAGCTGGTTGGCGGCCAGGCCGATGACGAAGGCGATGACCAGCGCGATGATGCCGAACACCACGCCCATCACGACGTTGAGCTCGCTGTCTTCCTGATCGAACATGTGCTGGATTCTCCTGTAGATGCGCGACCCGACGGCTGGGGCAGCGTGGACCGGATTCTATCGGAATGCGCTTGCAGCCGTATCCGGCGCTGCATCAGGGCAAGACGGGCGAGCCTCGACCACTGGCTCAGCGAGGCGGCTGCGCTTCAGCCTCATGGTCGTGAGGGCTTGCACCCTCAATCCCGCAAGAACACCTGCAGCAACTCGTTCAGGAACCGCCGCCCCTGCAGCGTCGGCCGCAAGTGCCCCTCTGCCATCTCCAGCAGCCCGCGCTCGCGCGCCTGCGCCAGCTCGTCGGTGATCGTCTCGATCGGCACCCCGGTGCGTGCGGCGAACAGCTTGGCCGGCACACCCTCGGTGAGGCGCAGCGCGTTCATCATGAACTCGAAGGGCAGCTCGGCTACCGACACCTCGCGCGCCTCCTGGATGAAGTCGTTGCGTGCCGCGCCTTCGAGGTAGCGCCCCGGGTGCTTGTGGCGCATCTCGCGGCGGATGCCTTCGTGGCTGGAGAGCTTGCCGTGGGCGCCGGGGCCGATGCCAAGGTAGTCGCCGAAGGTCCAGTAGTTGAGGTTGTGACGGCTCTGCTCGTGCGGGCGGGCGAAGGCGGAGGTCTCGTAGTGGGCGAAGCCGGCCCCGGCGAGGCGGGATTCGATCGCCTCCTGCATGTCGGCGGCGGTGTCGTCGTCGGGCAGCGCCGGCGGGTTGTGGGCGAAGGGGGTGTTGGGTTCGAGGGTGAGGTGGTAGCAGGACAGGTGCTGCACGCCGAAGCCGATTGCGGTGTCCAGGTCAGCGAGCGCCATGTCCAGGGTCTGGCCTGGCAGGGCGTACATGAGGTCGAGATTGACGCGCTCGAAGTGCGTGCGCGCAGCGTCGATCGCGCGTCGCGCCTCATCGCCGCCGTGGATGCGGCCGATCTTCGCCAGCATGGCGTCGTCGAAGCTCTGGATGCCGAGCGACAGGCGATTGACGCCGGCGGCGCGGTAGTCGCGGAAGCGTCCGGCCTCGACCGTGCCCGGGTTGGCCTCGAGCGTGATCTCGGCGAGCGGGTCGAGCGGCAGCAGCATGCGGATGCCGGTGAGCAGGCCGTCGAGCGTGGCCGCGGACATCAGGCTGGGCGTGCCGCCGCCGATGAAGACGCTGTGCACCCGCCGGCCCCAGACCTGGGGCAGGGCGTGCTGCAGGTCGGCGAGCACGGCGTCCAGCCAGGCCTGCTCGGGGATGCCGCCCTCGCGCGGGGCGTGGGAGTTGAAGTCGCAGTAGGGGCACTTCTTCACGCACCAGGGGAAGTGCACATACACCGACAGCGGCGGCGGGGCCTCGAGCCGCGGTCGTTCGGGCAGCGCCAGCGGCTGCGCCGGGCTGGCTGCGGGGGCGAGGGGGATGATGCGGCGGGTGGTCACGACAGGTGGTGCTTCCGTTGCAGGGGGCTGCAGCTCACAGAGGATGCTCGGCGAGGCGGTCGAGCAGGTGACGCATGGCGGCGCCGCGGTGGCTGAGGGTGTTCTTCAGCGCGGAATCCAGCTCGGCAGCGGTCTGCTCCAGCTCGGGCAGCCAGAACAGCGGGTCGTAGCCGAAGCCGCCCTCGCCGCGCGCGGCGTTCAGGATCTCGCCGTGCCACTCACCGTCGGCGATCAGCGGGCGCGGGTCCTCGGCGTGGCGAACCAGCACCACCGCGGAGTAGAAGTAGGCGCGGCGTTGCGCGGGCTCGGCGAGGTGGGCGAGCTTTTCCAGCAGCAGTGCGTTGTTGCGCGCATCCGACTTGGGCTCGCCGGCGAAGCGGGCGGAGATGACCCCCGGCGCGCCGCCGAGCGCCTCGACGCACAGCCCGGAGTCGTCGGCCACGGCGGGCAGTCCGGTGGCGGCGGAGGCGTGGCGGGCCTTGGCGAGCGCGTTCTCGACGAAGCTCGGGTGCGGCTCCTCGGCCTCGCCGACACCGAATACGGACTGCGGGATGACCTCGATGCCGAGCGGGGCGAGCAGGGCCTGCATCTCGGCGGCCTTCTTGGCGTTGTTGCTGGCGAGGACGAGTCGTTTGCTCATGGTTCGGGGGCTCCTGGCGGACGCGCTTCAGGCCGTGAGGATGGCTGTGCGCACGGCGGTGCGCTGCAGTTCGAACAGCTGGCGGCCGCCGAGTTCGGCGAGGTCGAGGAGGGCGTTCAGCTCGGCGCGCGAGAACGGGGTGCCCTCGGCGGTGCCCTGGACCTCGATCAGGCCGCCGCCCTCGGTCATCACCACGTTCATGTCGGTGTCGCAGTCGGAGTCCTCGGCGTAGTCGAGGTCGAGCACCGGCACGCCCTGGTGGATGCCGACCGACACCGCGGCGACGAACTCGCGCATCGGATTGTGGGCGAGCTTGCCCGCGGCGACCAGGCCGACCAGCGCGTCATGCACGGCGACGCAGGCGCCGGTGATGGCGGCGGTGCGGGTGCCGCCGTCGGCCTGCAGCACGTCGCAGTCGATCACGACCTGGCGTTCGCCCAGGGCGGTGAGGTCGACCACGGCGCGCAGGCTGCGCCCGATCAGGCGCTGGATTTCCTGGGTGCGGCCACTTTGCTTGCCCTTGGCGGCTTCGCGCGCGCTGCGGGTATGGGTGGCGCGCGGCAACATGCCGTACTCGGCGGTGAGCCAGCCCTGGCCCTTGCCGCGCAGGAAGCCGGGAACGCTGTCGTCCACGCTGGCCGTGCACAGCACGCGGGTGTCGCCGAACTCGACCAGCACCGAACCTTCGGCGTGGCGGGTGAAGCCGCGGGTGAGGCGCACGGGGCGCAGTTCGGCAGGTTGGCGGTTGCTGGGTCGCATGGAGGTTCCTATCGCTTGTCGAGTTTCTTGATGGTGTCGTTGATCTCGCGGATCGCGCGTTCGATCTCGTCGTCGTTGTCCAGCTCGCCGGAGGCGTCCGCACCCATGCTCGAGGTGTCGAGACGGGTGGTGTTGTCGTCGAGCGCCATCGTCCGTGTGGAGATCGCGTCGGCCATCGTTGCCTGACTGGCGTTGTCGGCATGCCAGCACATGGCGACGATGGACAGGTTGTCGGCACTGCTGCCGGCAGCGAGTTCTGCCTGCTTGAGGAGCTGGGGCACGCAGCGGCTGAGTGGGCCGCCGGTGAGTCCGCTGACGAGCGCATCGTCGCCCGCCGGGCCCCACACGCCGTCGCTGCACAGGGCGATGATGTCGCCGTCGCGCAGCGGTGTCCGGGCGGAATGCTCGATCTGCGGCGCGTGGCTGCCTCCCAGGCAGGAGTAGAGTCGATTGCGAGCGGGGTGGCTGTCGGCCTCGGCGGGCGTGAGGATACCCTGATCGACCAGCAGTTGCGTGCGCGAATGGTCGCGCGTGCGCGTCACCACATGGCCGCGACGCAGCAGGTACAGGCGCGAGTCGCCGGCATGGGCCCAGTGCGCAGCGCCGTCCTGGATGACGCAGGCGACGATGGTCGTGCGCGGCGCCTCGGGCAGCGCGCGGTCGAGCGCATCGTCGACGATGGCGTGATGGGCACCGGCGAGTGCGCGCGACAGGAACAGGCCAGGGTCGGGCAGGGCGGGGCGCGCCTCGCGCTGGAACGCCTGGACCACGTGGCGGGCGGCGATGTGCGCGGCCAGTTCGCCATGCAGGTGGCCGCCCATGCCGTCGGCGACGAGCATGAGCAGGGCATCGCGCGAATAGCAGTGCGCAATGCGGTCCTGGTTGTCGTTGCGCTTGCCGGTGCGGCTTTCCTGGTAGATCGTGAAACGCATGGGCAGTCTCTTCAGTTGCGTCCAATGAAGGACTTCAGCCTGCCGCCGAGGTCGGAGAACCAGCGTGCGGACGGTTGTGCCCCGGTGTCGCGATGGATCAGCGCCTTCTGCAGGCTGTACACGCTCTGCGGCCGGGCCAGCGGGTCGAGCTTGAGGCACCAGTCCACGAGTTCGAGCAATTGTGGCGCGTAGTGTTCGGCATGGGTCTTCGCGACCGGCTGCAGGGTGTCCTTGGTGCTGCGTTCATCGGCACGCGGCGGCGCCTTGCCGGTGACGCTGGCATACAGGCTGGCGCCGACGCTGTAGATGTCTGTCCATGGGCCGAGCTGATCGCGCTTGTCATACTGTTCCGGTGCGGCATAGCCTGGCGTGTACATCGGCTTGAGCACCGGTTGGCCCACCATCAAGGTCTGGCGTGCCGCGCCGAAATCGAGCAGCACGGGCGTGCCGTCGGCACGCAGGTAGATGTTGGCCGGCTTGATGTCGAGGTGGAGCAGCTTGTGGGCGTGCACTTCGCGCAGGCCGTTGAGCATGCGGGCGAACACCGCGCGGATGAACAGCTCCTTGAGCTCGCCGCGGTGGCGCTGGATGTAGTCGTGCAACGTGCGGCCGCGCTCGAATTGCATCACCATGTACACCGTGCCGTTGGCGCGGAAGAAGTTGAGCACGCGCACCACGTTGG
>ERZ761607.3191-NODE-3191-length-16272-cov-4.342110_pt1 | contig 16272 bp, 10 predicted proteins | sample MGYA00511164_ERZ761607 | MGnify/ENA primary metagenome ERZ761607 (study PRJEB28899, sample SAMN02445080) | bioreactor sludge metagenome | biome: EBPR sludge | place: Australia: Brisbane, Thorneside Wastewater Treatment Plant | collected 2011-06-22 ...
GACAGACTACTACGTGATCGAGGGCCTGAATGCGTTCGCCGCAACGACCTTCCTGCTCGGCATCTTCTTCTGGGCGCGCGTGCGGTTCGACTACACCGCCACCGAGAGCCTCGCCCTCGGCGCACTGCAGGGGCTCGGCCACATGATCGGCTCGCACATCGGCGGACCCCTCAGCGACCGCTGGGGCTACAACCGCACCGTGGTCACCGGCATCGCGGTCATCGCCGTCCTCACCCTGACCGCCTGGCTGCCCGATCTGCGCCTGCTGCCGTTCCTGGTCATCGCCGCCTATTCCGCCGCCATCGGCCTGACCTGGCCCGCGCTGGAAGGCGGCGCGATGCACCTCCCCGGCACGATCAACATGCCGCAACGCCTCGGCATCTACAACCTGGTCTGGTCGTTCACCGGCACCGCCGGCTTCGCCCTGAGCGGCTGGTTGTTCGAGCACAGCGTGAATGCGATTTTCTGGATCCCCGGCCTGATCCACCTCGCCCAACTGATCTGGATCGGCCTGCAGCGCGGACGCCATCCGATCCACGGCGAAGCGGCCATGGCCCTTCCGCACCTCGGCGACCACACCCCGCCCGCGCGCAAGCAGCAACTGACCCGGATGTCCTGGCTGTCGAACAGCACCGGCTACTTTCTCGTGGGCGGCTTCTCCGCGCTGACCCCGTTCATCGGCGAACGCCTCGGCCTCTCCCCGGCCTGGTCAATCTGGCTCGGCTGCCTGCTGCTGCTCGCCCGCGCCGTGAGCTTCATCGTGCTGTACCGGTGGAGCGGCTGGCACTACCACCCGGCCTGGAGCCACTACGCCCTGTGGTCGGCTCCGATATACCTCGCCGTGGTGTTCTTCGCGAATCACCTCGCCGTTACCGCGACCGCCTGCGCCCTGCTCGGTTTTTCACTGGGACTGAGCTACTACATGTCGATCTACTACACGCTCGACGCAAGCGAGCACAAGGGAGCGCAGGGCGGACGGCACGAGGCGCTGATCGGCCTCGGCATCCTGCTCGGTCCGCTGGTCGGGGCGGTGGGCGGCGCCGCGACCGGCTCCACCCCCGGCGCGATGGCCACGCTGATCGCAGCGGCACTGGTCATCACCGCCGCCGGGGCATACCGAATCAGCACGGCACGAAACGCTCCATCCTCCCCGTCGGCTTGACTTGTCCGGTCGGGAGGGCAAGCCACTCCACCTCACTGAGGCAGCCGTTACGGCGGGAGCTGCACGTCGATGCGGTAGTTGCGGTTGCTGACGGCGAGCGGTGACGGCGTGGTCAACGTGCCGTCGTCAACCCAGGTTACCGTGCCGCCGGTGCCGGCGATCGCGTTGGTGTTGGCGGGCAGCCACACCGTGGTGAGCAGGTTGCTGCCGTAGCGGATGAAGTACTCGCGGTTGAGGGCCGACGGGAAACGCACCACGATGCCGGTAGGCGTGGCCATTTGCTGGTCGACCCGCAGGTAGCTCGCGCCGTTGTTGGGGATCGTACCCATGACGTACTCGTCGGCATTGGACACCCCGTCGCCGTCCTGGTCGAGCGCCCCGTCCCCGGCATTGGCCGGATCGAGGAACGGATACCCGTCCTCGTACACGTTCGGCAGGCCGTCGCCATCCCAGTCGGACGCCCGCGCGCGGAAACCGAGGGCGAACGAGAAGCTGTTGGTACCCACCAGCTCGATCTGGTGGGTCTGGGCCTGGTTGCGCATGGTGAAGGTAAAGAACGGCGCGAGGTCGTTCTCGTCGGTGGCGAGCGCGTTGTACCCGGTGGTGTGGCCGTCGCCGGCATACTGCACGAACGCCGACACGGTGGTGCCGTAGTTGGTGTTGATCACCGCGACGATCCCGCCCGCATCCTGGGCCAGGCCGAGGGTCTGCTGGCCGCGCAGCAGCAGGTCGCCGAGGTTCGGCGACAGGCCGTTGCGAATGTACAAGACCTGGTTCGACATCGCGCCGGTCAGGTTGTAGGCCACGCGGAAGGCCCAGTGCTTCGGCTGCAGCGTGACCGTCTTGGCCACCTGCCCGTCCGCCGAGACGATGCGCCATCCGTTCGTCCAGTTGGTGAACGAGAACACGTGGTTGACGTAGTTCGTGCCTCCACCCTTGGTGGTGAACCAGTCCTTCAGCCCGGAGGTCCGGTAGGCATTCACGTTGCCGCTGCCGTCGGCGCTGAAGGTGCCTTCGAGTTCGGTGGCGCTGCCGGAATAGCCGACCGGATTGCCGAGGGCCTGGTACACGGTGCCGTCGAGGATGTCGCGCACCCAGGCCGCGACGAGGCGGCCGCCGGTGCGTTCGAACACGCCGAAGATCCGGTCGTTGTACACCAGGTATTCATCCTCGCCGTCGAGGTCGATGTCCTCGGCCGCCACCTGCGGCGTGGTCACCGCGGCGGCCAGCGCGGCCCAGTCATCGACCCGTTCGTACATCGCGGCGAAGCGGGTCTGCGACTGTGCATAGGCGGCGAAGTTGGCCAGGGTGTTGCTCGAGTTATCGGGATTGATGTAGGTGCCGATGCTGAACTTGCGCAGGTCCACGTTCGGCTGGTTATGGAATGCCGTCTGGAACACCGAGGCGTGGAGCACGCTGCGGGCGAGGAATGACAGGTTCGAGTCCGCGGTGGCGACGACCTGGTCCCAGGTGTTGGTGATCAGGCCGGGGAAGAACATCATCCCGTAGTTGGTGCTGACGTTCACACCGGGCCGCACCTGGAAGATCTTGTTGAACAGGCCCTCCTCCTGCGGGGAGCCGAGGTACCAGTTGTCGTAGTTGCCCTGGCTGGCGTAATTGACATAGTTCTGGGCGATCTTCGGACGCGCGGCGAATCCGCGATCGACCTTGAACCATGGATCGCCGATTCCATCGGCCGAGGCGTCAACCTCGCCGCGCAGGATCTGCTCAAGCGCGACGATCCGGATCCACGGACGGTTGGCGATCCACCGGATGTTGCGGTCGTAGGCGGTCGATTTGGTCGCGCTGCCGTACTCCTCCCAGTTGCCGAACCAGGTGATGACCTGGTCCTGCGCGCCGCGGGCCTTGCGGTTGAACAGCGCGCGCAACGACAGGCCGAGGCCGTTGTCGGTATTGGTGAAGCGGAAGTCGGACGCGCCGTTGTTGATGAAGAACGTCTCGACCCCGTTGATGCGGTTGATCTTGTAGCCGTCGTCGCCCAGCGCCGCCGTGCGGCCGAACCAGGTGAAGGCATGCTCCATCTGGTCGAGTACGGTGGCGCGGTAGCCCATCACGGTGCGGATCTTGTTCAGCACGTCGTCGTCAGCCAGCCGTTCCGGCGTCCAGAACACGTGATTCGAGGTGATGGTGACGCCGTAGATCTCCTTCAGGAATTGCCGGGCCAGCGCGTCGTTGTCGGCGATGAACGACGGCGTGAAGTACGGCAGCATGTGGTCGGAGAAGGTGCTGGCCATCAGGTACACCACGTTGGTCTGGATCAGCTGGCGGATCCAGTTGTTGAAGCCCGGGCCGTCGCGCCACGGCGGACTCTGGTTGGTGTCCACGCGAGCCCACTGGATGGCCGAGGCGAGGGTCGGGGTGATGTGCAGGTTCAGCGGGGCGCGGTACACCTCGTGCACGGCGAGCGGACGGAAGTAGCCGCCGGCCTGGCCGTTGTTGATGAGGTTCTGGATGAAGCTGCCGGGCTGGATGGCCTGGTTGCCGTGGATGATCGTGGAAACCTTGGCCGCGCCGCTCTTGAGTCCACCGCTGAAGTACGAGTTCAGCGTGCCCGGGATGCCGGCCTGCGCATCACCGTAATCCTCGGCCATGTAGTCGTCGTAGAAGGTATCGCGGATGTCATTGCGGCCGCCGATATCGCCGGGTCCGGCCGAGCCGTTGGCGCCGCAGGTGTTGCAGTTGTTGTCCTTGGTGCTGAAGACCTGGTAGTTCAGGTCGTCGGCATTGATGCCGTTCCAGCCGGCATCGATCAGGGCCTGGCGGCTGATCGAGAACTCCACGGCGTCGAGCTCGGAGTTGAAGTAGGCGAACTTGAAGCCGTTGGGCGTGTTCTGGTCGCGGGCAACCACACCGAACGAGGCCAGCGGGGCGTTGATGGTGCTGGAGTTGTTGTTCGGATCGGTATCCACGTACACCTTGCCGGTGTTGCCGCGGTCCACATACACGACGGCTTCCCAGCGGTTGCTGGTGCGGAAGTCCACCTCGTTGGGCAGGGCCGACTCGCCGGCATTCGGGTTTCCGGTATCAATGACCACATAGAGGTCGAGGAAACCGTCCTCGGCAAAGGCCTGGAGGTCGTGGAAGTCGACGCGGAAGTAGAAGTTGCCGTCGCCGCCGAGACCGATGTCGCCGCCGTCGCGGGCATAGAAGGCGACCATGTCGCGCGAGGAATCGAAGCCGTCAAAGGCGAGGAAGAGGTCGCCGCCCTGGTTGTTGAAACCGCCACCTTCGTATTCGTCGAGCAGGATCAGGTCATCCCAGGTCCAGTCGGTGAATTCCTGGAAGTTGGTGACGCCACCAACCACGCCGAGGACCGGGCCGCGGCCGATGGTGATCGATCCGGCGGGCGGACCGCTTCCGGTATCGGCGAAACGCGGATTCGTGCCGTTCTGGAACTCGAGCAGGTTGGTGTACTCGTTGGTCACACCGCCGACCACGATCACATCGCCATCGGGATTGCCGGCGGCGCCGTTGAGGGTATTGGTGATGATCAGGCCGGTGCGCATATTGGTGAAGCCGATGATGCCGCTGTCCAGCGGGTCAAAGCCGTACTGAACCTCCCAGCCGTCGGGCAGTCCGTCCCCATCGGTGTCGGGGCGCAGCGGATTGGTCTCGGTCCACAATTCACCGGCATCCCAGACCCGGTTCGAATTGATGTCGCCGGCGATCCGACCATTGAAATCGGTATCCTCGCCGAATCCGTCGGAGAGTCCATCGCCGTCGGTGTCGGGATTGTTCGGATCGGTCTCGGTCCAGCCGGTGTTCCACTGCCCGTTGGGCCAGGAGCCGCGGCTGCATTTGTTCGCGCCAGGGGTGAGCGGCGACCCATCGCCATCGACCCAGCCGTTGCGGTTCCAATCCTCGATGCCGTCGGGAATGCCGTCGCCATCGGTGTCGGGGTTGCCCGGATCGGTGATGCTGCCGCGCAGGAGCATGGTGCGGCTGGCATTGAAGTTCCAGCCGGGCACGCAACTGTTGTCGGGCACGGTGTTGTAGAACGGCGGATCGAGGTCGGCGCGGAAATTCTTCCAGCCGTCGGCATTGGTGTCGGCGTTGGTATCGGTCATGGCCGGATCGATCGGAACCGACCAGCCGAGCTCGAGGCCGTCGGGCAGGCCGTCGCCGTCGGTGTCGGGTGACAGTGGATCGGAACGCCCGTAGATCTGCCAGACATGGACATCGCCGTTGACCCAGGTCTCGGAATTCGAGGTGGGCAGTGGCTTCGCGGTGGTTTCGTCGGTGTCGTAGATCCCGTCGTCGTCATCATCAAAGTCGGCCGGATTGGCGGCAACCCGCTGGCGCAGGATGACCCGGATGTTGCGGGTCGCGCTGTTCTCGATGGTATTGGTCACGCCGTCGGTGTCCACATTGGCCACGAAGGTGAACTGCCCGGCGGTCATGTTCGTCCAGAGGAACTGCCAGAGGAGGCGGTTGCCATTCAGCGACGGGTTGGCATCGACGCGGAAGGCGTGCGCATTGGTGCGCGAGGCGGCGGGAAATGCCGGGGCGAAGCTGAGGTTCGAGGCCGTCTGGATGGCCGCCACGGTGACGAGGGTGTTGCTGATGCTGAGCACCGAACCATTCGCCACCGAGACATCAAACGCCGGGCGCTGGAACGCCGCCTGGCCCGAGGCGGTGGATCCCGGATAGGGTTCGGCGAGGCGCACCGAGGTGGCGCTGACCACCTGCGTGACCGTAACCACATTGGTGCTGATGCGGAGCTGGTTCCCGACCCGCACCTGGCTGGCGAAGTCGGTGCCGGTGCCGGTCACCGTGTTGTTGCTGAAGGTGACCGCGACCGTGCCGGACAGGGTGCGTTCGACGCCGGCAAGGTTGGTGCTGCCGCTGCTCACGTTGACCAGGCCGGGCAGCGGGGTCTGCACGGACGGGAGGCGGATGGCGTTTCCGCCGGGGGTGCCGGTGAACTGGATCCACACGTTCGATGCATTCAGGTCGGTCTCGACCTGGATGGTGTACGAGCGGTCTTCCGGCGCCGGGGATGGAATATCGTTCAAGATGATGACCTGGGGCGTTCCGTTCAGGTCGAACTCCAGCGGGTCGATGATCGCCACGTACGGCCCGACCGCGGCGGGCGCGGCGCGCACGAAGCGGCTGGCCTGCAGGATGACCCCGCTCCCGGTGGTATGGGTCACCTCGATGTTGTGGAGGAAGTTCGTCTGGCCGTTGAACAGGTTGGGCAGGCGGAAGGCCAGCTCGTGGAACTGGCCACTGATGTTCGAGTAGATGATGTGGTAGTCGTCGCGGTTCTGGGCCGAGCCGTTGATGCGGATCAGGAAACGGTTCTTCAGGTCGTTCGAGCTGATGTTGTCGGCAAGGTAGTTGCTGAAGTAGATCTTCATCACGTAGTTCGAATCGACGATGTCGCCGTCGGTTGACGGGAAGGCCACGAACAGGGCCTGGGTCGGCGCGGCGGCAGTGACCAGCCGCTGCAGCGTGGTGTAGTGGCCCTGCGCGTCGGAAAGGGTGAAGTTCGTCGACGAGGTCCATTCGACCAGGCGCACCTGCATGGTCACATTGCCGCTCGACGGGATGTTGCGGTAGGTGAAGCGCCATTCGTCGGGGTGCGGGTTGTTGATGTTCAGCGAGGCGGTCACGCGGGTGGCGCGCGCCCACGAAAGCTGGCCGACCGCGTTGGTGCCGTTGCCGTTGGTGGCGGTGGTGCTGCCGTCGTCGTTCAACACCGAGTTGTCGAGGATGTTGTACCAGACCTCGCGCACCGTCGGATCGGTTCGCACGACCACACCGTACTCCTGCGAGCCGAGGACCTCGTTCTGAACCGGGAACACCACCTGGCCGGTCGGGGTCGAGGCGTCGAAATAGAAGGTCTGCTTGAAGGTGTTGTAGATGGCGGAGCGTTGGCCGTTGCCGTTTCCGGAACCGTCGCGCTGGAGGTAGGCCCGGGCCTGCAGAAAATTGAAACCCTCGACCAGGCCGGTGCGGTAGGTGGCGTAATCGTTGTGGATGGCGTAAACCGCGGTGCGAGCGTTGAAGTTGGTGATCTCCCAGACCCCCATCATGCTGCGCTTGTTGTTGATCGAAAAATCGTCGTTGGGGAACAGGGTGAAAAAGCCCCCGCCGCATCCGTCACCCTGCTGTTTGGCCACGCTGGTCTTGTAGCGAAGGATGGTGCCGTTGGTCTGGGCCGGAATGATGGCGCGCCACCAGTCGATCGACGGATCACCGGTGTCGCCGGCGACATAGTTCATCTCCACCACGCGGGTTGCAGGGTTGCCCGGTTCGCCGCCGGCACCCTCGGGAAAGGTCAGGCCATCGGTGGTGTAGTAGAGGTAGCCACGGCTCACCTGGCAGCCGAAGCCGACCTTGATCCACACCGTGATGTTGGTGCCGGCGGCGAGGTTCGGAGCGGGGTGGAACTGCTTGGTCACCGGTTGGGCGCTGGCGGTAATGTTGTCGGCCGGGTCGTGATAGACGAACTGCGCGGTGTCGATGTTGCTGTTGCGGCCGGTGGCACCATTGTTGACGGTGAAGTTGGTGGATACACCAATGGTCGCAATATAGGTCTCGGCCCCGGCCGAACCGATCACATTGCGGGTGCCGGTATCGATGGCGGCGAATTTCTCGCGGAATTGCCGCTTCACGAAGCGGCTCTGCTCGAAACCGAGGAACAAGTCGGTGCCTTGCAGCGGGTCGTTGATGCCGGGCGGGTTGTCGCGCTTGAAGAAGGTATCACCGCCGTACCCGGCAATACCCATCTGGGAGTTGATGTCGATGCCGCCGTTCAGCTTGAACATCACATTGATGGCCGATCCATCGGTGCGGGCGACGAAACGCAGGTTGGTCGCGCTGGTCACCCGCGGAATGGTCCAGGTGTAGGAAAAATCGGTGGTGTTGGCGTCGGCCACGCCGTAGGGATTGAAGGCTGGATCACCATCGGGTCCGTCCTTGCGCACATACGACATCGTACCGACAGGTTGGCCGTTTTGCAGGATGGAGACCGGGCGGCCGCCAAACCCGGACCATAGGGTGCTTTCCTCGGGACTGCGCCACGAGAAGGCGAAGTAACCGCCGGGCGGGATGATGGTCTTGATCTTTCCATCACCCGCCACGGTGGCGTAGAAATTGCCCCCGCCGGTGCTGTATTGCCAGAGACGCGACCCGGGCGAGAAGTGGGTGGAGATCTCGCGGTACTGGCCGGAAGCGAAATTGTCGTTCATCATGAACAGGAGCACAACGCCGTCGCTGTCGGTCATCGCGCCGTTCTGGCGCTTGTCCACGCGCTCATAGGCAACGACATCGTTGTCCGCCCAGCGGGGAACCTGGTCACCGCGGGCAAAATGCTCGTTGATGTAGACGCCGTTGGGCAGGCGGCTGTCGTTGAACTGGCCGAGGAAGCGCGTGTTGGCGTGGCGGGGGAAGGCGCCACCGCTGGCCCCGAGGGTGCCGGCCTTGTAGTTGCCGTCGGTGTAAATGTTCGGGTAGCCGATGCGGGTCAGGTAGAAGATGTGCTGGAGTTCGCGGGCGGCCGAGAAATCGCTGTCATGGCTGTTGGCAAACTGGACGCCGCCGCCGAAGCTGCTGCCGCCGTTGACCTGGTCGAGCCCGGAGAGATCGCCCCAGGGCTGGCCGAGGATGCCGTTCAGCCGGTCCCGCAGCGGCGCATCCTTCAGGCGCATGCCGGCATCGATGTAGCCACTGAACGGCGGGGGCGTGCCGAGGTGTTCGCCGAAGATGAAGGCATCGTCGCGGGCTTGCGCGGTGTTGAAGAACGAGTCGCGGTGGTTGTTCCAGTCGCTGAACCCGCGGGTGAGGTTGAACTGCACCTGCGCGCCGCCGGTGTAACCGTCGCCGCTGTAGTCCTTGTCGCTCCCGAACTGCTTGCCGAAGAAGTAATCGGGGACATGCTTCACCGCATCAAGCCGGAGACCGTCGGCGGCGGTGCGGTCCATCAACCAGCGCGCCGCGCGGATCAACAGCGCGTTGACGTCCTCGGGAATGGGATTGCCCATGTTGTACTTGCCGTCGCCGAATCCGTGCGCGGCGGTCTGCCAGCCGACCCGGTTCGGATCGAGCCCGGTGTCGGTGAAGGGCTCGCTGACCTCGCCGGCATCGTGCTGGCCATTGGCATTGGCATCGAGCCAGTCAAAACGGCCGTTGCCGGCGCCGACGAAATTGGTGCCATAACCGATGTCCTGGAACGGCTCCTTGTTGGCAAAGGTATACACGTTGAAGGAACCGCCGGGATTCGACACGCTGAAGGGCAGGTCGAGATCGAGGTAGTATTCCGGATTGTTCGGCTGGCGGATGAAGGTGATCTTCGGATGATCGTCGCCCTCGTTGGGGCCGAAGTTCGTGTTGGGATTTTCGTGGGCGATATCAATCAGGTCCGACAGGCCGAGGTTCTGCACCTGCCAGGCATCGTTCCAGTCTCGGGTGTTGTCCCATTTGCGGTAAAAGCCATCCTCGGTCACGCGCAGGTGGAAGTCCTCCGGCACCATGCCAGGATAGATGTCGATCGGCGTCGTCTCGTTGAATCCCGGGATGTCGAACGCCCGGTGGTTCATGATGTTGTCCCAGTACACCTTGATCCCGAAGCGGTGGGCAACCTCCATCATGTGCTGAAGTTCGCTTTCGGTGCCGTAGCGGGTGCGAACGGTATTGCGCTGGTCCTTGCCGCCGAGATCAAACGGATCCCACAGGTCGTACCCGACGGACAATCCACCGCTGGCCTTCGTCGGAGGCGGCAACCACAAGGACCCGTATCCCACTTCGGCCAGTTCCGGCATCTTCTCTGCCAACTCGCGCCATGACAAGTTGAAGTACTGGAGCATGACCTCGGCTCGCACCGGCAAGGCTTGCGCAAAGGCCCCGATGGAAACCAGAACGAGAAAACGTTTTAAACTCATGGCCACCCTCAACACGTTTGACAACACAGTTAACCCGCGAGAACCCGCGGCAAGGACCAAACACCCTGAAGAAATCCTACCCCGGTTCTAACGGCGCGTTAACAGGCTAACCCACCTTTGGATGACCCTCAACCGGGATCGGTTTTTTCGTGGACGATTGTTGCCGGGTTTGGCTACCGTGCGGCGAAGGAACCACGCCATGGACAACGTCTTCAGCATCGACCACCCTCTCGTCCGCCACCACCTCAAGCAACTGCGCGACGAACAGACCCAACCACAGGACTTCCGCCGCCTGGTCCACCGCCTATCCATCCTGCTGACCTACGAGGCGACCAAGGATCTCGCCCTGAAAACCGCTTCAATCAAAACACCGCTCTGCGAGACCACCGGCCAGACCCTGAGCCAGCGGATCGGCCTGATCCCGATCCTGCGCGCCGGCCTGGGCATGGTGGACCCGGTGCTGAACCTGATTCCCGAGGCCGAGGTCTGGCACCTGGGCTTCTACCGCGACGAGCAGACCCTGAAACCGGTGGAGTACTACAAGAAACTCCCGCCCGGCAATGCGGTGGACGTCGCCCTGATCCTCGACCCGATGCTCGCCACCGGCGGTTCAGCCATCGCCGCGCTGGAGGCGATCAAGGATTGGGGCTGCAAGGAGATCAAACTCCTGTCCATGATCGCCGCCCCCGAAGGCCTGCAGGTGGTACACCAGCATTTTCCCGACACCAAGATCTACGTGTGTGCGGTGGACAGCCACCTCAACGAACATGGCTACATCGTGCCGGGTCTCGGCGACGCCGGCGACCGGATCTTCAACGCCTGCGCGGTGTAAGGATGCAGGGTGTTCAGTGTTCAGTGTTCAGTGAAGAAGATTACCGCTATTGAATGTTGTGTGTTGAATGTCGCGTGTTGAATGTTGCTCTCTGGTCCTCTTTGACATCGACGGAACCCTGCTTGACCTGCACGGGGCCGGCCGCAAGGCGTTTGCCCTCGCGCTGGAGGATGCGTTCGGCTGGCGCGACGAGATCGCCTACATCCAGTTTGCCGGCGCCACCGACCTCGACGTGCTCGACCAGGTTTTCCGTCGGCACGGTCGACAACTGACCGACGCCGACGCCGAGCAGTTTTTCTCGGCGATGCCGGCCCGCCTGCGCGAAACCTCGGCCGACGCCGAGGTGACCATCTATCCCGGCGCGGTGGATCTGGTCACCGCGCTTTCGGAACATCCCGAGGTGACCATCGGCCTCGTCACCGGCAACATCGAGGATTGCGCCCGCATCAAACTCGAAAAAGCCGGCTTGCACGGTCATTTCACCCTCGGCGCCTTCGGCCACGAACACGGCGACCGGCGCGAGATCGCGCGCATGGCAAAGAGCCGCGCGATCGCCTCGCTGCCGGGCGGACATGAATTCACCCGCACCTTCCTGGTCGGCGACACGCCCTCCGACATCACCGCCGCCCACCACATCGGCGCCACCTCGATCGCCGTGACCACCGGCCACTACCCACGCCACCAGCTCGAAAACGCCGGCGCCCACCATGTGCTCGATACACTAGAACAAGGCCTGCCCCTGATCCTCGGCCCCGCATGATTGTTCATAGGCCGTGCCCGCTTCCGTATCGCGGACGGCCCTCCGCGGCGAGCAGCCAGCGCGACGGTGTTGCAGAATCATCCTGTTCGCGCACAACGGGGAAGTGGTCATCGAGCCGCTCGCGCTCCTCGTCGAGGTATGCGTAGCGCGGGTCGGCAGGGTGGACCAGCGGCGGACCGAGGCGTTCGGCCAGGTGCGCGGCGGGCGGAACGCCCGCACCAACAGCCTCACACAGGAGGCGGTGTTCGGCCAATGCTTTCACGCCCACGCGTTTCACCGCGCCCGGCAGCAAGCGTGCTGCGGCCACGGCGCGGCTGTTCCATCCGCACAGGACCCGCAACGGCGCGGCATCGATCCCGCTGTGCCACTCACCCGGCACGGCCGGCGTCGCGTAACGACCGAACGGAACGACGAGCACGCCGGATTCTGCAATCTCCAGCACCAGCACGTAGACCGGACCCCATGCCGGGCCGGAGGGTCGCGCGAGGTGGATCCCGCCCGGCCGGGGTGCGCTTTGCGCGCCATCGTACCGCAAGGGAGGTGCGGACGTTGATGGTACCGGGGGCTCCGCCAGCTGATGATCCAGCGCTCGCTCGGCCAGCCATTCCGCGAGGTGCCGGCGGTGATGTTCGATGGGAGTCGGGTTCATACCATCCTAAAGCAGCGAGAGGGCGGGTTTTCCGGAAAAAAGTTTGGTGCGGGCCATAACCCCCAGTTGCATCACTGTTTTCATCAACAAATCCCTCATGACGCCGGCGTCCTCCCGCGGCAGCTCCTCCCGTAACGTGCGCGACACGCTTTCGACCACCTCCTGGAACCGCGCATACAACATGGTCTTGCCCTGCCGGGTCATCTTCGCGACCTTCGGATCGGCAAACGAGATCCCATGGGTGCGGGCCCACAGGAGCACAAGGTCGGTTCTCGAGAGGGACAGAGCCATCGTGTCAGCCATGCGAGCGGCCAGGGTTTCGATTTCCCCGTCCTCCACGTCGCCCCGGCGGTCCGCCGGTTCCGGCAACAGGTCGGCCAACGAAAACGAACCGTTCCCGATCGGTTGGTCGAGCGAGACCATGAACAACGGCGCGTGTTCGCAGCGGAGGAATTCCCGCACCGCCGAACGCATCAGCAGCGAAACCCCGCCCTCCACGCACGCGGCCCAATCACCCACCATGCCCTCGGTCCGGGCAAAGAGCCAATCCTTGTACCGTTTGCCGGCCCTCGTCCGGTTCACCTGGGAATATGTTTCCACCAGATGCCACGGATCACGGGTGGTCAACGAGGCATACCCCGCACGCCGGACACAGCCGGCAAAACGCACCGCACCGAAACGACGCAGGGATGCCGCCGTTTCCGCCGGACACAAATCCGCCGCACAGGCCTTTTTCCAAGCCCGCCAGTCCTCGGCGCGGGTCATCGCTCCGCCGCCACCATCATTTTTATCTTCCTCCACCATAACAGATTACACCTCCGGCCAAAAAAAGTTCCGGAAAGCGTCCCTCCTCGCCGCTTTGTCTCCTTGAAGCAAGGACATGGAGCCGAAGCTCCGTCACAGATGCAACAACAAAACACGAGAAAGCGAGTACACCATGAGTTCCATGAACCACGTCATCCTGCTGGGCAACCTGACCCGGGACCCCGCAACACGCACCCTCCCCGCCGGGCAGACCGTCACCGACTTCGGCCTGGCCACCAACGAGTCCTACCGGGACAAGGAAGGCAAGCAGGTCGAAAAAGCCTGCTTCGTCGACATCACCGTTTGGGGCAAGCAGGCCGAGTCCTGCCAGAAATTCCTTCGCAAGGGTGCCCAGGCCTTGATCGAGGGGCGATTGCAATTCGACCAGTGGACGACGGACGGCGGGGAAAAGAGGAGCAAACTTCGGGTGTCCGCCCATCGCGTCCAGTTCGTCGGCAAAGCTCCCGGGGCGGAAGCCACACCCAAAACCAAAACTCCGATTGATGCCGAGGACGAATACGAACCCTCGCCGTTTTAAGGAAAGTCTTTCACCACCCGCTTCGCTAGAGGACACCGAGAACACCGAGGTATGAAATGGATCGCATCATTACGGAAACAATCATTGGGGCAGCCATAGAGGTTCACCGGCATTGGGGACCAGGCCTGCTGGAAAGAATCTACGAGGAAAGCTTGATTCATGAATTGAAATGTCGGGGGGTTGAACTGGCAACTCAAGTACCCCTGCACCTTACATACAAGGATCTGCACCTGCGTCATGATTTTCGCATGGACCTTATTGTGCAAAACAAGGTGATTGTTGAGATTAAATCGGTAAGCGAACTGGACCCCATTCACGAAGCACAACTCCTCACTTACTTAAAACTGTCCGGTCTTCGTATTGGACTGCTCATTAACTTCAACAGCCTCAAACTCAAGGACGGCATAAAACGGCTGGTCCTCTAAACCTCCGTGTCCTCTGTGCCCTCTAGCGAAGCGGGTGGTTCAACCCTCTTCGCATCATCAACCCAAGGAATCCACATGACCCCTGAATCACCGACCGACTACAAAGGCCGTGCCCTCGGCTTTTACCATCCGAACAGCAAAGGTTCCGGCAGCGCCCTGCGCCTGGAGCCGCGCATCAACCGCGACGACCAGGACCGGTACAACTGCTTTTTCATCGAGATGGCCCCGCAGAAGAGCCTCGCCGCGCGCGGCGCGGACGGAACAACCCCGGCGACGTTCGACTGGACGAAGAAGATCACCGTGAAACTCGGCTTCCTCGACATCGCCGAACTGCTGACCGTCATGGAGGGCCGCGCCCCGAAAGTCGGCGGCGAACGCAACGGGCTCTACCACGCCAGCGCGGGCAGCAACACGCTGATCGCGTTCCAGCGCAATCCCGACACCGGGACCTACTTCCTCGCCCTGTCGATCAAGCGCAACGGCGATACCACGCCGCACAAACTGGCCATCACCCTGAGCGATGCCGAAGCCACCGGCCTGCGCTGCCTGCTCCAGACCGGCCTGTTCCTCGTAACCTTCCCCGGCCTGCTGCGCGACCGTGCCGCCACCCGGAAGGTGGCCCCATGAAAGGATCCCCGATGACCCTCGCCTTAACCATCCTGCTCATCGGCACCCTCGCCGCCTCGGTCCTGGTCTGGACCACCCGCCGCGCCGCGGCATGGCCCTCGCCGGGTTCCATCTCCGTGACCGACCTGGAAACATGCATTCCCTACGACATCCGGATCACTTCCGAACCACCCCCCTGGTGCGACCCGGTGGACGTGCGCGTCGACATCACCACCGACCCGTCCGGCCAGGTCCTCGGGGAAACCTGGACCGTCATGGACCGGGGCCAACCCCAGATGGCGTTCACCTCGTTTGATGACCTGTATTACCGCTGCGACGGGCCGGACTGTTTCCGCATCACCGTTCACCAGGAAGGAAAAACGACCGTCCTGTACGTGACATTGAAGTAGTTCAAGGTTTTGATCGGCATCGGCTCGCCGCTGTGCTCTAGTTGGCCGAAACAGGAGACGGATGATGCAAATCGGGATTCTGACCAGCGGGGGCGATTGTCCGGGATTGAACGCAGCCATCCGGGGCGTCGCACGCGCCGGCATCGAACTGCACGACATGAACGTGATCGGCTTCCGCGACGGATTCCGCGGCCTCGTGCAGAACTGCACGATGCCGATCGACCGGCGGTTGCTGTCGGGCATCCTGACCGACGGCGGCACGATCCTCGGCACCAGCCGTGACAAACCGCACCGCATGCCGGTCGGCGGCAAGACCCAGAACATGATCGATGTCGCGGTGGAAACCTACCGCAAGCACCACCTCGACGCCCTCGTCTGCATCGGCGGGGGCGGCACCCAGAAGAATGCCCTGCGCCTGCGGAAAGCCGGGCTCCGCGTGCTGACCCTGCCCAAGACCATCGACAACGACGTGGCCGGCACCGACATCTCGTTCGGGTTCGACACCGCGCTGGAAATCGCCACCGAGGCGATCGACCGCCTGCACTCGACGGCGATGAGCCATGGCCGGGTGATCGTGGTCGAGATCATGGGCCACCGCGCCGGATGGCTCGCCCTGGGCGCGGGCATCGCCGGAGGTGCCGATGTGATCCTGCTCCCGGAAATCCCGTACGACGAGGAACTGGTGGCGAAAACCATCCTGCGCCGATCACGGGAGGGAAAGAATTTCAGCATCGTCGCCGTCGCCGAGGGTGCCATGTCGAAACAACAGGCCAAAACCGTGGCGCGCCTGGTCGAAGCCAAGAAGTCGGCCGCGTCGAAATCCGCCCTGTCGAAGGCCAACCAGCGACTCCAGACCTTCTACGACGCCCACGTCAACCACACCTTGGAATTGACCCGCAACCTGGAGCGGCTGACCGGCCTCGAATCCCGCCTGACCATTCTCGGTCACCTGCAACGCGGCGGCACCCCTTCCGCCGCCGACCGGCTGCTGGCCACCCGCCTCGGCACCGCCTGCATCGAGGCGATCGTGAAGGGACGCGACGGGGTCATGATCGCCGCGCGCGGGGACCGAACCGAACCGGTCAAGCTCGAACAGGTCGCCGGCGCCCTGAAACTCGTCCCGATCGACCACCCGTGGATCGCCACCGCCAAAGCCGTCGGCACCGGGTTCGGCGACTGA
>ERZ761607.3196-NODE-3196-length-16247-cov-26.665452_pt1 | contig 16247 bp, 14 predicted proteins | sample MGYA00511164_ERZ761607 | MGnify/ENA primary metagenome ERZ761607 (study PRJEB28899, sample SAMN02445080) | bioreactor sludge metagenome | biome: EBPR sludge | place: Australia: Brisbane, Thorneside Wastewater Treatment Plant | collected 2011-06-22 ...
CAATGCCATCGGCTTAACGTGCTTTATTCTCCGTTTTCTGAGACGACCCCTATCCTGTGCAGTCTTATCCATGGTCCTTTACCTGTGGGAAGCCGGCCCGCGAGCGTACGCATCGCAAGAGGCCGGTTTCCCACAGGCGCCGCATAGCGGCGGGACGGTGGGTAAGACAGGCTTGAGTAAGACTTGCGGTGTGCGTTTGTGTTTTGGCGATCGCATCTTAGAATGGGTACGGGTACGCATACAAAATACGAACTGTTATGAGCAACTACTTCCCTTGTTCGCGCGCGCTTCTCGAGCTTGAGCTCCAGGCGCTGGATTGTGATGATGGCCGAGTGAGCTTCCGGCGACAGCGCGACTTGTTGCGTCAGCGGGTAGCTGCCGCCGGGGATGAGCTGCAGAGACGTGCTGTTGCTGGTGAGCTTGCAGGGCTTATGAAGCGGTGGACCAGGTTTGTCATCGAGACCCTGACCGCGGAGGCACTGGGCGATGCTCGGCCTGGCCGGGAGAATGTCCGCACCTGGCAGCGGACATTGTTCGGCAAGTCGTGCGCTTCGGCGCGGCTTGCGCGGTATGCCAAGGAGGCTCGTAGTGGTGGGGGGCGGGGTGAACCGGTTCAGCTCCCGGATGCGGTCGAGCATGAGGCGCGAGAGCTTTTCGCGCGCTATCTTGAGCGTTTCCGCACGCTCGACTGAAAGGGTCGGTAGGGACGCAAACAGTGAGGCCCAAGGTGCGGCAACACCTTGGGCCTCGATCCATCCGCCTAGCAGGAGGTGATGGGAGTAGCTGTACCTATATTTTAGCTACTTCACTGCGGCGGTTCCACTCAAGTGCCGTAAATTCGCCCTGATCTCTATATGTCCATATTGTTTGGACTGCTATAGACTATTACGTAAGCCTATGCGATAATCATTGAGAAGGCGAGAAGCCTGAACTTTGATTTATCGCACAGGAGAAGGAAATGGCAAGTCTCAACGAGGTGCGCCTGATCGGCTACGTTGAAACGCGCAAGCGGACCGACAACGAGGGTCAAGATCACTACACTACGGAGGTTGCCGCCGAGGACCTGCAAGGCTTCGGGGCGCGCTGGCCCGCAGACGGGTAGCGCACTACGTCATGGCGGGCAATGCCCGCCAAAATTCAATGAGGCAAGCATGTCAGGAAAATCCAAGATGACCCCCGAAGAGTTCGACGCCCTGCGCCCGCGCCTGGGCCGCTTGTCACTCGATACCGTTGCACTGGCCCGTGAGGTGCTGGTCGACGGGCGGAGTCAGGTGGATGTGGCGAAGGGGCATGGAATCACGAAGCAGCGCGTGAGCGGTATGGTCGCTCGCGTGATTGCTGCGGCGCATGACGTGCCGGCGACGTGGCAGCGGGTCGAGGTTTGGGTGCCTCCTGAGCTTGTGGATCAGGTGCGGCAGCTCGAGGCGCAGGCCCGGGCTGCATTGCAAGAGAGGAATACCGGTGGAAAAGACGAATGAAGAGACGCCGCATGAACCTGGTGGGGTGGCCAGCATGCGCTACGGTTTCACAGATCCTCGAGATGGTTCGGTAGGGGTGCAATACAGCTTTCGCACACAGCAGGCGGCACAGATCGGCGCTGAGCAGGCCGGGGTGTCGCGGTTCCAGGGCCACAGCCCGGGCGGGGATGTGGTGCAGTTCTACCGGGACCATGAAGGCCAGTGGCGGCAAGCTGAGAACGAGGCTGAAATCGAACGCAACCAGAATCCCGAGCGGTTCGCCTCGGTGCGCGTCGAAAATGTCGCTCGGCTTCTGCGCGCGGGCGAAGAGGGTTTGCAGGTGGCGAAGGTGCCGTTGTCGCCGGAGTTGCGCCAAGCGTTTGCGGATATGGGTGTGAATCCGCAGCGCGATCGCGATGAGCGCTTGCAGGGAGGCATCGAGGTGCGCACCGAGCAGTTGCGGCAGTATGGTCCGGATTTGCCGGTCGCCGACGTGAAGCGCTGGGTGGATCTGGATGCGCGATCGCTTGAGGCGATTCAAGACCCTCAGATGCGCCGTGATGTAGCAGCCGTGGTCGCCGGTAACACGCTGAGCAATGACGAGTACCGGAAGAGCCTCGAGGCGGGGCATCGGGGAGTGGCCGTCGAGGTGGCTGCAGAGATCGGTCGGCGGGATCGTGTGGGTGAGACTCCTGAACTACAGACTGCGCTTGCGCGCGAGCATGTCGCCCTTCATCGGCAGGCGGGCGAGAATCCGGCCGAGCGCGAGCGCTGGGAGCAGGCGATGAAGTCCGGTGTCGACGGTGCGGGTTCGGCGTATCGCGTCGAGCTGGTGACGCTTGACCAGGATCTCGCACAGAAGGCAGGGGTCCACGTCGAGAAGGCTCAGCCCGACACGACTTATACCGGCCGGATCGCTGCCGAGGTCTCCGGAAAAGTGATCCAGGAGCGCGAGGGCTCGAACGCGGTTGTGATCCACGATCGACAGGCGATCGCAAATGATGTCTCGAAGCACGCCGGAAAAGGCGTCGAGATCAAGTATGTGGGCGATGTTGGTTTGGTGCGTGAGGCGGGCGTTTCACACACTCGGGATCGGATGGCGCGCGAGGAACGCGCTAGCGAGCGCGAGCGTTGATTGTGGGCCGGGGCTGTCCCCCGGCTATCATCAAAGGGTCGGGTTACGGCCTGGCCCCATTGTAGTGAGGTATCGGAATGGCACATATCACCTACCCGACGGCGCCGCCGCCGACCGTCATTGTCCTCGATGGCGAACATAACCCCGCGTACTACCTTGATCGCAGTGCGCAGCCGCAGTGGACGCACGAAGACTGCGTGAACTACGAGTCTGCGCGTGAGCTGATCACCGAGCTGATGGCCTTCCGTTCGGAGTGGATCGGGTGCGAGCGGGCTAAGACCGTGCCAGACCTGTCAGCGATTGAGCGCTGGAAGATCGAGCGCGGCGCCTACGCCGCCGAGCTGCGCGGGCTCGACGTCACCGACCGCGAGAACATTGCACGCATCCGCCGCGACTATGGCGCCGAAGTGCGGCGCCTCGCCGCGGGGGCTTGATGGACGAGGTCGACCGTTATCGCCTTTCTGCTGCAGCGCACGAGCGGATCTTTCGTGAGGAAATCGTCCCGGAGCTGACGGCGGGATTGAGGGGGGTAGATCGGCCTGCGGCCGTGGTCCTTGGCGGCCAGCCTGGCGCCGGGAAAAGCGCTATGCAAAGTGCAGCCGAGCTTGAATTTAAGAGCCGCGGCGGGGCGCTGGCAATCGTTGGCGATGACCTTCGCGCCTACCATCCGGAGTATCGCGCGCTGGTGCGGCAGGACGACAAGACGGCCGCCTATTACACCGACCGCGATTCCGGGCAGTGGGTCGAGAAGTTGATCGCCTACGCAAAGGAGCAGCGTTTCAACTTGGTCATCGAAGGAACGATGCGCGTTCCGGAGAAGGTGGCGCAGACGCTGACGGATCTGCGCAGCGCCGGCTACGCTGTCGAGGCGCGTGCGATCGCCGTCAATGAACGGTTGTCCACCCTTGGCATTCATCAGCGCTACGAGCAGATGGTTGCAGACCGCGGCCACGGTCGGTTCACGGTGCCGGCCTCGCACGAGGCCGCCTATCGGGCAATGCCTGGCACGCTCGAAGCGATCGAGCGGGATCGGCTGGCCGATCGCGTCGCCGTCTACGCTCGCGGTGGTGTGCAGCTCTACGAGAATACCTTGCAGGCCGGTCAGTGGTCGCGCTCACCTGGTGCGCGCGAGGTTGTCGAGGCCGAGCGGCAGCGGCCCTGGTCCTCGGGTGAGCGCCAGGACTACGCCGCTAACTGGGATCGCGTCGTCGAGCAAATGACGACCCGGGCTGCGCCGGCCGAGGATCTTCATTACGCTCGCAGCGTTCGTGTTGCGGCCTACCTTGAGACGGATGTTCCGGTCCTTCATCGTGCGGCGGCGCAGGAGCATGTTGCACTGGTCAGCCACGCGCGATCGGAGTCTGAGCGCGCAGGCCTTGATGGTGCCATGCAGGTTAGCGTGGAGCGTTCGAGCGATTACCGCCTCGAGCTGGTGCGCCTGGATCGCGCGATGGCCGAGCGGGCCGGTGTGACCGTTCGTGAGGCCGAGGTGAACCAGAGCTACCGCGGCCGGCTGGCTGAAGGGGGTAACGGCCAGGTGTTGCAGGCCCTGGAGGGTCGGCCTTCGGAAGTTGTCGTCCACGATCGGCAACGGATCGCAAACGACGTTTCGCGCTTGCATGGCAAAGAGGCCGAGATCCGGTATGTGGGTGAAATCGGTATCGCGGAGGAATCGGCGCGGCCGGTCGGGTATCGGGTGCGTGAACTCGGGCGTGCTGAGAATGGAGCGGAGCGCGAGCGCTAGGGTCATTCCCGTCCGTTTGTCCGGGAACCGGGCGCTGGCACGGTTTCGCTGTTCGCTCATCCCTTGAGCTGCGCTCCAGGGACCGCTGCGCGGCCCGTCTGCCCCCTTGTCCTTGCGCCGTTCCGGCGCCGATCGGCGGCCCGGCCAGGCCACGATGAAACACTAACAAGCCTCGTCTGGTGAGGCTTTCAGGGTTTGGCGCCTTTGGCGCGAGGTGGTGGCGGCCTCTTCCCCCCGCCCTTCCCCGCTGAGCGGGGAAGGGGGCCGAACGATCGCGTTCGATCCTCGGGAGCAGGGGTGGAGAACCTTCCCCCTGCCCCTCTCGGTGAGCGTGGGGTCGCTTCAACCAGGTCAAGGGTGCGGCTTCGCCCCTGCCCTCGCCCGTTCGGTGCTCGGGCCTGCGGCCCTGTGCTCCGCGTGCGGCCTGCGGTCAGGCCCTTGAGCTGGCTTCAGCTCGATTGTCTTCAAGGGTCAAAAACATATTGACCGCTATTGACTAAAACCCTGTTTTGTCCTATTATTGTCCTATCGGCATCGGGTGATGCCGAGGCCTCGGGAGCCGCGGCGGCAACCGCGCCCGGGGCGGTTCAAATGACAGAGCAGGAGGTTTTTATGGTTCCGATTTACCGCCCTTCCTTGAGCCGTCGGTTCATGACCGAGCGCGGCAATGACCGCCGCTATCACCGTAGCGCGGGTTCGGCTCTGAAGGCCGGGGGGGTTCTTTGGGTGCCGCTGGGTACGGGCTGGACTGCTGATGCGGAAGCGGTCGCGCGAGCGCTCAAGGGGGTCGCATGATCGGGATCGACCTTTTCGCCGGGGCTGGCGGCTTCACCGAGGGCGCGCACATGGCCGGTGTGCATGTCGCCTATGCCGCCAACCACTGGCCGCTGGCAGTGTCCTTTCATCAAGCGAATCACCCGGAGACGCGCACCGACTGCCAGGACGTGCAGCAAGCCGACTGGCGGCAAGTGCCACGCCATGACGTGCAACTTGCCTCGCCGGCGTGTCAGGGGCATACGCCTGCGCGCGGTAAGGAGCGCCCCTACCACGACGCGCTGCGCAGTACGGCTTGGGCCGTGGTGAGCTGCGCCGAGTATCACCGCAGCGAGGCGGTTGTCGTGGAGAACGTCCCGGCCTTCCTGAACTGGACGCTTTATCCTGCATGGGAAGACGCGATGCGCCGGCTTGGCTATGCCGTAGCGCCGCATCTGATCGACGCGGCGGATCATGGCGTACCCCAGCACCGGGAGCGGCTGTTCCTCGTGTGCACCCGCTCGCGCAACCCGCTGCAGCTCAAGCTGCCCAAGCGCCCACATCGGCCGATCTCCGACGTGATCGAGTGGAATGCACATGCGTGGAGTCCGATCGCCAAGCCGGGGCGCAGTGAGGCCACCCTTCGGCGCATCACAGCGGGTCGGGCCATCTTCGGCGAGCGCTTCGTGGCGCCGTACTACTCGAACGGCAGTGGCTTGACCGGCCGCAGCATCGACCGTCCGATCGGCACCATCACGACCTGCGACCGCTGGGCCGTGATCGACGGCGACCGGATGCGCATGCTCCAGGTGTCAGAGGCGAAAGCGGCGATGGGTTTCCGCCCGACCTACGTGCTGCCCAGTGCGAAGAAACCCGCGATGCACATGCTTGGGAATGCCGTGCCTCCCATCGTCGCGGCTGACGTGCTCGAGGCACTGCGGGTTGCCGCCTGAAGGGACGATTGACCATGTGTTTCAAGCGTTACGGCCGCCATTCCTTCAACGACACCCCGAGGTGGATGCAGTGATGACTGGGCGGGCGTAGGCGTGAGACACCGCCTCAAGCTCGCTCGCCCACCTGCCAGGCGCGGAGGTAGTGCGAGGGTCAGCGCGCCTGCTGCGTGGCTAGTCGAGGTTTGTTTTGGAATGCGCGTCGGTTTACGTAGCATGAATATTCCTCACTACCGGAGCCGACGAATGTCTGACTCACTAACCACTTTTGACCTGATTCCATACACGCAGATCACTATCAAGCTCCAGGGGAATAGGAATACATCGCGGCAAGCGATCGTTGCGCACCTCACTGAGGTTGCCCAACGCCTTCTTCAGGGAGACGACGCGGGCGTTTTAGAGAGTGAGGGGGGCTGCGGCTATGTCTTTGAAACAGAGGTCACGCTGATGGGGCCGTCCATTTTTGCAAGTGAAGTAGAGCGCGTTCAGGTGGGGTCGCTGCGGGCCGCCGTCGCACAAGATCTCGGGCAGTCGGCGCTTTCCAGGCTTGATGAGATGCTGCCAGAGCATCGCGCCGCGCTAGAGCGCTACTACGGTTTTGCAGCACGTGAAAGCAAGAACCTCCAATTTTTGAATGGCGCTCTTGAACAAGAAGTTCTGGCACACGCTTTCCGGCTTCTAACTCGCCGCAGCAAAGCAGAGCAGAACGCCGTTCTGCGAGCCATCGGCCTTGGAAATGATGATGTGACCTGAAAAGGAGGGGCAGGAGCTGAACATGGTTCGTGCTCAGCCCTGATGCTCAGACTCCGAAGGAGGGAAGAGGTGGCCGAGCTCAGAGGCCCGAATGTTGCCAGGAAGTCGTAGCTTTCAGGCAATGACAGTTAGGATATGCGCCCATGAGGCTGCTGGGCACAAAACTATTCCAAGTGAGTGCTGACGCCGCAGCGATATTCAGAGCAGATCGAGAACCCAGGGAAGTGTATGACGACGTTGCTTGAGATCCTCGCCGAGTTCCGCGAAGCGGCCCGGTCCAATCGTGAGATGGGCGACAAGTTCGAGCGCCTCATTGCCAGCTATCTGCTGACCGATCCGCAGTACGCTGATCGGCTCGCCGAGGTCTGGTTGTGGTCCGAGTGGCCGGATCGCAGCGGCATGGACGTCGGGATTGACCTGATCGCCCGCGAGCGCGGGACGGGAGATTACTGGGCGATCCAGTGCAAGTTCTACGACCCGGAATACGCCCTGCAGAAGGCTGACATCGACTCCTTCTTCACAGCCTCGGGCAAGCGTTTCGCGACCAGCCAGGGCGAGCGCTCGTTTGCGCACCGGGTGATCGTCTCCACGACTGACAAATGGAGCAGCAACGCCGAGCAAGCGCTCGAGAACCAGACCATTCCGGTCTCGCGCCTGTGGTTCAAGGATCTCGACGAGAGCCCGATCGACTGGGGCCAGTTCAGCCTCGCGCGCATCCAGGACATTCGGCTGCGCGCGAAGAAGACGCTGATGCCCCACCAGGAAGCGGCTGTGGCCAAGATCCTTGAGGACTTCCAGTCCATCGATCGCGGCAAGCTCATCATGGCCTGCGGAACCGGGAAAACCTTCACCTCGCTGCGGCTGATGGAGCAGGCGACGCCGGCTGCTGGCCGGGTGCTGTTCCTCGCGCCCTCGATCTACCTGGTTGGCCAGACGCTGCGGGAGTGGTCGTCGGAGGCGCTCGATCAATTCCATGCCTTCGTCGTGTGCTCTGATACGAAGGTCGGAAAGGATGAGGAGGACATCAGCACGCATGACCTCGCGTATCCCGCGACCACCGATGCGCGCAAGATCGCCCAGGCGGCGAGCGTGCTCTCGCAGGATCGGCGCACAGTCGTGTTCTCCACCTATCAGTCCATCCAGGTGGTGGCCGACGCTCAGCGCCAGGGCCTGGGTGCGTTCGATCTGATCATCTGTGATGAGGCTCACCGCACGACTGGATTGACGCTGCCGGGGGAGAGCCCATCGGAGTTCGTGAAGGTTCATCACAACGAGAACATTGTCGGCGCCAAGCGGCTGTACATGACAGCCACCCCGCGAATCTACGCCGACGCATCAAAGACCAAAGCAAGCAACTCCGATGCGGTGCTCTTCTCGATGGATGACGAGGAGACCTTCGGCCCCGAGTTCTACCGACTCGGCTTTGGTAAGGCCGTCGAGCTCGATCTGCTCTCCGAGTACAAAGTGCTGATCGTCGCCGTCCGTGAAACCGAGATGGCCAAGCTCGCCAACAACTTCAACAACGCCTACCGCCTGGACGATAAGAAGGCGATCGACATCAACTTCGCGACCAAGATCATCGGGAGCTGGAAAGGTCTCTCGAAGCGGGGACTCGTGGCTGTCGGCGAGGACGGCCAGGAGGAGACGCTGACCGAAGACGTCGAGCCGATGCGCCGGGCGGTGGCCTTCTCGAAGTCAATCAAGCTCTCGAAGCAGACGACGGGCATCTTCAAGGACCTGGTTGCCGTTTATCAGCAGGCCCACGACGGCGCCGAGCCGACCGGTATGGTGCGCTGCGAACTCGATCACGTCGACGGCACGATGAACGCGCTCACGCGCAAGCGCGCCCTCGACTGGCTCAAGGCCGACCTCGAGGCGGGCGACTGCCGCATCCTCTCGAATGCGCGTTGCCTGTCCGAGGGGGTCGACGTCCCGACTCTCGATGCGGTGGTCTTCTTCGACACACGAGAGTCGATTGTCGACATCGTCCAGTCGGTTGGACGCGTCATGCGCAAGGATCGCACCGGTCGCAAGAAGTACGGCTACATCATCCTGCCGGTGTGCATGCCATCGGATAAGGTTAAGGACTACAACGCCTACATCGACAGCGATCCACAGTTCAAAGGCATCTGGAAGGTTATCAAGGCACTGCGGGCGCACGACGAGAGCCTGGTCGACGAGGCGGAGTTCCGGCGCCGAATCGCGGTGATCGATGGCGGGGGCGAAAAGTCGGGAGAGGAACGCAGCGGCGAGAGCGGGATGCTTCCGCTCGACTTCCCCGACCTGCCGATCGATGCGATCAACGAGGCCGTCTACGCGGCGATCCCGAAGAAGCTCGGCGACCGCGAATACTGGAGCGAGTGGGCGAAGAGCATCGGCCAGGTGGCCGAGCGCCTGATCGCGCGCATCCAGGATCTGCTCGCACGCGATGCGGCGCTTGCAGCGGAATTCGAGGTTTTCCTGAAAGGGCTGCAGGACACGCTCAATCCGGCGGTGACCCGGGGCGAAGCGGTGGAGATGCTCGCCCAGCACATCCTAACCCTGCCGGTGTTCCAGGCGCTGTTCGCGGCCACCAACTTCCCCGAACACAACGCGGTCGGCAAGGCGCTACAGCGTATCGTGGATCGCCTAGGTGAGTCGGCGATCGCGTCCGAGACCGAAGGACTCGACAAGTTCTATGAGAACGTGCGCGAGCGCATCAGTCTCGCCAAGAGCGACAAGTCGAAGCAGGACATCATCCGCAACCTCTACGACACCTTCTTCCACAATGCCTTCCCGCGGATGGCCGAGCGCCTGGGCATCGTCTATACCCCCGTCCAGGTCGTCGACTTCATCCTCAAGAGCACAGAGGCGGCGCTGCACAAGCACTTCGGGGAGTCACTCGCCAGCTCTGGTGTGCAGATCCTTGATCCCTTCGCTGGCACGGGGACGTTCCTGGTGCGGCTCATACAGTCCGGTCTGATCGATCCTGAGCACCTGCAGCACAAGTTCGACCATGAGCTGCACGCCAATGAAATCGTGTTGCTGGCCTACTACATCGCCACAATCAACATCGAAACCGCCTACCACGGGGTGACCGGTGACTACCGCCCCTTCGATGGAATGATTCTGGTCGATACCTTCCAGATGACTGAGGAAAACGACCTCGTCGACAAGGTCGTGCTGCCGGAGAACAACGCCCGCGCCGAGCGTCAGTTGGCGCAGCCGATCCGGGTGATCGTCGGAAATCCGCCGTATTCAGCGGGTCAGGACAGCGCGAACGATAACAACCAGAACTTGGAATATCCAACCCTAGATGCTTGCATCAAGGAGACTTACGCTGAGCGCTCTGCGGCCACTTTGGTTAGGAACCTGTACGACTCGTATATTCGTGCGATCCGCTGGGCGACGAACCGGATAGGTGAGCGGGGTATCGTCGCTTTTGTGACCAACGGTTCCTTCCTCGACGCCAACAACATGGACGGTCTGCGCAAGTGCCTGACCGAGGACTTCAGTCACCTGTACGTTTTCAACCTACGCGGGAACGCACGGACTCAGGGTGAGGAGCGACGCAGGGAAGGCGGCGGGATCTTCGATGCCGGCTCGCGCACACCAGTAGCCATCACCATCATGGTGAAGGATCCCGCTCATGCGGGCCTTGGCGTACTTCACTATCACGATATCGGTGACTACCTGAGCCAAGAGGAGAAGCTCGACATCATTGAGGGTTTTGGCAGCATCGATGCCGTGCCTTGGCGCAAGCTCGTGCCCAATGCGGAGGGGGACTGGGCTAATCAGCGCGATCCAGCGTTTGATCGTTTTACGCTGCTTGGGGACAAAGACTCAGCGACTCCGGCAGCGATTTTCCGTACCTATTCGCTTGGCGTCTCGACTAATCGAGATGTCTGGGTTTACAACATGAGCAGACGCGCCCTTGAGCAAAATGTTCGTGGCATGGTCGAAATCTATAACGCGAACCGTGTTCGATATGTCGAGGCTTGCAGTGGTAAGCCGCAAGAAAGCTGGCCGGAAGTAGATGTTGTAATCGATGCAGACCCTAAGAAGATTAGTTGGACACGCGCCCTAAAGTCAGATGTCAGACGTGGCAAGGCGTGCAGGTTTGAAAGCGAATCTATAGTCGAGAGTATGTATCGACCGTTTTGTAAGCAATGGCTTTACTTCAACCGCCAGCTTAACGAAATGGTCCTCCAGATGCCTAAGCTTTTCCCGTCGCCCGCACATCAAAACGTCGTAATTTCTGCGTCAGGGATCGGCGCCAACAAGCCATTTTCTACACTGGCAATGAGCCACGTCCCATGTCTGGACAACATCGAGAAAGGCCAGTGCTTCCCCCTCTACTGGTATGAGAAGGCCGATGCTGCTGCCACGCCCCAGGGCGAGATGTTTTCTGCTGCCTCGGCTCCTGACGCTGACGGCTACGTCCGCCGTGATGCGATCACCGATTGGGCGCTGGACGCCTTCCGCACCCACTACGGCGCCACTGCGATCAGCAAGGAAGACATCTTCTGGTACGTCTACGGGATCCTGCACTCACCCGAGTACAAGCAGCGCTTCGCGGCCGATCTCAAGAAGATGCTCCCACGCATTCCCTTCGCTGAGGACTTCAACGCGTTCTCAGCCGCCGGCCGCCAGTTGGGCGACTGGCACCTGAACTACGAGACGGTCGATCCCTTCCTGCTGACTGAGGAAGCCAAGCGCCTGGTCATGGAGCCGGACGACTACCTGGTGACGAAGATGACCTTCGGGAAGAAGGACGGCAAGCCAGACAAGAGCGTCATCGTCTACAACCCGCACCTGGTTCTGCGTGACATCCCGCTTGAGGCCTACGAGTACGTGGTCAACGGCAAGTCGGCGATCGAGTGGATCATGGAGCGCTACCAGGTCACGGTCGACAAGGCATCCGGCATCAAGAACGATCCCAACGAGTGGTCGGAGGATCCGCGGCACATCGTCGACCTGCTGAAGCGGATCGTGCGGGTGAGCCTGGAGAGCGTCCGGATCGTGAAGGCGTTGCCGGCGCTGAGGGAGTATGTGGCGTAGGCGGATACCCAAGACACGATGGACGAACTTAGTACCGACCTCGAGAGAGTGCAGTACCTCCAAAACCTTCTCATCGCGCATGCGACGGGGAGCAGGTCCGACGACGGCGATTACCAAACTGTGCGTCGAGCGCTTCTGGATAATCGGGAGGTAGCGGAGCAGTTGCCCGGTTTCGTGCGGACCTGCCGGGACCTCGCCCAGTTCTGGGGTTTCATCAAGTACGAGAAGGGGTCGTACGCCGAGCGCCGCGAGCTCATCTGGAGTTCGTTCGCACCCTTGCTCGACCGCCTCGAAGGCAAAGCCTCGAGGCCATCCGACGGACCGATTTCCGAGGGGCTGAAAAACTTCGACGCGGACGGAGTGCATGCAGTCTGGGCGAAGGCCCTCGAACGGCGTGAATCGGATCCAGAGGGTGCAATCACGTCGGCCAGGACGCTGCTCGAGACCGTCTGCAAGCACGTTCTCGATGAGGCCGGCGTGGCGTACGAGAAAGGGAGGGCGGACCTTCCGGACCTCTACAGGCTCGTGGCAAAGGAACTGAACCTCGCGCCCGACCAGCACACCGAGGACGTCTTCAAGCAGATCCTCGGCGGCGTGACCTCGGTTGTCCACGGCCTCGGCGCTATGCGGAACCGCTTAGGGGACGCCCACGGCAAGGGGAAGAAACCAGTGCGCCCGGCGCCGAGGCATGCACAGCTCGCAGTGAACCTCGCGGGTACGGTCGCCCTGTTCGTCATCGAAACTTGGCTCGCGAAGCCCGAAGCCGGAAACCCGTAACCGCCAAGGTGAAACTCTGTGAGCACGTGGTTTCTGCTTGCCCTTGGACCGAGCGCGTTCTTCACATCTCAGTTGGCAAGTACCCAGTCCAGGGCCACTTTACCAAGTGCCTTCACGCTGTCGACGGTTAGCTCGATTCCCTTTTCCTTCGCTATCGTCTTGATTCGCTCCCAGACAGCTTTGCTGCGGATGGTGTCTAGCAGTTCATGACCTTGCCAGGTCAATTCGGGAGAGAGGATCGCGTGTCCGCCGTAGGTCGTGATGTCGATGGCGGAGATGAAGCCGGCCTTCCATAGAAGGAGGGCATGCTCGCCTTTTGATGCGCCCTCCGCGGAGTACTCTGGCCCTACTCCATAGGTGAGATTGGTGCGCTCCGATAAGGGGGTTATCTCGATTTCTGTCAGAACTTCGCGGATCACGTCCCAGTCACGCTTCATGCTGCCTCCGATGCGAAAGTGTCTCCTGAGGAGACACTACTTTTTCTTTCCTTGGAACTTCTCTTCTGCCCATGCCACCAGCCGCTTCCCAAGCATGACGAGTGTCGGAGACAGCACAACAAGTATCGCGGGAGCAACGATCTCAGTGACGAGTTTTTCTGCCATGTCTGGTCTCAAGGTTTGAAACGAGGCGGATGCCGCCTGCGCCTGTAAAACGATCCATCACTAGGGCCAAGGCCCTGTGACTTCCCATCCTCAACGATCCTTTCTTCTAGGGGTGCTCCCCTTGTTGTTTAGCGCTGCACCCGAGAACCTTTCCAGAAGCGCTGGCGCAAAAAAAGGAAGACACCTGATCGTTGCCACACATCAATCCATCTTGCTGCCACGGCGCAGCACGGTGGTGTGGTCACGACCGCCAAACAGTTGTTGGAGGCCAGTGTGCCGTCACGACCTGTACAAGTTGGAGTAAAGCCCTTTGGGACTTCAGGGCGTCAATTAGTAACAATGGGCGCTTTAGAGTGGGCCAAAATGAAGGGGCGCATTTAAGTTGCTATTTCAATTATGCGCTACCTATCCTACAATAGGCGCAGTTGGGTATGCCCTATTTGGCCATGTAGAGGATGGAAATGAACGGGGGGCGGGCAATGAATGAGGGGTGTGCAGGATGATGCAGGTTGCGCGGATCTACCTTCGCGTGAGCACGGACGGGCAGGATCTCAGCCGACAGGATGCGATCGTGGAGAGCACGAGGGCGGCCGGCTACTACGTCGCCGGCATCTACCGCGAAAAGGCGTCAGGCGCACGAGCGGACCGACCCGAATTGCTGCGCATGATCGGCGACCTGCAGCCCGGCGAGGTCGTTGTCGCCGAGAAGATCGACCGAATCAGCCGCCTGCCGCTCGCCGAGGCCGAGCGCTTGGTCGCCTCAATCCGCGCGAAGGGTGCGCGGCTCGCGGTGCCCGGGGTGGTGGATCTCTCGGATCTTGCAGCCGAGGCGCAAGGGGTGGCCAAGGTCGTGCTCGAGGCGGTGCAGGATCTGCTGCTCAAGCTCGCCCTGCAGGTCGCGCGCGATGACTACGAGGACCGGCGCGAGCGCCAACGCCAGGGCGTGGAACTCGCCAAGCGGGCCGGCAAGTACAACGGCCGGCGCGCAGACGAGACGATGCACAAGCGCATCATCGCGCTGCGTAGCAGCGGGCGACCGATCTCAGAAACGGCCACCCTTGCCGGCTGCAGCGAGAGCCAAGTCAAGCGAGTATGGGCCAAGTACCAGCAGCGCCTGGTCGAGCAACAGCACTCCCCCGAAACCGCAACGACCACCACCGAGGCCGCGGCATGAAGAACACTCCCGATCCTGCCCAGGGCGAGCTGTTTGTTTGCGACATCGCAAACTGGCCCGTGAAGGATGACATCGCCTCGATGGAGGTTCCGATCTTCTCGCTGGCCAAGCAGAAGGACACCAAGACGCGCGAGTATCGGCGCGGGGCGAAGGTGGTGCGCGTCATCCCATCCAGCGTTGGCGCTGCTACGGTGTTCGACAAGGATTTGCTGCTTTACATCGCATCCCAGATCGTAGAGGCGCGCAACCAGGAGCAGGCCGTCTCGCGCACAGTCCAGATCGAGAGCATTGACTTTCTCGTGGGTACGGAGCGCGGCGACGGTCGAGCCTCGTTCGAGCGCATCGTCGACATGCTGCGGCGCCTGCGCGGGACAACGATCGAGACGAACATCGAGACAGGTGGCGTGCGGCAGACGGAAGGATTTTCGCTGATCGACACTTACAAAATTCTGTCCGAGCACAAGCGGGTAGAAGCGGCCTATGACGCTGAGACGAAGAAGACGGTGCGGCGCGAGGTGTCCCGTGTGTTGCGCTTCTCCGTGACGATCTCCGAATGGCTCTACAACGGGCTGATGAACTACGAGGTCCTGACGCTAGACCGTGGTTACTTCCGGCTGTCGAAATCGATCGAGCGACGGCTGTATGAGATCGCCCGCAAGCATTGCGGCGATCAGCCGCTATGGAAGGTCAATATCGACTTGTTGGGAGAGAAGATCGGCACCACGCAGAAGCGCTTCCAGCTTCGTGACGAACTGCGCCAGGCAATCGCGGCAGACCGCCTTCCGGAATATCACATTGCGCTCGACCCCAACAAAAGCCCTGACGACGTGGTGTTCTACACCCGTAATGCGGCGAAGCTCTCCCGTGAGTTGATTCGCCTCGGTAACTTCGAGTGGTTCCAGTCGCTTGAGCGGTACGACCGGACGAAGCGAAAGGGGGCGGCGAAACCGGCGATCGTCGATGTTTGAACTTCCCCTGAGGAGGGCTCGGACTCGCGTTCAAACCGGCTATCGCCGATGTTTTTACCGGCTATCGCCGATGTGGACAACAGGGGTCAATACCTGACAAACCCTGTATTGACGCGCCTTTCAGGCGAGCGTCATGAAAAGCGAAGGATTTTCCTGCTTGGCTGTGGTGAAGCCCACTACCGGCTATCGCCGATGTTTTCTACCGGCTATCGCCGATGTTTGAATGAGTTGTCCACAGGAAGCTGAGAACTACCGGCTATCGCCGATGTTTCTACCGGCTATCGACGATGTTCGACACCGGCTATCGCCGATGGTGTTTACCGGCTTTCACCGATGCTGATGAGCCTGAAACGCAAGCTGGATGCGGGTTCCAGAAAACTTAACACGCGCGCGCGTTTTAACGATTTTAATTAACGCTTTAACACAGCTCCGCCCCCGCCGGGCTCGACGGCTACGCCGTCCCCACCCACCCGGCATCCCATTACCGGCCCCTACGGGGCGAAGAAACGAAACTGGTCCCCAGCGCCCGCGACGCACGAGGTCTAAGTGGCTCAGCCCGCCCGCAAGCGGTCGGGCTGACCTGGCCGCGAAACGCGGCCACCCACAGGGCACTAAGACCCGGATAAATCGCTGGCAGCCCGGCAAGCCGGGCCGCCAGCTCAACCGGGTGTCTGTGGACACCTCGGCGGTCACCCTCATCGCCACCCAAATTCTCAAAACAGTCTGCAGAAAAGAAGTAGCCAGTCGCAAACCTCGCGTTTGCACGCTTCCTCCCAACTTATGCACGTGCTTTAGGTTCCGCCAAGGGCATGACCACCGCTGCGACGTGGGTCCTATCCTGGGGTCGTCTCAGAAAACGGAAAATAAAGCACGCTAAGCCGCCCCCGGCTTTTC
>ERZ761607.3198-NODE-3198-length-16225-cov-5.941682_pt1 | contig 16225 bp, 17 predicted proteins | sample MGYA00511164_ERZ761607 | MGnify/ENA primary metagenome ERZ761607 (study PRJEB28899, sample SAMN02445080) | bioreactor sludge metagenome | biome: EBPR sludge | place: Australia: Brisbane, Thorneside Wastewater Treatment Plant | collected 2011-06-22 ...
CGGTTTCGACACCGTCGGCGCTGGCGCGCCTCCGGGCTCAACCACCGATCGGCGCAGCGAGCGTGTCGAAACCGTGGTGGACACCACGCCTCTCGTGTCTGTCGTGGGGTCCGGTCGACGGGCCGCTCGTGGTTGCGTTGCACGGCTTCCCGGACACGGCCTGGACGTGACGTCACCTCGGTCCGCATCTCGCGGGTCTCGGCTACCGAGTGGTCGCGCCGTTCCTGCGCGGGTATGCGCCGAGTGGACTCGCGGACTGCTACCACGTAGCGGCGGTTGCGGCAGACGCCGTGGCACTGCACCGCGCGCTCGGCGGAACGACGAGACGGTGCTGATCGGCCACGACTGGGGCGCGATCGCCACCAATGCGTTGGGTGCTCACCCCGACTCGCCGCTTCGGTTGGCGCCTCGCCAGCTTCGGCTCAGCTGGTACACGCTCTTCAACCAGCTTCCATCCCTCCCCGAGCGGACCGTCGACCGCTGGTTGCCCACGCTCTGGTGCGAGTGGTCGCCCGGCTACGACACCGCGCGGTTCGAGCTCGTCGAGCGCGCCGGCCACTTCCTCCAGGTCGAGCGGCCGGGTGTCGTCAACGAACTGATCGCAGACTTCCTCAGCCAGCGTCAGTGACCTGGAGTCGATCCGATCGCCGCCACGCCTCCCGTCTCGTCGTCCTCCCGGACCGACACCGCGAACCCCGCCGCTCGCATGGCCGCCTCGGTCCCAGTCAGCTGGGTGCGGCCGGTCTCCACGGCGACATGGCCGTGCGGACGCAGCCACCCGACAGCGCCGGCGATGACCCGGCGCTGCACGGTCAGCCCGTCCGGACCGCCGTCGAGCGCGCCCCGATGCTCGTGGTCGCGGGCCTCCCGCGGCATCAGCGCGATCGCATCGGTCGGGACGTACGGCGCGTTGGCGGCGACCACGGCGACCCGACCGCGCAGGTGGCCGGGGAGAGCGTCGTAGAGGTCGCCCTCGAAGACCCGGTCGGCCGGGAGGTTCCGCCGGGCGCAGGCGACGGCGGCCAGGTCCAGGTCCACGGCGTACACCTCGACCTCGGGTACGGCGGCCCGGACGGCGGCCGCGATGGCGCCCACGCCACAACCCAGGTCGACCACCACGTCGCCGGGGCCGACCATCGCCACGACCTCGCGCACCAGCAGCGCGGTCCGCTGGCGCGGCACGAAGACCCCAGGCTCCACGGCGAGCCGCAGCCCGCAGAAGTCGACCCAGCCGACCAGTGGTTCGAGCGGTTCGCCAGCGACGCGTCGGCGCACCAGCGCCTCCAGTTCGGCCGGGTCGCCGGCCGCCTCGACGAGCTGTGCGGCTTCCTCCTCGGCGAACACGCAGCCGGCGGCGCGCAGCCGGGCGACCAGCTCAACCGACGGGGAGACGCCATGCACGCACCCGATCATCGCGGCGCGAGCGGCCGAACACGAACCAGCGCATCGCGCAGTACATGAAGATCCCTTCGGCTGCGCCGGCCGCGACCCGGGCGACCGGGTACGGCACGCCCGCGGCGGCCAGGACCGTGGTCACGCCGAGCAGGAAGACGCCGAAGTTCACCGACACCGCGGCGCCGTACCGCAGGCTCTCGGGGCCGATGGGGTCGTGGGAGCGGAAGTTCAGGACCCGATTGAGCAGGTAGTTGGTCGTGAGCGCCACGGCGTACCCGATGGTCACGGCCACCGGGAGCGGCCAACCCAGTCCGCTGCGCACCAGCGAGAGAACAGCCAGGTCGAGCAGGAAGGTGAAGCCGCTGATGACCAGGTAGCGCGCCATCGTCGCGTCCACCCAGCGTGCAGCCACGGGCACAGCCACGCGCGGACCCTAGGGAGTCGAGGTGAACTCCCCGCGACGCACAGGTGTCTCGGGGCGATGCCCGAGGCGACCGGTCCGCCGCGCCCACTCCTCGAAGAGCACCGTGCAGAACGGCGGGATGGACGCGATCAGCGCCAGCGCAAGCACCGGGAGCGACCACCGTTGGGCCCGCCAGGTGATGAGGGTGACCACGAGGTAGGCGAGGAAGACCGTGCCGTGGATCGGTCCGAAGACTTCGACGCCGCGCTCGCCCGCATCGACGACGTACTTGAAGAACATGCCGATCAGGAGGCCGAACCAGCTCACCGCCTCCGCGAACGCCACCACCCGGAACGCCGTCACGACTGCGCTCTCGGAGTGAGCCGGGTCTTGGGCGCGCAGCCACAGCAACCCGGCCACCGGGAGCGCCACCGGCACGAAGCCGTAGCCGATTCCGAAGTCGGACCACACCGTCGCATCGGAGAACCACTCGGGACGGACGACGCTCAGCGTGCCCACGGTCAGCACCCCGGCGAGCTCGATCCAGAGCATCCGCGAGGCGAACGTGGTGTAGCCCTCGGAGGCTCGGCGGATCGCCCACCAGCCCAAGGCGTAGGTGATCGCGGCGAGCAGCGAGAGGACGTAGGCGAGCGGCGCCTCGTCGGCCTGGGTCGCCAACTGGACCAGCGATCGAGCGCCGGCCGCCAGAGTGAACAGCGCATACAGCAGCAGCAGGACCTGATGGCCCCCCGACCTCGTCGCGTTCTGGTCGTCCACGAACTCTCCCGTCCGGGTCACAGGGTCATCACCATCCGCACGCTGATCGCGGCGACCGCGATCGCCGCCACCCCGATCACTCCGAGCGACCACGGCCCGGTGTCGTCCTGGACCGACCGCAGCGCCAGCGGCATCACGCACACCGAGGAGAGCAGGTAGCCGACGTGGGTGGCGTAGTCGTCGGGCTTCGTCCCGGACAGCAGGACACCGAGGCCCGCCACCGCGCGCAACGCCAGCAGCGCCTCGAGCATCCAGGCCATCGAGTCGAGCCACGGCGGCCGCTCCCGCCAGCGGTAGGCGGAGTACGCCGCAACCAATGCGATCAGGACGGCGTAGCCGACCACGACCCAGCTGATCTGGTCGAGGGCGGCCACGCGGGCATTCTCCCTTCCCGCCGATGAGAACACGTTCTAGCCTGCCCTCTGTGGTCCCAGATGTGGTCCCAGATGTGGTTCCAGACGTGTTCGGGCCGGCGCTGCTCGGTCCCATCGAGGTACGCAACCGCACGGTCAAGGCCGCCACCTTCGAGGGGCGTACGCCGGCCGGCCAGGTCACCGACGGACTGGTCGACTACCACCTCGCGGTGGCCGAGGGCGGGGTCGGGCTGACCACCGTCGCCTACCTGGCGGTCTCGCCCGAGGGACGGACCCACCGCCAGCAGATCGTGGTCGGCCCCGACACCCGCAAGGGTCTGGCCCGGCTCGCCGAGGCGATCCATCAGACGGGGGCGAAGATCGCGGGCCAGGTCGGCCACGCCGGACCGGTCGCGAACGGTCGCTCCAACGGCGTCCACGCACTGAGCGCGAGCCGGATGCCGAGCCCGCTGTCGATGCAGCTGATCCGCTCCGCGTCCGAGCGCGACCTGACCCGCATCACCACGGCCTACGTTGCCACCGCGCGGACGCTCGTGGAAGCAGGCTTCGACGTACTCGAGCTGCACATGGCGCACAGCTACCTGATCTCGTCGTTCCTGGCGCCGGGGCTCAACCGTCGCCGCGACGAGTACGGCGGCTCGCTGGAGAACCGGGCACGACTCGCTCGTCAGGTCGCCCGGGCGGTCCGCGAGGAGGTCGGGTCGTCGGCTGCGGTCACGGCGAAGGTCAGTGTGAGCGACGGTTTCCGCGGCGGCGTGACTACGGAGGAGAGCCTCGACGTCACCTCGATGCTCGAGGCCGATGGTGCCCTCGACGCGCTGCAGCTCAGCGGCGGCAGTTCGCTGATGAACCCGATGTACCTCTTCCGCGGAGAGGCCCCGATCCACGAGTTCGCCGCGGTGATGCCGGCGCCGGTGCGGTGGGGAATGCGTACGCCGATGGGCAAGCGGTTCCTGAAGGAGTATGAGTTCCACGAGGCGTACTTCCTCGACAAGGCCCTGCGGTTCCGCGAGCGCCTCTCGATGCCGCTGATGCTGCTCGGTGGCATCAACCGCCGCGACACCATGGAGCGCGCCATGGCACACGGGTTCGACTTCGTGGCGATGGGCCGAGCCCTGCTCCGCGAGCCGACCCTGGTCAACGAGCTGATCGCAGGTCGTGAGGCCGCGGGCGCCTGCATCCACTGCAACCGGTGCATGCCCACGATCTACTCGGGGACGCGGTGCGTGGAGTTGGAGCCGCTAGCGCACAACTAGAACCTGTTCTAGTCTCCCCGCATGGGCCAGGTCATCCCCGAGAAGCCGTTGCGCGTGGTCGTCTGGTCGACCGGCACCATCGGGCGGCACGCGATCGCCGGCGTGGACGCGCACCCCGATCTCGAACTGGTCGGGGTCTGGACGAGTACGTCCGCCAAGGAGGGCAGGGACGCCGGTGAGCTGGCCGAGCTGGGCCGTGAGCTCGGCATCAGGGCCACGACCGATCGCGACGCCCTGATCGCCCTGGCGCCCGATGCGATCGTGCACACCGCGATGGCCGACGACCGGGTCTTCGAGTGCATCGACGACCTGGTTTCCTTCGTCGAGGCCGGCATCAACGTCACCAGCAGCGGACCGGTCCTGCTCCAGTGGCCCGAGCAGATCCTGCCGCCGGAGATGATCGCGCGGATCGAGGACGCCTGCGTGCGCGGCGCTGCGAGCCTGCACGTCAACGGCATCGACCCGGGGTTCGCCAACGACGTGCTTCCCCTCGTGATGACGAGCCTGAGCCGGCGCATCGACGAGGTGCGGGTCATGGAGATCTGCGACTACTCGACGTACTACCAACCGGTGGTGATGAACGAGCTGTTCGGCTTCGGCAAGCCGATGGACGAGGTCGGCATGATCTTCCATCCCGGGATCCTCACCATGGCGTGGGGGAGCGTGGTGCGGCAGCTCGCCGCCGGCCTCGACGTCACGCTCGACGAGCCGCTGACCGAGGAGGTCGATCGGCGGCCGGCCGAGTGGGACACCGACAACGTCAGCAGTGGCACGGTGCGCAAGGGCACGATGGGAGCGGTGAAGTTCGCCGTCGTCGGCAAGGTCGACGGCGTCCCGCGTGTCGTGCTCGAGCACATCACCCGCACCGATCCCGAGCAGGTCCCCGAATGGGAGCGGCCACCCGCGGGTGCCGACGGCTGCTACCGGATCAGGATCACCGGTGAGCCGACGATGAACGTCGACTTCACCCACCACGGCGAGCACGGCGACCACAACGTGTCCGGGATGATCACCACCGCCCAGCGGATCATCAACGCGCTCCCCGCGGTCGTGGCTGCCGAGCCCGGCATCGTCCGCGCCGTGGACCTGCCGCTGGTCACCGGCCGCGGACTGGTCTCCCGATGAGCATCCTCGACCGCTTCGCCGTCCCCGGCACCGCGGCGATCGTGACCGGCGCCGGCCGCGGCCTCGGTGCGGCCACCGCCGTGGCGCTCGCCGAGGCCGGCGCCGACGTACTGATCTCCGCGCGTACGGCGGACCAGCTCGACGCTGTGGCCGAACAGATCCGCGCCACCAGACGCCGGTGCGTGGTCGTGCCTGCCGACCTCTCCGACCTCGACGCGGTCGCCGGGCTCGCCCAGTCTGCGTACGACGAGTTCGGCCGGCTCGACACGGTCGTCAACAACGTCGGCGGCACGATGCCGCGCGCCTTCCTCGACACCAGCACCGGCTACCTCGAGCGGGCGTTCAGCTTCAACGTCGGCACCGCGCACGCACTCACCAGGGCCGCGGTGCCGTTGATGCTCCAGAACGCCGATGGTCGCCAGTCGGTGGTGACGATCAGCTCGATGATGGGTCGTACGGCGGACCGCGGTTTCGTCGCGTACGGCACCGCGAAGGCCGCGCTCGCCCACTGGACCAGGATGGCCGCCCAGGACCTGGCCCCGCGGATCCGCGTCAACGGGATCCATGTCGGGTCGATCCTCACCAGTGCGCTCGAGTTCGTCGCCTCCCAGCCGGAGCTGATGGGTCAGTTGGAGAGCAAGACGCCGCTGGGCCGAGTCGGCGAACCCGAGGACATCGCGGCCTGCGTGGTCTACCTGGCCTCGCGAGCCGGGCAGTACCTCACCGGCAAGTTGGTCGAGGTCGACGGCGGCATCCAGCAGCCGACCATGGACCTCGGCATGCCGGATCTCACATGACGGAGGCGTCGCCAATCCACGGCCAGCACCTAAGGTGCGAAGGGTGACCTCGTCAACCACCCCCACGGCGTACGCCGTCTCGCCCGACTCCGGTGAGCACTGGACCGCGGAGGGTGCGTGGCAAGTGGCCGAGGGGATCCACCGGATCCCGCTGCCGCTGCCGATGGACGGGCTCAAGGCGATCAACGTCTACGTGATCACCACGGACACCGGCCTGGTGCTGATCGACGGGGGCTGGGCGATCCCCGAGGCGCGCGAGCTCCTCGACCGGTGCCTGCGCACGATCGGATCGGGCTTCGGCGACATCAGGCGGTTCCTGGTCACCCACGTCCATCGCGACCACTACACGTTGGCGCGAGTGCTCGGCGCCGAGCTCGGTGTCGACGTAGCGCTCGGTCGTGGCGACGAGCCCGCGCTGGCCGCGCTCAACGACCTCGACCGGTTGACCGAGAACCCGTTCGCGGGGCTGCTGCGCACCGCCGGCGCCCACGACATCGCCGACCTGTGGAACTCCGAGATCGGCGGCGCCAAGCGTCCGGACCCCGAGCTGTGGCACTACCCGACTCGTGGCTCGAGGGTGACCACGAGATCCCGGTCGGCGCGCGCACCCTCGACGCCGTACACACGCCCGGTCACACGCCGGGCCACTTCGTCTTCGCCGACCGTGGCGACGGGCTGCTGTTCGCCGGCGACCACGTGCTGCCGACGATCACGCCGTCCATCGGGTTCACGTTCCCGCCCACGCCTCAGCCGCTCGGCGACTTCATGGCATCGCTGACCAAGGTGCGCGCCCTCCCGGATCTCCGCATCCTGCCCGCGCACGGCCCCGTCGCGCCGTCCTCCCACGCCCGGGTCGACGCCCTGCTCGTGCACCACGAGCACCGGCTCGAACAGTGCCTGGCCGCCCTCGCCGGCGGCCCGCTCACCTCTGCCCAGGTCGCCGGTCATCTGGGGTGGACCCGGCACGAGCACCCCTACGACGACCTCGACCCCTTCAGCCGCGGCATGGCCGCGATGGAGACCAAGGCCCACCTCGAGCTCCTCGTCGCCCGCGGCCAGGCCACCCGTTCAGAGGACGCCGATGGGGTGGTCACCTTCGCCGCGGCGGGATAGCTACGACCGACGCAGTCGCATCGGCAGGTGTGGGATGCCGTCGTCGAGGAACTCCAACCCGGTCACCACGAAGCCGTACGTGCCGTACCAGCCCGCCAGCGGTGACTGGGCGTCGAGCACGACGTCGCGGTCCGGGCAGACCTGCAGCGCCGCCTGCATGATCTGGTCGGCCCAGCCCTGACCGCGCACGGTCCGATGGAGCGCAACTCGGCCGATCCGCCACTCCTGGCCGTCGTCCAACACCCGCGCGCAGCCCAGCACCACACCGTCGTCGTTCTCCATCACGACGTGCCGGGTCGCCGGGTCGAGGTCGCGCCCGTCGAGGTCGGGGTACGCCGCCTCCTGCTCGACCACGAACACGTCCTGGCGCAGCTTCCAGAGGCTGTACGCCGTGAGCGGGTCGAGCGACGCGAACGGCACCGCCGAGATCTTCACGCCAGGAACTCCTTCGTGGTGCGCCAGGCCCGGCGGGCCTCGGGGATGAACGGCAGGATCGGGTAGACGTGCAGCAGCCCGGGCTCCTCGACGTACCTCAACTGCCACCCGGCCTCGGCGGCTCGGCGCACCAGCAGTCGCCCACCGGGCCAGAGCGAGTCGCGGGTCCCGAAGAACATCAGTGCCGGTGGTAGCCCGGCCAGGTCGCCGAGTGCGGGGGAGACTTCCGGCCGGCCGATCTCGGCGGCAGAGCCGGCCCACCACTCGGCGTAGGCGCGCATCTTGCCGATGAACAGCCATGGATCGTCCTCGGTCACCTCGAGGGTCTCGGGAGTGCTGGTCGTGAGGTCGACCCACGGCGAGACGAGGAGTAGGTGGCTGGGCTGCGGGCCACCCCGATCGCGCAGCGTGAGGGCGATCGACAGGGCCAGTCCGCCGCCGGCCGAGTCGCCGGCGAGCGCGACGCCGCCCGGGGTATCAGCGAGTAGCCGCTGCACCAGCCCCACCAGCGGCTCGTGCGAGTCGTGCCAGGTGTGCTCGGGGGTGAGTGGGTAGTCCGGCAGCACCACCCGGACACCGAGCCCCGAGGCCAGCCGGGCGGCGTACCGCACGTGATAGGGATCGATCGGGCCGACGAAGCCGCCGCCGTGGCAGTAGACGACGGTGCGGTTCGGCGTGGTCCCGCGCCGGGTCAGGGTGTACGCCGGGAAGCCCGGCCCGGCCTCGGAGCCCGGGAGCTCCTCGCGCACCACGGCGTACCGCCGGTCGAAGAGTGGTACGGCGCGGGTGGGGAAGCCGCGGTCCAGGGTGGCGTGCCACCGCTCCAGGCGCGCCCGCTCGGCTTCGGGGCTGTCGAGCTCGCGGGACTTGCGCAGCTTCGGCACCACGCGCGCGAGCAGCTCGTGGCGACTACTGGGCATGCGCGCAATCTTCCACATCCGACCTGTCACACGAGTTGTCACACGACTTGTCACACGGTGGCGGCGGCCGGTGTCTCGTGGGCATGACCAGTACCAGCACCTTCCGCATCCCTAAGGCACCCGTCACCGGCCTCTTCGGCTCCTTGGTGAAGCTGTACGCCAAGAAGAAGCTCGGCGGCGAGTTCCCCGACAACGGCTACGTCTACTTCCACCACAAGCCCGTCCTCAAGGCGATCCTGTCCTTCGAGGGGAAGGTCGAGAAGTGGGACCGCCTCGACGAGGACCTCAAGTCCTACTGCCAACTCGTCAGCGCCGGCGTGATCGGCTGCTCGTGGTGCCTCGACTTCGGCTACTTCAAGGCCCACAACGACGGGCTGGACCTCGACAAGGTCCGTGAGGTGCCTCGGTGGCGCGAGTCCGACGTCTTCACGCCGTTGGAGCGCGACGTCATGGAGTACGCCGAGGCGATGACCCTCACGCCCCCCACGGTGACCGACGCCATGGTCGCGAACCTCGTCGACCAGCTGGGCGCGCCGGCCGTCGTCGAGCTGACCCAGATGGTGGCGCTGGAGAACATGCGCTCCCGGTTCAACTCCGCCGCAGGGTTGCAGAGCCAGGGCTACTCCGACGTGTGCGAGCTGCCGCTCGCTCGGCCGTCCGGCGAGACCGCCGTACGGTCGGTGTCGTGACCTCGGCATCCGACGCGACCGACGCGTTCGTCGCCCACCGCAACCTGCTCTTCACCGTCGCCTACGAGATGCTCGGCTCGGCCGCCGACGCTGAGGACGTGCTGCAGGAGACGTGGCTGCGGTGGGCCGATGTCGAGCTGACCGAGGTGCGCGACGTCCGCGCGTACCTCGTCCGGATCACCACTCGGCTCTCGCTCAACCGGATCCGATCGCTGTCGCGGAGACGCGAGTCGTACGTCGGCCCGTGGCTGCCCGAGCCGTTGCTCACCTCGCCGGACGTGGCCGAGGACGTCGAGCTCGCGGACAGCGTGTCGACCGCGATGCTGCTGGTCCTCGAGACGCTCAGCCCGACCGAACGCGCGGTGTTCGTGCTGCGCGAGGTCTTCGACCTGCCGTACGACGAGATCGCGGCCGCCGTCGACAAGACGCCCGCGGCGGTGCGGCAGATCGCGCACCGCGCCCGCAGCCACGTCGAGGCCCGCCGGCCGCGGGAGACGGTCGGCGGGCGCGAGCGCGACGCCGTGATCGAGCGGTTCATGGCTGCCGTGGCCACCGGCGACCTGCAGTCGCTGATGGACGTGCTCGCCCCCGACGTCGTCCTCATCACCGACGGCGGCGGGGTCAAGCAGGCCGCGCTGCGGCCCATCCAGGGGGTGGAGAAGGTGCTGCGGTTCCTCGTGGCGGTCACCCCCGCGGATGCCGACAACCGCGCCGAACCGGTGTGGGTCAACGGCCATCTCGGCCTGCGCCTCATCTCCGACGACGTCCTCGACACCATCGCGACCATCCGCATCGACGGCGACCGGGTGACCGGCCTCTACTTCGTCCGCAATCCGCACAAGCTGGCCCGGGTCGACGAGGAGGTCACGCTGGCGCGGTGATCGCAGCGTGACCGCGGCGGGTTACTGTGGTCGTCACGACAGGGGAGCGCCGACGGCGCTGAGAGTGCGGAAAAGCCGCAGACCCTATGAACCTGCTCCGGTTAGCACCGGCGAAGGGAGTCACAGATGCGGCACCTTGCGACCGCGGCTGCGCTCGTCGCGGCGGCACTGGTCACCACGTCCTGCTCGCTGGTGGGCGGAGACGACGATGGGAGCGACGGAGGCGGTGACGGCGGCAAGCGGGTGGTGTTGGTGACCCACGAGTCGTTCGTCATGTCGGACGAACTGCAGCAGCAGTTCGAGAAGGAGAGCGGCTACGACCTCGTGATCCGGGCGTCCGGCGACGCGGGCGCGCTCACCAACAAGCTGGTGCTGACCAAGGACGATCCGACCGGCGACGCGGTCTTCGGCATCGACAACACCTTCGGGTCGAGGGCGATCGACGAGGGCGTGCTGGCGCCGTACGACGCGAAGCTGCCGGAGGGTGCCGCCGACTACGCGCTCCCCGGTGACGACGAGCACGACCTGACGCCCGTCGACACCGGCAACGTCTGCGTCAACGTCGACGACACCTGGTTCGCCGACCACGGGGTGCCTGAGCCGCAGACCCTCGACGACCTCACCCAGCCGGCGTACCGCGACCTGTTCGTGACCCCGGGAGCGACCACCAGCTCGCCGGGGCTCGCCTTCCTGCTCGCCACGATCGCGGAGTACGGCGACGACGGCTGGCAGGACTACTGGACCCGGCTCATGGACAACGGCGCCGAACTGACCCAGGGCTGGTCGGATGCCTACGAGGTCGACTTCACCCAGGGCGGAGGCGGCGGCGACCGGCCCATCGTGCTGTCCTACGACTCCTCGCCGGCGTTCACCGTCGACGGCCAGGGCGGCACCACGACCAGCGCGCTGCTCGACACCTGCTTCCGCCAGATCGAGTACGCCGGCGTCCTGGCCGGCGCCGACAACCCCGAGGGCGCTCAGGCGCTGGTGGACTTCATGGTGAGCCGGCCGTTCCAGGAGGCCCTCCCCGAGGCGATGTACGTGTTCCCGGTCGACGCGGGTGCCGCGTTGCCCGCCGACTGGGCGAGCTTCGCCAAGCAACCCGACGACGCCTACTCCCTCGACCCGGCCGACATCGCCGAGCACCGCGAGGAGTGGCTGCGCGACTGGAGTGACGTCACCTCCCGATGACTGTGGTGATGACGAGCCCATGACCGCGCGGCGGTTGCTCACCCTGGCCGGGCTGGCGCTCGGGCCGGTGCTGGTGCTCGCCGTCTTCTTCGTCTTGCCGGTGTCGGGGATGGTCGGCCGCGGATTCGTGGTCGACGGCCGGTTCGATCCCGGCGGGGTCGTCGAGGTGCTCGGCCGCCCGCGCACCCACCGGGTGCTGTGGTTCACCGTCTGGTCGGCAGGGCTCGCGACGCTCGCCAGCGTGCTGCTCGGTCTGCCTGCCGCCTATGTCCTCTATCGACTCTCGTTCCCGGGACGGCTCGTGCTGCGGGCGCTGCTGCTGGTGCCGTTCGTGCTGCCCACGGTCGTGGTGGGGGTGGCCTTCCGGTTGCTCATCAACGACTCGGGTCCGCTCGGTCCGCTGGGCCTCGACGGGACCCCGGTGGCGATCATCGCGGGCCTCACCTTCTTCAACGTGGCCGTGGTGATCCGCGCCGTCGGCATCGCCTGGGAGTCGCTCGACCCTCGACCCGGCGAGGCGGCCGCGGCGCTGGGGGCCAGTCCAGCGCAGGTGTTCCGCACGGTCACGCTTCCCGCGCTGCGACCCGCGCTGGTCGGTGCGGCGAGCGTGGTCTTCCTGTTCTGCGCGACGTCGTTCGGAGTGGTGCTCACCCTGGGTGGGCTGCGCTACTCGTCGGTGGAGACCGAGATCTACCTGCTGACCACCCAACTGCTCGACCTGCCCGCGGCGGCCGCGCTGTCCATCCTCCAACTGCTGGCGATCACCGCGCTGCTGCTTCTGGTCGGACGGTTGCGCGCCTCGCCCGACCCGACCGTGGAGCGGCGTACGGCGCGCCCGCGTCGCCCCCGCCGTCCGGATGTCGTCCCGGTCGCGCTCACCGTGCTGGTGCTGGCCCTCGTAGCGGCGCCGATCCTGACCCTCGTGGTCGGGTCCCTGCGCGCCGACGATGCGTGGACCCTCGCGAACTATCAGCGGCTCACCACGGTCGGCGACGGCAACGCGTTGCTGGTCCCGGTCACCGACGCGCTGGTGATCTCCCTGCGCACCGCCGTCGACGCGACCTGGATGGCGCTGCTCCTCGGCGGCCTGATCTCGGTCGTGGTCAGCCGTCGCTCGCTCACCGGAGGGGAGCGCCGGCTGCGCGGCGCGCTCGACGGCTTCTTCATGCTGCCGCTCGGCGTCTCCGCGGTGACGCTCGGCTTCGGCTTCCTCATCACCTTGGACCGGCCGCCGCTGAGCCTGCGCGACTCGCCGTTGCTGGTCCCGGTCGCGCAGGCCCTGGTCGCACTGCCGCTGGTGGTGCGCACGCTGGTGCCCGTGCTCACCGGCATCGACGATCGGCAGCGCCAGGCGGCCGCCTCGCTCGGAGCCGGACCGCTGCGTGCCTTCGCGACCGTCGACCTGCCGCTGGTGTGGCGGCCGTTGGTGGCCGCTGCGGGGTTCGCGTTCGCGGTGTCCCTGGGGGAGTTCGGTGCGACGTCGTTCCTCGCCCGTGACGAACACCCCACGCTGCCGGTGGTGATCTACCAGCTGATCGGCCGTCCCGGTGGCGAGAACTTCGGCATGGCGCTCTCCGCCTCGGTCGTGCTCGCGGCCACCACTGCGATCGTCGTACTCGTGGTCGACCGGTTCGGCGGCCGCTCGCTCGGGACCGTGTGATGTTGCGCCTCGCGGATGTCTCGGTGGCCTACGACGGCATCTCCGCCGTACGCCATGCCTCGCTCGAGCTGCCCGACGGCGATGTGCTTGCCGTGCTCGGCCCGTCGGGTTGCGGGAAGTCATCGCTGCTGCGTGCCGTGGCCGGCCTCGAGCCGCTCGCCTCGGGTCAGATCTACGTAGACAGTCGACCTTTCTCCGAGGTCCCGACGCACAGGCGGGGCTTCGCGCTGATGTTCCAGGACGGGCAGCTGTTCCACCACCTCACCGTGGCCCGCAACATCGGCTACGCCCTGCGGCTGCGGCGCACCCCGGGAGCAGCGGCCCGCGTCGAAGAGCTGCTGGAGTTGGTCGGCCTCGAGGGGTACGGCGACCGGCTGCCCGCCACCCTCTCGGGAGGCGAGCGGCAGCGGGTCGCGCTGGCCCGCTGCCTCGCCGTACGCCCGCGGCTGCTGCTCCTGGACGAACCGCTGTCGTCCCTCGACACCGGGCTCCGCCAGCGGTTGGCGGCCGACCTGCGGCAGATCCTGACCCAGAAGCGGATCACTGCGCTGATGGTCACCCACGACCACGAGGAGGCCTTCACGGTCGCCGATCGCCTGGCCGTGATGCGCGCCGGCGAGATCGTCCAACAGGGCCCCATCGACGAGGTCTGGCGGACTCCCATCGATCCCGAGACCGCCCTGTTCCTCGGCTATGCGCGGGTGCTCGAAGGTCCCGCCGCCGGGATAGTCCGTGACGTTTGTGTGGGTGATTCCGCCGAGCCGCCCACACAAACGTCACGGACTATCCCGCTCGCCGTACGCCGCAGTGCGTTCCGGGTCGACGCGGACGGTGGGCTGCGGGGCCGGGTGACCGCGGCGCGTACGACGCCGGAGCAGGTGCGGCTGGTCGTGGAGGTCGAGGGGGTGGGCGAGGTGGACGCGGTGGCGCCTCTCGACCAGCACCCCGCGGTCGGCGAGGCAGTGCGGCTGGCGGTGGACGTGACCCGGACGGCACCGGTCGGGGGCTGAACTGGGTCGCCTGCCGTGCGGAGCGGATCTCTAGACTGCCCTCCGTGTATCGCCGCGCGTGGGTCCTCATGGTCGTCCTGGCCGTGGGCATGGCCACGTGGGCGATCGTCGAGGCGATCGTCCTCGACAAGCGGCTCGTCGACCCCGAGGGCAGCTTCCTGGGTCCGTCCTACATCCGGCTGCCGATCTTGCTCCTCGGCGCGCTGCTGCTCGACCTGCTGCCGATGACGATCTGGAACTCCTGGCGCAACCCGCGACAGATCCCGTCCGTCGTCCGGCACCGGCTCCGCACCCACTGGAACAAGGAGCGGATCACCCTGGTGGCGCTGGGGATCATCTGCTTCTACGTGGTCTACGTCACCTACCGCAACATCAAGTCGTTCCTGCCGTTCGTCATCGAGACGAAGTACGACCGCGAGCTGCACCTGATCGACCACGCGCTGCTCTTCGGCCACGACCCCGCCACGCTGCTGCACACGGTGCTCGGCACCGGCATCGCGGCGCACGTGCTGTCCTACGTCTACCTGTGGTTCCTGCCGATGGTGCCGCTGGTGGTGACCGCGTGGGTCGTCTGGGTGCGCAACCTGTCCTACGGCTACTGGTTCGTGACCTCGCAGTGCCTGGCCTGGACCCTCGGCACGCTCTCCTACTACGCGCTGCCCACGCTCGGTCCCGGCTTCCGCTACGTGCAGCTCTACACCGACCTGCCCAACACCCCGTCCAAACAGCTGATGGACTCCCTCGACTTCACCCGCGACTACGTCGTCACGGGGTCGCTCAGCAACGCCGTCCAGTCGGTGGCCGGGTTCGCCAGCCTGCACTGCGGCATCACCATGCTGGTGGCGCTGATGGTGCAGTTCACGATCCACATCAGGTGGCTCAAGATCGTGGTCTGGGTCAACTTCGCCATCACCGCGGTGGCCACCCTCTACTTCGGTTGGCACTACATCGCCGACGACGTCGCGGGCGTGTTCATCGCCCTGGTCAGCTTCTACCTCGGTGGGCTCGCGAGCGGCCAACGGTTCGAGCGCTGGGGCACCCGTTCGCACCCCACGACGACCACCTCGGCGGTGCCGGTCCTGCGCGACTGAGCCGGGCACTGCGAATTACATCGGTGTAGTGCGTCAAGCCGACACGCCGACGAATTCAAGAAATTTCTCTGATCCGGTTGACGCTGCCCGTCATCCCGGTCACGGTTGTTGCTTGTGCGCCACAAGTGACCTGATTGCTCTGTGTGACTGAGAGCGATCTGTGTGACTGGCGGTGCGCGACCACGACCGGCTCGGGGAAGGAGCCGGTCCCGATAGGGACACAGGGGTCGAGACCGTGCGTGCACGGATTGTTGTAGCGGGGACGGCGCTCGCCTGCGCCGCCGGACTGGCGGTGCCCACCGTGGTGCCCAGCGTGGTGGCCAGCGCCTGGGGTGCCGACCCCGATGGCTCCGGCGGCGACGTCTCTCAGGGCGACGTCGACCGCGCCGAGGCGGCCGTGGAGGCCAAGGCCACCGATGTCGCCTCCGTGCGCGCCCGGCTCGCCGCCGCCCAGCAACGGCTCGAGGCCACCCAGGTCACCGCCGCGCGGGCCGGCGAAGCGTTCAACGGCGCACGCTACGAATCCCAGCAGGCCGCGGAGGCGTCCAGGCTGGCCCAGGCCGAAGCCGCGGCCGCGGATGCCGACCTGGAGCGCCAGCGCACGGCGTACGGCGAGGCCGTCACCGCGGCGTACATCATGTCGCCGCAGCTCGGCGCGCTCGGCGCGCTCAGCCAGGCCCAGGGCATCACCGACGTCATGGAGAGCACCTCCGCGCTGCGCAACGCCGAGGAGGCGATGCAGGACCGGTACGACGCGTACACGGCTGCGGCCGCGACGGCCGAGGCCGCCGACGAGCGCGCGGCCGACGCGCTGGCGGACGCGCGCCGGGCCACCGATCGAGCACGAGCCAGCCGGGACGAGGCACAGGCTGCGGAGGCCGCCGCAGCCGCCGAGGCCGATGCGTACGCCGGCGAGCGCGACCGGCTGATCGGCCAGCTCGCGCGGTTGCAGGACATCAGCGTGGCGCTGGCCGGTCAGCGCGAGGACCAGTTGGCGGCCCAGGCGGCCGAGCAGGCCGCCGAAGAGGCCGCCGAGCAGGCGCAGCAGCAGGCTCAGGAGCAACCCTCGCCGCCGCCGTCCAGCGCGCCTCCCACCACGCCGCCCGCC
>ERZ761607.3204-NODE-3204-length-16198-cov-14.798798_pt1 | contig 16198 bp, 12 predicted proteins | sample MGYA00511164_ERZ761607 | MGnify/ENA primary metagenome ERZ761607 (study PRJEB28899, sample SAMN02445080) | bioreactor sludge metagenome | biome: EBPR sludge | place: Australia: Brisbane, Thorneside Wastewater Treatment Plant | collected 2011-06-22 ...
ACCCCGCCCAGGCCCAGGCCCTCGCCGACAAGCTCGACGAGCTCGTCTCCTCCCTGCACCGCCCCTGAGGCCGCGCGCCCCCGCGCAGGGGAATGGCCGCGGCATCCGGGCACAACGCCGGATGCCGCATCAAGATGAGGGAAGCCGTATCCGACCCCGGAGAAAAAGCAGCCGGAACGCGAGCCAGGCAGCGGCGCGAGTGGCAACCCGCGGCGTTGCGGAAAGCCGCGCACTCTTTTGCGGCAGGTGCGGGAGCGGGCGGAGCTTGTCAGTGGTGGGCAAGGCACGGAGCCGCGAGCTTTGCGAAGCGCTGGAGTTGCGGGGCCGGTTGCCTGCTGCGTGACGAGTCATCGGCCTTGCCGATGACTGCCCAGCTCAGGCACCGACAGGGGTTGGCAACACGCACCGCAGGCCGGAGCAGCGTTGCACTCGCCCCACGCTCACGAACGCCGCTTGAGCAGCAACCACAGCAACCCCAACGCCGCCACGACCAACACCACGATGATGCTCCACGGCGTTGTTGTTGATGCTGGTTGCTCGATTGGTTTGCCTGCTGCCGGCTTGACTTCGGGGGCCTTCGATTTCCCCGCTTCACTAGCATCGGTAACCATCGCCGGTTGAAGAGTGTTGGGGCCATTCAGTTGTGACTGCTTGGTGTCTTCGATGACGCCGGTCTTCACCAAGTAGGGCCGGATGGCCACAATGTTGTTCTCGAAGTCCTCCGCGTGCAGCGCGTCCCACACGAAGCCTGGCGTTACGTCCCACTTCAGAAGCTTCTGTTTCTCCAGTCGCTTGAGCAGGTTCTTGAGTGCCACATCACACACGCGGATGGTGTGGCCGCCTTCCACCGGATGCCGGTTGCGGTTCAAGGGCCGCTTGTCAGGTAGCAGCGACGCATAGTATTTCGTTACTCGCGGATCATCTGCATAGGGCTCCAAACGGTCCAGATAGATCATCATCATATATGTGTCTTCCCGGCTGCGGTTGGCGCGTTCCATGAGGAAAGCAGCCACCTGATCCGACGGGACTTGAAGCTTCTTCTGAATGAACGCACACGCCATCAGTTCGTCGCCGTCGTTCGTGCTAGTCCACAGATCGTAGAGAGCAGCAACACCACCAATCGTATTCAATCCGCTCCATGTCTTGAGATTCAGCTCAAGCCAGTCTTCCCGAAGCTCTCCAGGTGTGATGGACTTGCGCAGCACTTCCTTTAATGATGCCGCTTCATCTGCGCCCACGAGACACGAAGGCAGCAGAACCAGAAACGCAATGTCGTTTAGTTTCATCGTTGGTTTTAGAAATCGCTGATCTCGAACATACTTGGACGACCACCCGTAGGGCTGCCGGCTTCAAGGGAATCCAAATCGGCCTTCATCTCTGCAGCCGTCTTGCCATCCACAGTGTTTCTGATGTAATTCCTGGTGATGTTTGGATTGCTGACATAGTTCCAAGTCCCGATGACTCTGCCGTGCTTGAAGCTCTCGATGAACGAGCGATACGAGTTGCACTGCGTTAGCATGAGCGACTTGTATTTCAGATTCGCGGGAACGTCGCTATTGCCGGGCTGCTTGAGGATGGAACGATGATCTCCAGCGTCGTCGCCATCAATGGCTGGATCAGCAGTGTAGTGATAAAGCAAGTCCATCTCTTGCAGCGATGTTGTCATCATGTGCTCCTTGTGGTGCTGGAACGCCTGGCCAGGCTGCACCACTGGATTTTCCATGTTCGGGAACCGCTGGATGTTGGGCACGGGGATGCCTTGGATGAGACGGTTCTGTGCATTCTGATCGTGCATGCCATTCCATATCTGCGCAGCGGCGAAGTTTGGCTGAGGGAACCCAGGTGTCAGCGTGTCATTCCACGGGCTGAGTTGTAGGTGTTCATGGAAGCCATGCGTGTTGCACGACGCCTGACCTCCACCAGCTGCCCAGTAGAACTGATTGAAGTTCCCGAAGTTCGTTCCGAATGCGAAGCCGACACCCCAATTGGCGTGACCATTGAACGCCACGTGAGCACCTTCGGTCTTGAGGGCCAGCTTTGCCGCCTTGTAGGCGAAGTCCTCAAACAAGACCGTGACGCTAAAGCAAACATCCTTTCCGCCCCACGTTTTTCCTGGGACAAGAAAAGTATCGTAGTTTGTGCTAATGCCGGTCATCTTTCTTTTGAACAGTGGGTCACGATCTCCGAAATTCGGATCGTTTGCGTTGGCTTGGCCTGCGGGAACTGTGGGCATCCTGCCCTTCACAAAATCGAGTATCGGTTTGCCGTCGGAACTCAGCCAATTCCGCCCCTCCATGAACAAGGTGACAATGGGTTGCGCGACTCGCACTTTCACCTTGTCGCCGTCAACCCAGTTCCCATTTCCGATTTTGATTTGGCCCGTAATCATCGTCCCGTCGTCATCATCGTGAGCCTTGATGCCTTCAACATAAGCGAAAGCATAAGTGTTGTTGCCCGACACGGTGATTTCGGTCTGCTCTGACTGAACTTGCTCGGAACGATTCGCCTTCTTCCAAAGGCGGATGTTCGGGCTGTTGAACTTGAAGCGGTAAGAGACCTGCTGTCCCCCCATGTCCAGCTTCTTGATACCCACTCGAATCAGATCATTCTCGTTCGAGATTGCGCCTGTGTAGTCCAGATCGGACACCGCGCTTGTGTTCCCGTGCGCGTAGTTTCCGCGTCCGTCGTCATCGTCGAAATTGAGCACTACCCAGCCACCCTCGGTGGCTCTTTTTTCCTTTGGGACGAGCCATGCATTGTAGGTCAAATCAACCTCTGCGGAACCGCTGCTTGGAACAGCCCAGTTGTTATTGGTCGCAGCCAACACAGGCAGTGTGGTGTCAGCATCGACCTTCGGTATTGCGAGGTCTACCTCCATCGGCAGGAGGCGCAGGTCGAACTTCTGGTTCTCGGTGTGGGCCTTGGCGATTTCATTGCTGGTGAAATTCACGAGTTGGGTGAAGGGGCTTTTGAAGCCGTCGTCGCCGGGCTCGATTCTGAACTGGTGCGTGCCGAGCACGGTTTGATCGTATTGTCCTGGCGCGTAGGGCGGTGGTTTTTGGGCTTCCTTGACGAGGATGAAGCTCTGCTCGTAGCCGGCGGGCAGGATGTGCGTGGACTTCAGCCGAACCTTTTCCGCGTAGTAAGTTATGGCTTTACTCTCAATCAAATTGGGGTTGTCTTCAGGAGGTGGGTCGCCCGCATCCAATTTCGAGGGGGTAAACCTCGCGACCGTGACGCTTTGCGGCCGCGCATTATTATTGTAAAGCGGGTTTCTGTCCAGCGCGCGCGCCGGACTGACGGGCAGGGAGCCGAGGGCTGTCCACGTATGAGCGTCAGACGCCGGTTCGGCGTGGCTGTGGTGGACTGCATTGCCAGCCCAATCGTCCTCCTGACTTATGCGCCAGTAATATTGCGCGTGGGTGCCGCCTTCGGCGGGCTTGATAAGTTTTGGAGAAAGATTGGAAAATGTGGTCGGTTCATCTGTCGGAACCCCGTCCACATAGACCGTCACATACTTTGAGCCTCTGGACCAGTAACCCGCTTGTGTGGTTCCCTCCAAATACACGCTGAAGATTTCCGGGTTCACGGGGTTGGGATTGTTGCCGGGGTTTCCCGGGCCGTTGGGGCCGCCTGTTCCATTGGGGCCGTTGGGGTCCTGCACAACCGGCACGAGGTTTTCCAATCTCAGGGTAATGGCGCGCTCCAGCACGTCATGGTCCGGCTGGGGTGGCACCGGCTGAAGTTCGCCAAGCTGGGCGGAGCTGCTGGAGGGCGAAAGGAAACTTTGGAGGTTTGTGACGGACTCTACGAGCGTCTCATGGGTGCCATCCGCGTGATGGACGGTCTGCTCAATGACCACCCTGTAGCGGTTGATCCAGTTTTGCATGACCTGGGCTGTCATGTCCTGGGGGCGCAGGCCGGGCCGCCAGGAAAGAACCACCCGCCCCCGGCTGTGCAGCGCGTGATAGCGGTTCACGAGGGCCGGCTGGCCGGATGGCGGCAGGTGGTGCATGGGGCGTGTTTCCAGATAGGAGCGGGCGGACGCAATAAATCCCCCGGAGGCGGGCACTTTCAAGGGTTGAAGCGGGATGGGCGGGCCGTCGAGGACGCGGGCGGGGAGCGGCTCGTCCACTTCGACCACGGGCGGTCGTGACCAGCCGCTGACCGGTCTGGTGAGCGTGCCTCCGTCGGGTGCGAACATGAGCTGATGCGGGGCGGTCTCATTTCCCGCAGGCGCGGGCGGCAGGAGCGGAACAATGGGGTCATGGCCGGAGGAGCGCCAGGTCTGGGCGGGGGTCTCGTAGCGGTGGCTGCCGTGGGAGGCGAGTTTGGCGGTATAGTCCACGCCAGGGTAAAGGGACTCCCACAAGGATTCGCCTGTGGCTGCGCTGTGGACCCACCACACTTGTTTCAACTGCCTGTTGAAATCTAGCGGCTGGCCGCCGGGAAAGGCGAATTGACGCAGGATTTCAAACTCCTGGATGCGCGTGACCAGCGCCGGATCGGGCGTGTAAGTGTGCTCAAGCTCCAGGTCCACCATCCTCTGGGTGAAGGGCGGCACGGGGTCGGTGTGGCTGTTGATCCAGTCGTCAGCGGACATGCCTTGCGGAATCGCGGAGTATTGAGTGGAGAGCTTTTGCGCCTGCGGCCAGGCCTGGTCACCCTGCGGCAGGTGCCACTGCCAGGTCTCCGTCCAGCCAAGAGAGCGGGTTTCCTCGACCGACGGGTCAATGATGTTGCAGCGCCAGTCGGCGTAGTGGATGACGAAGGGGCTGTCCTCGCCGAAGAGGCCGCCGTAGGTGTTTTTGTAAGCCAGGACTTCGGGCGGCAGCAGGGCGTCCGCGTCCGGGATGGCAAAGGCAAACAACGCCTTGGCCTGGCCGATGTTGGCGGGGGCGAAGTCGTCATCGTCAGTGGTGGCGGCGGTCCAGGTGTAGGGCACGGCCACGCCGAGGTCCTGGAGGCGGGCGTGGAAGGGCGCGGCCACTGCCTTGAGCTGGCCGAGGTTGACCACGGCGTAGTCGTCGCGCGGGGTGGTGGCGGGCGCCAGCCAGGACTGCACCAGGGCGGTGATCTGCGGCCCCGCGCCGCCTGGCGTGCGCGCCTCCATCTCCAGGAAAGCGGCGCGGGCGAGCTGCTTGAGCTGGCCTTGATTGATCAGCGCGTAGTCATCCGGCGCCAGGAGGGGATCGCGCGCCTGGCGCGCGACCCACCATTCCGGGGCCTGGGAGTGGAGCATGGCGCCCCAGTGACAGACCAGCAGGATCAGGGCGACCGCGCGTTTCGTGTCCGCTTTCATGGGCAGGATGGAGTGGGAATGAGTGCTGGTTTCGATGAACAGGCGGGACGCCTGCTCCCCTTGCTATTGCCCGCGCCCGCTCAGGGCTGCGGCCCCTCGGTGAACGGCCCCATGCCCAGGTCCCCGCGCGGCTGGATGCGCACCGCGCCGTGGAAGCTGACCTCGCGCGCGAAGGACGCGCCGCCGCCGAAGGTGGCGAAGTCCGCCGACAGCGCGGTGATGACACTGGCCTCGCCCTCCGAGGCGGGCTGCCTGCGCTGGATCTCCAGCGTGCTGGGCTGGATGCGCACCTCGGCGGACCAGGCGGGATTTTGCAGCCGGCTCTCCGCCCCCGGCGCGCCGGACTCGTCATGCCAGACGGTGACGCCCTCCTCGGTGACGCGGCTGCCCCGGCTTTCACGCTGGGGGTCATCGGCGGCCAGGTTCGACTTCGAATACAGCACCTGGTAGTAATTGAGCAGGCTCACCCGCTCATGATCCCCGCCCTCGAAAGGCAGCGGAAAAGACAGCCCCGGCGCGCCCAGCTTCATCAGCGGGCGGTGGTAGCCGGGCGCGTCCGGGTTGCGCCACAGCCACTCGGTGTTGGAACGGCTGCCGGTGAAGCGCACCACCGGATGGGTGTAGTTGGTGATGTACTGCACCTCCTCGTAAGGTTCCGGCGTGATGGTGACTTGAAAGTAGTCGTGGCCCACGACGGCGTACTGCCAGTCTGAAACCCAGTCATTGGAAATCAAATACGGCTCGTCCAGCCAGTAGGGGCCGCCGGGGTCGAGCACATTGCCGTCCTCGTCATAAGTCGGCGGCTGGTAATACTCCACCGAATGCGTGCCCCAGACCTCCTGCTGCGAGCCCATGTCCACCCAGTCCCAGATTTCCTGGTATTCCGTGGTCGTGTGGGCGGCGGGAGTGACCGTGACCATGATCTCGGTTTCATACTGGGTCTGCAGCACATCGAGGGTGAAGCCGGCGCCGCCCGTGTCGTCAATGAGCGTGCCAAAACGCGCCGACTGCTGGATGGTCAGATGCTCCGCGGCAAGCTCGGACTGGGCCTGCACAGCCACTGGAAAAAAGAGGAGAAAAGCGGCGGTGAAAAGCCCGGGAGGGAACGCATGCGGTTTCATGAGAGTGGCTTGATGAGTTTCATCCAGCAAGCACCGCGAAACGGCATTTGTGGAAATTCCCAAAATGCTGCCACAATCCCCCCCCCCCCGTCAAGCCTTTGGATGAAGTTTTTTTTCAGCTTGTTCGCAGGGTGCTTTGGTGAGGCGCCTGGGTTGTCTGAATCATCAGGATGCGGCAGGAGGACTCTACCCTGATCTATTCACGAGCCATTGGCTTGAGGCATTGAAAAGTACGCATCCGCGGCGTTGGGCTTGCTTTGAAAGGCATCGGGCATTCACCAAGGCGCTGAGCCTTTCAAAACTGCGCCCGCTTTGCAGTCAGCCACTTTTGAACGCCTCCCGCTCAAAGTTCGTGAATAGATCAGGCTGGAGGAGGGGAGCGTTTCGGAATGCGAATTCCATGAGGGTCACTGCAAGCGGCCAGACATCGCATTGCCAGGCTGTCATTCGGAGGCCTTATCAAACACGGTCTAAACCCCGGCGCGCTCCTCGACCCATCTGACGGCGTGGCGGACCAGGGCGGCGCCGTCGTGGATGCCGAGTTTTTCTTTGATGTGGGCGCGGTGGGCCTCGACGGTGCGGGCGCTGATGCAGAGCTTTTCGGCGATGGTCTTGGTGGGCACGCCGCGGCCGATCATGTCCAGCACCTCCAGTTCGCGGTCGGTGAGCGAGTCAATGCCGCTGGCGGCGCCGGGGCGCTGGCCGGTGACTTGCTCGAGCATTCTGCCGGCGATGACCTCGCTGACATAGATGCCGCCGGAGAGCACCTTGCGCGCGGCGGTGATGAGGTGGTCGGCGGCGGCCTCCTTCATGATGTAGCCGCGCGCGCCGGCGCGCAGGGCGCGCTCGCCGTACATGTTTTCATCGTGCATGGAGAGGACGAGGCAAAGTGTGCCGGGATGCATGGCCTGGATGTCCTTGAGCAGTTCGAGGCCGTTTTTGTCCGGAAGCGTGAGGTCTATGACGACGAGGTCGGGCTGGTGGCGCGCCACGGCTTCAAGGCCCTCGCGCGCGCTGCCGGCCTCGCCGCAGACCTCCAGGCCGTCCTCGCCTCGGATGAGCTGCGCGAGGCCGTGGCGCATGATGGGGTGGTCATCCACGAGGAGGATGCGTTTCACGGCTTCCGGGGGCTGCTTTTCGGGCGGGCTTTGGACGGAGACGGAACGGGGACGCGGCATCGGACGATGGTGCCGCCGAACTCGTCGGGTTCAACCGAAAGCGCGCCGCCCATCATGCGCGCGCGGTGGGTCATGGTCAGCAGGCCCATGCCTGTGCGCTTGCCTGGGATGTTGTCGGGGATGCCCTGGCCGTTGTCGCGGATGGTGAGCAGGACGTGGTCGTCGCCGGAGGCGAGGGCGATCTCGATGCGGGCGGCGTGGCTGTGCTTGATGGCGTTGGCGACGGCCTCCTGGGCGATGCGGAAGATCTGGGTGGCCATTTTGTTGTCCGGCACGCTGACAGGACGCTCGCAGCGGAAGGGGCAGCTCACGCGGAAGATGCGTTCGGTGCCCTGCGCCAGCTCTTTCAACGCCTCCATGAGGCCGGCGGAGTCGAGCACCACGGGCATGAGGCCGCGCGACATCTCGCGGGCGCGCACGTTGGCCTGGGTGACGAGGCGCACGATCTCGTCCAGGTTCTCCGCCTCGGGGCTGCCGCCCCGGGCGAGCTGCCGTTGCGCGACTTTTGCCAGGCAGCCGATGGCGGCGAGCTGCTGGCAGAGGTCGTCGTGAATGTCCTGGCCGATGCGGTGCTGCTCCTCCTCGCTGATCTGGAGGATTTTTTCCTCGAGCCGCTTGCGGTCGGTGAGGTCGCGAATGATGCCGGTGAAGACGCGCCTCCCGTCAGGCAGGAGGGCCTCGCCCACGGAGAGGTCTATGGGGAAAATGGTTCCGTCCTTGCGCTGGCCGACGACCTCGCGGCCGATGCCGATGATTTTGCGCTCGCCGGTGCGCATGTAGGCGTGGACGTAGCTGTCATGCTTGTCCCGGTAGGGCTGGGGCATGAGAATGCTGATGTTGCTGCCGACCAGCTCGTCCCTGGTGTAGCCGAAGATGCGCTCGGTGGCGCTGTTCGCCGTCTCGATGACGCAGCGCTCGTCCATGGTGATGATGGCGTTGACGGCGGTTTCGAGCACGGCGCGGTTGCGCTTTTCGGAGGCCTCCAGCGCCTCGCGCGCGGCGCGCAGTTCGGTGATGTCGCGCCCGATGCAGAGGATGCCGGTGATGTTGCCCTTGTCGTCCCTCAGGTCGGAGTGGAACCAGTCCACCAGGCGCGGCGGGCCGTTGCTGACGAGCAGGGGTTTCACATGGCTCTCGCTGCGCTCTGAGCCGAGCTTGCCGCGGCAGAGTTTGCGCGCCTCCTCGCGGTGCTCCTCGGTCACAAAGGTCTCCACCCATTCCAGCCCGGCCACCTCCGCGGTCTTGCGGCCTGAGATTTTTTCCAGGCCGCGGCTCATCCAGAGAATGCGGCCCTCCAGGTCCAGGCCGATGACGAGCATGCCTGCGTGGTCCACAAGACTCTGCACGAGATCTGGGTCGGCGGCGGGCAGCATCTGGCGCGGCGGCGAGGGTTCTCCGGAAGGGAGGGGCATCTCAGGATCACCGTCCCCGCCATGCCGCCCGGCCACGCCTTGGGAATGGGCCGGGCCGCTGAGGGCATGACGAAGGCTGTGGTCCGGGATCATGGCTCAATCTTGCCCCTCGGGCAGGATGTGCGGCTTCACCGCCAGGATGGAGCAGGGGGCGTTGGCGACGATTTTTTCCGCCGTGGTGCCGATCAAAAGCTCGCGCAGGCCGCTCTTGCCGCGCGTGCCGAGCACGACCATGTCGGCATGGGTCTCGGTGACGTGGTCGAGGATGGCCTCCCGGATGTTGACGCGCTCTTTGACAAGACTTGTGACGCGCACGCCGGGCGCGGCGGCTTTCAGCGGCTCGATGAATTTGTCCAGCTCCGACTGCCACATGTGCAGACCCTGGTCGTCCATGGTGGAGGCCACGGGCGCGGCCAGGCCGCCGTAGTCGAGGGACATGGCCAGGGCGGACTGATAGACGTGCAGGCAGTCGAGCGAGGCGCCATCCTGCGCGGCGATCTGGAGGGCGTGGCTGACGGCCTTGGCGGAGTTTTCCGAGAGGTCCACGCAGGCGACGAGGTGCTTGAAGGGGCCCTGCGCGTCCTCGCGCACGAGCAGCACGTCCACGGGCGCCTTGCGCACGCATTTGGCGGCGATGACGCCGACGCGGTTCGGCTCGTTGCGCGAGCCTTTGGCGCCCATGACGAGCAGGTCCGCCTGACGCACGCGGCAGCTCTCGGACAGCTCGAAGAAGGCGTTGCCGATGCGCACCTCCGTCTCCACATGCGGGGTGCCGAGGTCGGAGTCGTCCACGAATTTCCGCAGCCGCGCCTCCCACTCGGCGCGCACGCTGGCCTGGTCGGTGGAAAGCGCGCGCTTCAGCTCGCTGACGAGGAATTCATCCATGACATGCACGGCGGTGATGGCCGCGCCGGAGCCGCCGGCAAGGCGCACCGCCTCGCGCAGCGCGTTGCGGCAGGAGGGGGTGAAGTCAATGGCGGCGATGAGACGTTGGTAGGGCTTCATGTCGGTTGGTTTGGGTTGAGGGTAAAACCCTGACGGCAAAACCGCCCCGCGTCACTTGCTTTGTTCTGGGCCATGTTTGCGGCGGGTCCTTGAAGGAAAAGCCCCGCCCGCGCGTGTTTGCTCATGCCTTCCCATGCTCGACTCCTCCTCCCGCCTTCGTGATTTCCCCGGCCTTGCGGACATCGCCTACCTGAACACCGCCGCTGAAAGCATCCCGCCGCAGTGCGTGCATGAGGCTCTGGAACGCTACTGGCGGGACAAGACGCTGGGGATGCGCGGGCGCGAGGGCCACTTTTCCGCTGTCGAGTCCTGCCGGGAGATCAGCGCGCGCATGACCGGGCTGCGAAGCCGCGAAGTCTCCTTTTGCTCATGCAGTTCGGAGGCTTACAACCTCCTCTCCAGCGCCCTCGATCTGGGGCCGCAGGACGAGGTGGTCGTCACCGATCTCGACTTCCCCGCCGGCGCCACACCCTGGCTGCGCGCCGCCCGCCCGCCTGTGACGCGCCTGTGGAAAAACTCCGGCGGCGCGCTCGATGCGGCCTGTCTCCAACCCCTGCTCAATGAGCGCACACGTCTTGTCCAGGTCTCTCTGGTCAGTTTCTACAACGGCCACCGCATCGCCTGGCAGCCCTTGTGCGCGGCTGTGCGCGCCCTGGCTCCAAAGGCGCTCATCAGCGTGGATGTGACGCAGGCGCTCGGGCGTGTGGATCTGGACTGCGCGGCGGAGGCGGACATCCTCATCAGCAGCACGCACAAATGGAGCCTCGGCATCCACGGCGGCTGCGTCATCGGAGTGCCGGAGCGGAATGCGGAGCGCCTCACCACCCGCGCCGGCGGCTGGTATCATCTCGGCAACGCCTTTGATGCCGACCGCTTCGAGCGCGCGGACAGCAAGACGGGCGCGGCGAGCTACTCCGTGGGCATGCCGAACTTCCCAGCACTCTACGCGCTCGATGCCGCCCTGCGTTATGTGGACGGGGTGAGTGTGGCCGCCATCAGCGCCCATGCCGGCCCGCTCGTGGCGGAGCTGCGCGCCGGCCTTTTGGAGCTGGGCCTGGAGCCGATGTGCCCGCTGGACCCGGCACTGCCCACGGGCATCCTGGCCTTCCAGCATCCGCGCTCCGCGGAAATGCACGCCGCCCTGGAGAAGGCGGGCGTCCACGTCATGCACCACGCCGGCCGCATCCGCCTGGCCGTGCATGGTTACAACACGCGGGAGGACATCACCCGCGCGCTGGCCGCCCTGCGCGCCGCGGTGTGAGGCGGAAAAACGACCCCGCATTGACAAGACGCGGGCAGCTTCCACTTTGCTCGCCCCCAACCCCCCGCCAACCTGCCCGCCCATGAAAAACTTCCGCCTCAACCGCCTCTTCAACCCCAAGTCGGGCCGCTGCTTTGACGTCGCCGTGGACCATGGTTTCTTCAACCAGCCCGGTTTCCTCCAGGGCATCGAGGACATGCGCAAGGTGGTCAAGACTCTCGTGGACGCCGCGCCGGACGCCATCCAGCTCACCCTCGGCCAGGCGCGTCATTTGCAGGAAATGCCCGGCCGTTTCAAGCCCAGCCTCGTCCTGCGCACCGATGTGGCGAACATCTACGGCAAGGAGCTGCCCGCCTCCCGCTTCAGCCTCATGATCGAGGAGACCATGCTCCAGGCCGTGCGCTATGACGCGGCGTGCGTTTGTGTGAACCTTTTCCAAATCCCCGGCGCGCCGGAGGTGCATGAGCAGTGCGTGGAAAACATCCTGCGCCTCAAGCCCCAGGCTGACTACTACGGCATGCCCATGATGGTGGAGCCGCTCGTCTTCCAGCCGAACGAGAAAGCCGGCGGCTACATGGTCAACGGCGACCTCACCGCCATCACGCACCTCGTGCGCCAGGCCGTGGAGCTGGGCGCGGACATCATCAAGGCGGACCCCACCGATGATGTGAGCCTTTACCATCAAGTCGTCGAAACCGCCGCCGGCATCCCCGTGCTCGTGCGCGGCGGCGGCCGCGTCAGCGACCGCGAGATCATCGAGCGCACCCAGGGCCTGCTCCGGCAGGGCGCGGCGGGCATCGTCTATGGCCGCAATGTCATCCAGCATCCGAACCCGAAAGGCATCACCCGCGCCTTGATGGCCATGGTCCACGACGACGCCAGTGTGGACGAGGCCCTGGCTCTCGTGCAGGGGTGAGCGGCGCGCCGCCTCACTCCGCGGACCGGAACCACGGCACGAGGGCGCTGGTGGTGCGCTGGTAGCGGCGGTAGGCCTCGCCGCGTTTTTGCAGGGAGAGTTTTTCAGTCAGCGGGATGCCGGTGACATGAAGCAGGAAATGCAGCATGGCCAGCGGCGCGGCCAGCGCCGCCCAGCCCCAGGGCACCGGCAGCGCCATCAAAAACAGGCCCCACCAGAGGAGCGACTGGAAGAAATAGTTCGGATGCCTGGAGTAGCGCCACAGTCCCGACTCGCACACGGCGGCGGGGTCGGGCGTGGTTTTCAAAAAGCGCGCGAGCTGCGCGTCGGCCAGGGCTTCTCCAATCAGCGCGCCGCACCAGAGCGCGAAACCGGCGATCTCCAGCGCGTGAAAACCCTGCGCCGGCTGGTTCGCGATCAGATAAACCGGCAGCATGAGCAGCCAGACGAGCACGGCCTGGGCCAGGAAGAAAAACAGAAAGGCGCGCCGGGGATGCGCGCGCCATTTCTCCCGTAGCACGGCGTAGCGCGCGTCCTCCCGGGGATGATGCGCGGCCACCCGCCGCCACAGATGCAGGCCGAGGCGCAGGCTCCACAGCCCGACGAGAACGGCGATGGCCGCGCGTCGCGGCAGCCAGCCCGCGCCAGTCACGGCATACCACGCGGCCAGCGGTGCGAATGCGAGCGCCCAGGTGACGTCAACGAAGGAGTAGTTGTCCTTGCGCACGCTCAGCCGCCAGGTCAGGAAAAACAGCACGAGCACGATGGCGAAGCCGGTGCGCAGGAGGGTGACGGGATCATCGGGCATGGCCTGGGATACGCGCGTGGCGCGGGCCGGGCTTCTTTTGTCCAAAAATCGCTGGAAGGCCGGTCACCGCCCTCAAGTCAAGAATGCACATGCGGGGTGCAAGACATGGCATGAGCGCTGTCTTGTTGCCCGGCGCGCGGCCTTGCAAAATGACCTCTACTTTCCCGCCATGAACACCCCAGCCAAATCCGCCAAGACCGTCCAAATCATCGCCAGTGGCGATCTCCGCCTTGCCGCCAACCAGACTTGCTGGCCGGCGCAGAAAGCCATGGAGGACGCGCTCGCCAAAGCCCTCAAGGCCGAGGGTTGGGAAGCGCGGCGCTCGCATCCGTACGATGCCAAAAAGAAGCACGGCTTCATCGCCAGCCAGCGGGAGGGCATCGAGGTCTTTCGCGGCATTGACCCGGACGCGCCGCTCATCGTCGCCGAGGCTGTGTGGCAGTACTCGCATCATGTGCTGGCCGGGCTGACCACGCACCGCGGCCCCATATTGACCGTGGCGAACTGGAGCGGCCAGTGGCCCGGTCTCGTCGGCCTGCTCAACCTCAACGCCTCCCTCACCAAGGCCGGTGTGGCCTACTCAACCCTGTGGAGCGAGACCTTCACCGACGCCTTTTTCAAAAACGGCCTGCGCGAGTGGCTCGCCACCGGGGTCATCACGCACGACCAGTCCCATGTGCGAGATCTTGATCTGCTCAAGCTGCCAGCCGGCGACGAGCGTCTCGGGCGCGACTTCGCCCGCCGGTTCCGCGCGCGCAAAGCCATCCTCGGCGTCTTCGACGAGGGCTGCATGGGCATGTTCAACGCCATCGTGCCCGACCACCTGCTGCACCCCACCGGCTGCTTCAAGGAGCGCCTCAGCCAGTCCACCCTCTACGCCGCCATGCGCGAGGTGAGCGATGAGGACGCCGCCGCCGTCTATGCGTGGTATCTGAAAAAAGGCCTGCGCTTTGCCCTTGGCAGTGACGAGGCAACCGAGCTCACCGAGTCGCAGGTGCTGCAGCAATGCAAAATGTACATCGCCGCCCTGCGTCTGGCCGACGAGTTCGGCTGCGACGCCATCGGCATCCAATACCAGCAGGGGCTGAAGGATCTCACACCCGCCAGCGACCTCGTGGAGGGCACGCTCAACAACGCGGACCGCCCGCCCGTGCGCGGCGCCGACGGCCGGCGCGTGCTCTTCGAGGGCGAGGCGCTGCCGCATTTCAACGAGGTGGACGAATGCGCCGGCCTCGACGGCCTCGTCACCTACCGCCTGTGGCGCGAGCTTGGCTTCGCCCCTGAGAACACCCTGCACGACCTGCGCTGGGGTCAAAAGTACGGCGGCGACTATGTCTGGGTGCTGCTCATCAGCGGCGCCGCGCCGCCCGCGCACTTCATCGGCGGCTGGAAGGGGGCTGGCAGCGAGCGCCAGCCCGGCATGTATTTCCGGCTCGGCGGCGGCACGCTGAAGGGTGTGAGCAAGCCGGGGCACATCGTCTGGAGCCGCGTCTTCGTCATGGAGGGCGCGCTGCATTGCGACATCGGCGTGGCCGAGGTGGTGAAGCTGCCGGAGGAGGAAACAAACCGCCGCTGGCAGGAGACCACGCCGCAGTGGCCCATCATGCACGCCGTGCTGAAAGGCGTGACGCGGGACCAGATGATGGCCCGGCACAAGTCGAACCACATCCAGGTGGTCTACTGCCCGAACGAAAAGCAGGCGCACCGCGCCGCGCGCGTGAAGGCCGCCGCCATGGCCGGCCTGGGGATCAAAGTCAGCCTGTGCGGAGACGTGCGCCTCGCCTGAGCCGCATCCCCGCTCGACATCCCCGCCATTCCCGCCCAAAAGTGGCGGATGAAGCTCTCCACCTGGAATGTGAACGGCATCCGCGCCTCCCTCGACAAAGGGCTGCGAGACTACCTTCTGGCCACCGACGCCGATGTCGTCTGCCTCCAGGAGACCAAGGCGCAGCCTGAGCAGGTGGACCTGTCCTTTCTCAAAGGCTGGCACGCCGCGTGGAACAGCGCCGAAAAAAAGGGCTACTCCGGCACCTGCGTCCTCACCCGCGCCGGCGCGCCGCCCGCCGTTCCCGGCATGGGCATCAAGGAGCATGACAGCGAAGGCCGCGTCATTACCGCCGAGCATCCGGATTTCTTCCTGGTCAATGTCTATACTCCGAACAGCCAGGCCGGGCTGGCCCGCCTGCCTTACCGCCTGCGCTGGGACGACGCCTTCCGCGCCTTCCTGAAAAAGCTGGAGAAAAAAAAGCCCGTTCTTGTCTGCGGCGACCTCAACTGCGCGCACCAGGAGATAGACCTCGCCAACCCCAAGTCCAACCGCATGAACCCAGGCTTCAGCGACGAGGAGCGCGCCAGCCTCACCCGCCACCTGGAGGCCGGCTTTGTGGATGTCTTCCGCTACTTCGACCCCAGCCCCGGACGCTACACCTGGTGGACCATGCGCACCGGCGGCAGCGCGCGGGAAAAGAACATCGGCTGGCGGCTCGACTACTGGCTGGCCTCCGACGCGCTCCGCCCCGCCCTCTCCTCCTGCGTCATCCGCTCCGATGTCTTTGGCAGCGACCACTGCCCCGTCGAGGTCACGCTCGATGTCTGAAAAAGACCGCCCGCCCATGAAACACACGCCCCTCCTCATCCTCGCCGCCCTCCTCGCCTGCCTGTGCGCCTGCGCGCCCGAACCGCGCGAGGCCGCCTACAGCGCGCTCGAATGGAAGGACGACGTTTATTTCCTCGAAGGCAAACCCTTCACCGGCATCGCCCGCGACGCGCACAAGGACGGCAAACCCAAGGGCGAATACCCCTTCAAGGAGGGCCGCCTGCACGGCCTCGTGCGCGAGTGGTGGGACAACGGCCGGCTCTCCACCGAGACGAATTTCGACTCCGGCAAGCGCCACGGCCTCAACCGCTACTGGAATCTCAAAGGCCAGCTCATCAAAGAGCAGGTCTATGAGCATGACAAATCCGTCAGCGAGAAGCACTACGACCCCAAGTAATGCGCTAACGACACCCCGCCCGGCACGTTTCCTCCACCCCGCCGCACCCCCATCATGATGAACACCCGCCTCCTGCTCCTGCCCCTATTCGCCAGCCTCGCCGCCTGCGGCCCCAAATCCGAAAGCCCCGCTGGCGACAAACCCGCGCCCGCCCCGGAAAAGCAAGCCCCCGCACCCGCCGAAGCACAGCCCAAGGCCCCGG
>ERZ761607.3205-NODE-3205-length-16198-cov-8.794090_pt1 | contig 16198 bp, 13 predicted proteins | sample MGYA00511164_ERZ761607 | MGnify/ENA primary metagenome ERZ761607 (study PRJEB28899, sample SAMN02445080) | bioreactor sludge metagenome | biome: EBPR sludge | place: Australia: Brisbane, Thorneside Wastewater Treatment Plant | collected 2011-06-22 ...
GCTGGAAGTGAATCCACTTTCCCTTGCGAAGCCGAAGCGGCGGAGTCCAATAGCAGGTTCGTCACGCCAGACATGGCAGATGTCACGACGACGACTCGTTCCCAATCCTTTTTTGCATCGCGAATGATCTGAATGGCGCTTTTCAACGCATCCGCCGACCCGACGGATGTCCCTCCGAATTTCATGACCAATGTTTTCGACATAATGTCTCCTGTGAGACCTGATAGGTTTTTAAACCCTGTCAGGTCTATGTAATAAAAAACGCCCCGCGTTTCCGCGAGGCGCTGTGTGTTTTGATTAACCTTCGTTCGGTTACTTCATCCCAAGCACTAACGCCTCGCGGTGGATGCCGGAGGTGGTAGTGGTCATGGTCATGGAGAAATGAACGGGTCTCATATTGGGCGGTATTCTACTCGAAAGATGGAATCAGTCAAGCTGCAATTTTTCATTTGACGGTTCGCTGAGTTTCCCGGTACACTCAAGTCACACTCTGACTTCACCCATTGAAAAGGGTGAACCGCGAAACGGGAGACCCCATGTTTTTCTCAACCACTCCGCGCCCCGAAAGTCTGCGGGCAATTTCGGATGTGAAGTTGAAACCCTTTTGGTTGGATGATCCATCCAAACCTGAAATAACCCCGCCCCTCACAAACCAGATCCAAACCGACCTCGCCGTCATTGGCGGAGGCTATACCGGACTATGGACGGCATTGCTGGCAAAGCAGGCCGACCCAAGCCGTGATGTCATCCTGCTCGAAGCGGGTGAGGTTGCCATCGGCGCAAGCGGGCGCAACGGCGGATTTTGCGCCGCATCCATTACCCACGGTTTTTCGAACGGCAAACTCCGCTGGGAAAAAGAGATACGCACCCTGCTTCGGCTTGGAGGGGAAAACCTCGACGGCATCGAAGCGGTCATCAAACAATACAATATCGATTGTGAGTTTATCCGCTCGGGTGAGATATTCATTGCCAATGAAGAATATCAGATCGAACAGCTTCGAGAACAAATGGACGAAGCCGCCCCATATGATTTGAACCTGAGATATCTTGATCGGGATGAGATCCAGTCAAAGGTGAAATCGCATTCGTATCTTGCCGCGGTTCAAGACCCGTCTGTGGCGATGCTCAACCCGGCGAAACTGGCATGGGGGTTGAAGAAAGCATGCCTCCAAGTAGGAGTGCGGATCTACGAGAACACCCCTGTCACTCAACTGGAAGATCGCGGGAATACTATCACTCTCAAAACACCGCATGGTCAGGTCGATGCCTACAAGATCGCACTTGCCACCAACGCCTTTCCTCCGCTCCTCAAATATCTTTCACACTATATCGTGCCGGTCTATGATTATGCCTTAATGACCGAGCCTCTTTCCAAAGCGCAACGTGACGCGATCGGGTGGCAGGGGCGGGAAGGATTGGCAGACGGCGGGAACCAATTCCATTATTATCGCATCACAGAGGATGGGCGAATCCTCTACGGTGGATTCGACGCGATCTATTATCGGAACAACGGAGTTGGACCTCACCTCGAAAGCCGCCCCGCTTCTTTCGGTCTTTTAGCGGATCATTTCTTCCAAACTTTTCCCCAGCTGGAGGGACTCCGATTTACTCACGCCTGGGGTGGCGTGATCGATACCTGTTCGCGCTATTCGGTCTTTTGGGGACAGGCGTATCGAAACAAACTCACTTACGCAATGGGATATACCGGACTCGGTGTCGGCACTGCCCGTTTTGGCGCACAAGTCATGCTCGACCTGTTGAACGGCGAGAAGACCGAACGAACCGAATTGCAGATAGTGAAAACAAAGCCATTCCCTTTCCCGCCTGAGCCGTTCCGTTCACCGCTCATCAATTTCACAAGATGGTCTTTGGATCAAGCGGATCGGAACGAAGGGAAGAGGAATATTTGGTTGAAGACGTTGGATGCGCTGGGCTTGGGATTTGATTCTTGATGAAAAAGAGACGGTCACCTTAGGCGACCGTCTCTTCAATTCACTTTATTATTTCTTCGTTCCCTTTGGCTTGGACATTTCATCCACCACCGCGTTGTAGAGCGTTTCGGCTTTCAATTCGCTGAGCGAGAAACACGGCGATTCGAGATGGTCTGCCAGTTGTTGGGCAAGCCCCTGGTCAAAGGCGGCGTGTTCCATGTTGATGACCACCGAGCGGATCTTTTCCGCTGCGATCATCTCGGCGAATTTGAATCCTTCCTCCTGCGGTGGCAATGTGCCAAGTGAAACATTCCCAGCGCCGTCGGTCAACACGATGAGAAGCGGCTCTACATCGGGGTGAATATGCTTTTCATGCATGATGACATCGTGTGCCATGAACAAGCCTGCTGAAAGCGGAGTTTTCCCGCCGACGGGGATGTCCATAAGGGCGCGCTGGGCAAGCTGGATGGAGTTGGTGGGTGAGAGCACGAGCGTAGCGCGGTCTTTTTGGAATACGATGAGACCTACACGGTCGCGGCGCTGATAAGCATCTGTGAGAAGCGAGAGGATCGCGCCTTTGGTGGCGTTCATGCGCTCGGCAACTGCCATAGACCAGGAAGCATCTACGAGGAACAGCACAAGATTCGCAACCCGCTTTACACGGATCTTGCGTTGCAAATCACTCTTCTTGATCGAGAAGGCGAGCTTCTTGCGTTCTTCTGTACGTTGTTTTTGGAAGGGGGCTGCGGCGCGGAAGGTTGCGTCGAAGGCGATGTCGGTCAGGTTATCGCCAGCAGGGCGGGCTTTGATGTAACGTCCATGTTTGCGCTCGGTCTTTGTGAGCGAACGCCGTCCCGCCTGCTTGCGAGTCAGTTTGTCCAACGGGGTGTTCAGCTTGCGCGGTTGGAAGGTTTCACCCGCTTTGACCTTTTGTCCGCCTTCCCACCAGTTCGCATTACTGCTTGCGAACACTTCCTTGTTTTCCATCGGTTCGGGGTTGCCCTCCTGGGCGGACTCTTCGGTCTGCTCATCTTCGAGCTTTAAGTTTTTTTTTCCTCTTTTTCGCCTTTTTCCTGGCTTTCAGAAGATTCTTCATCCTCTTCGCCCGGCATGGATTGACCCGCCAACTGCTCGATGCGTTCTTGCAATTGTTCGGTGGTCATTTCTGCCTGTTGGAAGGGCGTGCGTTTTATGCGGTGCGGCAGGGCGAGTTCCGCGGCGAGGGCAATGTCGTGGTCGTTGATCTTGGTGCGTCCTTCGAAGGCGGCTTCGGCACGCGCGGCTTTGAGGATGACCATATCCGCGCGGTGTCCGTCCACGTTCAGCGATGCGGTCAAAGCAGCGATGGAGAGCAGGTCACGCGTTGTGTACTTGACCTGATCCACCAGTTCGCGGGCTTTGGCGATCTGCTTCGAGAGTTCCTCTTCCTTTGGCAGCCATTGGGCGCGGAAGGCTTCCGGGTCGCGTTCGTAGGCGATGTTGCGTTCCATGATGGACATGCGTTCGCGTGCCTCACGGATGCCGACGATCTCGACCGAGAGGGCGAAGCGGTCCAGCAATTGGGGGCGAAGATCTCCCTCTTCAGGATTCATCGTCCCAACGAGGATGAACCGCGCAGGATGGGCGAAGGAGATCCCCTCGCGTTCCACCGTGTTCACGCCCATGGCGGCGGAGTCCAACAAAATATCCACCACATGATCGTCGAGCAGATTCACTTCGTCGATGTAAAGCAAGCCACGGTTGGCGTTGGCGAGCACACCCGGCTCGAAATGACGTTCGCCTTTTTGAATGGCTTTTTCGATGTCGAGTGTACCGACCACACGGTCTTCGGTGGCGGAGACGGGCAGGTTGATGAACGGGGTCGAGCGTTCGTTGACTGGCAATTTCTTAACCGCCGAGGCGCGTTCCTTGCATTCTGTACACCAGGTGGCGGGCTTGTCCGGGTCGCAGCCGAAGCGGCAATCCTGCACTACTTTGACATGGGGGAGAAGCGCGGCAAGTGAACGGGCGGCGGTGGATTTGGCGGTTCCACGTTCACCGCGAATCAAGACGCCGCCGATGCGGGTATCCACGGCGTTGAGAATGAGCGCGCGTCTCATGCGCTCCTGACCAACAATGGCTGTAAAGGGGAAAATGGCTGGCATTTATATACTCCAGCCCGTGATTATAACGCTTGTTTTACAAAGCTGAGTAACTCCCGCATCGTTTCCCGGATATGAGGGTTGTCAACTTGTCGTTTCACTTGTATAATCCCGTCCATATTTCTTCCAGTTGGAGTTCACGAGTGACAGACCAAAATGAAACCCTGAGCGGGACATCGAATGCGCAGGGAGATCAGAGCAACAATCAATCGATGGAGGCGCTGTTAGCATCTGAGTCGTTGAGTATTGATCTTCCCAAGGCAGGCGAGATTCGCAAAGGGACAATTGCAAGTATTTCCCAAAACCAGATCCTGATCAGCATCGGAGCAAAGTCCGAAGGTGTGGTCGCCGGTAAGGAATTGGAACAGCTGACCCAGGAGGAGCGTGATGCGCTCAGTGTGGGTCAGGAACTTGACGTATTCGTTATCATTCCCGAGGACGCCAACGGCAACGTTGTGCTTTCTCTCAAACGCGCCTTTGAACAGATCGCATGGGAAAATGTCGAGAAGATGATCACCGATGAGACCGTACTCGATACAAAGATCATCGGTTTCAACAAGGGCGGTCTAATCGCCGCGGTGGGCAACCTGCGCGGGTTCATACCCTCTTCGCAGATCAGCGCCGCGCGCCGCGCCCAATCAACCGGCGACAAACCCGAGCAGCGCTACCAGAAGATGGTTGGGCAGCCCATCTCCGTCCGCATCGTGGAAGTGGACCGTGAGCGCCGCCGCCTGATCCTCTCCGAACGCGCCGCCAGCACCGAATCCCGCTCTGAATTGAAGGAACGCGTCATCAGCGAACTGCAGGAAGGGCAGACCTACACAGGTCGTGTCACCAGCCTTGCCGATTTTGGCGCTTTCGTCAACATCAACGGAGCCGACGGCCTCGTCCACTTATCCGAGATCTCCTGGGACCACGTCACTCACCCCAAGGAAGTGCTCGAAGTCGGGCAGGAAGTCAACGTCAAGGTCATTAACATCGACCGCGACAAGAAACGCATCGGCTTATCCATCCGCGCCCTTCAGGATGACCCGTGGAAGAACCGCATGGCAAAATTCAGCGTCGGTCAACTGGTCGAAGGCGCGATCACCCGCCTGACGAAATTCGGCGCGTTCGCCCGGCTTGAAGGCGATATCGAAGGTCTGATCCACATCTCCGAGTTGAGCGAGAACCGCGTCGAACATCCCAAGGAAGTTCTACACGAGGGTGATGTCAAAACCCTGCGCATCATCCGCATCGATACCGACCAGCACCGCATCGGGTTGAGCCTGCGGAAAGTCGACTCGGCTGCCTACGCCGACAAAGACTTCAAGATGCTCACCAGAGATTTCGGTCAGGAAGAAGATAAGGAATAGAATGGAGCGCACCGAAAGGTGCGCTTTTTGATTTTATGGATACCAAACCTTTGCTCGTCGATGCACATGAAGACATCGCCTATAACATGCTCAGTTATGGGCGCGATTACACCCGCCCCGTATCCGAGATCCGCGCCCTTGAAGCGGGCAGCCATATCATTGCAGAAACCGGCGACGCCCTTATTAGTTGGCAAGAATATCAACGTGGACGGGTCGCAGTCATTTTCTCGACCCTCTTCGCTGCGCCGGTCCGCTTTCGGACCAGCGAGACCGAAACGCAAGCTTATAAAAACTTCGATGAAGCGCACAAACTATACAGTCATCAATTGGATGTCTATCACCGGATGCAGGATTCCATGCCGGACAAATTCCGCATCCTCGCTTCAAAACGGGACCTCGAACTGCATCTTGACCAGTGGAATTCATCCACGCCGGATGCGATGCACCCTGTCGGCATGGTCATCCTTATGGAGGGAGCGGAGGCGATCCGTAACGTCTCAGAATTGGAGATGTGGTACGAGCGCGGAGTTCGGTTGATCGGTCCCGCCTGGGTCGGCACACGCTATTGCGGCGGCTGGAAGGAACCGGGCCCGATGACGGATGACGGGCGCAAGTTACTTTCCGCAATGGCAGATTTTAAATTTATCCTCGACCTCAGCCATATGGACGAACGCGCTGCGGTTGAGGCATTGGATATTTACGATGGTCCGATTGTAGGTACTCACGCCAATTGTGCTGCGCTCATGCCCAATTCCAATACGAACCGGCACCTTCCCGACCGGATCATCGAAGGCATTGTCGAGCGTGATGGGGTCGTGGGAATCGTCCCATTCAACACATATTTGAAAGTTGGCTGGTCCAGAGATAAGGGGCATCCTCGTGAGGATGTGCCACTCGAAGTCGTTGTGAATCATATGGATCATGTCTGCCAGATCGCCGGGGATTCGCTGCATGTTGGCATCGGCTCCGATTTCGATGGCGGATTTGGACTCCAATCCGTCCCCCCGGAAATCGATACGGTCGCAGACCTGCAAAAACTGGTATCCTTGCTTCAAGCGCGCGGTTATTCCGAAGCCGATGCTGCCAACATCCTTGGCGGAAATTGGCTTGCCCGACTGAACCGCGATCTGCCTTAATTCTTGAACCCATAGCCTCTGATGTCTAATCTATCCTCCTCCACCCAATCCCCGCCGGCCACCGAAGATATCACCACGCCGCGCATTCGATTGAGTCTCATCATCACGTTCATCGGTCTTTTTGTCTTCCTGGTAGGGGCAAAGCCTTCCTACTTTGGCTGGGACCGCAGCCCCGTGGTCGGTTTTGTGCAGATCGTCGTCTTCCTTTTCGGGCTGGCATTCATTTGCATTGGAGGCTATCTCGGTCTACATTCCCTGTGGTGGGGAAGCGAACGTACCATCGTTTCCGACATCGGCTCGCGGTTGGTCGCCACAGGTTATGTTTTTTTGGTATTTGCCGGGCTGGCGGATATCTTTGGCATGGGTTCGCATCCATTCCCCCGAGTTCCCTACTTTGGTCCCTGGCAGGCGGCTGGCGTGCTGATCGGACAAGGCATTATCGCGCTGGGATTCCTGATGATGATCCCATTTCGACACAGGCAAAATTGAACCCTCTCAACTTGCGGTTCATTTCCACTTCACAATAATCCCAAATAACCAAAATTTAACAGTTCTCTTCACCGAATCGGAAATCATCACCTTGACGGAATTCCGTTTCTGCCTATAATCGGGCGAAGTCGAAAGCCAATGAACATGTTCTACAGCCTCTCCCTTGTTGTCGTCCTTATTGTAGTCCTTATTATTAAAGGACAATTTTCGGTTAGGATGGCAACGGTGAGAGTGAAATAAACACCGAATGAGAACGAGAGCCGCCCTAACCACGGGCGGCTTTTTTTATATCTACAACAAGACCTGACAGGTTTCTAAAACCTGTCAGGTCTATCAAAGGAGCCGTATGCGTTCAGATACAGTCAAGAAAGGGTACGAAAAAGCGCCGCACCGTGCATTGCTGCGTGCCACCGGCTTGAAGGACGAAGACTTTAATAAGCCGTTTGTTGCCATTGTCAATTCTTATGTGGATGTTGTCCCCGGCCATGTGCATTTGCAGGAGTTCGGCAAACTGGTGAAGGAAGCTGTGCGGGCGGCTGGTTGTGTGCCGTTCGAGTTCAACACCATCGGTGTGGATGACGGCATTGCAATGGGGCATATGGGAATGAAGTATTCGCTTCCTTCGCGTGAGTTGATCGCCGACTGCGTGGAGACGATGATCGAAGCTCATCGCTTCGATGCGATGGTTTGCATCCCGAACTGTGACAAGATCGTGCCGGGCATGTTGCTCGCTGCCATGCGCGTCAACGTGCCGACCATCTTTGTCTCCGGTGGCGCGATGAAAGCCGGTATGACTCCCGAAGGCGAAACGCTGGATCTGATCTCCGTCTTTGAGGGAGTCGGCGCATATTCGGCGGGCAAGATCGACGAAAAGCGCCTCACTCTGCTGGAGAAGTTTGCCTGCCCATCGTGCGGATCCTGTTCCGGGATGTTCACCGCCAACTCGATGAACTGCCTCATGGAAGTGATCGGATTGGCGCTGCCGTTCAATGGCTCGGCTTTGGCAAAGACTCCTGAGCGCGAAGCATTGGCAAAGCAGGCGGCGGCTCAGATCATGACCTTGATCGAGCGCGACATCAAGCCCAGAGACATTGTCACCGCTGAAGCGATCGATGATGCCTTCGCGTTGGACATGGCTATGGGCGGTTCGTCGAATACCGTGCTGCACACTTTGGCATTAGCCAACGAAGCCGGAGTGGACTATCCACTGACCCGCATCAACGCCGTGGCTGATAAAGTGCCGCACATCTGTAAGGTGAGCCCCGCTGGCAAATGGCACATGGAAGATGTTCATCGCGCGGGCGGCATCCCGGCGATCTTGAAGGAAGTCCAACGGGGGACGAGCATGCTACATTTAGACCGCATCACGGTCACCGGCAAGACCCTGGGGGAATCCATCAAGGATGCAGAGATTCAAGACGATGAAGTCATTCGACGTTATGAAAATGCTCACTCCAAGCGCGGCGGCTTGTCGATTTTGTTTGGCAACCTCGCGCCGAATGGGGCAGTGGTGAAGGTCGGCGGCGTGAGCGAGGCGATGATGAAGTTCGAAGGTCCGGCGGTCATCTTCGAGTCGCAGGATGAGGCGATGGCTGGAATCTTGGCTGGCAAGGTCAAGGCGGGAGATTGTGTCGTCGTCCGCTATGAAGGTCCCAAAGGCGGACCGGGGATGCAGGAAATGCTTTCGCCGACATCCGCCATCATGGGGCAGGGACTTGGTGACAAGGTCGCGCTCATCACCGATGGACGTTTCAGCGGTGGCACACGCGGTGCGTGTATCGGTCACGTTTCACCCGAGGCGGCGGCACACGGTCCGATCGCGGCACTCAAGGCTGGAGATATTGTTCAAATCGACTTGGTGGCTCGCAGCTTGAACGTCAAGTTAAGCGAGGCGGAGATTCAGAGTCGGCTTGCGGCACTGCCTCCATTCCAGTCCAACGTTACATCCAAGTGGTTGAAGCGCTATTCGCATTTTGTGACCAGCGCAGATACGGGTGCGGTACTTCAATCGTAGGTCACGCTTTGAGCGTGGCAGTAATGCAAATTCGTAAGTTGCGCTTCAAGCGCGACCTACATAAGGAGATCGAATGAAAAAGACAGGTGCAGAAATTGTTTGGGAATGCCTCACACGGGAGGGCGTGGAGGTGGTGTTCGGTTACCCGGGTGGTTCGAATATGCCGATCTATGATGCCATGTTGAGTTATCCAATACATCATGTGCTGGTGCGGCATGAACAAGGTGGGGCGCATATGGCGGATGGATATGCGCGTGCTTCCGGCAAGGTCGGTGTGGCAATGGCTACATCAGGCCCCGGTGCAACCAATTTGGTCACCGGCATTGCCACGGCGATGATGGATTCAGTTCCGGTTGTGTTCATTACCGGCCAGGTAGCGGCACATCTCATAGGCGGAGATGCTTTTCAGGAAACCGATGTGACGGGCATCACCCTGCCCATTACGAAGCATAATTATCTTGTGACCCGCGCCGATGAAATTGCGGAGACCATTCGTGAGGCGTTCTATATCGCCAAGAGTGGCAGGCCGGGTCCCGTATTGATCGACATCTGCAAGAATGCCCAGATCGAGTCTTGTGAATTTTCATATCCCGAAGAGGTAAAACTTCCCGGTTATCAACCGGTGATGCATGCGCCGCGTCCGTCTTTGGACGATGCGGTGAAACTGCTTGAGAAGGCAAAGAAACCCATCATCCTGTGCGGACATGGTGTGTTGATGTCCAAGGCGGAGGAGGAGTTACTTCAGTTCGCGGTCAAGACGCAAACGCCTGTGGCGAGTACGCTGCTGGGGTTGGGCGCGTTCCCATCTTCACATGAATTGAGCCTCGGCATGATGGGCATGCACGGGGAAGTGCATACGAATATGGCGATCCAGAACTCGGACCTGATCCTTGCCTTTGGGATGCGCTTCGATGACCGTGTAACCGGCACATTGAAGACCTACGCTCCACGTGCAAAGAAAATTCACATTGAGATCGACCCTTCAGAAGTGCATAAAAATGTAGCCGTGGATGTTCCCCTCGTCGGCGACTTGAAGACCGTTCTAACCGATCTCATCCCAATGGTGGACGAATATGACCATGAGGAGTGGAAAAAAGAGATCAAGGGCTGGAAGACCGAAGCCGATGCACGCAGCATCATGAATTGGGAGGATGACGGTAAATTGTATGTTGCACACCTGGTCACCGATATTTGGAAGGCGACCGGAGGCGGCGCGATCGTGACCACGGATGTAGGCCAGCACCAGATGTGGACGGCGCAATACTATCAATTGGAGAAGCCGAACCGCTGGCTTTCCTCGGGCGGTGCAGGGACGATGGGTTTTGGTCTGCCCTCCGCCATCGGCGCATGGTTTGCGGCGAAGGACCAGGAAATTTGGACGATCGCCGGTGACGGCGGATTCCAGATGACTGCGGCAGAACTGACAACCGCGGTCCAAGAGGGCGCGAACGTGAAAGTCGCCATCATGAACAATAACTTCCTCGGCATGGTGCGCCAATGGCAGGAATTCTTCTTCGAAAAGCGTTATTCGGCAGTGAACATGGTTACACCGGATTTCGTGAAGCTCGCGGATGCGCATGGCGTCCCGGCGCGACGGGTGACTAGGCGTGAAGAAGTGGACGAAGCCATTGCCTGGGCGCGCAGCATCAAGGGACCAACCGTGATCGAGTTCAAGGTCGAACGCGAAGACGCTGTGTACCCGATGGTTCCCGCCGGAGCAGCTCTGCACGACATGATCCAGAGACCGGCAAAAGCATAATTACCAATTACCAATCTCTATTTACTTTTTGTAGCTAAATGGAATTAGAGACTAGAGATTGGAAATTGGAGATCGTGAAAAACGGAGAATTGAATGAACTACACCTTCATCGCATTAGTTGAAAACAAACCCGGTGTTCTTAACCGAGTGTCATCGTTGTTTCGTCGCCGCAATTTCAATATCGAATCACTCGCGGTGGGACGCACCGAGAATCCTGAAGTGTCGCGCATGACCATTGTGGTGGATTGCCCGAATGGGGATATGGACGCGCACAAGCTCGAAGCGAACCTGTATAAACTGGTCAATGTGATCGACGTGCAGGATGTCACCCGCCAGCCGTCTGTGACCCGTGACATGGCGCTCATCAAAGTGCGCGTTGGTCCCGAACGCCGAACAGAGGTGAACGGACTGGCTGATATTTTCCGCGCTCATATCGTGGATGTGGCGCCTGAATGTGTGATCGTGGAGATCACCGGCACCGAGGATAAGATCGAAGGCATGATCGAATTGCTGCGACCGATCGGCATCATGGAAATGGTGCGTACAGGGCAGATCTCAATGACTCGCGGCAATAACGACGGCATTCGTCGTATGCCAGGGTTGGATGGACGCCGTTACGAAGACGTCATGGACGTGGCGGTCATGGCGCCGTAAAGAAACGCAAAATGAAGAACGAGGAATGCAGAAGAATCTGCTGCCTTTAACCTGCAACCAACTAAAAAAACAAAAAAACTAGGAGAGTTCAAACATGGCAAAGATCAATTTCGGCGGTGTGGAAGAGGAAGTGGTGACGCGCGACGAGTTTTCGCTCGAGAAGGCGCGTGAAGTATTGAAGAACGAAGTGGTGGCTGTCGTCGGCTACGGCGTGCAGGGACCTGCCCAGGCAATGAACATGCGCGACAATGGCATCAAGGTCATTGTCGGTCAACGCAAGGGCACACCCAACTGGGACAAAGCCATCGCCGATGGCTGGGTTCCCGGTGAGACCCTTTTCGATGTCGAAGAAGCGGCTGAGAAAGGCACGGTCATTCAGTACCTGCTTTCGGATGCCGGTCAGCGTTCGCAGTGGCCGAAGATCGTGGAGCACCTCAATGAAGGCGACATGCTTTACTTCTCCCACGGATTCTCCGTCACCTTCAAGGATGACACCGGGGTGGTCCCGCCTCCGAACGTGGACGTGGCTTTGGTTGCCCCCAAAGGGTCTGGTACCAGTGTGAGGCGGAACTTCCTCGCCGGGAGCGGCATCAATGCGAGTTATGCCGTCCATCAGGATTTCACAGGCAAAGCCAAAGACCGCACCATCGCCCTGGGAATCGCCATCGGCGCGGGATATTTGTTCAAGACCGACTTCAAGAATGAGGTCTACAGTGATTTGACCGGAGAGCGCGGTGTTTTGATCGGCGCCCTGTCTGGAGTTATGGAAGCCCAGTACATGACCCTCCGCAAACACGGACATTCCCCCTCAGAGGCGTTCAATGAAACCGTGGAAGAACTGACCCAATCACTCATCCGCCTCGTGGGTGAGAACGGCATGGACTACATGTATGCCAACTGTTCCACCACTGCCCAACGCGGCGCATTGGACTGGCATCCGCGCTTCCGCGATGCGGTTTTGCCAGTGTTCGAAGACCTTTATGAGTCGGTTGTCTCTGGCAACGAAGCCCGTATCACACTTGAAGCCAACAGCCAGCCTGATTACCGCGCAAAGCTGGAAGTGGAACTCGCCGCCATCCGCGACTCGGAAATGTGGCGTGCTGGTGCGGCGGTGAGATCGTTAAGACCTGAGAATTGGAAGAAGGGATAGTCGGTTAGTCGCGTAGTTGTTTAGTCCCATAGTCGAATCGTGTGGCAACGACTATAAGACTATGTGATCTTTCGACAAGGAGACTATATGACCAATTATGTAAAGATCTTCGACACTACCCTGCGCGACGGCGAACAATCTCCCGGCGCGACGATGACCTCTGCCGAGAAGCTGGAAGTGGCGCATAACCTTGCGCGTCTCGGCGTGGATATCATCGAAGCCGGATTCCCCGCCGCCTCGCCGGATGACCTGGAAGCTGTCAGGCGCATCGCGCTCGAAGTGGGCAACCCGCCCAAAGGGAATCCTGAGGCGCGTGTTCCCGTCATCGCAGGTTTGGCGCGCGCGAACAAAGCCGACATCGACAAAGCCTGGGATGCCGTCCAAGGCGCAAAGAAGCCGCGCATCCATACATTCCTTGCCACATCGCCGATCCATATGAAGCACAAGTTGAAGATGGACCCGGAAGAAGTCATTCAGCGTGTTTCAGAGATGGTGGCGTATGCAAAGTCGCTGTGCAGTGATGTTGAGTTTTCTCCCGAAGATGCGGGGCGCTCCGAACCGGAATTCCTGTATGTTGTGTTGGGCGAAGCCATCAAGGCTGGCGCGACAACGTTGAACATTCCCGATACCGTCGGGTACACCACGCCTGATGAATTTTATAAATTGATCGACGGTATCATCAAAAACACGCCGGGGATGCATGAAGGCATCACTGTTTCGGTGCATTGTCATGATGACCTGGGTATGGCAACTGCCAATACGCTGGCGGGCATCCGCGCGGGCGCAAGGCAGGCAGAAGTGACCATCAATGGCATCGGCGAGCGCGCTGGCAACACTTCGCTCGAAGAAGTGGTGATGACTTTGAAGACACGTCATCCCGTCTTTGGCTTGGAGACCGGCATTGAAACCCCGCAGCTCTCGCGCATTTCCAAACTGGTCAGCAACTACACAGGCATTGTTGTCCAACCCAACAAAGCCATTGTGGGTTCGAATGCCTTTGCACATGAAGCGGGCATTCACCAGGATGGCATGCTCAAACACCAGAGCACGTATGAAATTATGCGACCTGAAGATGTCGGCGTGAATCAGACCAACCTTGTGCTGGGAAAACATTCCGGCCGTGCCGCTCTGCGCAACCGTCTTGCTGAAATGGGACATTCCCTTGACGATGTCGAACTCGATAAAGCCTTCACGCGATTCAAGGACCTTGCAGACCGCAAGAAGGTTATCACCGACCTCGATCTCGAAGCCCTGGTCGCCGACGAATTTTACAAGCCGCGGGATATTTATCAATTGAACGGTTTACAAGTCACCTGCGGCACAATGGGCATGCCCACCGCCACCCTCCGCCTGCGCGGACCGGATGGGGTCATTCACACTCAAGTTGCGATTGGGACCGGTCCGGTGGATGCGACCTACAAAGCCATCGACTATGTGGTCAATGTTCCATGTACGCTTCTGGAGTTCAACGTTCACGCCATCACTGAGGGAATCGATGCCCTTGGCGAAGTAACCGTCCGAGTGCAGAGCGAATCCGGCTCCATCACCATGGATGCGCAGAGCGAACGCGAGTTCAACCGCGTCTACGGCGGTCACGGCGCTGACCCGGACATTGTGGTTGCCAGCGCGAAGGCATACATCAATGCGTTGAACAAACTCATCATTTCGCAGACAGAAGGCTCTGGAAAAGCGAAGGATGACTTCGGCGTCATGCTTGGATAAAACGAGTAAACAAGCGATTGCATTCCATAATCAAGGAGAAGATCATGACTACGCAAACTGAAGAACGGAATCCCTTCCCCGAACCGCAGACCATGCCATCTGGTTGGGACTTGAGTGCGCTTCTTTCCGCGCCGAAAGCTGAAACAGCTTCCGAAGCTGAAGACCCCGCTGAAAACGAGTCGTGCTAAGCGGTTACGCATCGCGTAATTCGTAATACGTAAATACCTAAACTGAGAATAGAACCTTATGCCAAAGACCCTCTTTCAAAAAATATGGGACTCTCACGTCGTCACTGAACAGGAAGGCGCACCCGCCGTCCTCTATATTGACCTGCACCTGGTTCACGAAGTGACCTCTCCCCAAGCCTTTACCGGACTCCGCACTCGTGGGCTCAAAGTCCGCCGCCCCGATAAAACCCTGGCAACGATGGACCACTCCATCCCAACCACTCCCATTGATGTGCCCATTGCCGATGCAATGGCTGCGGCACAGATTAAGCAGATGGAAACCAATGCCGCTGAATTCGGCATCACCCTGCACGGCATGACCAGTCCGCACCGCGGCATCGTCCACGTCATCGGACCGGAACTCGGACGAACCCAACCTGGCATGACCATCGTCTGTGGTGACAGCCACACGGCCACACATGGCGCATTTGGCGCGCTCGCGTTCGGTATTGGCACGTCTGAGGTTGAGCATGTTCTTGCGACTCAATGTCTCTTACAGAAGAAACCCAAGACCTATGAAGTCCGCGTAGAAGGAACTCTCAAACCCGGCGTCTCCTCCAAAGACATCATCCTTGCATTGATCGCCAAGATCGGCACTGGTGGGGGAACGGGTCACGTCTTTGAATACACTGGTTCTGCAATTCGTTCGCTCACCATGGAACAGCGCATGACCATCTGCAACATGTCCATTGAAGGTGGCGCACGTGCAGGCATGATCGCTCCAGACGAAGTGACCTTTGAATACCTCAAAGGACGCGAGTTCGCTCCTCAAGGCGCAGACTGGGACAAAGCCGTCGCCTATTGGAAGACTCTCGCCACCGACGAAGGTGCTACCTACGATAAATCCATCACGCTCAATGCCGACGAGATCGAACCGATGATCACCTACGGAACCAATCCCGGTATGGGCATGGGCATCACTGACCGCATTCCTACCGTGGAATCTTTCAGCGAACCTTCTCAGAAAGCCGCGTTTGAAAAAGCCATGGCATACATGGGGCTTCAACCGGGTCAATCTCTGCTCGGTCAAAAAGTGGATGTGGTCTTCATCGGCTCCTGCACCAACTCCCGCATCTCTGATCTACGTCTTGCGGCTTCTATTATCAAAGGTAAGAAGGTGGCAAGTGGTATCCGTGTTATGGTCGTGCCCGGCTCGCAGGATGTGAAGAAGCAAGCCGAGCAGGAAGGTCTCGATAAGATCTTCAAAGAAGCCGGTGCCGAATGGCGCGAAGCAGGCTGCTCAATGTGTATTGCGATGAATGGCGATCAGTTGCAACCAGGTCAATATGCTGTGTCAACCAGCAACCGCAACTTTGAAGGTCGCCAAGGCAAAGGCGGGAGAACTTTCCTCGCTAGCCCCGTCACTGCTGCTGCAACTGCTATCAACGGCGTCGTTACCGATCCACGAACAATCAATGCAGAATGATGAATGCGGAATGCAGAGTAAATTCTGCATTCCGCATTCATCATTCCTCATTTGGAGAACCATGGCTCAATTCACAACCTTAACCTCCCGCGCACTTGCCATCCCTGTCAACGACATCGACACGGATCAGATCATCCCCGCGCAATTTCTCAAAGTGACCGACAAGAACGGTCTCGCCGACGCGCTCTTTTTCA
>ERZ761607.3207-NODE-3207-length-16185-cov-7.672102_pt1 | contig 16185 bp, 14 predicted proteins | sample MGYA00511164_ERZ761607 | MGnify/ENA primary metagenome ERZ761607 (study PRJEB28899, sample SAMN02445080) | bioreactor sludge metagenome | biome: EBPR sludge | place: Australia: Brisbane, Thorneside Wastewater Treatment Plant | collected 2011-06-22 ...
GCCTCGCGTGAACACTCCGAGCGTGAAATGACCGATTTCAAGGCCGAGATGCGAGTCTCGCGCGAGCGATCCGAACGCGAAATGACCGATTTCAAGGCCGAGATGCAGGCCTCCCGCGAACGCTCCGAACGCGAAATGACCGATTTCAAGGCCGAGATGGCCGACTTCAAGGCTGAGATGCGGGCTGATCGGCGCGAGATGAACAAGCGTTGGGGTGAAATCGCCAACCGGCTGGGGACCATCGTCGAGGATATCGTCCTACCCAACATTCCCCGCATCGCCCGCGAACATTTCGGCGCCGACGAACTGGAATTCATCGGCGCGCGAATTCGCAAACGACATCCCACCGAACCCGACCGGATGCGCGAATTCGACGTGGTGGCGGCTTGGCCGGGCATGGTGCTGTTCAACGAAACCAAGGGCGGCGCCATGCGCCCGGAGTATCTGACCCACTTCGCGACCTTCGTGAAAAGCGGCGACTTTTTCGGTTTCTTCCCCGAATACGCCGGGCGGCGGCTGATTCCGGTGTTTTCCGCGCTGGCGCTGGCCGAAAGCGACGTGCGCTACCTGACGCGGGAAGGCATCTACGCGCTGACCATGGGCGATGAAACCATGGAGATCGTCAATCTGACCGAGGTCGGTCCGCCGCGATAGAGATCACCCGAAATTCTTCCAGCCGTGCCCCGAAGCGGCGCAGGTCGGCGGCGGACAATTCCCGCCCGCGCCACTCCGGCGGCAATTCCAGGCTCAGGTGCAGATAGCGCCCGCCGCGCTGGCACACCCGCGCCGCCAAGTGGATCGGCAGGGTGCCGATGACCACATCGCCCGGCTGAACGGTGTCGGGATCGAGATGGGCAATCACTTGGTCCACAGTGACGCCTTCTTCCGCCGCCCAATGGCGGGCGCCGGGATGACGGGAGACGAAGAGGGTGGTCACGAATAGTCGGCTTCGATGGATGCCGGAAACAGTGGCGCGAGGCGGCTGTTGGCTATGGCCCCATTCGGATCAAAAAAATACAGCTCCCCAGTTTGATCGCACAGCCAAAACTCCCAAGCGCCACGCTCGAAATAGAGCGCCTGTTTTGCTCGCATTTCCTCAGCCGTATTGGAAGGCGAAAGAATCTCCACCACGATCTCCGGCGCTTCCAGATAAGGGTTGGCGCGCTGGTTCCGCTTGAAAAACGCTGTGCTACCCCAGGCAACATCGGCAACCTTGACGCCTTCGGCGGTCTGAATGCCGCATTCCACCAACGGTTCGCCGCCGTCGAGTAGTTTAGCGAGCCAGCGAATGATGCGCGCCTGATAAAGACCGTGCTGATTGGTCGCCGGACTCATTTCGATCTTGCCCCAGCGGTTGGTTTCAAACTTGAACGGCATATCCCGAAACAACGGGTTATCGCAGATTTGCTGCCATTGCATAGGTGTGTGCTCCCGTACTCTTCATTCAATGCAAGCCCTTGTCCAGTCGGTCGATGACATAGCTCCCGCCTTCAAAATGCCCGAAAAGACGCTTGGCGCCTTCATCGGCCCAAGCGTCGCATTCGTGCGTGCTGCCTTGATGAGAGCCGCCTCTAAGTGGTTTGAAATCCAGCGAGCGCGGATTGTAGCTTTCACCCTCCTCCAAGCGTCGCGCCAGTTGATCCAGGCGTTCGTTGACATGGCGCAACCGATCCGGCGCCAAGCCTTCCAGCGAACGCCGGAACCGCGGTCCATAACGTAGCTTGGACGTGATGGGTTCCAACAACCCCGCGCCATAAACGGCGCGATACGCCTCTTGCCAAATCAGTTCACCCCAGGGAGAAAACACCGCTTGCCCATCGAGCACGTTCACCAGCGATTCCGGCACGTCGGCCACTTCCGCCTCCCGGACCGGCAAACCCGCCGCGATTCGCCGAAAGATCGCGAAATCCTGGCGCAAAATCGCTGCGGAATCGAGTTGCACCGGCAGGCGCGGCAAGCGCAACAGTTGCTCGGTTCGCTCGAAGACATAGACGCTTTCATCGGCGTAAATCATCCCCAGCGCCTGCATGAAACCTTGCACGCTTTTGAATCCGCCAGTGAGATTGAACACCACGCGATAGCCAGTGTCCCGATAACCCTTGAGGGTCTCAGCGCACCATGCAACCAAGTCGGACATGGCCCAACGGAAGCTGTCCGGGTCGTCGGTTCGCAAATCCCGCACCCGCTTGACTTCAACCTGATGACCATGGCGTTCGAGTACGTCCGACACGATGCGGGCGGTGCTCTCGCCCAGCCAAGTATCGGTCGCCAGGAGCACATGTTGATCGCGGGCGACGCCGGGATTACCGCCATAAAACCGGATCACGCCGTTCAACTCGGCGCTGAGGTCCATCAGGCGCTTCAAATCGGTTTCCCGCGCGAATTCCCCGTGTCGTGCATCAAGATGCTGCTGAATGCGCTGGCGTTGTTCGGGCGGCACGTCCTCCGGCTTGGATTGATTGGCAAAGTCGGTCAGCAGGGTCCGCAGGTCGGAACCGACATTGTTGTTCAGCAGACTCGTGCCACAGGTGGAAACGATCAAACAAGGCTTGGGCATAATGAATTCCTAATCAGGGTTGGAAGCGATTGCGGAATTGAAGTAAGGATGGCGGCTTACCGCAAACGCAGTCAGGATCGGTTCGTGGGAACCGCTGACGGTGCAAAACAGAATAATTGGGAGACATGTTATACCGTTTCTCAATGGATTTTATGGTTCAGAATCGTAGGGCGGGTTAGGGCGTCAGCCCGTAACCCGCCGATTCGATTGCGGTTTCGGCGGGTTACGCTTCGCTAACCCGCCCTACATGGGAAATATAAAACCTATCGGGAATTGGTATTAGGTCGCGCCCTCTCGTAGTTGCTGGATTTTAGCCTTGCGTTCCTGCTTCTTTTTGCCGCTGCCCCAGTCCAGATAGCCATAAATCGCTTCGGCCAGCTGCGCCAAGTCCTCGCGCTCCGCCGCCGGCCACGGCAAGCCGTCCTTGAGCAACTCATTCAAACGATTGGCGAGCCGCCCGCCGGATTCCTTACGCCTGGCCGTCTGGTCTTCATCGAACCAGCGCCGCAATTCGACGATCATTTTCTGTCCCGACGACAGGGCGGCTTCGGCAGCTTGGCGGACCCGCTGGGCCGTCTCCGCTCGACGTTGCTGTTCGGCTTCCAAATCGCGATGCATCGCTCCATAACCCACCGCCGTTTTCGCGCCGAAACCCAGCCAGTCGAAGGCGTGCCGGAACGCGGATTCCAACAGGTCTTGCCAGGACTCCTTCAACGATTCCGGCAGCATGGCCGGATCGCACTGCACGAAGAACCCAAAGCCACTGCCCGGTGGCACGGTCAGGAACAGGATCGGGTTGGGCTGGCCGCTATCATGCGGCGTGGCATTGCCATTGCCCTGGTAATAGTCGCCGTAATGCGGGGTCATGATGTCCACCGCCAGCCGGTCGCATTGCGGAAATACATCCCAAAAGCTGAGGGCGCCACGAGTGTGTTCGGTGTCGCCGGATTTGGGTTCCCTGCCAAACAGCGCGTCGATGGCAGGCTGATCCCAACCTGTGGCGCCTTCATCAAACACATCGTGGCGCAATTCCTCGGCCGCTCGGCGCAGTACGCCCTTGACGCCAGAACCGGCTAGATACGGCAAGCCGTAGGGATTCAGGAACGCCATGCCGTTTTCCAGCGGATGCTCGATGCCGGTCCCGGTCACGAACGGGGCGCTGGACTGGGCCGCGATATGCCAGATGGCATCACCGAGGGCAGCGGCGACATGCGCCTGACGGTCGCGCAGGGCGTCGCGCAGTTTTTTGATCTGGGGTGTCAGCGGGCCAAAGTCTCTCTTCAAATTGGCTGAGGCAACATTTTTAACCCGCTGCCAGCCCTGATCCGGCTCCCAGAAAGCGCCATAGAGCGTGAAGCGATGACCAGGCGGCGTGTCGTCGAAGGTCTGTCCCAAATAATCAGGAACGGCAGGTTTAGCCATGGTTTTGCTCCTTCTCACTCATCGCCGCAAACCGCCGCCGCGAACTGGCGAATCCACTTGAGCAAGGCCAGCGTTTCCTCGGTGGCGCGGCGGAAAGTCGTTGCATCCGCTTTGTGAAGCGCCGTCATCACACTGGCAAAATCCGCTTGCTGGACAATGCCGCGTTGGCGTAACCACTCGCACAGATGCCGGTTCAGCGTCAGGTGATGTTCCTTGTTCTTGCTTTGATAAAACGCCAATGCCTGCATGAGGCTGTTGTTCATGATCAGCGCCGGAGCGGCTTTGGCGAGGTTGGTATAGTCCTTCGAGCAGCCTTGCACCCGCTCCCAGGCGAATTTCGCCCGTTGCTGTTCAAGGCTCTCGGTTGAAGCGGGCTTGCAACCCGTAATAGGTGGAGTCGCTTTGGCTTTCGTCATCACTGTGGATTTAATTGGATCCTTGGCCATCGCATCTACTCCACCGCCGTGATGACGATTTGCCCGCGCCCGGTGGTGGCGTCGCCGCCCACCTGCACGAGTCGCCCATTTAATCCTTTCAATCTCTCGTTGCCTTCGAGCACGGCGGCGAGGACTTCCTCGGCCGGCATCGCGCCTTTGCCGCTACGTTCCGCCGTGGCCATCAGCGGAGCCAATAGCAGCGATTCCGGCGGCAGGTTTTCGGTGTAGAACAATCCCGTTCCTTTGGCGGCACCCGTATCGTTATCAATGCAGACATGCGGCTCCACCACCGTCGCATTTTTGACGAAGTAACCAAAATCCTCGTCGGGCAACAACACCAAATCTGTCTTGAGCTTTTCGCGGAAGAAGGCGTAGGCATCGCCAGCGGGCAGAGCATGACTTGCCAACCATTCGCTGATTTGCATGAGATTCTTGTTGACGACCGCTTGCAACTCGAACGCCTCAAGGTGCAGTTTGTCTCGGCCATCACCCGTGAGTAGATCAGGATTGGCAATGGCGCATTGCCCAGGTTCAATGTTCACATCCGGCAGAGACAGCGCCTTATCGGCCAAAGTGAGCGCAAGTAACCGTTTCATTCGCGCCAGCGCCGTGGGCGAGGTGGCGTACACGTAAGCCCGCCTGGTGCAGCGCACCGGAAACGCTACCAGTTGCGCATCGCCAAAGCTGATGGCTCCGGCGTGTTCGGAGGCGTTGGTTTCCGGTCCAAAGATTCGGGCGATCAAATCCTTGTCCCAGCCCTCGGCTTGAAAGCGATGTCGCACCGCGCCCTTGAAGCCGGAACCGGCCATCATGGGATAGTCGGTATGCCGTTCGCGCTGAATCGGGTTGTCGATCAGACCCATCGCGGCGCCCGCTCCCATGTGGACCGGGCTGACGCAGTAGATAAAAAGTGCTTTTTGTGCTTGAAACATGATGGCTCCTCATTCCTTGATCGGGTCAAGCGGATTGACAATTTGCAGGCGGTTGGCCGCCGCGGGTTTCAGACGAAGATCGTTGGTCCAAAATTCCGTGCAGCCGTGATGAAGGGCGGCGGCCAAATGCAGCGCATCGGCCGCCTTGAGATTTTGGAAAGCGCGCAACTCCGTGGCGATTTCAAAAACGTGGTCGCTGATCGATAACTGCCTGGCTTCAGGCAGACTGAAAAAATTGTCGTATTCCTCCAAAACTCGCTGTTGTCCATTGCGCATTGGCAGCACCCGGCATTCCAAACGAGTCAAGCTAGTAAAGCAAAGTTGCGCGCCGCCTGCTTTACGATTTGCCAGCGCCCGATAGCAAATCTCCCGGAAATGGTTTGGCCCCTCGGTCAAATAAATCACAATGCAGCTATCGAGGTAAATCGCGGACATCATCACGCTCCCACGAGTTACGCTCTTCTTCGAGGTAGTGATCTATTTCTTCCTTGGTGCGGCAGGGAATATTCGCTTCCTGCAAACGTTGCATGAATTCTTCGAGAGAGCGGGGTTTGCCGGTAACCGGCGTTTCCGAATACAGCACGATGACCTCCGCCATGCCGGGCGGCACATCGGCGGGCAATTGCAGACTCAGCGTGTGTTCGGCGTTGATCTGGGCATGCAACTTAATAGCGCGCATGAGATGTCCTCCTTTCAGGTTCAGGCAGTTTTTTGCCACGCCGCGATCAAGACGTTATTGAATCCTTCGGCGCGACGGCTGGGGTCAGGATACGGCGAAATCGCCCAAAAACCGTCGGCGGCAAGCTTGCCGAGCGCCTCGGCCTTGCCCTGGAAATCGTCAAACCAGTACACCGAACCCGTGGGTGCGATGCGCTGGGCCGGTTTCGGTTGCCACTTCGCCAAATCCCAGCCGCTGACCGTATCGGCGCGATGGACCGCCGCCGCGACCAGCCGCGCGGTGCAGCCGTCGGGGCCGCGCCAAAGGTTGTCTGCATCCAGGTTTGGCAAGCGCCAACCGCACTCGAATAAACCCGGCGTGGCCAGAATCAGCCGGAACCGTTTTTCACGGTCGATGCGCGACCCATCGGGTTCCGGCGGTTGCGTCGAACAGGGCATAACCGCCGCGCCGTGTCCATCGCCGCCGAAGCGCAGCAGCCCACTTTGCGGTATCAGGCCATCCGCGCCGTCCACACCGACGAATAGCCCGACAGCGTGATAGTTTTTGCCCGTCGCGGCATCCCGGCCCTTGCGCCGCAACGCCACCGTCTCGGCGGTATAGAGCATTCCGGTTTGCACCGCGCCGCGTTCGCCTTCCAGGGCAATGCCCAAACGCGGATCGGTTTGCCACAGGTCGGACGAACGCAACAGATGCGCGGCGGTCAGCCGTTCGCCGTTCAGATAGGCTTGCCAGCCCGCGCCATTCAGCCAGAGTCCGCTAATGGGCTTACCCGGTTTCGCCGCGCGCAGGATCGGCAATTTGGCGAATGCCGCGCTGGAACGGAGCGTCCCGGAAACGGTGGTCGGCGTTAAATAGCTCGCGTCGTTCAACTCGTTATCGGTGACCACGACATCGGCGGGCAACGGGAAGCAGGGGTCGATGGCGTCGCCGACTCGTCGGGCCAAGGTGAAACCGGCGATACGGAAACTCCCGGGCTGATCGGGCGTTCCCAGCGTCTCGGCCAGACGCGGATCGGCCAGCGGCTCGCCCCGGACAAAGGCCGCCATGTCCGCTCCACCATCGGCCAGCATCCGGGAGCGCAGCGCGCCCGCCGCCAGCGACGGCCAGGGCGGCATCAGCGCCGCGCCGTGCGCGCCGGCCCCGTCGAACAACTTGTTGCCGCGCAGATAAAGCACATCCAGCGGTTCGATGAAACGATACTCGATCATGCGGCATTCTCCCTGGCATTGCGCGTTTGGTCTTTCTTGCCGACCCGCCCTTCACGGGCCAAAAACTCGGCCACGGCCAGAAAATCGCGGATGAAATCAGCCGGCGCCTTGGGTTTCGCGGCTTGCGCCAGTTTGGCCAGGCCATGGCCCAAACTTTCGGAGACCTGCTTGTTTTGCTGATTTTGCTGACCGCCCTGGGTCTGGCGCCGGAATTGATAAGCCAGCATCGTTTCCAGCGCCGCCGGGTCGTTCGGCATGTCATCCAGCCAGCCGTGCGTGAGGTAGGCGGCGCGGCGGGAGAAATCCTCCCCGGCGAAGCGGTCGCGCAGACGAATGAGTTGCCCCATCGGCGTGGTTTCGAGAGGGAGGCTTGTTTTCTCATCGGAAAAAACGCTCCAGTCGGCTTGCCCGTCCGCGTCCCTTGGCAACAACCACGGACAGGTCAGTTGGATCGCGCCACCGGAACGCTTCAACAGGTCAATGGCGAAAGCGTCGCGCCCGCCCTGGATTTTCGCCCGTTTCTCGGCCTCTCGCAGCTTGCGCAGCACGTAGGCCAACGGCGCTTGATGGTGGGCCACCACAGCGCCCGCCGAGGCCGTGGCCTTGTGACCCATGACGCGGAACAGCCGTTTGCCGTAACAAATGTGCCCCCGCCGGATGTCCAGCCAGTCCGAATCACCGCTGAGCCATATCCAGGCTTGTTTTGCATTGACGACGGGAAACACCCCGCTGTAGGCCAGACGCAGCAGGAACATCACCGGTAACAAGTCATCCACCGAGATCATCGCCAAAACGTCGTCGCCCCCGGCGTAAATCAGCTTGCCCTTGCCGATGTCCTCGACGATGTAGCGGGCCAAACGCAGCGCAAAGCTGTTGAGGGCGGTGGAGACCGCCATGTGCCGGGCGGGGGAAACGGGGCGGAGTTGATCGAGATAGCGCGCCAGGTCGCCGTCCGCCTGCTGGACCCGTTCGGCGACTTTCGCGCGGATTTGTGGATGCCAGGCTTCCCGGTAGCTCAGTTGGTAGCGGGGTTCCGTGCCGGACAACCACGCCCCCATGCTGTCGCCATCCATCATGATCAGGGCGTAGTAGGTTTCGGGTTTATGTTTATCGCCAAAGACTTTTTCTTTAAGTTCCGTCTCAACAATCGCTTGTAATTTTTCGCCTTTCTCACGCTCCTTTGGATCATCGCTGGCGAGATTTTCCTTGCGCTGCTCCAGAAACAGCGGCAGGCCACGCAACATCAGGCGCACATCTCGATCCCCCGCTTTTTCCGCTTGCCATAGGCGGCGCGCCAGTTTGCGGGGTAGCGCTACGGTGTCCTCGTCCGCCATTTTTTCCAATTGGCTGGCGAGTCCGGCAGGCAGGGCGGAGCGCCGTGGCTGATCGAGCCAGTATTCGAGGCTCGTGGCCAGCGCCAGGGTATGAGTGGAAACAACGAATCGATTGGCTTTTCCGCTGATGGCTTTGGCGATTTCCGCCACGAACAGATTCGGCCACAGTCGCTTGAGCGTGCAAGGCGCGCACAGATGTTCGCCCTTGCGCGCCCAGGCGCTACCCTGCGCCCTCGCCCAGAGCGTTTCCGTTTGCTGGCGCGGAGAAAATTGCAACAGGTCGCGGTCGTGGGTCAGCCATTCCCGCTCGCCGCACAGCGAGCAACGGTAGCCTTCCTGCGGCAGTTGTCGGAACTCACGCACCGACTTGGCGGCGGCTTGCAGCCGGTCGAGCAGGTCGTAGAGCGCTGGGTAGAGCACCCCGGCGTTGGGATTGAAAAAGGTCGTGCCGTCGGGAAGTTGTAGCTCCTTGTTGAGCAACCTCCAAGCTTTACAACCGAGGAATCCGGGCTCCCCGGATTGCCCCTTCGGATAAAAGTGGCCGAGCGCATCGGTCAGCGACGACACGTCGGGCGCTTGCCGCTCTCGCTCGACCACCAGCGGCGACCAGGGCACGGCGGCCCAATGCACTTCCGGGAAGTCGGCGAGTTGCCGTGCAATCTGTTCGCGTGCCGGGGAAACATCGGCGATGGACTTGCCGGCTTTGTCCAGCAGGCAATCCAGCGCGGCATTAGCTTTCCGTTGGGTCCAGTCCCGAACTCGCTCCGTAATCCGCTGCGCTAGTTCCTCCCCCTGGCTGGCGGGGACGATGGCGACGAACTTGTTGGGCAGCGCGGCGGCGAACAGCGGATTGGCGTCGGTCTGGCCCCGTGTCCACTCCTCGTTGGCAAATCGTCCGGCGGGTAGCCCCATTTCATCCCGCAACCATAAATCCACCTGCGGCACGCCGCGCAGTTGCGGGAACAGCACGCAGTCCGGCCCCAGCTCTTTGCAAATCACCCGAAGCCCTTCCCAGGCGATGCGCGACAGCAGGTGCGAACCGGCCCACAAGTCGGAGGTGGTGCGGGCTTGGGCGATGAAATCCTGGACTGGCCCAAAGCTCACCGCCAGCAGGGCCGGATTGCCGGCGGGATCGGCGTGAAACACGGTCGCCAGCGCCGAGGACAGGTCGAGATGCGCCCAGATGGTGTGATCGGGAACCCGTGTATCGGCGGGTAAAAGTTCCCACAAGGCTCCCAGATCGGCGGCCGGCGTGTTCGGCCCAAAGCGCCAGAAGCTCAGGGCAGTACGCCGGGCATCGACCGCGCCGGCGGCGTCCCGCACGACGAGTCGCCGGAAATGGTCGGTGCTGACCGCTTTGATGCCGGCGACGCTGATTTCCGGAAGCTTGCCGAGGTCGTATTCTTGGCCGGACAAGGGGTGAATCAGAATCGGCCGCTCGGTGAAACGAACCTGGGTCCAGTCCGCATAAGGTCCGTCTGCCTTCATTCGAGGCCATTGCGGGCGGTCGGCGGCGGCAGCCCAGCGGTCGGCCTTTTGCACGGCTTCGCGCAGCGAATCGGGCAAGCCGGCCGCTCCGAAAATGTCCCGTTGCAACTCGGCGACGGTGCCGCGCTCGTGACCGGCCGGATCGCGCAACAGTACCAGCGCCTTTTCCGCCGGATCGTGCGTCCAGGCGGCGAGTTTGGTGTGCCAGAGAGAACGTTCCATTACTTATGCTCCCTTGAAACGGTGCATTCCGTTTTTTGGATCATCGAGAACAGCGTGAACTGTTTCCCAAGTTTCCCGCTGTTTGCGACTTACTAGTTGTTGCTCTTGGGGGCTGAGGCGTGTTAGCAATGACGCAGGCAGGGCACAGGGAAAGTGGCAGGCCATACCGACGACTCCATTACCGTATCGGATTACTTTAAAGCGCAACTGGTTAGCGAGACGGGCGGGCGGCGGCGGTCTATCCCATTCCCGCACATCGTGTTTTGTTACCGGATAGGCCAGCAGATGGCGCAGGCTGAACCCCGTGCCAAAATTGAGTGCGGTACGAAAGCGAATTTTGATCAACGCCAATGCTCGCATTGCATCGGACCAGTCCTTGCAAGGTGAAGTCTCCCACAGTAGCAAGCCGTTGGCATCCTTGCCCAAGGCATGGGGCCAATCGATAGTCAAACATTGAGCAAGTGGTAGGGAAACAGCCTGTAGCAAATCGTTATCGGAGATTTGCGGGGTTATTCCATTGAATTCAACTGAACCCCAGCCGTTGCGGGAACGGCCACCTAAAGTACCGAATTTCTGGATAAGACACAGCGTTTTTATCAAATCACCTTGGGCTTTCTCTGGGAACATCAGCGTTAGTTGTGTGCTGTCGCCATTCTGTAGACTTGCATTCATCTTGAGCACGGTACCCTTGCTCTTTTCGTTGTTGAGCGGGCCATAACCCAAATAGAGGTGCGCCCCTACTGGATTCTTAATTTCCGTGAGGCGTGGATCTTTAACCGGCCAGATTTTTAGCTTGCCGGGTCGCCATGTATCCAACCTCAGCCGTACAAAGCTCTGTGAGGCGTCCAATTTACCATCAGGTTTTTTAAGCCAAGCATTCCCAAATAACCGCCCCTCCGTTTCCCGCAAGCGTTCATGGCTGTAATCGTGATCCTTCGCCGCCGCCACCCGCCACCACTGCCGCAACAGCGCCTTGAACGGCGGGGTGCGCCAAGATCCATTCTGTTCGGCATCGCCGAGAAAAGCCGGGGTTACAAAACTCACGGTGTATTGCTGTTTAATCATCATGTGCGTCATCTCCATTGGGTATTGCAATCAGGGTGCGTATAACATCCGCCGGTGGCGGTTGTCCGCCCCGGCAAGCTTGCCGCCTCATTCCCCCTCCAAATCGGCGAACCGAATCTGGCGTGGCTCCAGCCCCAGCGCGTGGCCGGCCAGCCGCTGGCTTCCCTGCCGTTGGGGCGTGTAGCGCGCCGCCGTCGGCCCGCCCAGCACCCGGCTCAACTCGCGCTTGAGCTTGCTGGCGCGCTCCTCGAAAAACTCCTTGGGAATGCCCTCCGCGCGCCGGACCACGATCAGCGGATGCTCGTCGCGGGTCGGCGGAGGATTCAGCGCCGCCCGGTATTCGGCCAGAAACGCCTCCACCTCCGCCGGGCCGATCCGCTTCCAGTGCAGCGGCGGCCAGCCCGCCAGCGCCCGCCGAGCGAACCAGGCCAGCCACGCAAAGCTGATCGGGGTCAGGCGCACCACGGTTTCCCCGCAGCGGACCCGACAGGTCGCGGCGTCCAGCGTCAGGCTGGGCGCGGCCAGATTGCGCTGGGCCTGGCGCACCGCGTCGCCGAAGCTCGCGCCCTCGCGCAACAACGACTCCTGCAAGCCGTCGCGCAAGCGAACGAAGGGAATTTCCGCCAGCGTCACCGTCGCCGAACTGGCGTCGAGCGGGCGCTGGTCGGGGCCGGTGGCGAAAATCACCCGCTCCACCGGGGCCGGATAGAAGAAATTGGGATTGGACTCGAACGGGCTGGACACCAGCACATGCGACAGCCGGTCCTGCGGGCGGCCAAACAGCGACAAGGCGTAACCGAGATAAAACCCCATGGTCTTGCGCCCACCGGCGATGGACGCATGAACCGCGCCGTCAGGGTCGGCGGTCAACTCCCGGACCTTGGCGGTGATGGCGTCGGCGATGGCCTCGTTGTCCGCTGGTTGGCGGATGTCGCTGAGCGGACGACCGTCGGCGGCGCGCAGGATGTGGAGAGAGTCGAGGGTGAAACGGATGGCCGGCAGGCCGTAATCCAGGCGCAGCCGGTGGAACCAGCCCGGCTCGTCGCTCAACAGGGTCAGCCGCGCCCGCTCCGCGCCCTCGGCGGTGGTCAGCAGATGGATTTCGGTGGGAACGAAGCGGGGTTCGCCCGTCACCGTCAGAGCGTACAGAGTCTCGGTGACGATCTGCGGCGACAGACCAGCCACACAGAGCAGAATGCGACGAGGGTATTGTTCCGGGTACATGGCGCGAGGTTTCCTTTCAGCATAGAACGGACCTCGCCACAGTAAACCCGGAGAGACAAAAACTCCGCTTCGGCAAGCTTGCCGGCCAGTCCTCAGCGCCTACGGTATTGCTCTCGCATTTCGCGTTTCAGCGTCTTGCCGGCGACGTTGCGGGGAAAAGCGTTCATGATCACGACATCGCTGACCCGTTGAAACTTGGCGTCCACCCGGCTGTTGATCCAGTCCTTGAGTTCCGCGGCCGTCGCCTTGGCGTCGGGCCGCAACGTCACGGCGGCGACCGGCGTTTCACCCCATCGGTCGTCGGGCACGCCGAAAACCGCCACTTCGTTGACGTCCGGGTGGCGGATGACGATCTCTTCGATGTCGCGAGGATAGACGTTCAGTCCGCCCGAAATGATCATGTCCTTGATGCGATCCACCAAAAACAGATAGCCGTCTTCGTCCACGTAGCCGGCGTCCCCGCTGTGCAGCCAACCGTCGACGATGGCTTTTTCGGTCAGCTCGGGTTTCTTGTAATAGCCCGGCATCATGATGGGGCTTCGGCCACAGATTTCGCCGACTTCGCCGACACCGCAATCGCGGCCGTCGTCGTCGAGGATGCGCAGTTCCATGAAGGGCGGCGGCGCCCCGACCGAGCCGGTTTTGCGTTGGTTGTCGTTTTTGTCGAGAATCGTCACGAACCCTTCGGTGAGTCCGTAGAGTTCGTAAAAGCGGCCGGGCAAGACCTCGTTGATGCGGTTTTTGTATTCGAGCAGCAGCGGTGCGCCCAGGCTTTGCAGCATTTCCAACGACCGCAACCGCTCCGGCCGAAACGCCGGGCTGTTCAGGATCGCGACGATTTGCGACGGCACCATCAGAACGTGAGTCGCTTTCTCCCGCTCGATGGCGTCGATCACCGCATCGGCGTCGAACGCTTCGTGCAGGACGTAGGAGCACCCCAGGAACATCCAGGGCATCAGCGTCAGCATGGCGCCGTTGAAGACGATGGAGCCGGCGTGCAGCATCACGCTTTCCGGGGTCATCCGCCAGGCGGCGGCGAACAGGGTGCAGTAGCTGGCCCGCACCGCATGGGTGTGGACGATGCCCTTGGGGGCGCCGGTGGTGCCGCTGGAGTACATGATGTTGTAAACGTCGCCGCTCTCCAGGCGGGCGTCGGGCGGTTCGGCGGCGGCGGCCGTGGCGACGAAGTCGGCATAGCGCCGGAAGCCCGGCGGGGAGCCTTCGCCCACCAAGACGTAGCGGTCGGCCCGGATCGCCGGCAACTGCTCGCGGATGCGGTTCAGGGTCGCGGCGGAACCGGCATCGGCCAATACCAGCAGCGTGTCGGAATCGTTCAGCAGGGTGGCGAGACCGCTTTCCTGAAGCAGGGGGCTGCACGGCACGATCACCAGGCCGGTCTTGGCGACGGCCCAGTAGGCCATCATCAGTTCCAGACTGTTGGGCAGCACCGTCGCCACCTTGTCGCCCTTGCGCAAACCGGCGGCCAGCAGGGCGTTGGCCAGCCGGTTGACCCTCGCGTTCAGGTCGCGAAAGGTCAGGCGTTGGTCGCCCACCGCGAGCGCTGGATACTCGGGCCGATAGCGGGCATGTCGGGTCAACAACGCGCCGATGTGCATTCGCACCTCCTCGGGGATAGGTTCGTTGGCTGGGTTCTAGCTCTCTCGATGCTGCGGGGCGGTTGGCGGGCAACGACCGCGATCCATTTTTCCGAACCAACGCAAGACGCGCCTGGGGTGCTACCTGCCGAACCGATGACGATTATAGGGAGGTTTGGACGGAGCGGAGGGGAAGTTTTGGAGTCGTTCACTCCTCGCGCTCGTCAGCCATTCTCGCCAAAGTTGCCACCCGAGTTTTACGTTGTTTTTTGACGAGTTGCTCATCGCGATGGAATTCCACTTCCGGCACGCTCACCGATTCTCGCCCCGCCTGCTCACGACCACGAGCCGCTTGTCGGACACCAATTCCGTCATCGGCAGTCCCCTCTGGCGAAAATACGCGAAGGTGTCCGGTCGCAGGATGGCATAGGCATCTCCCTTTTGCGCTCGCCAAAGCTCTTCGAAGCGCTCCAGGGTGGGAATGGCTTTGTAGGGCTCGGCATCGATTCCGGGGCCTAGCTCTCCACGGACATTCACCAGCGTCACGGTGCGCCCGAGATAGAACGGTACCGAATGGTCGAACTGCCCAATCGTGTAAAACGGCGCCTCGGGGCGATAAGGCTTCCGATCTCCCGTCAAAGCCTCGATCAGTCGCTCCGACGAAAAGTCGGCGTCGATCTCGTACAGAAAGCCAAAAATCAGGCTCCAGAAGCCCAGCGTGCCAAAGACCAGGACCAGGACGGCAGTCAAAATTCGGTCGCGACGAACCGACCATAGGGCAGCCAATCCGCTTGCGAGCAACGCGCCCGCAGCGACATAAAGCCAGGGAATCCGCTCGATCGCGTCCTCGCCGAGCGCCGCGAATTTTCCCAGGCGCGGAAGCAAGGGGACCAGCCCGAGCAAAGCGATCCCGAGCAGCGCCGCGCCCCAAGCCGACCACTGGAGGCCGTTCGGTCCCCGTGTTCGAATCCGGCGCGCGTGGACCAGGACGATCCCCGGCAACGCCGGCAGGATGTAGGCGGGCAGCTTTGAGTGGGAGGCGCTGAAGAACAGCACGATCACGCCGACCCAGGCGGCGCAAAACCGCTCGGGGGAAAATCCGCCGCCAAGACGCCGACGCTCCTTGTACCAGTTCGCGCACTCTTTCAATAGGGCGGGCGTCCATGGCATCAGCCCCACGATCATGATCGGGATGTAATACCACCAAGCGCCAGGACGGTTGTGGCCAGACTCGGCAAAACGCTGGAAGTGTTCGTGGACGAAAAAGAAATCGAAGAATTCCGGATTGCGATGCTGGACCACGACGAACCACGGCGAGGCGATCAGCAAGAACAGAACACCGCCGGCGACGGGATGGAGTCGTCCGAGAAGCGCGGTCTCGCGCCGAAACGCAATATAGGCGAAAAGGGTGACGGCCGGCAGCACGACGCCGACCAACCCCTTGCTCAAGACCGCCAGCGCGGCGGCCCCCCACGCAGCTAGCATCCAGGCTTTTCGGCCCGGTGCGGCGTTTTCGGTCTGGGCAAGCAAGAACGAACAAAGCGCGAACGCGAGGCATGCGGTGAGCGTCATGTCCAACGTCAGGTATTGCGCGGCAAGGAAATAAGCCCAGGAGCCGCCCAGCATGGCGGTAGCAAGTACGCCCGTCCGCGCGTCCCAGATCCGATAGCCGGTGTACCCCACCATCAACATCGCGAAAAAGCCAAACATCGCGGATGGCAGGCGCGCCGTCCATTCATCCTCCCCGAACAGCCGGAACGACAACGCCGTCATCCAGTACTGTAGTGGCGGCTTCTCAAAATATTTCAGATCATTCAGGCGTGGCGTAACCCAATCGCCGGTCGCCAGCATTTCTCGCGGGATCTCTGCGTAGCGCCCTTCGTCCGGAATGAAAAGCCCTCGGAGTTCGAGGCCGCCAAACCAAGCAGCCACGACAAACAAGGCCACCGCGACATGCGGAAACAGCCTAAACCGGGGAACACCGATCACGCTTCGCGCCCGCCAGCGACTGGCAGCGATTTA
>ERZ761607.3209-NODE-3209-length-16179-cov-6.770652_pt1 | contig 16179 bp, 5 predicted proteins | sample MGYA00511164_ERZ761607 | MGnify/ENA primary metagenome ERZ761607 (study PRJEB28899, sample SAMN02445080) | bioreactor sludge metagenome | biome: EBPR sludge | place: Australia: Brisbane, Thorneside Wastewater Treatment Plant | collected 2011-06-22 ...
TTCCCCAGCACCACCATCACGGGCGTATCGCGCTTCACGGCGTTGGCCTCGTTGGCCTCCTGGCTTAGCCAGCTGGCGAAGAGAGTGCCGGTATCGGGGTGGGCTTCTTCCAGTGAGTTGGTGAGGAACACCCGCAGGCGTTGTTGCTCGCTGCCCTTGGGCGCCGCGCCGGGTGTGCCGTGCGGCTTGCCCATGTCGTAGCCGGTATCGCGCAGCACCAGGTCCAGCTTCAGGTGGGCCATGGCATAGCTGGCCATCAGCAGCTCGAAGCCGTTGATGCGCGGGATCAGGTGCTGCTCCACGTACTGCGGCCACATGCCCTCCTGCCCTTGGAACTTGGCATGCACCTGCCGCACCACTTCGGCCAGGAAGGTGCCGGTGCCCGTGGCGGGGTCCAGCACCTGCACGCGGTGCACGGTCTTCTTCATGCGCCGCTTGCCCGTGCTGGTGCGCTTGTCGGCGTTGTCGGTATCCACCTCGATCTGCACGGTGCTGCTATCGGCCAGGCCCATGGGCAGGCCGAACTCGCTCTTCAGGATGTCGTCCACCGCGCGCACGATGAAGCGCACCACGGCATCGGGGGTGTACCACACGCCGCGGCTCTTGCGGAGCTTGGGGTCGTACTGCGCGAGGAAGTCCTCGTAGAAGTGCATGAAGGCATCCTCGCGGCCGCTGCCCTTGCCGAAGCCGCTGAGCAGTTTGGCGATGTCGGTGGCGCGGAAGATGTCCGCCAGCGCATCCAGGATCCACACGATGCGATCGTCCAGGTCGGGCCCGCTGATGCTGTGGAAGAGCTTGCGCAGGAAGGGGTTGCTCTTGGGGATGAGCACGGCAGCCTCCATCCGGTTGAAGCTGTCCAAACTGGGGTCGTGCAGTCGCGCGGCGAACATGCCATAGGCGATGGTCTGCGCGTAGAGGTCGGCGAAGGCCTTGGGCGTGATGTCGTGAATGAGGATGTGCTTGAAGGCCTCCAGCTGGTCCTTCAGGTCGGTGTTGGCGCGGCTCTCCTCATCGCTGGTCACGGCCTTCTCGATCACATCGGCCAGCAGGCGGGCCTTGCCGGCCATCATGCTCGCGAGTTTCTTGGGGCTGGTGATGGTCTGCCCCTGCCACGCCACGAGGTCGGCGATAAGCGTGGTGAACTGCTCGAAGGCCGCAGGCAAGGGTTTCACTTTGCCGCCGCTTACCTCCCCGATGCGCACGGTGGTGGTGGGCTCGCCGTTGCGGAAAAAGCGGAACTCGAGGTAGTCGGTGATGATGAGGTTGTCCAATGAGCCCCGGTAACGGTCGAACTGCTCCTTCAGGCTCTTGCTGTCCATGTCCACCCCAATGTCCTTGGCCTCGATGTAGCCCACGGGGATGTCCTTCTTGGTAAGGATGTAGTCCGGCGCGCCGCAGGCGATGCGCTGCGGCTCGTTGGTCACCGTGATGCCCGGGCAGAGGGCCGACAGCAGCTGTTGCAGGTCGCCCCGGTAGCTGTGCTCGGTGGCGCGGCCGCTGGCGTGGAGCTTGGCGAGGGCGGAGAGGTAGTCGGGGAGGGTCACGGGTTGAATGTATTGCAGGTGGATGATTCAAGGGTAGCGGCGTGGGCTGTGCCGCTGCGGTGCGGGGCCGGTTCCCTGGCATGGCCGGCTGCGCGATGGCCCGGGGCCGCTGGCGGGGTGACGATCGCGGCTGCGCGGGTGTCACGGGTCGCTGCGCGGGTGTCAAAGGCCGCTGCGCGGGTGTCAGAGGCCGCTGCGCGGGTGTCATGGGTCGCTGCGCAGGTGTCAATGGTCGCTGCGCGGGTGTCATGGGTCGCTGCGCGGGTGTCAGAGGCCGCTGCGCAGGTGTCAAAGGCCGCTGTGCAGGTGTCATGGGTCGCTGCGCAGGTGTCAGAGGCTGCTGCGCGGGTGTCAGAGGTCGCTGCGCGGGTGTCAAAGGCCGCTGCGCGGGTGTCAACGGGCGTTGCGTGGCTGTCAGAGCCGGCTGCGCGCCTGTCAACGGCGTCTGCGCCGGTGCCGAAGGCCGCTGGCCGGGTGGTGTGATTCGCCTTGCGCGCCGCTCATGGTCGGCTGCGCTTGCGGCGTTGCGCGGCGTTGGGGCTGATGGCTGCATACGGATTTCGGGAATTGACGATCGATCGTTGATAAACAGCGCCAACCCTGGCGGGCAATGCTCCGTTGCACCGGTCAGTAACGCCGCAACACACCCACCCTTAAAACCGTAGCGCCATGGGACCCTGAACGCCGCCACTGCACAAGCCGCCGCACCGCCCGCGGTGCCGGACCGACCGAACGAATGGACACCCCCTTTTCACTCCCCCAACGGAAAATGCAAGCAAACAACCCCAACCGTTCAACGCCATGAACAAGCAGCAAGAATCCCGGACGAACATGTTCAATGCCGTACTCCAAGTGCTCGATGAGCACCATGCCATCTTCGACACCGTGCCTGCGCTGAGCACGGCGGCCAGCGACCTGCGCGCGAACCTGCTGGCGATCTCGGCCTGCGTGGAGAAGCAGGTGGTGGACCTGCGCGGCTTTGCCCGCGACAAGCTGGGCGCCGAGCAGGCCATGATGCAGGCCGCGGTGGTGGTGGCCAAGGGCACCCTGGCCTATGCGACGGTGAGCGGCAACATGGTGCTCGCCGGCAAGATGTCGGTGACGCGCCGTCTGCTGGAGCGCCACGCCGATGGTGTGGTGGCCCGGCACTGCCAGGTGGTGCTGGCCGAGGCCACGGCGGTGGGCGCAGCGCTGGCGGACTATGGCGTGGATGCCGCCCGGCTGGAGGCCCTGGAGCAGGCCATCCGGCGCTACGAGGCCGCGCTGGCGGCGCCGCGCCTGGCCATCACGGCCCGCAAGGGCGCCACGACGGAGCTGGTGCTGGTGATCCGCGATACGCAGCGGCTGCTGGCCACCCGGCTGGATGCGCTGATGGAGCGCTTCGCCACGGAGGATCCCGCGCTGCACCGGGCCTACTGGAACGCGCGGATCATCGTTGACCGCGGCCGCCGCGCCAAGGAGGCCCCGGAGCAGAAGGCCGCCTGAGGCCCCTGACCACCCGTTGATGGAAGGCCCGCGCATTGCGCGGGCCTTCGTCATTCATGCCTTGGCGCGCCTGCCCGGCGCTGCCCCGAAAGCCGGGCTCACCGCACCACCGCCACGCGCGTGCGGGCGGTGCCTTGGGCGGTGCGGGCGAGCACGGTGTAGCAGCCCGGCACAGAGAGCTCGAGGTCGGCGACGGGGGCCATGGGTGCGGTGCGCACCACGGTGCGGCCCCCGGCATCGATCACCCGCAGCTCGTGCATGGCGGCGGCGCTGGTGATGCGGACGGCGCCGCTGCCGATGCCCGGGTAGGCGCGCAGCGTGCCGTTGGCCGCCGCATCGGGCAGCCCGGCGGCGATGCCGAGCAGGGCCAGCCAGAGGTCGGCATCGCCGTTGTTCATCACCTGGTGGCTGCCGAAGGCGAGGGGCTCGCTGGTGGAATAGCCCGTGAGGGCCACGGTGCCATTGGTGCCGCAGGCCACGCTCTGGGTGCGGTCGCCATTGCCGCCGCCGGCGCTGCGCGCCCAGCTGGCGTTGCCGGAGGGGTCGAACTGCACCACGAAGGCGTCGTAATCCTCCACGTTGGTGAGGGTGAGGCCGCCGAAGGCGGCTTGCGGGCTGTCGAAGTCGCCGGCCAGCACGGTGTTGCCGGCGGCGTCCACGTCCACGGCGGTGACGAACTCATCGTAGATGCCGCCGCCGCTGACGGCCCACAGCAGCACGCCGTCGCCATTGAAGCGGGCTACGAAGGCATCGTACCACGACTGGTCGCTGTTGGTGTTGGTGAGCTCGGTGCCATCGATCACCAGGGTGGCGTCGATGAAGCCGCCGGCCACGGCGATGTCGCCGTTGGCATGGCAGGCCACGGCCCAGATACGCTCGTGGCGGGGGCCGCCCGCGCGCTTGGCCCAGAGCACGGCGCCATCGGCATCGTACTTCACCAGCAGCAGGTCGTTGTAGTTGTCGTTGGCGTTGGTGAGGGTGAAGCCGCCGAATTGGATCGCCGCGGTCGCGAAGAAGCCGCCCATGATCACGTTGCCCCCGGCATCGATGCACACGGAGGCGGCCGTGTCGTCGAAAGCGCCCCCGGCGGCATCGGCCCACAGGACGTTGCCGGTGCCATCGAGCATCACCACGTAGAGGTCCTCGTCGCCGGGGTCGGCGTTGACCAGGGTGATGCCGCCGGCGGTGAAGCCTGCTCCGGCGAAGGTGCCCGCCACGGCCACGCGCCCGTCGGGCCCCACGGCCAGGTCGCTCACGTCATCGGAGGCCGCGCCGCCCATGGAGACGGCCCAGAGCGCGGTGCCGTCGGCATCGAATTTGGCCACGAAGACATCGGCGCCGCCGGCGCTGGTGAGCGTGGTGGTGCCGATGGTGATGGTGTTCTCGTAGGTGCCCGTGAGCACCACGCGGCCTTGGGCATCGCTGGCCACGCTCACGCCGGCCTGGCTGCCCGTGCCGCCGATCCGCGCGGTCCAGAGGAAGCTGCCATCCGCCGCTACCCTGGAGAGGAAGAGGTCGGCGGAGTTGTTGCTCTGGGTGTTGGTGAGCGCGGTGCCGCCGATGGTGATGCCGGTGCCGGTGAAGTAGCCGGTGAGGTAGAAGCCGCCGTTGCCGTCGGCGCAGATGGCGCGGCTGCGGTCCTGCCCCGCGCTGCCATAGCCCTGCGCCCACAGCCAGGAGGGGCCCTGGGCCTTCAGCTGGGGGTGGAACAGAGCGACCAGGAGGAGCGCGCAGCAGATTCGCATGGCAGGTAGGCTTGGCGCGGAAGGTAGTGACCGCGCCCGCATGCGCTAAGGCATCTGCTCCGTGCGGGTCTCCGTGGGCACCACGCCGCCGATGTTGACCAGGATGGGGTCGCGGTCATTGTCGGCGCCGATGTAGCGCACCGTGCCGTCCATGTTCACGTCCTCCTGGTGATAGCCCGATACGGTGTTGGTGGGCACGGCACCGCCGATGGCCTGCAGCATCGGGTCGCGGTCATTCTCCTGGCCCGTGTAGCGCAGCGTGCCATCGAAGGTGACATCGCCCGCCCAGAGCACCGCTGCGGGGTAGGCGCCGCCCAGCAGCTTGCGCGCGTCGGTGCCGAAGGTGGCGGTGGAGGCCAGCGTGAGGTCGATTGCCGCTGGCATGGCGCCCAGCACCACGGGAGCGGCCGTCATGCAGGCCAGGTGGTTGCGATGGAGCACGGCCACCAGGTAGCTGCCCGCGCCGGTGGGGAAGAGCAGGGGCGAAACGCCATCCATGTCCACAACATCGCCATCGCGCTGCAGCAGCGCGCTGCGGCTGTGCAGCACCTGCACGGGCAGGTCCTTGTCGCGCAGTTCGAGCACCACCCAGTCCACGATCGCATCGTTCCCAGTGGTGGCGAGCACGCTTGGTGAAATGCTCTCGCCACCACCGCTCACGTAGCCATAGCCCAAGGCGGTGTAAGGCTCCACGGTGGGCACAAGGCCAAGTGCGCGCAGGTCATCGCGCATCAGGCCGCTGGCCTCATCGTAGCCGCCTTCGAGGAACACCCGGGCGGCGACCAGCACGCCCGATGGGGTGCCTGCGCACACGCAATCGCTGCCGATCACATCATTCGTGGTGATGGGGTTGCCATCGTCGCAAGGGTCGCCGATGTCGGCACCCAGCAGCGGGCAGTCGAAGTCGCTGGTGCAGGCCGTGAGCAGGTCGTTGCCGCCCACGTTGGTATAGGTGGCCAGGTAGCCCGGCAGGCAGCCGCAGGTGGGCGCATCGAAGTTGGCGATGTTGTTGAGGGCGAGGGGGCATGTGTCGATGCAATCGGGAAGGCCATCCCCATCGCCGTCAGGGACGTTGCTGTTGCTGGCGCCAGGGGTGGCGCACCACACCCGCCAGTCCGCACTGTTGTCGTCGGTGTCGCTGCCATTGGGGATGCGGGCGATGACCTTGCCCACGGTCGAGTTGTCATCACCGCCGACAAAGCCCGTTCCCTCTACATACGGTGCGGCGAGGCTCCCTTCGTAGCTGATGGCGTCGATCAGGGCCAGGTCCCATATCCTGACCAAGGCGATGGCATCGGGCGCTCCGTTCTGGAGCAGGTCGGTGGAGGTGAGCGCCACATGGTCCACGGCCGGATTGGCGGCGTTGTTCCCGATGACGAAGTAGCCGCCCGGAGGCACTTCCGTGGGAGGCAGATTTGTAATGATCCGGTAGACTGTGCCATTCAAGCCATTCACGAGGTGAAGTTGGAAGTCCGACATGATCGCCGGATCGGGACCGGGATTGTAGAGTTCTATCCACTCGTTGTTGTCGGTGCCCGGGTTGTCGTAGTCCACCTCGTTGATCAACAATGTACCGAGCGGCGGATCACAGGCCGGCGCGGGGCCGCTGATCGTGTAGCTCGCGCAGGGAGAGGTGAAGGTGATGCTGTAGTCGTCCTGTTCGCTGATGCCATTGATCTGGATCGTTCCGTTGGTGACCACTGCCGGGTCGTTCCCCTGCACCAGGCCCGACCCACTGTTGTTCACTACGGCAACACCCGGCTGGACACCCGTGTAGGGTATGATGACCCGGTAGGTGTCCACCTGACCGATGGTCAAGCCTTCACACTGCACGATGGGCGTGCCCGGCACGATGCCGCAAGGCGGCACTTCGCAAGCGACGATCACCTGGTTGCCGTTCATGTCGACGGTTCTGGTCGCGTAGCCCGGTTCACAGGCACAGCTGCCCATGTCGAAGTTGGGGATGCCGTTCACGGCTAGGGGACAGTCGTCCGTATCGTCGCAGAAGCCGTCGCCATCGCTATCGTTCGGCGAGCTGCCCGTGCAGGTGCAACTGCCCGCGTAGATCACCATGAGGTCGAATCCGGGACCGGCAATCATCTCGTCGGAGGTGAACCGCACGGTGAGCGTCTGACCGGGTGCGCCGGTGAAGTTCACCGTGCCTGTTCCCGTGTAGGATTGCAGGAGCGCGCCCCCGGTTCCCGCGCCGCTGTATATGCGGATGAAATCCCAGTCGGATTCGATGTCGTAGCCGCCGCTGATGGTGATCGTGGCGGGAGCCGTGGCCTCCAGGACCACGTAGCCGTTCGCGCCGAGCCCGTAATCCCCTTCATCCATGTGATCGCGCAGGAAGGTGCTCGTGCCGCAGGGAATGGTGAGGCTGCCGAGGTAGGGGACCAGGATCGGGGTGCATCCATCGCCTGTGCTGGTGACCGGGCCCATGACCAGGCTGCACTCCTCGTCATCACCATTGACCATGGTGAGGCTCTCGGGGATGCCGAAGACATTGGGAAGGCTCGCATAGCTGCCCAGGCCCACTCCGGATGCGATGGTGCCATGGATGCTGCTGATGATATCCACGCCTGTGGCGGTGCCCAGGCTGCTCACCTCCACCGTGGCCGTATACGTCATGCTGCCGCACGCATCGGTCACGCTTGCGGTGGCGGTGGCCGGTGAGCATACGCATGCCCCCGTGTAGATCACAAGAAAGTCGAATCCGAAGTTGACCGACCCGCCATCGGAGGTGAAACCCACGGTGAGGGTCTGGCCGGGCGCCCCGGTGAATTGGACCGTGCCATTGCCGCTATAGGATTGCAGGATCGCGCCGGATGTACCTGCCCCGTCGTAGATGCGGATGTGGTCCAATCCGGCCTCGGTGCCATAGCTGCCGCTGATGGTGATGATGGCTGTGATATTCGCTTCGAGCACCGTGTAGCCATTGGCATTGCTGCTGTACTGGCTGCCGTTGGCATGGTCGCGGAGGATCGTGCTGCTGCCGCAGGCAACGCTGTTGCTCCCGCTGAAGGGAACCAGGACCGGTGGGCATGCGGACCCATTGCTGACCGGGCCGAGGGACAGGTTGCAGGCCTCGTGGCCGCCATGCAGCACCGTGAAGCTCTCAGAGACCCCGAATCCATTGGGCAGGCTGGGATAGGTGCCTGCGCCCACGCCGCTGGCGATGGTGCCATGTATGCTGCTGATGATGACCATGCTTACAGCATCCCCAGGGTCGGTCACTTCCACTGCGGCCGTGAAGCTCAGGTTGCTGCAATCATCAATGGCACTGGTGGTGGCCATGGGGCTCGCACATGCGCATGTTCCCGCGTAGCGGACCACGAGATCGAATCCGGAGCTGACCCCGACCTCGTCGGAGGTGAAGCGGACGGTGAGGGTCTGACCTGGCGCTCCGGTGAAATTGATGAATCCCGAGCCCGTGTAGGTCTGTAGCAGCGCCCCGCTTGTGCCGGCACCGGCGTAGATGCGCAATTTGTCCCATGAATATTCCGTGTAGTAGGTCCCGGTGACAGTGATCATCGCCGTGCCGTTCGCCTCCAGGATGGTATGGCCGTCAGCGTAAACGGCATATTCGGCGGCGTCGGCATGGTCGCGCAGGATCGTATCGTTGCCGCATTTCAACCTGTTGCTGCCCGAATGGGGGACCAGCCATGCAGCGCAGGCACTTCCGAGGCTGTTGACCGGTTGCACGTTCATGGAGCACCCCTCGGCGTCGTTGCCGAGCACGGTGAAGCTCTCTTCGGTGCCGAAGCCGGTGAGCAGGCTTGGATGGTCGCCAACACCCACGCCACTGGCAATGGTGCCATGGATGCTGCTGATGATATCCACTCCAGCGAGGTCACCGATGCTGCTGACGTGGATCGTGGCGAGGTAGCTCATGCTTTCGCAGGCATCGGCAGTGCTGACGGTAGCCTCCAGGATGGAGCATCCGCATGCGTTCGGCCATGCGGGATCCGCATCATCGCAGTCATCGCTGTTCGTCACATGCCCTGAGGGTTGCGCGCAGGCGGGCAGTGGGCTGTCCGGGTCACCATAGCCGTCCCCATCTGCATCGGCATACCAAATGGCGGCCTCCACCACGGTGAGGTCCGTGTCGTTCTCGTTGCCGGTCAATGCGGGGTTGCTGCTCACCACCCGGATGCGGTAGCCGCTGCCAGCGGGCGTGCCCAACGGAATGGCGGCGCTGATGCTGCCGCTGCCGGTACCGGCCAGGGTGCCGATGACCATGGGGTTGGTGAAACTGCCGCTAGCATCGCTCAGTTGGGCGGTGAAGATGTTGCCTGCATTGAAAGGGCCGGTGGTGGTGAAAGGCACGCTCAAGCTGGAACCGGAGCACCAGGTCACTTCGGCTATCGCATCGGTCTGCAGAGACCCGCCCAGCAAGCGCGCGATGCGGTTGCGGCCAGTGCCATTGTAGCCAGTGAACTCACCGCCGATCAGGATCAAGCCATCGGCCTGGGTGGCGAATGACCGGATCCAGCCGTTCGCCCCCGAGCCTGGATCGAAGCTCATGTCCAGGCTGCCATCCGCATTCAGCCGCGCAATGCGGTTGCGGCTGACCATGGCGTATGCGTTGAACCACCCCGAGATCAAGATCTTGCCATCGCGCTGGATGGCCATGGATAGGATGCTGCCGTCCGATCCATAGCCAGGGTTGAAGCTGGTATCCAGGCTGCCATCCGCGTTCAGCCGTGCCAGGCGTCTTGCGTCGGTGCCATTGACCTGGAAGAAGACCCCTGCGATGAGGATCGACCCTTCCGGCAGGTAGGCAATGGAGTAGACCGAGTCGTCCGGCCCGGCACCCGCATCGAAGCCCGTGTGCAATGCGCCGTTCGCATTCAGGCGTGCGATGCGGATGCGGGCCGTGCCGTTGTAACTGGTGAAGTCCCCGCCGATCAGGACCCTGCCATCGGGTTGGATGGCAATGGACCGCACCTGGTCGTTCGCCCCGGCACCCGGGTTGAAGCCTGTGTCCAGCGTGCCGTTCGCGTTCAAGCGTGCGATCCGGTTGCGGCCTGTGCCGTTGTAGCTGGTGAAATCCCCTCCGATCAGGATCTTGCCATCGGGCTGGAGGGCTATGGCGGAAACGCCACCGTTCGCACCTGCGCCCGGATTGAAGCCGGTATCGAGGCTGCCATCCGCATTCAGTCGTGCGATGCGGTTGCGGACCGTGCCATTGTAGCTGGTGAAGAATCCCGCGATGAGGATCTTGCCGTCAGCCTGGACAGACATGGCTCGGACTTCTTCGTTCGCCCCCGTCCCCGAGTTGAAGGCGATGTCCTGGCTACCGTCCGCATGCAGCCGTGCGATGTGGCCGCAGATCTTGTTGTTGTAGCCGGTGAAGACTCCCCCGATCAGGATCTTGCCATCGGCCATGACCGAAATGGCATTGATCGCGTGGTTCGCCCCGTGGACTTTGTTGAAGCCCGCGTCCAGGCCACCGTTCGCGTTCAACCGTACGATGCGGTTGCGCGGCGTACCATTGAAACTGGTGAAGTGTCCCCCTGCCAGGATCCTGCCATCGGATTGGATGGCAATGGACCGAAGTGTGCCGCCCGCCGCTCCCGTGCCCGGGTTGAAGCTCGTGTCCAGCGCGCCGTTCGTATTCAGCCGTGCGATGCCGTTGCGGCTTGTACCGTTGTAGGTGGCGAAGGCTCCGCCGATAATGATCCTGCCATCGGGTTGGATGACAATGGACCGAACATGGCTGTTCGCGCCTGTGGTCAGGTTGAGGCCGGTATCGAGCGTTCCGTTCGCGTTCAAGCGAGCGATGCGGTTAATGGCCATGCCGTTGTAGCTCATGAACGCCCCGCCGACCATGATCTTGCCATCGGTTTGGGGGGTGATGGCGAATACGCCATCGTCCGCGCCGGTGCCGGGGTCGAAGCCCGTGTCCAGCGCTCCGTTCGCATGCAGCCGTGCGATGCGGCCACGGTCCGCGCCGTTGAAAATGGTGAAGTAACCTCCGACCAGGACCCTGCCATCGGCTTGGACGGCTATGGCGTGAACGGCGTTGTTCGCCCCGGTGCCTGGATCGAAGCTCGTGTCCAAGCTGCCATCCGTATTCAGTCGCGCGAGGCACTTACGGATCGCGTCGTGGCAGAAGTAGAAATCCCCGCCGATCAGGATCTTGCCATCGGCTTGGATGGCGACGGAATTGATCGTTCCATCCGTCCCGGAGCCAGGGTCGAAGCCAGTGTCCAGGCTGCCATCCGCATTCAGCCGTACAATGCGACGTCGCCATACGAGGTGGAAAGAATCGAACTCCCCCACGACCAGGATCTTGCCATCGGCTTGCACCGCAACGGCGTTGATGATGGCGGAGTACAAGGTCAGGCCGGAATCGAATCCCGTGTCTACGCTGCCGTCAGAGTGCAACCGTATGAGGCGGTTGCAGGTGGTGCCGTTGTAGGTGGTGAAGTCCCCTCCGATGAGGATCTTGCCATCCGGTTGCACGACGGTGGTGTGCACATCTCCGGCAGGTCCATCTCCGGCAGAGAAACCGACGTCGCTGGGGTTGAAGGTGGGGTCGATGGCGCCGTGCTGGGCCGCCGAAGAATTCGGCAGGGCGGCGTGCAACACGGCGCACAAGACAATTGCAACTACGTTGTGCCACAAGGCTAACGGGAGCAGGACGGGACCCATTGGCTTGGTGGGGCATGGTTCCATGGCAGGAGGTGCTCGGTGAATTGCCCAAAGCACGGGTTCCCTCCATGGCGCATCAATCGGTAAATCCAATGGATCAAGCGGGTGCCTCAGCAGCACAGGGGCAGGCGATCCCCCCGGACAAGTGCGGCATACACCCTAGTCTTGTAAGTTGCCGCAACGAATGATGACCGCCCGGCCCGCCCTTCCCGGAGCCAAGCACCTGGCGCGCATCGCCTGCGCGCTCGCGATGGCATTGGCTGCGCAAGGGGCGGCGGGGCAGTCACCGGCCGCCCTGCGCCTTCCCGTGGAGTGGATCACCGTGGAGGACGGGCTGCCGCAAGGCATGGTGCGCACCATCATCCAGGACCGGGCGGGCCACATGTGGTTCGGCACCAAGGACGGCCTGGTGCGCAGCGATGGGAACCGCTTGAAGGTGTTCAGGCACGACAACGAGGACAGCACCAGCTTGAGCGGCAACCACATCACCGCGCTGCTGGAGGATCGCCACGGGCAGCTGTGGGTGGCCACCGAGCACTATGGCGTGGACCGCTACGACCCGCGCACGGAGCGCTTCACGCATGTGCGCATCGAAGGGGCCTTCGCCTCGGCGCATGACCTGGCGCCCCGGACATTGCGCGAGGATGCGGAGGGGAATATCTGGGTGCTTGGGAAGTTCGGCATGCTCTCCGTAATCACCGGAGGGCCATCCGGCAAGGGTGCATCGGGTTCGCCGCAGCCGGTCCTTCAGGCAGCTGCTTCCGTCCGCGGCGACCTGCAGCTGCCTGACACCGTGCGATCGCTGCTGTTCACCCCCCAGGGCGACCTCTGGCTGGCGAGCAACGTGGGGCTGCTCATCCAGGGCACCACCGCGCACGGCGCGCGCGCAAGCAGCCGCTGGCCCGTTCCCCAGGCCGAGTTCACCCAGGACGCCTGGGAGGAGCCGACGGCCCTGGTGCTGGATACGGCCCGTTCACGGGTGTGGCTCTTGCGGGGCATCACGCTGATCGGTTTCGACCTGGTCAACGGCCGGCCGCTGGATACGCTGCGGATGGATCACGCGCCACCCTTCAAGGGCAATCCTCCTCTGCTCGATCGCCAGGGCCGGCTCTGGTTGAGCGTATCGACCGCGAACGATCCGGTGCGCTTCGAGGTGCACACCGGCACGCTGGAGACCATTCGCTTCGAGCCGCAGGACCGTCCCGGCTTCCCCGAGCAGCAGTCCGCCATCTGCTGGGCGGAGGATAGGAACGGCAACATCTGGGTGGGCACCAGCGGCTATGGCGTGCTGAAGTACCGCTCGCGCACGGAGCGCTTCCAGCGCTTGCGGGCCGGCCGCTTCACCAGCTTCATGCGCGCCGACCTGGACGGCCGGTACATCATGTCCATCGAGGACTTCGATCAGGTGAATGTCGTGGATGGAGCACCGCGGACCCTGCCGATCGGTGAAGCGCTGCAAGAAGATGGTCTGACGGTCGGGTGGCGATGCGTGGTGGTGGATCCCACCGGTGCCCAATGGTGCGCAGCCCCGTTCCCGGATGGCCGGTCACTCCTCGCAAGGCTGGGCCCTGGGCCGAACGCAGCGCTGGAGATGATCCCGCTGGAGGAGGGGGATCAGGTGAGCGAGGTGCTGCCGGGCGAAGGGCATGACCTGTGGGTGACCGTGCGCCACCCGGGGGTGAACACCGCGCATGGCCTGGTCCGCTTCGATGCACGCACCCGAAGGATCACGGAGCGCTACCGCTTCCCGCACCCGATAGAGCCGCGCGAGTACCGGGGCATCTCCGACTGGAGGATCGATGCCGATGGCACCGTGCGCATGGGCACCCTCAGCGGCGTGCAGATCCTGCACACGGCCGATGAACGCTGGCAGAGCTTCGTGCATGACCCGGACGATCCGCGCTCCCTGCCGCAGGAGGTGGTGCTGTCCATCTGCCCCGATCCCGATGACCCGGGCCGGTACCTGTGGGTGGGTACCGAAGGGGGCGGCCTGGTGAAACTGGACTTGCGCAGCGGCGCGTGCGAGCGCTTCACCACGCACAACGGCCTGCCCAACGATGTGATCTACGGCATCCTTGCGGACGAGCGCCGCAACCTGTGGCTCAGCACCAACAACGGGCTTTGCCGCTTCGACCCCCGCACCGGGGCTGCCACGCACTACACCAAGGATGATGGGCTCTGCGGGAACGAGTTCAACCGCTACAGCGCGCAACGGGGCATCGACGGGCGCTTCTATTTCGCGGGAGTGGATGGGGTGACCGCCTTCCATCCGGAGGACCTTTACACCAACGAAGCCCCATCGCCCACGCGCATCTCGGGAATGCGCCTGGCCAACAAGGAGGTGGCGGTGGGCACCTTCCACCTGCCGGGAGCGGATGTTCCGCTGCTGCCTACGCCCATCGGCTACCTGGCCGAACTCGTGCTGCCGTATGATCAGCGGATGGTCACCTTGATGTTCGCCTGCATGGACCCGACCGCACCGCGCAAGAACAGCTACCGGTACAAGCTGGAGGGCTTCGATGAGGATTGGGTGGATGCGCAGCATGCCGCCGAGGCGACCTTCACCAACCTGGATCCGGGCCGATACACCTTCCGCGTGCAGGGCCGCAACAGTGCGGGGGTGTGGGACGAGGAAGGCGCGGCGATCGCGCTCGTCATCACCCCGCCGTGGTGGGGCACCTGGTGGTTCCGCATCCTGGCCGCCCTGGCCGTCCTGGCCGCGGCCTACGGGTTCTACCGGTACCGGCTGGCACAGGCGCTGGCGCTCTCGCGCATGCGCGACCGCATCGCGCGCGACCTGCACGACGAGATCGGGTCCACGCTGAGCAGCGTGGCCATCTTCAGCGAGGTGGCCATGCGGCAGGACCCGGCTGATGCGGCCGGCCGGCGTGCGGTGCTCAGCCGCATCAGCCAGAGCACGAGCCAGATGATGGAGAGCATGAACGATATCGTGTGGGCGGTGAACTCCCGGAACGATGACCTGCACCACGTGGCCCGGCGCATGCAGGAGTTCGCGGTGCGCATCACCGAAGGGTGCGGCTGCGCGCTCGCATTCGACCTCGATGCGGACCTGGGCAGCCTGCCGCTGCGGATGGTGCAGCGCAAGAACCTCTTCCTGATCTTCAAGGAGGCGGTGACCAATGCCGCGAAGCACTCCGGCTGCGGCAGCTTGTCCGTGCGCTTGCGCCGCGATCACGCACACCTGGTGCTGACGGTCCAGGACGATGGCGCCGGATTCCAGCGGCATGCCGATGCACCGCCATCGCGCAGCGGGGGAGGCAACGGCCTGGGCAACATGGAGGCGCGCGCCGCGGAGATCCGCGGAACGCTGCGCATCGCGAGCATGCCCGGCCGCGGCACCACGATCGAGCTCCGCTTCGTTCCGTAAGCAGGATCCATTGGGATCAAGGGGGGCGCGCCCGGTGAAGCGGGGATACCTTCGTCGCCATGCTCAAGGTGGCCATCTTCGATGACAACGCGGACCAGCGGGACAGCCTCGCCCTGCTCATCGGCACCGACCCGAACATGCGCTGCGTGGGCCAGTTCGAGGATTGCCGTGATGTGCTGCGCCATGTGGCGGAGACCTCGCCGGATGTGGTGCTCATGGACATCGACATGCCGCATGTGGATGGCATACAAGGCGTGGAACTGATCAAGCGCCATTTCCCGGAGGTGCGCGTGATGATGCAGACGGTGTTCGAGGATGAGGACAAGGTCTTCGCCGCGATCCTCGCCGGGGCCGATGGCTACCTGCTGAAGCAGACCAGCCCCCAGCGGCTGATGGAGAGCCTGCATGAGCTCGCGGACGGGGGATCGCCCATGACGGCCACGGTGGCGCGCAAGGTGCTGTCGCTGTTCAACAAGCGCGCGCAGATCCCGGCGGCCAAGGAGTTCAAGCTCAGCGACCGCGAACTGGACGTGCTGCGCGGGCTGGTGGACGGCCTCTCCTACAAGCTGATCGCGGCCCGGCTCAACATCTCCAGCTCCACGGTGAACTCGCATGTGACGAGCATCTACCAGAAGCTGCACGTGCACTCCGTGGCCAGCGCGGTGAGCGTGGCCCTGCGCGAGGGATTGGTGTAAGGGCTGGTCTGGGATCTCCGCATGCGGCTCCGCCATGGCCTTGGGTGACCATGCTTCGCTGCCGTGACCGCCACGCAGTTCCGGCGATGCTCTGGTTCAGCGCTTCGGTTGGTCCGATCAATCGGTCGCCGGAACCTCATCGCGCGCCTCCATTGAGCGACCGGTGCAATGGCCTGAGCAGGCCAAGCGATCGCATGGGGGTGCGATGCATGCCTTCAACGCAGCGGCCCCCACCGTTTCCGGTGGGGGCCGCGCTCAAGGGGTCGGTTCAGCCGAGGCTTATTTCTGGATCACCAGCCGCTCATTGTAGCTGTCGGCACCGGCGGTGATGCTCACCAGGTAGAGGCCGTTGGCGAGCTCGCCGTTCAGTTCCAGCATGGTGTTCACGAAGCCGTCCTGCACGGGGATGGTGCGGGCCGCCACGCGCTTGCCGAACACATCGAAGAGGTCGATGCTCACCGTCTGCACGCCCTCGGCCACCGCGCTCAGGCTCAGCATCAGCTGGTCGCCCTGGTTGGGGTTGGGGTACATGCGCAGGGTGCCGGCGGCGGTGCCGGTGGGCTGTTCGGCCAGCGCATTGCTGCAGGTGGTGGTGAGCAGGCAGATGTCGCCCCAGGGATCGCTGCTGTGGCACCAGGTGGCGCCGCCATCGAAGCTGGCGC
>ERZ761607.3211-NODE-3211-length-16175-cov-4.768424_pt1 | contig 16175 bp, 10 predicted proteins | sample MGYA00511164_ERZ761607 | MGnify/ENA primary metagenome ERZ761607 (study PRJEB28899, sample SAMN02445080) | bioreactor sludge metagenome | biome: EBPR sludge | place: Australia: Brisbane, Thorneside Wastewater Treatment Plant | collected 2011-06-22 ...
CCTTCTCGTCGAGCATGTGCCGGATGATCACGGAGAGCATCTGGCTGCGCAGGCGCGCGAGGGTGACGGGGCCGCGCAGGGGGCGGCTGACGTTCGAGAGCGCCTCGAGGTCTTGGCGGCGAAGGAACGAGTAGAGCGCGATCACGAGCTCGGCCTGGGTCTGGTCCTTGAGCTGCGCGATGGCGCGGTCGGGCTCCCCCGGTGGGAGCAGGTCGACGTTGAGGATGACGACGTGGGGGGGCTGGCGGCGGCAGTGCTCGAGGAGCTTGTCTAGATCGGTACCGGCGAAGGTGACCTGCACGTCCGCGAGCGGGCCGGCGGAATGCTCGAGCTGTTGAGGAAGGGAATCATCGAGAATCGCGAGACGAATCATGTCCGCGATTGTGGGGCGCAAGTCTTGGGGCGCCAGTGCGACGTCTTGGTTTTGTCTAGGTCGATCTCGAACACCAGGGATCTCCTGACGGGCCACGCGCTCGGGCGGCCGGCTGAGCGGCAAAAAGGGTGGTTCCTTGGTTCGGATGCGGTGGGTTGATCTCGAAGACCAGGGATCTCCTGACGGGCCACGCGCTCGGGCGGCCGGCTGCGCGGCAAAAGCGGTGGATCCTTGGTTCGGATGCGCTCGGGCGGCCGGCTGAGCGGCAAAAAGGGTGGATCCTTGGTTCGGATGGGGGAGAACCGAGTGTTTTCCCTGGGTTGAATGCACTTTTGTGCGATTCGTCACGCGTTTCGCGGGACGGTTTTGAAAATCAATTTCATTATCGGTCGCATGAAGAAGCGCCTGGCGGAGAGCTCGTTGGTTCGCGTCGAACGTTCGTGTGGCTGCGGTCGCGTGATCGAGGTGCACCTCGGGGCGGTGACCCTTCGCTTCGATCACGGGAGCCTCGCGAGCCTACACCGCACCCTCGGGGACGCCCTCGGGGCGCTCGCCCGAGAGCGTGAGGACGCGGCGCTCGCGCTCGACGTGAATCCGCGCGGGCCGATCGGTCAGGCGTGAGCGGTCCGACGACTGCCGAGGACACGATGCGTTCACGCCCTCTCACGCCGCCCACCGTCGTGCGGCCCGACCCCAACGGCGACGTGCGCTGCGAGTGCCATCGGCTGCTCGCGCGCCGTGTGCCGGAGGGCATCGAGCTGCGCTGCGTGCGCTGCAAGCGGGACGTGCTCCTGCGCTGGGAATCCATCGACGCGCTCCGAAGCGAGCCGGTCGAAATCGGGAGGGAATGAGCGGAGCTTCGTGCCGGAAGGACGGTCTCGTCGGGGGATCTCTCTCGGTTTTCGTCGCGGGGATCGTCGTGCTCTCCGCGAGTTTCTTCGCGGGGGACGCGACGGCTCAAAGGTCCGAACGCGCGACGGAAGCGGAATCCGAGACCGGGTCCGAGGCCGTGACGGAGTCCGAGGCCGTGACGGAGTCCGAGGCCGTCACGGAGTCCGAGTCCGTCACGGAGTCCGAGACCGAGACCAGGTCCGAGTCGGAGTCCGAGACGGAGACCACGTCCGAGTCCGTGACCGAGTCCGAGTCCGTGACCGAGTCCGAGTCCGAGACCGAGTCCGTGACGGCGACCGAGTCCGAGTCCAGGTCCGAATCGGAGTCCGAGTCCGAGACCGAGATGGATGCCGAGGCTTCGGACTCGGATGACGACGCGGAGCTCGAGGCGCTGCTCGCCGCCGTGGAGGCCGACGAGCGACGGCGGCGCTCGGTCGACGACGACGAGCTCACGTTGCGTGAGGTCGTGGTCACCGGCACGCGGCGCGAGACGCCGATCGAGGATTCGCCCGTGCAGACCGAGGTGATCTCGCGCGCGGACATCGAGACGTCCGGCGCGGAGACGCTCGCGGAGCTGCTCGAAGAGCACGCGGGCATCGACGTGTTCGGCGCGGTGCGCGGCGAAGGCGTGCGGCTGCGCGGATTGGAGCCCGAGCACACGCTCTTCTTGATCGACGGCGAGCGCACGGTGGGGCGCATGGACGGCACGCTCGACCTCACGCGCTGGCAGCTCGACGACGTGGAGCGGGTGGAGATCGTGCGCGGCGCGGCGAGCGCGCTCTACGGCAGCGACGCGCTGGGCGGCGTGATCAACGTGATCCCGCGTCGTGGTGCGCGCGGCTGGAGCGCGGAGGGACGCGCGACGTACGGCTACGTCGATCGCCGACGCAGCAACCGGCGATCGCGCTTCGAAGGTGGGCCGCGCGCGGACGTCGACACGGAGGGCGAACCGATCCGTCTGCCGCGCGACGACTACGCGGGCACCTACGACTTCACGGGTCGCTTCGGCTACGGCGGCGAGCGCGGCTCCGCGAGCGCGTTCGTCGGCTACCACCGGCTCGATCGTTTCGACCTCGATCCGCGCAACGCGGCTTCGAACGGGCCGCGCTCCGAGACGTGGAACGCGGGTGCGCAGGCGAGCCTGAACGTGCGGCGTACGACGCTGCGGCTGCGCACCGAGTACCAGATGCGCGACGACGTGAGCCTCGAGTCGATGGGGCGCGTGGTGCTCGAGCGGCTCAACCGCACCGAACAAGGCACGGTGTCGTTCGGACCGGAGATCCGTCTGCGGCGCGGCACGCTGCAGCTCCGCGGCGCCTACACCCACTTCCGCGATCAGTTCCTTCGGCGCGTGCGCGACGGCGCGAACGATCGCGAGGCGACGGATACGCGCGAGCAGCTCGGGCAGATGCAGCTCCGCTACCTGCACGCGTTCTCGGACGCGCACGTGTTGACCGTCGGCTACGACGCGTTCCTCGAGTCGCTCGACACGCCTCGGCTCGATCGCACGGGGCGCCGCGCGCGGCTCGCGCCTTACGTGCAGCACGAGTGGACGCCGTCCGAGACGCCCTACCTCGCGATCGTGCCGGGCGTGCGCGTGGACGCGGACAGTTGGTTCGGGGCCGCGGTGTCGCCGAAGGTCCAGGTGCGCCTCGATCCGCACGAGCGTGTGGTGCTGCGTACCTCGGTGGGGCGCGGCTTTCGCGCGCCGGACTTTCGCGAGCTGCTGCTGAGCTTCACCGAGAACGCGAGCATCGGCTACGTGGTGGTGGGCAACGAAGATCTCCGACCGGAGACGAGCTGGAGCGTCGACGGCGCGGCGGAGCTGCGTTTGAGCGAGAAGGTCTGGATCTCGGCGACCGGGTATTGGACGAAGGTCGACGATTTGATCACGACCGATCTGGTCGAAGAACAAGACGGCGTCGCGACGTACACCTACGTGAACGTCGCGGCGGCGCGCACGCGGGGCGTGGAGACGTCCGTGCGTCTGACGCCGCTCGCGGGGCGCCGCGGTCCGCACGGGCTGCGCCTGGATCTCGGCTACGCGTTCCTCGACGCGGACGACCTCGGCCAGGATCGCGCCCTCCCCGGCCGCGCGCGGCATCGGCTCAGCTTCCACGCGCGCTACGTGCATCGCACCACGGGCGTGCAGCTCCTGTGGCGCTCGCAGCTCGTGGGCGCGCGGCCCTTCTACGGCGACGAAGGGCGCGTCGAAGCGGAGCCCTACCTCTCGCTCGATCTGCGGGCCGAGAAGTCGCTCGGCGAGCACCTCCGCGCGTTCGTGGGCGCCGACAACGTGCTCAACAACGGCGGCGTCTACCTCTCCGCGCGTCCTCGAACTTTCTGGGCCGGCGTCGCGGCGCGGCTCTGAGCTCTCGATGCTCCTCCGCTTCACGCGGATCGCGTTCGTTCCCGATCACTCCGACCGCTCCGATCACTTCGATCATTCCGATCACTCCGACCACTCCGATCGTTCACCTCCGATCGCCATCGCGCGACAAACCGACGACCTCGATTGCGAAACCTCTCCCTTCTCCTCGCACTTCTGCTCGCCACCGCCGGATGCGCCGACGATCTCGGCTCGGATCCGACGCCCACGCCGGACGCCGGCCCCATCCCGACCACCGACTCGGGTCCGGCGCCGACTCCCGATGGCGGGCCCGCGCCCAGCACCGAACGCGTGCGCCACACCGACCTCGGTGGAGGCGTGGTCGAGACCCTGGTCGACGGCACTGCGACCGACCGTTGGGTGATGCTCGATCTCGATCGTGGGGGTGCGGAGGTCGACGCGGAGCTGGAGACGGACACCACGTGGGACCTCGCGATCCAGCGCTACCACCTGCGCACCAACGGCGGCGCGGGTGGACCGGCCGACGTGCGCGTGGCGGTCCTCGAGGTCGCCTTCGACGACGTGACGCAGGCGCCGAGCGAAGGTTGGCGCCAAGACGAGCCCCCGGCGGAGACCGAGATCCCGGGTGAAGTGCCGATGGGCTCGGACATCCCGAGCACCGTGATCTCGAACGAAGAAGACCCGTGGTACGTCTACGACGGCGCCACGCACGAGCTCACGCCGAAGCTCCGCACGTACGTGATCGAGAGCACGGAATCGCGATACTTCGCGCTCGCGATGGTCGATTATTATTCGCCGGAGACGGCGAACGCGGGTTACCCGACGTTCCGCTGGAAGGAGGTCCTTCCGCCGGAGACGATCGTGGAGCCCGGGATCGTGGTCGACGCGTCGTCGCGTGACGCGTGGGTCTACCTGACGCTCGAAGGCGACGCGGTCACGGTCGCGGACGAGGCGAGCTCGACGGAGTGGGATCTGGCGTTCCGGCGCACTGGGATCCGCACGAACGGCGGCGTGAGCGGACCGGGATTCGGGGGCGCGCGCGAGACGGATGCGGCGTGGGACATGATCGTGTCCGCGAGCACGGTGGGCTTCGTGGAGGACGCGATGGTTCCGGTCGCGGGACCTCCGGGCTCGGGCGAGGCGCCGGGCAACGCGGCCCTCGCGGGCTGGTTCGACTACGACGGGACCACCCACGTGGTGAGCCCGCGGGACACCGTCTACCTCGTGCGCGGCGCGAGCGGTGACTACGCGAAGGTCCGTGTGCTTGCTTGGGATTCCGGTGTGTTCCGGATCGAGCTCGAGCCGGTGACGCGCCTCGTGGACGTGCGCACCACCACCATCGACGCGAGCTCGACGACGGAGTGGGCGCGCTTCTCCTTCCGCGCGGGGCAGCTCGTCACGCCGGAGGATCCGAGCGCCGACCTCGGCTGGGACGTCGCGTTCCAGCGCACCCTCACCGCGACCAACTCGGGCACCGCGGGCGCGGGCGAAGGGGGAGCGGCCCGTGCGGCGAGCTCGGACCTGTCGGCGATCACCGCCGCGGCTGCCGAGTACACGGTCGACGTGAACGTGCCACCGAGCCGCCCCGGCGCCATGGCGTACGACGGCAACGCCGTGCTCGGGGCGTGGTTCGACTACGACCCCGTCACCCACGTCGTGTCGCCGGCCGACGCGGCCTTCCTCGTGCGCACCGCGGACGGCGGCCACGTGAAGCTGCGAATCACCGGCTGGGCCGCCGGCGTCTACACGATCGAATGGGCGTACGCGGGCGCGGGTCAAACGAGTTTCTGAGCTTCGAACCTCCGCCTGCGACGTCGAGCGTCGATTCGGCTTCGGCAGACGAGGGTTGGCTTCGTCGCTCGGCGCCTCGCGGCGCAAGGCCGTGACGCAGCACCGCGGCGCAGCACCGCTACGCCGCGGTCGACGTGTCGGACCGCTCGGCTCCGAGTGGTGGCTCCGAAGGTCGGCCGAACATTCACGACTTTTCAATCGATTCAGTTCAAACGAGTTTCTGGAGTACGTCATGAACGACAAGTTTGCGATCCCCGCGATCCTCTCCGCGCTGCTCGGCGCGTGTGCGACGCCTGCGACCCCCACCACGCCGACCCCGAGCGTTCCCGCCGCCGAGGTCGAGGCCGCGGCGCCGACCTCGAGCGCGCGCTTCGTCGACGCGGACACGATCCGCGTGCAGGGCACGCTTCCGCCGCTGCCGGTCGGGCTCACGAGCTTCGGGCTCGCGTCGCTCGAGGGCGACCTCTACTTGCTCGGGGGCTACCACGGCGAGCCGCACCGCTACGAAGCGGCGGGGCAATCCGCGGACCTCTACGTGCTTCGCGCGGGCGCGCCGGCGTGGGAGCGCGGCCCCGCGATCGACGTCGGCCTGCAGAGCGTCGCGCTCGTGCGGGTGGGCGACGCGCTGCATCGGATCGGCGGCATGAAGGTCGAGGGCGGCGTCGGTGGACCGGACGGCGACGGCACCGGCACGCTGCGTTCGGTCGCCGATCACGCGCGTCTCGATCCGGCGAGCGGTCGGTGGGAGAGCCTGCCGGCGCTGCCGGACGCGCGCTCCTCGCACGACGCGATCGCGATCGGCGACGCGCTCTACGTGGTGGGTGGCTGGAAGATCGACGGCGCGCCGACCGACGGCACCTACGCGACGACGATGCTGCGCTTCCGGAACGGAGCGTGGGAGTCGATCGAGGCGCCCTTCCAGCGACGCGCGCTGGGGCTCGCCGCGACCTCGCGGCATCTCGTCGCGGTGGGCGGCCTCGCGGGGCGCGCGGTGTCGCAGGCGGTCGACGTCTACGACACCACGACGAACGAGTGGTCCTCGGGGCCTGCGCTGCCGGGCGAAAACACCGGTTTCGGCGTCTCGGTGGTCGCGGTGGGCGACGCGATCCTCGCGAGCGGCAGCGACGGCGTGCTCCATCGCTGGCGGGTCGGCGAGCCCGCGTGGACGGCGATCGGCCGCTTCGCGTTCCCGCGTTTCTTCCATCGCCTCGCGGCGCTCCCGGACGGAACGATCGCGTCGGTCGGTGGCATCGGCGGCATGCACACGAACGGCCGCACGCGGATCGTGGAGGCGCTGCGGGCGGACGGAAGCGCGCCCGCGGTGGTGAGCTTCGAGCTGCCGTGGGAGGGCGTCGCGAAGAACCGCCAGGGCATGTTCGTGCTCGGCGACTACCTCTACCTCTTCGGCGGCAACGACTCGCTCGGTCAGCACGACTTCGCGGCGGAGAACTTCGAGAACGAGGGTTGGCGCGTGCACCTGCCTTCGCTCTCGGTGGAGCGGCGCGCGGACTACCCGGTGCGACGGCAGACGATGTCGACGCTCGTGATGGGGGAGCACGTCGTCTACTCGTTCGCGGGCTTCGGGCACGAGAGCCCGAGCGGTGTCGTCTCGTCCGCGGGGTCCGACGCGGATGGCGCGCAAGAAGAAGAGAGCGTCGCGCACACCCACCCGGAGATCTTCGCGTACGACGCGGAGAACGACACGTGGAGCCTGCGCGCGACCTTGCCGGTGCCGCGCTCGCAGCTCGCGGTGGCGCAGCACGAGGGCACGGTCTTCGTGATGGGCGGCCTCGACTACGATCCGCGGCGCGCGCAGGACGATCAGTTCCGACACCTCACGGAGATCCTCGCGCTCGCGCCGGACGCGGCCGAGCCGCGCACGTTGACGGTGGAGATGGCCGGTGGTCGCCGCGCCTTCGGGCACGCCGCGCACGCGGGCCATTGGTACGTGGTGGGCGGGATGCGCGAGGAGTTCCAGCTCGTCGACGGCTGCACCCAGTTCGACTTCGTTGCCGGGTCGGCGGGGTCAGCCGCCGACGCGACGGAAGCATTCGCGGAGCTCCCGTGTCCGTCCTCGCCGCGTCTGAACCCGCAGCTCGTGAACGTCGACGGCAAGCTCGTGCTGGTCGGCGGCACCACGCGCCTCTCGAACGGCGAGCTCGGCGAGGATCGTTCGATCGAGATCTTCGATCCGACGACGCGCGCTTGGTCGCGCGGCGCGGCGGAGCTCCCGTTCACGCCCAAGCACGCGCAAGCGTTCGCGTGGAACGGGCGTCTGCTCGTCGTCTCGACCCACGACGAAGCGAGCGTGCTGCGCCTCGCGCTGCTCGATCCGAACGCGCGCTGACCGACCGAACCAAACCAAGCGCGCATGCGTCGCGCGCTTCGTGCGCGTGACGCTCTCGCGAACCCGCGAGATCCCCGACGACGGCAGGAGCGCATCGCTCCCGCCTCGACCGAAACGGCCGGTGGCTCGCCCGAGAGATGCGTAACTCCGGGCCCTCGCAATGGTGCGAGACCCTTCGCGCGAGCCACCGGCCGGCCTCGGTTTCTTCACTTACGCCCCGGTCCGTGCCGCCACCGGCTCGGTGCGACCTTCGTGACTGCCACCGTTCGCTCGAGCCACTTGGCGCGGGTCTCTCTGCGCCCTCGTGGGTTTTCTGCTTTCGGGTACGGCGCTCTTCTATCCTGCGTCGATGAGCTACCGCGCGCGTGTCTCCTCGATCCTGCTCCTCGTGGCCCTCGGCTGTGGAGGCGGAGGCACCGCTCCGTCGAACGACACCGAAGGCGGCGAGTCGACGAACGACACCGGAGGCGGCGAGTCGTCGCTCGCGCAGAGCACGGCGGTCGGCGAGGTCGCGCCCGCGCACGGCGCGACGCTCTTCGGGGTGTACGTGGTGGTGGCGGAGCCGGGCGCGGCCGCGCTCGAAGAAGCCGCCGCGCCGCTGCGCGCGCGATCGATCCTCGTCTCCGTCGGCGAGCTCGGCTGCGATGCGGGCGCGGCGGATGCGCTCGGCGTCGCGCCCGACCAGCACGCGGTGTCGGTGATGTTCGAAACGCGCGAGGCGGCCGACGCGTTTGCGGCGACGCTCGCCTCGCCGCCGGCGGGAATCGCCCAGGTCACCGTGGGCTGCGCCGACTGATCCCGCGCTTCGTCGAGGGATCGAGGGATGCGACGCGTGCTTCGTCGAGGCGACGAGCTCGTGGCGCGGATGTCGGCTCCGCCCTCAACGGAGGCGACGTGCGAGCTCGTCGTCGAGGCGCGCGTCGAGCTCTTCGTCGCGGGTCGGATCGGCGTCGGGTTCGATCGTCGGTTCACTGCGGCGACGGCGGCGCACGAAGAAGCGCGCGCCGAGCGCGAGCGCGACGAGCGTGAAGGCGCCGAGGGCGAAGCCGAGCCCTGGAACGCCCGCGCGGCCGGAGAGGTCGAAGCCCGGAACGCGGTCTTGGAGGCGCGCGCGGATCTCGGCGCCGCTCGCGCCTTCGTCGACCCAACGGCGAATGTCGGCCCGCCAGGTCGCGGCGTCGGGGCTCGGGCAGTCGTCGAGGGTACGACCGGGACAGAACGGGCTCTGCGTGTTGCGGTAGATCGACACCGCGCGAGCGCCTTCCTGGGCCGCGGCCACCGCCGGCGGCGAAGCGACCGCGACCGCCGCCGCGAGCAGAGCGAACGCCAACCGACTCATCACGTCAGTATCGCCAGGCCGGGGTCGACCGCCAGCAGGTGCGACATCGAGCCGCAGTACGCCGCGATCGTGTGTGATCGCTCCTGAGCCCCGCCGAACGCTCCTCCCGAGCCTGCGCTCGACTCTGACCGCGAAGTTGGGGGCGCGCGCGACGAACGTGCCCCACGGAAGGTCGGCTGCTAGCGTCCGCGCGCAATGATCGCCGGAATGCTCAAGGCCATGCGGCCCCACCAGTGGGTCAAGAACGGCTTCGTGGTCGCTCCGCTCGTGTTCGCCAAGGGTCTCGGCGACACCTCGATGATGCTGCGGAGCGGGGCGGCGTTCCTCTGCTTCTCGTTCGTCGCGAGCTCCATCTACGTGATGAACGACCTCGCGGACGTCGAGGCGGACCGCGCACACCCGAAGAAGCGACACCGCCCGATCGCGAGCGGCAAGGTCTCGGAGGGCTCGGCCAAGATGCTCACCGCGGTGCTCGCGACCTGCGCGCTCGCGGGCTCTGCGCTGCTCGGTTGGAAAGCGGCGGCGACGATCGCGGGCTACTTGCTCTTGCAGATCGCCTACACGTTCAAGCTCAAGAAGGTCCCCTACGTCGACGTGCTCTGCATCGCGGCGGGCTTCGAGCTGCGTGTGCTCTGCGGCAGCTTCGCGCTCGACGTGCAGCCGTCGATCTACTTGTTGGTGGTCACGCTCCTGCTCTCGCTCTTCCTCGGCTTCGGCAAGCGCGTGCACGAGCTTCGGCAAGCGGAGACCAGCGAGGCCAAGGAGAAGCAGCGGCTCGCGCTGACCCGCTACAACGAGCGCACGCTCATCGTGCTGCTGCAGACGACCGCGCTCGCCACGACCGGCACGTACGTGATGTACACGCTCGACGAGGACACCCGCGCGTTCTTCGGCACCGATTATTTGGCGGCCACGATCGTGTTCACCGAGTTCGGGGTGCTCCGCTTCCTCGACCTGGTGCGCAACAAGAGCGACGCCGACAGCCCGACCGAGCAGATGCTCAAGGACTGGCCGTTCCTGCTGAACCTGGTGTTCTGGGCGGGCGCGGTGGTGGCCGTCATCTACTTCACGTGACGGATCCGTCGGCGGCTGACCCCGCCGACTCGACAGATCCGTGTCGGCGGGTGGGTCCGTGACGCGAAGCGACCGGGCGTTCAGCCGCATCGCGGGACCCCGTCGCGGCGCACACGCCGGCGCAAACTCTGCGCGAGATCTGCACGACCAACGCGGGGATTGCATCCATGTTCATCGGTTCCGCGCTCACGCGCGGCCCGATAGTTTCGCGGAATCGTGCGGCTACGCGGACTTACGTCCGCTTCGCTTCGCACGATGTCCGCTTCAAACTCACCCGCGTGAAGCGAAGGAAAATAAACGCGGCAGGCGTTGATCCTGCATTGCGATCCCAGGCATGTTCAGTCGCGTGGAACATCGGGGGAACGACGGCGACGTCGGCGAGGTCCACGTCCTCTCGTTCGAGGGGCCGGACTCGTACGCACGTGCAGGTGGGATCGCGACGCGGATCGTCGGACTGACGGACGCGCTCGCGAACGATCATGGGCTCGACACGCATCTGTGGTTCGTCGGCGATCCGAACGCCGAAGGACACGAGAAGCGAGGTCATCTCCACCTGCACCGCTGGTGTCAGTGGATCAGCCGCTACCATCCGGCCGGCGTCTACGACGGCGAGGAAGGGAAGATCGCGGACTACGCGCGCTCGTTGCCGCCGTGGATGCTCGCGCGTCTGGCGCCGAACCTGCTGGGGGGCGGGCGGGCGCTGGTGATCGCGGAAGAACATCAGACGGTGCCCGCGGTGCTGCACCTCGATCACCTCTTGCGCGAGGCCGGCCTGCGCGATCGCGTGCGCATCCTCTGGAACGCGAACAACACCTTCGGCTTTCACACGATCCCGTGGCCCGCGCTCACGCGCGCCGCGACGATCACGACCGTGAGCCGCTACATGCGGCAATGGATGCTCGACCACGTCGGGGTCGAGCCGCTGGTGATCCCGAACGGGCTCGGTGACGAAGCGTTCGCGGCGATCACCGGCGATCAGCTCCGCGAGCTCAAGCGACACACGCACGGCCGCACCCTGCTCACGAAGGTCGCGCGTTTCGATCCCGACAAACGTTGGATGACCGCGATCTCCGCGGTGGCGGCGTTGAAGCAGCGTGGGGCCAAGCCGCTCCTGCTCGCGCGCGGTGGGCTCGAGGCGCACGGCGTCGAGGTGATCGAACGCGCGCGCGCGCTCGGGCTGCGGGTCTCCGAGCGCACCACCAGCGGTCCGGGCGGCGCGGGCCTCGCGGGCGCGCTCCACGACGCGCGCGAGCACGACGTGGTGGTGATGCGCTCGCACCTCGACGACGAAGCCAAACGGGTGCTCTACCGTGGGAGCGCGGCGGTGCTCGCCAACAGCGGCCACGAGCCCTTCGGCTTGGTCGGCCTCGAGGCGATGGCCGCGGGCGGCGTCGCCTGCACGGGCGTGAGCGGCGAGGACTACGCGGTCTCGGGGAGCAACGCGCTCGTGGTGCAGACGGCGGATCCGCGCGAGCTGGTCGAAGACGTGGAGCTCCTGCGGCGATCGCCGGGGATCGCGAAGTCGATCCGCCGCGAAGGCCAGCGCACCGCGAAGCAGTTCGCGTGGTCGCAGGTGGTGGAGCGGAGCTTGTTCCCGCAGATCCGCACGGCGTGAGGCGCTCTCACGCCGAAGGATCCACGGATCGCGGCGCGTTCAAAGGTTGCGGATGCGCAGCAGGATGAACTTGTTGTTCAGCCGTTTGTCCGTGACTTCTTCGATCTCTCGGCCGGAGACGACGCTGCGGAAGCTGCCGACGCGGGAGTGCTCCATCACGAAATAGGCGGTCTTTCCGCGGTTTCGGCCGAGCCAATCGCGGAGCTTGGCGTTGTCGAGATCGACGAAGGCGAAGACCCGGTTGCCGGTGTAGAAGTTCTCGCCCTTCCAGTTCATCTGCCACGCGATCACGGGCTCTTCGGGGCCGGTGCGCTCGTCGTAGTAGGTCTCGAAGAGCTCGCGCATGCCCCAATGCGGCGAGAGATCGACCATGTAGACGTTGAGGGTCCAGCCGCAGAAGAGCACCGAGAGGCCGACCATCGCGCGGGCGGCGGCGGCGCGGGTCCAGCGGAAGATCATCGCGAGGAAGACGAGGCCACTGACGATCGCGAAACCGCTCAGGATCGGGCGGTAGTCGAAGTGATCGGGCCAGGGGCGGCCGTAGTTGTAGACGAAGAGGTGGATGAGGCGCTCGTAGCCGTAGGGGTGCGCGCTCGTGGCCCATGCGAGGTCGCGACCGACGAACGCGACGAGGACCGCGCCCGCGCCGACCGCGACGGAGAGCGAGAGGTCCTCGGCCTTCGCGAGCGCGCTCGGCGGGGTGTCGGCGCCGAGGCGGTGTTGCCAGAGCCAGCGCGCGCTCCACGCGAGCACCGCCGCGCCCACGAAGATCGTCGCGGACGCCCCCGCGGTCGGCCAGCCGTGCGCGAGGACCCAGTCTTGGCGCTCCGCGAGCGGGACCTCTTCGGGGATCACGCCGCGCACGTCGCCGTAGAGACCCGCGACGCCGAGCACGAGCGCGAGGGGTGCGAGCAGCGCGCCGATCGTGGCCAAGCGGCGGAGGCGGGGGCTCCCTTCCCCATCCTCGCCGAAGAGGCGATCGAGGAAGACGCCCGCGAGCAGCGCGGCAGGCGGCACGGCGGGGAAGATGTAGTGGTGGAACTTCGTGATCATCGCGCTGAAGAGCACGAACGAGCCGACGAACCAGAGGCCGAAGAGGGTGAGCGTCTCGCGGCGATGCCAGGCCGCGCGGCTCTCGGGATCGGTGGGGAGCTCACGCCAACGATACGGACCCACCTTCGGACGCGACGGATCGCTCGCGTCGCGATCGCGCATCCAGAGCCAGCCGAGGACGGCCGCGGGGACCAAGCCGACCCAGGGGAAGAGCGCGTAGCCGAGCTGCCAGAGGAAGTACTGCACGCTGCCGGTGTCGCCGTGCACGCCCGCCGCGAGGCGGTTGAAGTTGTCGTGCACCAGCAGGCGGTCCGTGAAGCCGGTGCCGTGGCGGACGTACATCGCGACGAACCAGGGCATGCCGATCACGAGCGCGATGAGCACGCCGGGCGCGATGCGGAGGCGGCCTTCGAAGAGCAGATCCCAGCGGCGTGACGCGACGAGGTAGAAGAGCGCGACCATGCCGGGGATGGCGAGGCCGGGGATCGTCTTGCCCATGAAGGCGAGGCCACAAAAGACGTAGAAGCCGACCATGAGCAGCGCTTGTTTCCGCTGCTCGCGGCGGATCCACCAGATCACGATCGCGAGGCCGACGAGCCAGAAGAGGCCTTGGAGGAAGGGCTCGCCGAGGATGCCTTCGACGGCGGGCCGGGTGTCACGAAACTCGGGGTTGCCGGGGACTTGGCCTTCGCCGAGGCCGCCCGGGTTGTCGCCCGATCCGTAGAGGAAGACGTCTTCGACGAACGCGAACCCTTCGCTCGGGTAGAAGCGGACGTTGCGCGAAATCAGGTAGAGCGCCTGCGGGAGACCGACGAGCAGCAGCAGGAACGCGACCAGGGCTTGGCCGCTCCAGCAGCTCCCGAGCACCCGGATGCGGCGGGCGATCGCGTCGGGCTCGGTCGCGATGGCGAGCGCGAGCAGGCACATCGCGATCACCAGGTTCGCGACCAGGTACATGTCCGTGATGGCCTGGTGCGAGAGGAAGAAGAAGTGGGGCGCGGTGGCGAGCGCAATCGCGGAGATCGCGCCCGCGCGGCCGCCGAAGAAACGGCGGATCGTCGCGTAGGCGACCATCACGGCCGCGATGGAGAACATCACGACCGGCAGGCGGATCGCCCACTCCGGCGCGGCGGGGTTCGCGTCGGGGCTGCAGTCGACACCGAGCGCGGAGAGCGTGAGGGCCTCCGACCAGAAGATCAGGATCGGTTTGGACCAGAACCAATTTTCTTGGGCCCACCAGAGGCTGATCCAGTCGTCGCGGGCGATCATCTCTCGGGCGACTTCGCCGTAATGGGTCTCCCAGGGATCCCAGAGCGAGAAGGTGCCGAGGAGCGGCAGGTAGAGGAAGCCGACCACCACGAAGACGAGCAGACCCATGCGGCGCAGCGACGCCGGGATCAGCGCGGCGAGGGCGAGCGCGATCGCGTAGGGGAGCGCGTCGTAGCCGAGGAAGGCGCCGACCAGCACGGTGGCGATCGCGAGGCCGCCGCCGACGAGCGGTTGCTGCCAGACCGCTTCTCCGTCGAGGCGACCGAGCGCGGAGTCGCGCCAGGTGCGGGCGTCGGGGTCGTCGCGGAGGAGGCCGGTGAGGTCGAGGAGGCCACGGACGCCGAGGAGCATCGTGACGAGGCCGAAGAGCGCGCCGTGCGGGAGCTGCTCGGCGTGGGCCATGAGGAGGAAGGTGCCGAAGAGGCCGACGACGGCGAGGAGGGCGCCGCGGATGCGCTGCGCGCGCGGGATCGGCGGGAGCGCGGCGGCGGGCGGCGGAAGCGGGCGATCCTTCAACGGGGTCTTGGTGTCGGCGGCGTCCTTCGAGCTCGCGTCCTTCACGCTCGCGTCGTTGGCGTCCGCGTCCTTCGCGTCGTTCGCGGCCGCGCTCTTCGAGCTCGCGTCCTTCGCGTGCTTAACGCCCGGCTCGCTCGACGCAGAGGCGCTCGCGTCGCTCGCACCCTTCTCTTTCGCGCGCGCCTTCTTCGCCTTCTTTCCCTTCTTCTTGGGCGGGCCGTCCTCGGTCGCGGGGCCGTCCTCGGTCGCGGGATCGGCGCCGCTCGCCTCGGCAGGCTCGCTCGCGGGGGGCGGTTCGGACGCGGCCGAGGCCACGGGCTCGGACTCCTCGGAGGGAGCCTTCTTCTCGTCGTCGCTCATGGTGAAGCCAGGCTGTTCTTGCTCGGGTCGGCGGGTCGACCGCCGACTTCTCGACCGAGTCGGCGGGGTCAGCCGCCGAATTCTCGCGGACGCGACGCGCGCGCGGGCCGCGGAGCATAGTACCGCTCGCGAACGCGTCGAAGAGACGTGTCTCTTCCGCGGGTTGTGCGCGGCGACGACGTCCCGCGAGACGGAACCGCCATGAGTCGCGCAGCGGGTCGAGCGGGTCGGGGTCGAGAGGGTCGAGCGGATCGTGGAGTCCACGGATCGAGCCGTCCGCGGATCCACCCGTCCGCGAACGAGGAGGACCGGTCGACGTGCGTCGGGGGCGTGCGCCCACGAGGCGTTGCGCGATCGCGAAAGGTCTGCGCACCTCGGTTCACGTCGCCGCCGGCTCCGGGGCGAGTCCCGATCGATTTCTCGTGTGTTTCCGAGTCAGGAATTTCCGGGGCAATCGAGGCACGTGCGTTGCTGAACCGACCGACGTTCGATGCTTCGTCGCGTGGCCGTCTTCGTGCTCGCCACTTGTGCGCCGATCCCGTTCGCGGAGGCGCCCGCGAAGCTCTTGCCGCGCGACGCCCACGCGGCGGCCGTCCCGCCGAGGGTCGCGGAGGCGCTCGAGGACTCGGAGACAGGCTCGGCGGAGCAGGTCACGCCGCCGCGGCCTCGCGCGCTCGGTGATCTCCGAGGTCGGCGGCTGGTGGTCGCGTGGACGCCCGGGGCCTCCGATCACGCGTCGGTCTTCGGTCCGCTGTTGGCGCTCGGCACCCTCGAGGCGCGCCCGCCACTGGTGTTGCTCGCGCCCGACGTCGCGCCGAGCACGGTGCGCGCACACATCCGCGAGCACGGCGGGGATCCGACGAACGTCGAGCTCATGCCGACGCCGCTCGACACGTTCTGGATTCGCGACTTCGGGCCCCAGGTGGTCGCGGTCGGAGGGGCTCACTACTTGGTCGACTTCCCGTACGACACCGAGCGGCCGGAGGACGACGTGGTTCCGGAGCGGCTCGGGGCGCGCTTTGGGATCGCGACGCGGCGGACCGCGATGGACATCGAGGGCGGTCATCTGGTGGTCGAGGGCGGGGTCTGCATCACGAACGACGACGTGGTGCGGCGCGGGAAGCTGCTGGGCTGGACCAAGGGGGAGGTCGCGGCGGAGCTCGAAGGGCTCTTCGGGTGCCGGAGCGTGGTGTACGT
>ERZ761607.3214-NODE-3214-length-16169-cov-16.359315_pt1 | contig 16169 bp, 14 predicted proteins | sample MGYA00511164_ERZ761607 | MGnify/ENA primary metagenome ERZ761607 (study PRJEB28899, sample SAMN02445080) | bioreactor sludge metagenome | biome: EBPR sludge | place: Australia: Brisbane, Thorneside Wastewater Treatment Plant | collected 2011-06-22 ...
AAGAATCGGGTATTTTTGAAAGCATATCCCGCTGAAGCGGGATTTAGTTCAACAACAAGTAGGTTCATTGCCGCAGAAATTTTCCAGCTATTCGTATAAATCAGTGCAAAAGCGGCACTAAACCTACTTGTAACCGTTGGCATTCATTCGACACACTGAGAAGTTCAGTTAAATTCTTAAGCTAGCGAAGGAGCCATTGAAATTTGGATATTTTTGTAAATTAATGAAATTGAGCATATTAAACCAATACAAATTTGACGTTAGTCAGAATTGTAAAAATAGACCGCAGTCTTTTATTTCAAGACAAAAATTATCATAATTTTGAAAAAATAATATCAGAATAGTAGAAATTTAAAATGAGTAACACGAAAATATCCATTCGTTTCTTTGACGACCGAGAAGTACGAGCTATATGGGATGAAGAAAATGCCAGGTGGTGGTTTTCGGTGTTGGATATTGTTGCATTGCTTACCGACCAAGACGACTATACAAAAACCCGCAATTATTGGAAATACCTTAAAGCAAAGTTAAAGAAAGAAAACAGCAAAGTGGTTAGTGCCACTACCCAGTTGAAATTTCTTGCTCCAGACGGAAAAAGACGTTTTGCTGATATGTTAGATTACAACGGCATTATTGCATTGGGTAAAGAATTCCCCGGAAAAAAAGCCAATCGATTTATTGAATGGTTTACATATAGTGATGAGAGTATAGACGGAAAAAGTAAAACAAAAGCGTATGCTTTATTTGAAAGTTCATTTGTTGAAAGCATTGAAGTTGGGACAGCCAAAGGGTTACAACAAATTCATGCGTATTTGTTTGGAGGACTTTATGATTTTGCGGGACAAATCAGACAAAAGAATATTTCAAAAGGAGGTTTTCAATTTGCTGTATCACGCTTTTTAGGCGACACATTAAAACAAAGAGAAGCATTGCCTGAAAATACATTTGACGAAATCGTAAATAAATATGTTGAAATGAACATTGCCCACCCTTTTATGGAAGGTAATGGAAGAAGCACCCGAATATGGTTGGATATGATCCTAAAAAAACGACTCAAGAAATGCGTAGATTGGAGTAAAATAAGCAAGCGAGATTACATGAACGCAATGATGCAAAGTCCAACAAAAAGTAATGTTTTGAAAAATCTTTTAGAAAATGCACTTACTTCAAAAATCAATGATCGAGAAATGTTTATGAAAGGGATTGACTATTCCTATTACTATGAAGAAAATGATTAGAATAAACAACGAAACGCCAACACGCGGTATAAAAATTTGCCGGTTCAGCAGGTTATTCAAGGGTTGTAGCCCGCTTCATCTTTTGTGTAACTTGACAGGAAATCACCCGCAATCGGCAACTTTTCATACCACCACCATATAATACCAGCTTCATTTAAATTTAGCGGCAAAATAACCGGCATAAACAAAATATTTAAACAAAACGCAATATACTGCTGTTTTGGTTCTTTTAGCTGATTGATCGGTGTTGAATCTCTTTTGAACACAGCTTTAAGTCAAATAAATAATCATGTTGAAAAAAATTAGCATTGAAATCAAATGGGCAGTCATTTTCTCTGTTTTGGGGTTGCTATGGATGCTTTTGGAAAAGCTTTCGGGTCTTCATGGCAAATACATTGACTATCATCTGTATCTGACCAATTTGTTTTACATTCCAGCCATTTATGTACTGGTGCAGGCATTAAAGGCCAAAAAGAGACTTTTTTACAATGGACAAATGACCTATGTACAAGGATTGATGTCTGGCATCCTATTGTCCGTTCTCATTGCATTGTTCAGCCCGTTGACTCAATGGATCACAAGCTATATCATCACTCCAGAATACTTCCCGAATGTGATCAGGCGATCGGTTGAACTGGGCTATTTCAATACCATTGCAGAAGCTGAAGCGAACTTTAATTATGCAAATTACGCCAAACAGGGCGCAATAGGAATGCTTTTCATGGGAATCTTAACCACGGCAATTGCCATGATCTTTATCAAAACTAAAAATAAAAAAGATGGAAACACTGGAATTTAACATCCGGATCAATGCAAACGCTGAAAAAGTCTGGCAATCACTTTGGGATAGTGAAAATTACAAAAAATGGGCCAGCGTGTTTTATCCCGGAAGTCAGTATAAAACAGATGATTTTGCACAAGGCAGCAGGATTTATTTTATCTCACCCATAGGTGACGGCATGTTCAGTGTGATTGAAAAAATGGAGATCAACAAAATGGTCGTTTTCAGACATTTAGGCGAAGTGAAGGAATTTGTTGAACAGGCAGTGACCGATCCATCCAAATCCTGGGAAAATGCTTTGGAAAGTTATAAGCTGCGACAGGAAGTGACAGGAACAAGCCTTATAGTGAAGGTAGATATCCTGGAAGATTTCAGGGATTATATGAATAAAACCTTCCCGTTAGCCATTCAGGTAATAAAACAAATTTCAGAAACCATCTAAAACTTAATAAAATGAATACAAATCAGGTTGATTTACACAGAGTGATCAGCGCTCCTGTTGAGAAAGTATTCAGGGCATTTTCTAATCCTTTGGCGGTTGCATTCTGGAATCCGCCTTATGGTTTTATATGCGAAGTTCACCAAATGGATTTCAGGCAGGGAGGTCGGTTTAAGATGTCTTTCCATAATTTCACAACTCAAAACAGCCATTCTTTCGGCGGTAATTATTTAGAAATAAAGGAGTTGGAGAAAATCCGCTATTCAGATTCATTTGATGATCCGGATTTACCGGGCGAAATGATCACCACGGTTTTGTTCAGGGAAGTTTCGTGCGGAACAGAGATCAGGATTACGCAGGAAGGTATTCCTGAAATGATCCCCTTGGAATTATGTTATTTAGGTTGGCAGGAATCTTTGGACAAACTCGTAAAATTGGTGACTCCTGTGATCAATGATTAAAAGTTAAAACTAATGTAACAGCATCAGCCTGTAATGGAGGTTTGTTCAAGGTTTTATCGGAAAAATCTGGTGCTTTCCAACTTTCAATGTCAATATTCTCCCTGATAAATAATGGAAATAAAGATCTTCCTAAATATGGCGGGCACTTATTTGCCATACACTGCCTGATATTATCAGATGGCAATACTCTCTGAGCAGAAAGCAGAAAGTTATTTAAGTAGCGGTTTGTTTTCACCCTGAAATTTGTAAATCAGACTATATTTTGGAACAATTTCTCATCAAGGAGCATTTGAGGATGAAATAATTGAAAATTTGAAAATCCGGTCCAAATATCAATCCTGCTTTTGTGTCCCGCAGATCTCGCAGATCAGCGCAGAATCTGATTGAATTGCCAAAAAAAAGATTGAAAATCTGATGATTACTTACGTTGGGTTAATCATTGAAAACATGGATCTCCAGCAACAATTATCTGAAGAATTAAATGGTTCAGACCGAAAAATCATTTGCTTCAAAACAAGGTGTTTATTTTACACTAACGCTGACGTGAAATGAAAACTCAAGGCATGAATTTCAGTTAATTTCATTTCAGTCAGGGTTATACCATTATCGTGATTATTTGTAGTTATTCAGTTGATCAGCTGATCAGTGTGTTAGCCTGTTAATCTCCTGGAATTGAGGGTGTACATTGAGCAAAAAACACCAAATTTGTCACGGGATCAGAGTTTTCAAGCCCGGTAACAAATCATTCGCTAATAGACTAAAGGCTAAAAGACTATTGAACTAAACAAATACGATTATTTACCATTTGGAAATGGTATAAGCTAATAATTGCTTATTTTTGAGGCCGGTTATGCGATTACAGGATCACGATTCGGGAAATGCTGAAAATCCTGAATTCTGGTTCAAAAAATTAAAATTCTGACCTGATGAAAACACATATTTACAGCTTGGTTTTAATAACAGCCTTCCTCACCCTTGGCAATCAGTCCTGCAGGAAATCTAAGGCGCTTTTTACCACTGATGATTCCATTGCAGGCCTGGCAAGTCCGGTACTGATGCATGAAACCGAAACGATGGTTTACCTGGATGATTATTTCGATGATCCGGTCGATTTCGATTCCATCACCGGGGCCGCAGGCCTGAAAATTGACCAGAACAAAGATAAAAGGACGCTAACGCTTACTGAAGACGGAACATTGGCTCCTGTCAGCGTCCTGAGTTTTTTCAGCGGCAAAACCAAATGGGATATTCCCTTATACAAGACCAGGAAAAAGAAAGTTCCCTTCTCATTTAACCCGGGTAAAAAGACCTATAAGACTGTGCAGATCAAGGGCGATATGAATGCATGGAATCCTTCTGCTACCGCCCTGCAATTCGAAAATGGTGTGTATAAAACGGATTTTTATGTCGTTCCGGGACAATATGGTTACCTGTTGCTGCTGGACGGAAAAGAAGCTCAGGATCCCGGCAATCCCAAAAAGATCGACAACGGCATGGGCAAATTCAACTCCCTGCTGGAAGTTCCCGGTGTTCCGGGAGACCGTATCCCTTCCCTTGAAGTAGCCAGGTATGAAGGCAACGAATTGATATTCGAAGCAAAACAAGCCAATGATCTGATAGTATTGTGGAATAATTACAGGATCGATGCGGTTAAAAAAGGTACGTCCTTTTCCGTGACCATACCTGAATATGCTGAAAAACACGATCGTTCCTTCATCCGTGCCTGGGCTTACAACGAACTGGCCGGCACAACTTACGTCAAAATACCTTTGGAAAAAAGAAAACCGCTGATGGATCCAGCCAAACTCACACGTCAGGACAAGGCTGCCAATATCATGTATTTTGTTTTTGTCGACCGCTTCCATAACGGAAATACTGCTAATGATAAAAAGATCAATGATCCGGAGATCCATCCTAAAGCCAATTATCTGGGCGGCGACCTGGATGGGGTGATCCAAAAAATAAAGGACGGATACTTTGAAAAAATGGGGATCAACAACATCTGGCTCTCCCCTATTGTCACCAATCCGGAAAAAGCTTACGGCCTGTATGATGTAAAAGGTATTCGTAGCAAATTCTCGGCTTACCACGGCTATTGGCCCACTTCTTTCACCAAAGTAAATCCGCATTTTGGCGATAGCCTGAAACTGAAGGAACTGATCGACCTAGCACATTCCAAAAATATGAATGTAGTACTCGATTTTGTGGCACACCATGTCCATGAAACACACCCGGTCTATGTAGCCAATAAAGACAAGGGCTGGACCACCGATCTGTACCTACCTGACGGGACCCTGAATACGGAAAAATGGGATGAACACCGGCTCACTACCTGGTTTGATGTGTTTTTGCCGACGCTCAACCTGGAAAAACCGGAGATCACCGAAATGTTGTCGGACAGCGCTATGTTCTGGTTGAAAAACTATGATTTTGATGGTTTCCGGCATGATGCTACCAAACATATACCAGAGATTTTCTGGCGTACACTGACTAAAAAAGTGAAAGCTTACGAAAAGGAAACGGGTAAATCTTACCTTCAACTGGGTGAAACTTACGGAACGCCTGAATTGATCTCCAGCTATATCGGTTCGGGAATGCTTGACGGTCAATTCGATTTCAATGTTTATGATGCCATTTCCACGGCTGTAACCCAGGAACAGATCGGTTTTGAAAATGTGGTCAGAAGATTGCAACAAAGTCAGGAATACTACGGTACCAATCACATCATGGGCAATATGAGCGGCAATCAGGACAGAACACGGATCATGGCGCTGGCCACCGGAGAGGTCAAACCGGAGGAAGACTCGAAATATGCCGGCTGGAGCAGGAGCATTCAGTTGCGAAATGAAACCGGCTTTAAAAAAGTTGGACTCATACATGCCATCAACATGACCATTCCCGGTATCCCGGTTGTTTATTACGGGGATGAGATCGGGCTGACCGGTGGCAACGACCCGGACAACCGGCGGATGATGTATTTTGATCAATGGAACACTATGGAGCAAGCGCTGGCTGATGATGTAGGACTGACAGCAAAGCTGCGCAAAAGCAAAATGAGTCTTTTGTATGGGAATCTGAATTTCCTTTTGGCTGAAAAAGATGTTTTAGTATACTTGAGAAAGTATTTTGATGATTTTGCGGTTATTCTGATCAACAACAGCAATAAAACGAGGGAAGTAAGCGTAAATTTACCGCTCAACAATCCGTCCCAAAACCTGAAAAATCTGAAAAAACAAACTTTCTCCATGAAGGGGCAGACATTAAAGGTTAAGTTGCCGGCACACAGTTTTGAAATTATTTATAACTAATTCGATTAACAAATTCAAATTTTATCCTACTTATGTTAGTCAATCAGATTACCGAAAAGATCATTGGGTGTGCCATCGAAGTACATAAAAGATTGGGGCCGGGACTTTTAGAATCGGCATACGAAGAATGCTTATCTTATGAGATAGAAAGGGCCGGACTCACTATTGACAGGCAAGTCCCTGTACCGGTAGTTTACAGGGACATAAAACTAAAGTGTGGATACAGAATTGATATTTTAGTTGAAAAGACGGTAGTTTTGGAGCTGAAATCAGTTGAAGCGTTTACACCTGTGCATGAAGCTCAAATTTTAACATATATGAAATTGTCCAATAAAACAATAGGTTTACTGATAAATTTTAATGTATTGTTACTAAAAAATGGTATTAAAAGGTACATGTATTAACTCAGTGGCTCTCTGTGCCTACTCCGTGAAACTCAGTGTAACCTGTATTTATTACACAGAGCGCCGCAGAGCAGGCACAGAGCATCACAGAGAATTTTCATTTCTTTAGCTTATATTTAACAAATAAAAATATCTAAATTAATTAATCAAAAAATTGACAATGAAACAATTACTTACAATAGTCGCCATTTTAACGGTTTTCCTGGCCGGTTGCGGAAAGTTTAAAAAGCCCGAACAGATCAAAGCTGAGCCCGATTACAAATTATTGGAAGCACCTGATTGGTCCGCCAATGCAAATATTTATGAAGTCAATATTCGCCAGTATACGCCAGAAGGAACTTTCAATGCTTTTGCGGAGCATTTACCCCGGCTGAAGGAAATGGGCGTGGATATCCTTTGGCTGATGCCGGTCCATCCGATCAGTGAAAAAAACAGAAAAGGTTCTTTGGGTAGTTATTATGCAGCTCAGGACTATAAAGCCATCAACCCGAATTTTGGTACGGAGGAAGATTTCAGGAACCTCGTTGCCAAAATCCATGAGTCAGGGATGAAGATCATACTGGACTGGGTGCCTAACCATACAGGATTTGACCATGTCTGGACTAAAACAAACCCTGATTTTTATAACAAGGATTCTTTGGGCAATATCACCCATCCGAAAGACACTGACTGGACGGATGTGGCTGACCTCAACTATGACAATCCGGACATGCGTAAGGCGATGACAGATGCTATGTTATACTGGATCACTGATTTTGACATCGACGGATACCGCTGCGATGTGGCTGGATTTGTTCCGAACGATTTCTGGGAAGCCAATAACAAAGCGCTTTTTGCAAAAAAGCATGTTTTCATGCTGGCAGAATGGGAGGATCCGGCACTACATGAAGTTGGATTTCACATGACTTATGGCTGGGGTTTTCACCATTTGATGAAGGAAGTAGCCCAAAAACAAAAAGGCGTAAAGGATATCCTGGCTTTTTTCAAGGATGAACAGACAAAATTCAAAACATCGGCATATAAGATGAATTTCATTGACAATCATGATGAAAACAGTTGGAATGGCACCATGGAAAAGCGTTTTGGCAAAGCGGTGGATCTGATGGCTGTTTTTGCTTTTACTTCACATGGTATGCCCTTGATGTACAGCGGACAGGAAGCAGGTCTTAACAAGACTTTACTGTTTTTTGAGAAGGATTCCATCGACTGGAAATACAAGGATAAAACAGCTTTTTACAAAACCCTTTTGAACTTAAAGCACAACAATAAAGGCATCTGGAATGGCATTCATGGCGGTCAGATGACCGTGATTGACACAGACAATCCGGATAAGATCCTGGTGTATGAAAGGGAAAAAGACGGTGAAAAGGTATTGGTGGCGCTCAATTTCTCCGATAAACCACAATCTTTCAAAACGGTCAATGCATTGGCTGCCGGAGAAATGAACGAGATTTTCCAAAACAGGAAGATCGATCCCTCTTTATGGAAAACCACCATAACGAAGTTGGGACCATGGTCTTATCTGGTGCTTAGTTCAAAATGACAGGATAAATCTAATTTGAGTCTGCTCCGAAAAGTCCAATTTGTTGATTTTCAATCGTTTTTTGCCTTAACATACTGACGCCATTGATCAGCACAAGGCTAAAGGGAAACGATTGAAAGTCAATAAATTAAAAGTCCCTTTTCAGGTATATGCTGCCTGAAAACGTTAATAGGGTCTTAGGGGACAAAGACTTTTCGGAGTAGACTCAAATTTTAAATGAGCTTAATTGTTTAGCTCAATAGTCTTTGACCTTAAGTCTATAGTTAATGATTTATAATATGGGTCAAAGCCTCTGATTTCAGACCAAATCACGTGTCTTTTGCTCAATGTACTCGCTCAGCCCTGATAGACTAAAAGGCTATCAGACTTAATATCTAACCACCTGAATAACTACGAAAAATCAGCACAAATCAATTTCTTATCGCCATGCTTTATCCGTGTTACCGTTGATCTTTCAAGCAAAGAAATTATTAAATTATTCCCCGAAAGCATACATCGCATAATTATTTTCAAGCCACCTCAGAGCCTCAATCTGTTCGGAGGATTCGAGTGGAGATGGCCGGAGTTCAGTTATTTCCTGTAAAGACTTATTTCTGAAAGCGTGCAACGGAAGGTATTCGTACCATGTTCCTGAACCCGGATTTTCATTACGGTTATAAGGGATGGCAGCCCTGCTCACAAACAACACTTTGTTGTACCGGTCACAAACTACTTTAATGGATTCCGGCTGATGGAGTATCGTAAGGTCTGCGATCCGCTTTCTAATACATGCTATCTGCATCCAACTGTCTTCCAACATCTTACCTTTCACTTCATGCAATGCTTTAACTACTTCCGGTGAAATGTCCAGAGGAATATCAAGGATGATATCGGAGCTCCAAAACCTGCGTGCTACCTGAGCACAATTTTCAACCGTGGATGAGTTGGATCTGAATGTTTGTTCATAATTTAAGCCTTCAGCTTTGACCCATCCAAGAATTTCAATATCCGAAGTAGCAATAATGATGTCATCCATACGATCAAATCCTTGCAAAACTTTCCTGATCGCGCTTATCCTGCTCAACAATAATTGGTGATCAAATGAATTTTTCATTTGTTCCATCACAGAAATAACTCCAATCACCCGGGTCATCCTTAGCTTTTTTTAAATGATTTAATACTTACAAATATACCTGATATTAAGTTCATGAGGATAGCGAATGAAAATAAAATGTTAAAAACCAGGGAAAATGCTGAATTTTGGTCACGCAAAATAAATATTACGAATTATTATTATATATTTGCAATTATTTTATAACTATTTAAAATGAAAGATATATTTAACAATAGATTATTCGTGGCGGTCATTATCAGCATTTTTACTTATGGAATTTCAACCGCACAATCGGTTATACTGCCCAAAACGATCATAGTTGAGCATCATGCGGCACATGGTCTATGCACAAATTATCTTGTGGATAAAGGCAATACCGTATATTCGATCGCAAAGGCTTACCAGGTGGAAGTCCTGGATATCATTGAATCGAATCCGAAAAAAAATCTGGTAAACCTTCAACTCAACGACAGGATCACGATACCTGTCAATCATAATTTCATCGATGATTTCACTGTCGGAGGAGATCCTCGCGATAAAATTCCGGTATATTACAAAGCAAAAAAAGGAGACAACCTGTTCCGTATATCCAGGATCTATTTCGATCTGAGCATTGAAGACGTGAAAAAGTTCAATAAAATGAGCAATATCAGTTTGCAACCCAATCAATTGGTACTGGTTGGATATAAAATGAAAAAAAATCCTTCAGTGATTAAGACCCAAACGGAATCTACTACACGAAAACAGGGCAATGAATCCAAAAAAGTAACAACTAAGGAAGCGACTGATTCCGGATCAAAAAAACAGGAGATAGCCAAATCCAGCAGTGTAAACAAGCAAAAAGATACCAGCTTAAAAAGCAATGAACCCGGCAAGATGAAATTCGATAAAATAATTGCAAAATCTGACAATGATGAAAATGAAGAAGTGACTGCAGATGAACCTGAAGCGCCTGTAAAAAAAGTGCGTAAAGATAATGGCATTGCGGTCTGGAATCCTCAAAGTCTGGCTACGGGAATTTTTGCACTGCACCGGGATGCCATACCGGGAAGTCAGATAGAGGTGTACAATCCTTTTTCAAAGAAAAGCCTGAGCGTAACGGTGATAGGAGAAATTCCGGCGACCGCCTATGCTGACAATGTTAAAATCATCATTTCACCTGAGACTGCAAAAGCACTGGGTGCATTGGATGAGCGCTTCTATGTCAAAATGAGTTATGTCAGATAACAAATATTGCTTCTGAGTAAAGGAAAGTCAGCAAAATAATAAAAATTAAAAAATCCGGAATTGAAGATACAAATATTTTAATAACGCCGGGAAAACAATATTTTTGTTCCATCGTTGTTTATTCAATACTTATAAAACACATAGCATGACTGACATTAACGAGTTCAACGAAAAGGCCATCAGAAGATATACGGAAGAACAGCAGTTGAAGCCTTTTCAAGGTGAACTGTTAAAGGTTCAGGCACATCTGGAAGCTCATCAGAAGAAAATGATCATTCTTTTTGAAGGAAGAGATGCCTCTGGAAAAGGAGGAACGATCCGACGGGTAACCAGATATATGAATGAAAAACATTATCGTGTGGTTGCTTTGGGAAAACCAACACTGGAGCAACGAACCCAATGGTTTTACCAAAAATACGTCCAGCAATTCCCACGTGGAGGTGAAATTGTATTATTCGACAGGAGTTGGTACAACAGGGCAATGGTAGAACGTGTTTTTGGCTTTTGTACTGAAAAGGAGTACACTGATTTCAATAAAGGTGTCAAAGGCTTTGAAAAAGATCTGGTCAGACAAGGTATCATACTGATCAAGTTGTATTTCAGTGTCACCAAAGATGAACAGGAAGCCAGATTTGAGAGGAGAAAAAATGATCCGCTCCGCCAATGGAAACTAAGTGAGATCGATGTACAGGCTCAGGAACATTGGGATGATTTTACCGAGATGAAATATAAAATGCTTCAAAACTCGCATGCATCTATCACACCCTGGACCATTATCCGGTCCAATGACAAGCATCTGGCAAGATTGAATACCATAAAAGTGATACTGAACAGTGTAGATTATGAAAACAGATCCACTGAACTGGATTTCAGCGTGGATGAAGATATAGTGGTTTCAGGAGCTCACGAATTGGAGATCATGGATAAGCATCTGAAAAAAATGGGGAAATTCATATTCTGATTTCCCCATTTTTTCCATCATCAGGTGTCAAATCAGTCCCATAAATCACGGGGATAAACACCATTCGCTATCATTCCGGACAATTTTTCCACCACAAACGGTTTGTCTTCTCTATAAGTAACCCCAAACCAATTGGAATCAGAAGATAATATTTTCACATCAGCTTCACCTTCCGCGATCAGTAAATCGATCAGATCCGGGATATAATACTCGGATGTCAGGTCATCAATATTGAGCTCCAGAAATTTTGAAAATTCCCTGTCAAAAAATTCGAAATATGACGGATAAAAACCCCACATATTCATGGAAACGATATCGTTTTCCTGTAAAAACCGGGGAGTACCGTCACTTCCGGGAAATGAGATTTTCCCTTGATCGTCCCAGCCAATTTTTTTGCATTCCTCAATACTGACCAGATTCCCATCTGCATCACCTTTGCAAACGCCTCTGTTGACCGTACCAAATTCTGACAATGTATTTACAAGTTTATAACCAATGACATTGTACAATTTTTTGCCCTTTTTATCATCCGGATGCTGCATGAAAAAATCAGCTGCCACCTGATAAGCTTCCACGCCGTAATAATCATCTGCATTGATCACCAAAAAAGGTTCTTTTACCACCTCAGAGGCCATCATGACAGCGTGCGCTGTTCCCCAGGGTTTGATCCGGTCTTCGGGACACTTGAAAGAAGCAGGCAATTTGTAAAGTTCCTGAGAAACAAACTCAACTTCGATTTTACCTTCTAGTTTTTTGGAGAAAAAATCAACAAATGCTTCTTTGAAAGAATCTCTGATGATAAAAACTACTTTGCCAAATCCTGCCCGGATGGCATCGTAAATCGAATAATCTATAATGGTTTCGCCATTGGGACCAAATTCATCCATCTGTTTCAGCCCTCCATATCTGCTACCCATTCCTGCTGCGAGTACTACTAAAGTTGGTTTCATATATTCGTTTTTATGTTATTAATGTATATGTAGTTTATTTAGTTTATGATGTTTATAATGCTTAGCAGGTTTAGGAAGGTTAATGGAACGTTCGTTTTTTGAACAGAGCCACATGTGATAGTAAACCTCTCCTACCCGATTCAGGAAATTATCAATTGCCTGCGGTTGTATATCCCGATCACTTTGCCCGTTAGTTCCATATCCAGATAAGGCGCATTTGCGGATTTGGACTGAACATCTTCTTTAGTAAATATCCATTTTTGATCAGGTTGGAAAATAGTCATATTGCAATCGTTGCCGGTCTCAATCGTTGCCGGTTCAAGTCCAAGCACTTCCCTTGGACCATTGGATAATTTATCCACTAAAATTTCCAAACCGACCACATCCTGAAGTTTTGACCGCAACACTCCAAACATTTGTTCCAGGCCCAGCGCTCCAAAAGCAGCATCTGAAAATGCCTTCCTCTTTTCTTCCAAATCTATAGGTGTGTGGTTGGAAACAATGCCATCGATGATGCCTTCTGTCAATCCTTTGATCAAGGCATTTCTTTGTGCTTTATTCCTTATCGGAGGCATGACTTTGTGATTCGGGTCAAAACCCTTTAGTATTTTACTTGTTTCTACCAGATTGTGCCAGGAAACCGTTGCTTTCACTTTCAATTCATCCCTTTTTGCCTGTTTGATCAGTTTTACGGAATCTGCCGTGCTGACCATGTGGGCGATGAGTGATCCTCCTGTATATTCAGCCAATTGTATGTCTCTTTGCAGCATCAGGGTCTCCGCAAGTACCGGCATGCCCGGCAATCCGATATTCACCGCATCAATTCCCTCATCCACCATGCCAATTTCGCTGATCGTCCTTTCATCAGGTCTGTTGATAACAGATAGGTTCAACATTGAAGCATACTTTAGCGCTCTCAGCATGACACCGCCATGCTGTAGGCTTTCCTTTCCTTCTGAAAAGGCGACTGCACCTGAACTATGCATATCAAACATCTCAGCGAGATCCTTACCTCCGCAAGAATATGTAACAGCGCCTACCGGCATTATATCAACGGCAAAATCTGAACTTCTCTTTATGAGGGCATCGATCATAGCCTTGTTATCAATGCTGGGCTTTGTATTGGGAAAGACAGCTAAACCGGTAAACCCACCTTTCAGGGCAGATTGCTGAAGTGAATGGAGGTCATCGAGATCTTCGTGTCCAGGTTCAGTCAGTGTTGTGCCAATGTCCAGCCACCCCGGACTGATGCAAAGTCCTTCAAATCCAATTGTTTTAATATTTTCAACTATAATTTCATCACTGATCTCCTCAATTTTGCCTTTTTTGATCAAAATATCCACGATTTTCCCATTCCAGGAAGAATTTTTGTCAATAACCCGTGCTTTTTTTATTAAACAGTTCATTTAACCTTTGATTTTAGTTGATATATGATACAAACATACTGCACTTAAAAATTCTGATCAATCCTGCTGAAGGTCAGGTTTTAAACAGTCTCAATATCAAAATTTCAGCCAAAAGAAATCCGAGTGCTAAAATAATAAACCATTTCCATAGAACCACTCCTTTTTCCTGCGACCTTATTTGTTCCGTAAGATTTTTTGTTTTATACCCAGATTTCAATATGTCCAATTTATCTCCTGACATCCTTTTCAGCTCGTTTTCGTCTGTTCCTCTCAGATCAGACTCCATTCTGTTGTAGTTGAACGCAGCAATTTTAACCATTTTATCTTCCTGCAATACTTCATATACCCCGGCATTCTGAATGGGGATATCGAGATTGAGGTAAGTTTTCCCTCCCACATTCCTTGCTGTGGGTATGAATTCTTTTTCACCGGAAATGATGAAGGCAACTTTATTCTGATTGATTTGCTGATCTACAGCGATGACGCCCCCGGCTCCGATGGTATAGGAAAGCGGATCTCCCAGATCGCTGCTCAAAGCCATTTTATATAACATTGGAACAAAAACCGAGGCATTTTTGGTGGTCAGGTCATTCAATTCCGGATCAAGCGGTGCCGTAGATAAAAACAAAGAACCATTCCCGACAGCATAAGATTCTATCATTGCACTTCCATCTGCAAAACCGATCACTTTCCTTCCCGGCTTATTCTGATGTGCCGACATGAGCAATCTTTGTCTGATTTTTGGTAAAGTGATCTGTTTTTTTTCCTGCTTTTCGAAAACATCTTTGAAAACGAATTCATCCTTGTTGAGGAAACTTGCCTGCATTTCCTTTTTTTCGATGCCGCGGATTGAATTTATTCCAAAAGAAGCAAAATTTCCATTTAAGGCTTCAATATCGGGTTCTTTTGAGGGGAAAAGCATCACGATACCACCGTTTTCCATATATGTTTCAAGGCTTGATACCAAACCGGAAGAAAGTGAGGTAACGCTTTCAAGGACAACGAGTTTGTACTTGCTCAAGCCAGAATGGTCAATATTTGTTAGTCCGGTGATTTCCGGCACGAACACTTCAGACAATTTAAAAACTGCTTCGCAATAAGCATTCACTGCATCTGACTTCACGATCAAAACAGGCAATGATGTCGCCACACTAAAAGCTATGTGATACACATCATCAAATACAACCGGATAATCCTTTATTTCAAGCCTGCCTGCATTCCATCCCTGTTGGCTCAATCTGAAAGATAAAGTATCGATTACGGATTTCTCTGCTGGAATGTTCAGATTCGCTAAAGGGAAATTCTGGTTATCGTATTTAAAATTGAGGTTCAGATCTTCCACATTTTTTTCGCTGTGGTTGGTCAGCCGGACGACCAATTGCCCCTGCTGACCAGCAACAGGAAGTGGCGCGATCCACCAGGCTGAGTCAATGCTGATATTGCTTTGATCGACACCTGCGTACATAATTGCCCTATATCTGGTCAGCGAGTCAAAATCCTCAGGTTTAAAATCCGTAATATTTCTTTGAAAATCGCTCAGCCAATAGACCTGATGGTTATAATTTCCTGCCAGATAAAATGCTTCCTTTTGCATGGAAAGCACCTTACCCAATTTCTTTACTGTAGCTGTAGACCCGATCTGTTCAATTTTTTCGATGGCTTCCTCCTGGGTTGACCATTGTCTTTGAACAAAATCATGATCATTGGTCAATATTTGAAAACGGTCGTCCCTGTCATAGGCTTTTACAATACCTATGGCGTCGAGTTTTGCCTTTTCGATCAGGGTGATATCCTTTCCTGCGGCGCTCATGGAGAAAGAATTATCAATAAATATACTTACCGCATCCAATCCTTTTTCGTTGTCTGTGCCTTGCGGAATAAAGGGTTGGGCAAATGCCAGCACCAGGGCTGTTATGGCTAGAACCCGCATGATCAGGACTAGTAAATTCCTGATCTTGTTACGGTTGGCCGTTTCTTCCTTGATCTCCTTCAAAAAGCGGATGTCGGGAAAATATACCGTTTTGAAGCGTCTGAAATAAAAAAGGTGTATAAGTATTGGTATACTTATAGTGGTCAAAGCCCATAGAAAACCTGGATATAAAAAATGCATATGCAAAATTAATATTTAAGCTAAGTTACTAACAACAATTTAGCAAAAAAGTTAATATTTCGTAATTTTTTAGCTGGTCAACTAATTAGTCAGGGTGTCTGTATGGTTATAAGTCTCCCGGAATTGAGCATATTCAATGGGCTATATACAATAAATCTGTCCTGGAAATTGAGGTATATACCCATGATAAAACTATTAATGCGAATCAAGGGTTAAAGTTAATTCTGCAGATAAGCAGGATTTTCTCA
>ERZ761607.3218-NODE-3218-length-16149-cov-19.326084_pt1 | contig 16149 bp, 17 predicted proteins | sample MGYA00511164_ERZ761607 | MGnify/ENA primary metagenome ERZ761607 (study PRJEB28899, sample SAMN02445080) | bioreactor sludge metagenome | biome: EBPR sludge | place: Australia: Brisbane, Thorneside Wastewater Treatment Plant | collected 2011-06-22 ...
CTTATGTAACTGATATACACATTATTATGTAATCTTATTTTCAAGTTGGGTTAAAGTTCTGTAGCTATTGTTACGAAGCCGGAGAATTCAAAGGAGGTAATGTTTCGTTGAAGGAGTTTTCAGACTTTACCAGGAAAGGAATGATTGAAGGCGGACAAAATAAATTGGTTGCCTGGTTGTTTTCAAGACCATTTATGTTGGGCCATCTGGAACGCTGGAAAAAATAAGTGGATCAAGGTATGGCATACCCGGACATCGGTTGACGGCATAACTAAAAAACACTGTAAAACAAGACTGCCCTACATCCACTTCAAAATGGATAGTTCCATTGACGTGGCCATATCGGATATGGTAAAACTATTGATTTGGTCCTGATAAAATATACTTTAATACAATTTTCATGGAAGAAATGGTAAAGAATGGTGATCAATGTATAGTCATCGGGGGTACACACAAGGGGAAATCAGGTATGGTTCAGGATTTGAAGTTTAGTAAAACAGGACAGGTTACATTGACCGTTTTGCAGCCTGATGGAGAAAGATTCAAAACACTTGGTAAAAATGTAAAACAAACTCATAATGCGAATCAAGGGTTGAAAAAAAGCTCCGAAAATCCTTTATTTGGCCTCAATCCTAAAGGAAGATAAAGGATTTTCTCGCTTTCATCCTTTAGGATCGAGGCAAAAAAGTGAGAAAATCCTGCTTATCTGCAGAATTAACTTTAACCCTTGATTCGCATTAATAAAGAATAATAGCGAAATTGAATGATTATAAGCGGACAGTACAAAGAGAACCTTACAAATTACAATATTGATTTAAAGCCTCCTGAAGGACAAAACTATTCCTGTCTGATCCATCCGGCTCAGAATTTAACCTGCACCCCAAAATAAAAAGTAGATACTTTAGTACATACTTTTGATGTTTTGAAGATTCATTTTGAGTATTTGAAATGTCATTTTGATTATTTGAATGTAAATTTTCATATTTTGAATAGTACTTTGTACTTTTTGAATGTTAATTTGTATTATTTGATAGTATATTTGATATTATTAAATGAATATTTTTACATTTTGAAAGGTAATTTCGTATTTTTGAAAGGTAATTTTGTGTTTTTGAAAGATCATTCAATTAATTTAAACAAATACTATGTTATCACTGAACCTTACCCCGATATTCAAAATGAGAGGGATAGAGAAACCTTACACATTTTTGGTGAAGGCAGGACTTTCCCCGTATACAGCCACTTCGATCCTGAATAATAAAACCCGTACATTCAGATTGGATCACATAGAGCTGTTATGTAACGTATTGGTCTGTGAACCCAATGACCTGTTGGCCTGGACACCGGAGAAGGACAGAATTTATCCTGACAATCATCCGCTTGCCAAACTGAAATTTAAACCCGCAGAAACCGGATGGGTGGATACTTTTTCAAAAATGACCTACAAAGAGTTGAAAGAAGTAACTCAAACGATCATCAACAGTCATACAACAGAGAAGTAAGGAAAAATACTTTTGCCTGCTTGTCGAAATATTGGCGTTAAGCTAAAAACCGGAGAAACATTTCTGGTTTTGAGGGAGATAAAACGGTCGTCAAGAAGAGCGATCGCGAATGTATGCAGCAATAAAAAAAACGAAAATTATGAGAATTGACCGTATTGAACTCCGCCACACCAAGATGATCCTGGTGACTCCCTTTGTGACCTCAATGGGAACTGAATACGATGAGCAGCACATCATGGTTCGGGTAGATGCCGAAGGTGTTACCGGATGGGGAGAATGTGTTGCTGAAGAAACGCCATTTTATTCCTATGAAACCGTTCCTACTGCCTGGCATATACTGAACGACTTCCTTATACCGGCTGTGCTGGGTAAAAACATTTCGTGTGTTGACGAAGCCATAGCCAGTTATGCCAAGGTACGGGGGCATATGATGGCCAAAGCCGGGCTGGAGGCTGCCTTGTATGATGCTTTCGCAAAATCGAAAGGAATTTCCTTGTCGAAAATGCTTGGCGGAACGCAGGATAAAATCAACGTAGGTGTGAGCCTGGGTATCAGCGATACAGTTCCGGACTTGCTTCATGTCATGGAAAAGTACATGAAGGAGGGCTATCAGCGCATTAAAATTAAAATTGCGCCGGACCGGGATCTTCAGTTTATTGAGGCTCTTCGAACCGAATATCCTGAAATGTTGTTACAGGTTGATGCCAATTCGGCCTATACACTCGACCACCTCCCTGTTTTTAAAAAAATGGATGAATACCACCTATCGCTGATTGAGCAGCCTTTGGGTTACGATGATATTTTTGATCATGCAAAACTGCAGCGAGAAATCAAAACCGATCTTTGTCTCGATGAAAGCATTCATTCACTGGGTGATACCCGTGCTGCCATCGAAATGAAAAGCTGCCGGATTATCAATATCAAGCCAGGCCGCGTCGGAGGGTATACCGAATCCATCAAGATACACGATTATTGCGCTTCTATGAATATTCCTGTTTGGCATGGGGGAATGCTCGAATCAGGCATTGGGCGTGCAGGGAATGTTGCGCTGGCTTCATTGCCCAATTTCACGCTGCCCTGTGATCTTTCACCCAACAGGAAATATTATACAGAAGATATTGTCGAAACTCTGTTTGAACTTAATCCGGATGGCACTATTACGGTACCTACGGGTCCAGGAATTGGTGTGGAAGTGAATTTAAAGGCACTTGAGAAATATACAGTGAGGAAATGTGAGCACAAAGTCAAAAAATGAATGATGGTAATATTGAGGTGTTTCGTTCCGATAATCATCTCAACCAATTAGCATAACAAGAGGTTGTAGTTGTTTGGGATCATCAATTGGAATTGTCTTTAAAACTTAAGTTCAACCAACAAATTAAAAATCCTCTTTCAGGCCTGTGCTGCCTGATAACGTCATTGGTGATTAGGGAGGTAATGACTTTTCAGAGTCGACTCAATTGTTTAATAATAATGATGATAATTGTTAAATAACTGACTTTTCAATTTAGTGAATATCCGGTGGATATACAGGGAAGGAACAGAATGTGATGGGCTGCCCAGAAAAAGTATATTCTCCTGTGATCGCAGGTGGATAGCAGATTTGATCAATTTTCAGATAAAAGCTATATAAATAGTTGCCGGATGCTGAACACCCCGACCTGCAGTTTGTTACCCTATCGTAGGATCATATGCATATGGTGTTGCATACAAACCCTATAAATAAAATGATTATAAAACCAATGGATGGCAGATTATAATTTCAACATACCATTATACAAGGAAATAAATGATTTTTTAAAGTCCCTCCATTTTCGTTATACGAGCAAAAACCCGAATTTCTTTTGCTTGCGTTTAAAAGAAAATGACGACATCCGCAATTACAAACCACCTTTTCGCAAGGACTTTTATTTTATGGGCTTGGTTTCAAATGCGGGAAATACCAAAATAACTTTCGACAATACCAATGTTACAAAATTGAATTCATTCCTCGTTTTTCAATCACCCGGGCTGCTTTATAGTTTTTTCAGGGACAATACAGCCAATGGTTATTTGATCTATTTCAAAAAGGAATGCTTTTCCTTTTTTAAACCGGACCTTGAAAAAGAGTTTCCATTCTTTAATATTCTGCAAACGAACTTTTTTAAACTCAATGAAGCTAAGTTCCACAATTTTGCTCCCCACTTTGAAATGGTGTTTTCTGCTTATGAAAATACGAATGACCTTCAACATAAAATTGCTTCTGTAAAACTCCTCGCCTTACTTTATCAGTTGAAAGAATTTACAACTGCCTTCAAACAATGGGAAGAAGGATTTACTACGCCACAGCAAATTATGCTCCAAAAGTTCATTCAGCTGGTAAATAATTTTTACATTGAAAAAAGAACGATTGAAGAGTATGCTGCCTTGTTAAATGTAACACCCAATCACCTTTCTCAAACGGTTAAATTTGCATCAGGTAAAAACGCATTGAGTTTTATCAACGCCAGGTTGCTGGCTGAAGCCAAATCATTCATTCGGTATACCGATTTCGACATTGCTCAGATAGCTTACCACCTTAATTTCTCAGACCCGGCTAATTTCGGAAAATTCTTTAAAAAGCACACTAAACTAACACCTTTGGAATACAGGAAGTCATCCGAAACTAAATAATATACCATTTCATCCAAGTTATGGACTATTTCCAGGTGTGTTTAATCCCTCATCTTTGCATATATTTATTTGTTAATCATAAAAAGTAATTCAAATGAAAATAGCAGTATTAGGAACAGGGATGGTTGGAGATACCATCGGATCAAAACTGATAGAATTAGGACACACTGTGATGATGGGTTCCCGAACAAGAGGCAGTGAAAAAGCAAAGACTTTTGTGGAAAAGCACAATGGCAAGGCAACAAGTGGAACATTTGCAGATGCCGCTGCATTTGGGGATATTATTTTTAATTGTACAGCAGGTGTTGCTTCATTGGAAGCTTTAAAAATGGCAGGAGAGAATAACCTCCGTGAAAAAATTATTGTGGATATTGCCAATCCGCTTGATTTTTCAAAAGGAATACCTCCTTCATTAGCAATGTGTAATACCAATTCTTTAAGTGAAGAAATTCAAAAGGCATTTCCCCACTCCAAAGTGGTAAAGGCACTAAACACTATGTGGTGCGGACTAATGGTAAATCCGGGTATGATAAATGGAGGAGATCACAGTACCTTTGTTAGCGGGAACGATCCAGGTGCAAAAGATGAAGTAAAACAAATTTTAAAATCGTTTGGGTGGGCTGAAGATAATATCCTTGACCTGGGCGACATTACCACAGCGAGAGGAACTGAAATGTATCTCCCGATTTGGTTGAGTATATATGGTGCAACCAATAACGGAGCTTTTAATATTAAGATTGTTTCATAATGGATTAACAAAAAGGGATTTAAAAAACATACTCCATATTTCATTCCTGTAATTATGGAATTAAATAAGCCTATTTTGGAGAAAAATTCATTCAAGGTTCATTAAAGAGGCATTTTATCCCGGCATCCAACCCTGCTTTGGAATATCCAACCCGGGATATTCCACACCGGACAGATACAATCCATGTGGCGGCGCGATGTTGTGAAACTTCATTTGCTCCCCGGTTTCCAGGTGATGCCGGAATGTTTCCAGGGTCAACCGGCTTTTTCCGATTTCAATCAGATTGCCCACGAGCAAACGGACCATGCCCCTTAAAAAGCGATTGGCTTTTAAAGTGAAAAAATGCCTGTTTTGACCCCGGGTGTCCAGACTTGCCAGGAAGATTTCACAATCGGTCGTGTTATGCTTTTCTGGTGTCAGACAAAATGCTTTAAAATTATGCTTTCCGGGTAACAATGCAAGAGCTTCCCGGATGCTTTGCCAATCCAGATCATGTGGATACCATAAGCTTTTTCCGGCAAAAAAGGCATCTTTTTCCTGGTGAATGAAATATTGGTATGTCCTGGCAATGGCTGAATGCTGCGCATGGAATTGGGGACCAACCGGATAGAATCCGAAAGCACTGATCTGCCCAGGCAGATTTAAATTGAATTGATACAAAAACTCATCTCCGGGAATGAATGCCAGATCCGTGTGAAAAAAGTATTGACTGGCATGAACACCTGTGTCTGTCCTGCCGCAGCCCTGGCAATGCAACCTGGTTTTGGTGAGACGGGCCATCGTTTCTTCAACAACCTGCTGGATAGAAATATGGCCGGGTTGTCGCTGCCAGCCAAAATACGGACTTCCGTCATAGGCAATATGGAAAAGAAACCGCATTATTGCAATGGAAGGTTGAGTGCATCGATCCTGTTGGCCAGTTCATGGTCTTTGTCAGAAATCCCACCCGTATCATGCGTCGTCAGTCTGATATCCAGTCTGTTGTATACATTGCTCCATTCGGGATGGTGGTTGAGTTCCTCAGCGATGTAACTGATGGCCAGCATGGCGGTCATCGCTTCCCTGAAATCTTTGAAGGTGAAGGATTTGCAAAGATGGTTTTCTCTGATTTCCCAATTACTTTTTTTTGCCATTTTCGGTCTTTTTGTTGCTGAAATGTTCAATTGATTTTTGCTTCCACTGATTGAAATCGATTTGAGCCAATAAATCCTTCAGGTTCGGATAGAAATTGTATTTAAGGTCAAATACTTTTTTGGTATCCAGCCAGACAGCATTTTCAATACCCTCGTTTTCCTGTGGTATGAGTTTCTTTTGGTCTGAAAACATAAAATACCAATGGGATATTTTTAGGATCTGTTTCTTTTTTTTGGTGAAAACATGGTATGTTTTAGCAGCTTTTTCTACCAAAAACAGGTCGTCGATCCCACATTCTTCCTGCACTTCCCGTATGGCGGCCTTTTTTTTGCCTTCAAAAGCTTCGATTTTGCCTTTTGGAAGGTCCCAATGCCCTTTTCTGAAAATGGTCAGCAGATGCCCGTTGCTGTTGAAAACCAGTCCGCCTCCGGCTTTAACCGGAACCAGAAAAGTTTTGATGATTCTGAAAAGTTCTTTTGGGTTCTTAGCCAATACTTCTATCTGGTCATAAGGGGATCCAACTTCCAGTTGATTGATCAGATTTTTTAATAATTTTTTGTCCCCGTAATACCTTTTATGCAGTATTTTAAGAGGATTATCACTTAAAAAAGTCTCTGATTGTGAAGTCAGGATTAAAACTTTGTTATTTATATAAATTTTGTACATTTGCCGCATTTCCTTAAAAAAATGAAAAACGAAGATATCTCCAAACTCATCGCAAAAAAATTATTGCAAATAAATGCAATAATAATCAATGCGCAAAATCCATTTACCTGGGCTTCCGGAATTATATCACCAATATACTGCGATAACAGGCTCGCTTTGTCTCATGTAGAGGTCAGAGAAATTATCACAGAAGCTTTTGAATACAAAGCAGAAAAATTTGGTAAGTTTGATGTGATTGGCGGAGTAGCTACGGCGGGAGTTCCACACGGCGCTATTTTAGCTGCAAAAATGGGTCTTCCATTTGTTTATGTGCGCGCAGCTGCGAAAGAACACGGTAAGAAAAACCTGATAGAAGGGCGACTACTACCCGGTCAAAAAGTTTTGCTCATAGAAGACCTCATTTCCACAGGTGGAAGTTCCTTGAAAGCGGTTGAGGCTGTCAGGGAAAACGGCAATGAAGTCATGGGTGTTATGGCCATTTTTAGTTATGAATTTGCGGCAGCAGATGAAGCATTTGCTGCACAACAATGTCCTTTTGCTACCCTGAGCAGTTATTCAACTTTGCTGGAACAGGCACTTGAAGAAAATTATATCACTGAAAACCAGTTGAACCTACTGAAAAATTGGAAAAAAGACCCGTCAAATTGGGGTAAAGTATAATAAAATTGACCGATGAGTTTGATTACACAAAAAGCAGAAGATTTTTTATTCAGATACCTAAACAATCCGTCACCCACAGGATTTGAATCCGAAGGCCAGAAAATATGGTTGGATTACATCAAACCATTTATCGATGAATGGCATGTTGATAATTATGGGAGTGTATACGGGATCATCAATCCGGGAAAGGATTACCGTGTGGTGATCGAGGCACATGCTGATGAGATCAGCTGGTTTGTCAACCACATTTCTGATAATGGTTTTATACACGTTATCCGTAATGGAGGCTCCGATCATATCATCGCACCTTCCAAAAGGGTGAATATTCATACCGATGACAATAAAATCATTAAAGGTGTTTTTGGCTGGCCTGCAATTCATACCCGCAGGGAGAAAGACAACAATAAAACTCCTGATATGGACAATATTTTCATCGATATTGGAGCAAATTCGAAAGACGAAGTGCTTTCCCTCGGTGTCAATATTGGAAATGTGATCACCTTTGAAGATGAAGTGATCGAGCTGAATGGCAAATATTATTGTGGAAGAGCTTTGGATAACAGGATTGGTGGATTTTGCATCGCACTGGTAGCTGAATTGCTCAAAAGGAACAAAATTGAATTGCCTTTCAGCTTGTACATTGTCAATGCAGTTCAGGAAGAGGTCGGACTCAGAGGTGCAGAAATGATCGCCAATACCATCAAACCTCATGTGGCCATTATCACTGATGTGTGCCACGATACGGGCACTCCAATGCTCGAACCCAAGACGCTCGGTGATATCAAATGTGGAAAAGGCCCTGATCTGACTGTGGCTCCTGCTGTACATCACAAATTATTGAACCTGATCAGGGATGCAGCTAATGAAAATAACATTCCTTACCAGCGTTCTGCATCATCCAGAGTCACCGGAACAGATACCGATGCATTCGCTTATTCCAATGGAGGCGTTCCGTCAGCATTGATCTCATTACCACTTCGTTATATGCATACTACCGTTGAAATGGCACATAAAGATGACATAGAACATCTGATCAGCCTCATGTATCACAGCCTGTTGAAAATAGAAAATAACCACAATTTTAAATATTTCTGACCTGATTATGTCCATACATTCACAAGCCAAAAAAATAACTACGCACGTCCTTCGGGAAATGAAGGAAAAAGGTGAGAAAATTGCTATGCTCACAGCGTACGATTTTTCCATGGCGGGTATCCTTGACAGAGCAGGCATAGATATTTTATTGGTAGGTGATTCTGCCTCCAATGTGATGGCAGGGCATGAAACTACCTTGCCGGTCACCCTTGATCAGATGATCTACCATGCACAATCTGTGGTTAGAGCTGTGGAAAAAGCGCTGGTGGTGGTTGATCTGCCTTTTGGCTCGTATCAGGGCAATTCAACTAAAGCTTTGGCTTCTGCTATTGCCATCATGAAAGAATCCGGAGCCCATGCCGTGAAAATGGAAGGCGGTGCCGAGATCAAAGAATCTGTTATCAGGATCCTTTCTGCAGGAATTCCGGTAATGGGACATTTGGGACTTACACCACAATCGATCTACAAATTTGGAACTTATGCTGTCAGGGCAAAAGAAGAGGAAGAAGCCGAAAAACTGAAAGCTGAAGCGCTTTTACTCGAAAACCTGGGATGTTTTTGTATTGTACTCGAAAAAATTCCGGCCAAACTCGGGGAAGAAGTCAGTAAATCGCTCAAAATTCCTACGATTGGCATAGGTGCCGGTTCAGGAACAGACGGGCAAGTACTTGTAATGCATGATATGCTCGGGATATCTACAGATTTTCATCCCCGTTTTCTGAGAAGATATCACAACCTTTCAGAAGAGATCGATAAAGCTGTCAAGCAATACATCATCGATGTCAGATCCGGGGATTTTCCCAATGAAAAAGAACAATATTAATCCTGTAATAATACGATAATTTTCGGGACCATTATTTTCTCTGAAACCCAGAACAATCCGGGTCTTTATTTGTTCAATTTTTCAAACAAGTCCATCGTTAACCGGACAAAAATATGGATGACCATCCATACGCAAGTCAACTTCCAATTAAAATTTTGGTGGATTTGATCATGGTATCATATTTTTTTTGACATACATACAATTTCATGAAATTGATTATCCCGGAAAACAGTGATTTTTCCATAGACAACATACCTTTCGGCATCTTTTCCACACCTGAAAGGACACCAAGAGCCGGTGCAGCGATAGGGGAATACATCATCGATCTTTTCGAACTCACGAATGATGGATTGAAAGTCGATTTTGACAGGTCAGTTTTTCTGGATCCTGCACTCAACCGGTTCATCGCATTGGGGAAAAACATTACTGTTGATTTCAGAATTGATATTCAAAAGTGGCTCAAACAGTCGTTATGGTCTGATAAAGACTTCAACCGGTTTTTTGTTCCACAGGAATCCGCTAATATGCATTTGCCGGTGCAAATTGGTGATTATACTGATTTTTATGCCAGTATTGAACATGCAACCAATGTCGGCATGATGTTCAGAGATCCGGAAAATGCCCTGTTGCCCAATTGGCGCCATTTGCCTGTTGCTTATCACGGGCGGGCATCCTCCATCATTCCTTCCGGAGTAAATATCCACAGACCTAAAGGACAAACCATGCCCAATGGTGCGGAAAAACCTGTTTACGGGCCAAGTCGCCTGCTGGATTTTGAATTGGAGACGGCTTTTATCATTGGCAGAAACAGTGATTTGGGGCAACAAATTTCTACCGGAGAGGCAGCGTCTTACATTTTTGGAATGGTGTTGTTCAACGATTGGTCTGCAAGGGATATCCAGAAATGGGAATACGTACCGCTTGGACCGTTTTTGGGTAAAAACTTTGCTTCTTCAATCTCTCCATGGATTGTGACTATGGAAGCGCTGGAACCTTTCCGCACAGACACACCAAAACAGGAACCTGAAGTCCTGCCATATCTTCAGTTTGAAGGGCAGAATAGCTATGACATTGAACTTCAGGTTAGTATACAAGCTGAAAACGAAGAGGAAAGTCTGGTTTGCAGATCCAATTTCAAATATATGTATTGGAATATGTGTCAGCAATTGGCTCATCATACCGTCAACGGGTGTAATGTCCGCATCGGTGATATGATGGGATCAGGTACACTGAGCGGCCCGGATGAAAGTGCATTTGGTTCTATGCTGGAACTTTCATGGGGTGGCAAAAAGACAGTTGCGCTGAACAACGGCCTGCAAAGGAAGTTTATTGAGGATAATGACACGGTGATCATGAGAGGATTCTCGCAGAATGGAAATCTTCGTGTTGGTTTTGGAGATCTGAAAACAAAGGTTTTACCCGCTCTGTAAATGACAAATTCTAATGAGGAAAAACATTTATAAAACGATTGATCCCGGCCAGATAAGCGTTGGGGCCTTCCACCAGTATTTGCTGGGTGCAGTCATTCCTCGTCCGATTGCTTTAGCCGGTACGGTGGATAAAGCAGGACGGTTTAATCTGAGTCCATTCAGTTTTTTTAATGTTTTCGGAGCAAACCCGCCAATCATGATCTTTTCACCCTCAAGAAGGGTGCGGGACAATACGGATAAACACACACTCGAAAATGTGAGGGAAATTGCCGAAGTGATGATACATATGGTTGACTATGATATGGTCGAACAGATGTCACTTTCCAGTACGGAATACGATAAAGGGATCAATGAATACATCAAAGCCGGTTTTCAGGCAAAACCGGGAGATTTGATCAGGCCATTAAGGATCATTGGAGCACCGGTTGCTTTCGAGTGCAAAGTGATCAATGTGATAGAAACCGGTTCAGAAGGTGGCTCAGGGAATCTCGTCGTTTCAGAAGTGTTGCGTATGCATATCAGAGAAGACCTGCTGGATGAAAATGATATGATCGATCCAGTTGAAATGGATGTTGTTTGCAGGTTGGGAGGTGATTGGTATGGCAGGATCAATTCGGAGAATTTGTTTGAGATACCCAAACCGATCCGGTCAAAAGGAATTGGCTTTGATCAATTGCCGGATTTTATTATGAACAGTCATATGTTTACCGGCAATCAACTTGCCAGACTGGCCAATGTGGAAGCATTGCCATCCAAAGAATATTTGGATGGATTGAACCATACATTCAAACAGATAGAGAAGGAAGGAGCAGATATGAAAACCAGGAACCACGTCCTGATGAGATGGGTTTACGAATGTATTGAACAAAATGAAGCCATGAAAGCGTTGGCTTTGTTATATCTCGGGCATGCATCAGGTATGCTGGAAGTTTAAAGATCTTTTCCTGCTTGATTATATGCAAGAAGTGATACATTGTAATGGTCTGGGTGGAGAGTCTGTATCCATTAATCTTTACCCCAATAAAGTGTCACGGGGGTCAAAATATCCATTTCAATGGCATATTCAGAGAATTTTTTAATAGTACTATCTCAGATTCTGACAGACTGAAAGTCTGATCAGCTAAATTAAATAAGTTAAAGTTCTTTTTTGAATTGTCTTCAAAATGCCTTCAGGTAATTTGAATCGCTTAAGTAAAGAAAATATTTTTGCCGCTAAAGAATATTTTTTATGTTTGATCCATAAACAGAATTTTGAAATGTCCTTCTTTACTGGTAAAATCAAATTAAACACAACATTTTTTCAAAAGGTACATATCAGAGCAAACAAACATTTGAACTATGCCAATATATCATCGGTTGGGGGAAATTCCCCACAAAAGACATATTCAGTTCAACAAGCCCGACGGAAGTCTGTTCCATGAACAACTTTTCGGAACGGTAGGTTTTGACGGGATGTCTTCCATTTTATACCACCATCATCGTCCTACCATGGTCAAATCCATTGGTACGCCACAGGATGTTTCTCCCAAAATTGCCGTCAAAAACAGCGTCCAATCCAGGATGCTCAATGGTTTTCAGGTGGCTCCCGAAAAGGATTACCTGGAAGCAAGGAAGCCGATTCTGGTCAATTCAGATATCATCATCGGACTTGCTGCTCCGCAACAATCCCTGAAAACTTATTTTTATAAAAATGCGGACGCGGATGAAATGCTTTTTATCCATAAAGGTTCAGGCGTGTTGCGAACCATTTTCGGACAGATCAGATTTGAATACGGAGATTACCTGATCATTCCGCGGGGAACGATTTATCAGATCGATTTTGACACAGAAGAAAACAGGATTTTATATGCAGAGTCATACAGTCCGATCTATACACCAAAAAGATACCGCAATTGGTTCGGGCAATTACTGGAACATTCACCATTCTGTGAAAGGGATTATAAATTGCCGGAAAAACTCGGAAGTTTTGACGAAAAAGGTGACTTTGAAATAAAGATCAAGAAGCAGGGCATGATCCATTCCCTGGTGTATGCTTCACATCCATTTGATGTGGTTGGATGGGACGGATATAATTTTCCTTACGGATTTTCTATCCACAATTTCGAACCGATCACAGGACGGGTGCATCAGCCACCACCTGTGCATCAGACGTTTGAAACAAGCGCATTTGTGATTTGCTCCTTTGTGCCCAGGTTATACGATTATCATCCCAAGGCTATTCCGGCGCCATACAACCATTCCAATATTGATTCTGATGAAATGCTTTATTATGTAGACGGAGATTTTATGAGTAGAAATCACATTGAAAAAGGTTTTATTTCGTTGCATCCTGCAGGCATTCCGCATGGCCCTCATCCGGGCGCGTATGAAAGGAGTATCGGACAGAAGGAAACGGGCGAACTGGCCGTGATGATCGATACGTTCAAGCCGCTGATGATCACTGAACAAGCCTTACAGATTGAGGATAAAAATTATTTCACATCCTGGTTGGATTAAAAACTATAGATCATGGAAAATCAACAAATAAAAAAAATGTATGAACAGGCAGAAGATTTTATGCCACTGAACGGAACAGATTATGTGGAATTGTATGTATCCAATGCCAGGCAAGCTGCTCATTTTTATAAGTCAGCCATGGGGTTCCATTCCCTGGCATTTTCAGGTCTCGAAACGGGTAATAAGGAATTTGAATCCTATGTAGTCGTGCAAAACAAGATCCGGTTGGTATTAAGTTCACCATTGCGGAGCGGAACAGAGATGGGCCGGCATATAGACAAGCACGGAGACGGAGTGAAAGTGGTTGCCCTTTGGGTGGATGATGCTGCCTCTGCTTATCATGAAGCGGTCAAAAGAGGCGCAAAGTCCTATATGGAACCAAGGGTTGAAGAAGATGCTTTTGGTCAGGTGGTGCGCTCCGGTATTCATGCATACGGAGAGGTGGTGCACATATTTGTGGAGCGAAAGGATTACAACGGTCCGTTTTTACCAGGATATCAAGCCTGGGAAACGATCTACAATCCTGAACCCATTGGTTTGGAATATATCGACCATATGGTTGGTAATGTGGGGCATAACCAAATGAACAAGTGGGTGGATTTCTATAAAAATGTAATGGGATTTGCCCAGATCCTTTCTTTTGATGACAAGGATATTTCCACCAAATATACAGCTTTGATGAGCAAGGTGATGAGTAGTGGCAATGGCAGGGTTAAATTCCCGATCAATGAACCTGCAGATGGCCTGAAAAAGTCACAGGTGGAGGAATATCTTGATTTTTACGAAGGAGAAGGTGTCCAACACATCGCTGTGGCTACCAACAACATCATCGATACAGTCACCAAACTGAGAGAAAGAGGTGTGTTGTTTCTGGAAGTACCGGACAGCTATTATGATTCATTGACAGAAAGGGTAGGAAAGATTGAAGAAGAGCTGGAGACACTCAAAAATCTGAGGATATTGGTAGATCGGGACGATGAAGGATATTTGCTTCAACTTTTCAGTAAACCGGTTCAAAGCAGGCCCACATTGTTTTTTGAGATCATTCAGCGTAAAGGAGCAACCTCATTTGGCAAAGGCAATTTCAAGGCATTGTTTGAAGCGCTGGAAAGAGAACAGGAGCTCAGGGGTACATTGTAGCGAGAGAAAACTGTTTGATGGTTTAGTCGTTCAGTTGTTTAGTCGTTTATTCGTTTTGTTCAGAATACGGAAGAAAGCCTGGAGAATTCAGGTTTTTGAACGAAAATTGAGTCTTCTCCGAAAAGTCTTTGCCCCCTAAAAGGAGACTTTTAATTTGTTGATTTTCAATTATTTTCCTTTAGTCTTTTGCTGATCTTTGACGTCAGAAGATTGGGGCAAAAAACGATTTAAAATCAACAAATTGGACTGTTCGGAGTAGCCTCAAAATTTAATATCTGATCATATCCCGTCATGGAGTGTTTTTGTGTCAGAAATCCACATTGAAGGGATTTTTTATTCAAAATTTTATTTGGTTTGGGGTAGATCAGAAGTTTTTTTTTGTCCTGTAAATCTTACTGTTAGCTTTCGATAGAGGGTGTTCTGCCAATTTTTACAAAAATGAGGTACATAAAATAAAAATGAGAACCTATCCCATTATTCAACATTTTATTATTTTTGCTGCCGATCCCATAATCTATCCTTTTTGGCTCAGAGCCATTGAGCAAATACATGATTATACAAGTTCATGCTCTTTTGAATGAACAAAACGTATATTTTAAAAATGATCGTAATGTGTAAAAGCCATTCTGATCGATGGTTATATTGCTATCATTAAATAAAATGAATTATTTTAACGATTTTTTCAACCAAAAAAAAATCAGACATGGGGTGGTTTAAAAGATTAAAAGAAGGCGTAAGTACAGAGACGATCAATAAAAAAGCAGCTCCGGATGGGTTGTGGCACCAGTGTAAAAAGTGTGGTGAAACCTGTACGAGCAAGGATCTGGCAGATAATTTTCACAAATGCCCTCATTGTAATTACCACAACCGGATCACACCGGAACTTTATTTTGATATCATTTTTGACGGAGGGAAATACAAGGAGTTGTTCAGCGAGATACAATCCAAAGATTTTCTCAATTTTACAGATCTTCGTGCTTATAGCGATCGTCTGGTTGAGGCTAAGGCATCAAAACCGGGGAAAGAAGCCATCGTTACTGCTGTTGGCAAAGTTAAAAGAAGAGAATTGGTTGTTGCCGCCATGGATTTTTTCTACATCGGAGGTTCCATGGGTTCTGTAGTGGGAGAAAAAATTTCCAGATCGATTGAGTATTGTCTTGAACATAAAGTGCCTTTGATGATCATCTCTAAATCCGGAGGCGCCCGGATGATGGAATCTGCCTTTTCCTTGATGCAGATGGCCAAAACTTCCGCCATGCTGACCAAACTGGGTAAAGCGGGCATTCCCTTTTTCTCTTTTATGACAGATCCGACTACAGGTGGTGTGACTGCATCCTATGCGATGCTGGGCGACCTCAATTTTGCTGAACCGGGTGCATTGATCGGGTTTGCGGGACCCAGGGTGATCAAGGAATTCATTCGTAAAGATCTCCCGGAAGGTTTCCAGACGTCTGAATTTTTATTGGAACATGGATTTTTGGACTTTATTGTTGATCGCAAAGATCTGAGGGAGCGACTGGGAGACTTGCTTCATTTTTTCAGGGTAGATGAACATGTTGATGATCTCGCTCCTGAAACAGAAAATATAGCGCCCATCCAGACAGCGGAATAAGCTTCACTGTTCGGTGGTTAATTCGGCGGTTTCCTGATGGTTTGCCGGATATTATTTTGTACTGAAAACAGACAGTTCCAGTTGGCTTCCAGTTAGAAGGTCTAACATTTCCACAAGAACCACCTACTGTTCAGTAAACATTTGAATATACTATTTAATTGATTAAAAAATAAATACACATTATATATATA